>Ga0326727_10015767_pt1 | contig 16115 bp, 16 predicted proteins | sample MB2enrmetagenome_FD_207643 | JGI IMG/M metagenome (GOLD analysis project Ga0326727, IMG submission 207643) | Lab enriched peat soil microbial communities from McLean, Ithaca, NY, United States - MB29MY | ecosystem: Environmental > Terrestrial > Soil > Wetlands > Peat | place: USA: New York...
AGGCTGGCTGGTTCCAGTGGTTGGAATGCCCGCTGCCGGCCGTGCTTTCCATTCAGTCTGGCATCAACAAGGTGCGCTACGCCACGCTGAAGGGCATCATGGCCGCAAAGAAAAAGGAAATCGCGGCTGTCACGCGCGAATCGCTCGGCGTGTCCATCGAGCCGACACAGAGGATCGAGAGAATTTATGTGCCCACAAAAACCAAGAAAACGGAATTCCTGACCGGGACGCCCAAAGAAGTGGCCGCCAAGTTGGTTGAGAAGCTGAAGTTCGAGGCGCGGGTGATCTGAATCAGTTCACAGTCCACAGTTAACAGACGACAGTCAAAGAGAAAATCGCGGGAGACAAGGCGATGAAGATTCTGGTTGTAACCGAACAGCGGCAAGGCAAGTGGAACAACACCAGCTTCGAGACGCTGGTGGCGGCGCAGCAGATCGCGGCGGCGACGTCGGGCACCGTTAGCGCGGCCGTGATTGGCAAAGGCGTGGCGCTGTTCGCGGAAGAGTTGGCGTCGAAGAACATTGCGGAGGTTTTGCTCGTCGAGCACGATCTGCTGGAGAGCTACACGCCCGACGGCTATTGCGTGGCGCTGAAGCAAGTCATCGAAGCCGCCAAGCCGGACCTGGTGCTCTTTCCGCACACCTACCAGGTGCGCGATTTTGCGCCGAAGCTGGCGGCCTCGCTCGGCAAAGGCATGGCCGGCGATTGCGTTGGCTTCCGCAACGAAAGCGGCAAGCTGGTCTTCGTGCGCCAGATGTTTCAGGGCAAAACGGCGGCGGACGTGACATTCACCGGAGCGGCACCCTGGTTCGTATCATTCCAGTCGGGAGCGTTTCGCGCCGATTTGCTTGCCGCTCATCCTGGCGGCAAAGCGCGCGTCAACGCCGTCAGCGTGGCCTTGAACGCCGGCGACATTCGCACCAAGCCGCTGGAACTGTTCAAGGAAGCAAAGTCGGCCGTGGACCTGACGCAAGCGCCGCTGATCGTCGCGATCGGCCGCGGCATTAAGGCGCCGGAGAATATCGCGCAAGCGGAAGCGTTGGCCAAGGCGCTGGGCGCGGAAATCGCCGCTTCTCGCCCGATCTGCGATGAAGGCTGGCTCCCGATGGAGCGGCAGATCGGCAGCTCCGGGCAGACCGTGGCGCCGAAATTGTATCTGGCGCTGGGCATCAGCGGAGCGATCCAGCATGTCGTCGGCATGAAAGGTTCGCGCACCATCGTCGCGGTGAACAAGGACCAGAACGCGCCCATCTTTGAAATCGCGGACTACGGGATTGTCGGCGATATTTTCGAGGTCATGCCCGCCCTCACGGAGGAACTGCAAAAGACTAAGGGCTGAGGGCTGTCTCTTGTTTTGTTAGAATGCGCCAATGGCTCTACAACGCGAACAACTGGAAGCCGATGTACTGATCGTAGGCGCGGGGCCGGCCGGGTTGAGCTGCGCGCTGCACCTGGCGAATCTGATCAAGGAGCACAATGCCGGCGGCGCCCCCTCGGCTGCGCTCGGGGCAAGCAAGCCAGAACTTTCCGCGGAAAATATTTATGTGCTGGAAAAGGGCCGCGAGATCGGCGCGCACCAGCTTTCCGGCGCAATCATGAACCCCTCAGCGCTGGCGGAACTCGTGCCGGACTTCGCGAAGACGGCGCCGCTGGACACGCCAGTGACCGATTCCGCCGCGCTGATCTTCACGCAAAAATCCTCCTACCGCATTCCGATCACCCCGCCGCCGTTCGACAATGCGGGGAATTACGTCATTTCGCTCAGCAAACTGGTGAAGTGGATGGGCGGGCTGGTGGAATCCGCGGGCGTGAACCTGTTCAAGGAATTTGGCGGCGCGGAATTGATTTACTCTGGCGACGGCATCGCGGGCGTCATCACCGAAGACAAGGGCCTCAACAAAAACGGCAGGCCCAAGGACAACTTCACGCCCGGCTACGAATTGCGCGCCAAGGTCACCGTGCTGGCCGAAGGCACGCGCGGCTCGCTTACGAAGCAGCTCGTGGCGAAAAAGAAGCTCGACAATATCAATCCGCAAAGCTACGGCATCGGCATCAAGGAATTGTGGGAAGTACAGCCGGGTAAAATCCAGCCGGGTTTCGTGGCGCACACGCTGGGCTGGCCGGTGTCTTCAAAGATGTATGGCGGCGGCTGGATTTACGGCTTGCAGAACAATCGCGTGTCCATCGGCCTGGTGATCGCGCTGGAGTACGACGACCCGCGCTTCGATTCCCACGCGGCGTTTCAGACCTGGAAAACGCATCCTTTTGTGCGCAATTTGCTGGACGGCGGCCAGTTGGTGCGTTACGGCGCGAAATCGCTGCCCTACGGCGGCTGGTACGCCATGCCGCGCAATTATGTTGACGGCGGCCTCATCGTCGGCGATTCCGGCAGTTTCCTCGATTCACAGCGCCTGAAGGGCGTACACCTGGCCATGAAGAGCGGCATGCTGGCCGCCGAAACGATTTTTGAAGCGCTGAAGAAGGAAGACTACTCCGCAAGAACGCTGCAAGCCTACAAGGAGAAAATCGATCACAGCTACATCAAGACGGAGCTATGGAAGGTGCGGAATTTTCACCAATCTTTCCGCAACGGCATGCTCGACGGTTTCTTCCACAGCGGTTTGCAACAAATCACCGGTGGGCGCGGTTTAATCGACCCGATGCGCGCGCACGCGGGGCATGAAGCCTACGGCAAAATTCATGGGCGGCCCGCGCCGGAGCGTTTCAAGGGCGATGGCAAGCTCACCTTCGACCGCCTGACCGACGTCTACCATTCGGGAACGCGCCACGACGAAGACCAGCCCTGCCATCTGAAAGTGCGCGACCTGAATATTTGCGCGACCCGCTGCATGGAAGAGTTCGGCAATCCCTGCCAGTATTTTTGCCCCGCGGCGGTCTACGAAATGACCAAAGAGGGCGGCGCGCTGAAGCTGAAGATCAACGCCGCCAATTGCGTCCATTGCAAGACGTGCGACATCGCCGATCCCTACCAGATCATCGATTGGGTCGTGCCTGAAGGTGGCGGGGGCCCGAATTACGAAGGGATGTAAACGCCCCAGCCGGCGCGATTTACGAACTGGGCGACCAAAGCTTGTGCCAGTAGGTCTTCACCTTTCCCCAAGTTGAATCTTCGGCGGGCTTCTGTGCGGCGGCGGATTTTTGCCGAGCGGGTGGCAGGGATGGCGGCATTGCTTGCGCGACCACGGGATTGCCTTCCACTTTACCTTGAAAAATCAGGGTCGGCCTCACGCGCACGCGCCGCACCAGCACAATCAGACTGGGGTCATAGTCGGGCTGAACCTTGGCGTTCGCGTCGTAGCGCAGCGGCGGCATAAATACCTGGTAGACAGGTTCTGGCCTCTCCTCGGGGGGCGGCGCAGTCGCCGGTGTCGGATCGGCTTTGCGTTCCTCAGCCGCTTTCTTGATCTCCTCCGGGGAAGCCAGCTTGCTGATTTCAGTGGTCACCTGCTCCGGAATTGCCGCCGCCTGTTCTTCGCAGGTGCAACTCCCCGCCGCCGTTCGCAAGCTTTCGATCTGTCCGTTGCTCAACAAAACATCGCCGGTTTGCGGAACCAGCACGCTCTGCCCAGTCAACTGCTGCTCGATGCGCACCGCCCCTTTGTTCGCGCGGATGCACATGGCGCCCACGGAATCCAGGCCTACCAGCACATCCTCCGGGCCGTTGCCGATGGAGATGGGCCGCGCCTGAATCTGTGGCGTATACACCGTCAGCGCCAGGTCATTCTCCAGGTGCGCGTGAATTATGCCCCCTTCCAGCGCCAGCGTGAGCGCGCCGCCCGATTTCAGCACGGAAAAGTGTGCCGGGCCGCAGATGAGGATCTCTCCCCCTTCCACCAGCTTGATGCGCGCCTGCCCGGCTTTCACGCGGACGTCGCTGCCGCTGCGCAAAACGGTCCGCACCTGCCCGTGCACCACATCCACGCTCATCGGTCCTTCGACGGAGATGGAGTCGCCCTCGATGGCCCCGACGGAATCGCCAAGTGGCGGATTGTCTCCCTGCACCAGCAGCGGCACCGCCAGGCCAGCCCACACCAAGACTCCGGCGCAGAGCATCTTGCCGATTCTCCACGTCAACCCCCTCCGATTGAGGCCATTCACCAAGGCAATGCACTCCGAAACACGCAACATCACGGCAACCCTCTTATACTATAGGAATATGGCAAGCCCGGAAAACGGCAGGCAAGAGGCGCCCGAGGCGATCAGCCCGCACTACGACATCCGCCTGCCCAAACTGCCCTGGCACCGGCGCATGCAGATTCCCTTTATCGCCGCGGCGGTTTTTAGCGTGATCCGGACTGTGGGGCCGACTCTGCGCTTTGAAGTGGTGGGCGGCGCCGAGCACGAGGCCTTGTGGGCAGCGAAGAAGCCGAGTATATGGGCTTTCTGGCATCGCGTAATTTTGCCGATCACGTGGTACGCGCGCAACCGCGGCATCGTGGTGATGAACACCACCGCGTTCGACGGCCAGTGGACCCGCAAAGTAATCGAGTGGCTGGGTTTCGGCACCGCGCAGGGCAGCTCCTCGCGCGGCGGCTTGCGCGGCTTGCAAGTGATGGCCAAGCGCATCGAAGAGGGTCTCGACTGCGCCTTCACCATTGACGGGCCGCGTGGTCCCCGCTATGTGGCCAAGGTGGGGCCGGTGTTGCTCGCGCGCATGACCGGCGCGCCCATTCAAGTGTTTCATGTGGGCGTCGAGCGCGGGAAAACCATCGAGAAGACCTGGGATCAGTTTCTGCTGCCGGGATTGTTCACCCGCGCGGTGATTATCGCCCACAAACCGATCTACGTGCCCCAGGATGCCGATTCGGAGATGATCAAAGCGAAACACGAAGAGATGCAGAAGGCCCTGGAACGCGTGCGCGACATCGCGGAAGGCTGGTTTGCGATGAGCGAAGACGAACGCAATCGCTACCGCGCCGAGTTTGGCCCGTAAGCAGAGGGATTCGCCACCTGCAAGCGCCTGTTTTCGGGGTCGCTGTTATTCTGAGCCCAGCTCAGTTGCCATCGTGTTCGCCGAGCTTTACGGGAACGTCCACCTTCTTGGCCCCGCGATACACCGTGATCGTCACGGTGTCGCCCGGGCGCTTGCGGTTCAGCAGCACATTCATGTCAAACTGATTCGCCACCTTCTGCCCATCCAGCGCCACGATCACGTCGCCGCCGATCACGATGCGCCGCATGCCCGCCTCGGCCACGCGATTGCCACCGCGGATTCCCGCGGCCGCCGCCGGGCTGTCCTTGGTGGTCTGCTCCACCAGCAAGCCATCCTGCACCGGAAGGTCGAGCGCCTCCGCCAGCCAACCGCCGACCGGGACCGTTTGCACGCCGAGATACGCGCGCCGCACACGCCCTTCCGAGATCAAGTCGTTGGCGATGAGCTTCGCCGTGTTAATCGGAATAGCGAAGCCGATACCCGCCGTCGTTCCAGAGGGCGTGTAGATCGCGGAATTGATGCCGATGACCTCGCCATGCGTGTTGATCAGCGGCCCGCCGGAATTGCCGCGGTTGATGGAGGCGTCGGTCTGAATCGCGGCATCAATGAATGTTGTCTCGCTGGTCTGCACCGTGCGGCCCAGCGCGCTCACCACGCCCGTCGTGAGCGTCGACTGAAAGCCGAAGGGATCGCCGATGGCCAGAACTTTCTGTCCCACCTGCAGGGTTGCAGAATCGCCCAGCGGCAGCGCGCTAAGATGCTTGCCCTTGGGTTCGATTTTCACCAGCGCGACGTCATTGCGTTGGTCCGCGCCGATGAACTTCGCCGGATAGCGGCTCTGATCGCCCAGGATCACTTCAATCGTCTGTGCGCCCGCTACGACGTGATAGTTCGTCAGGATGTAGCCGCGCGGATCGATCACAAAGCCGGAGCCTGCGCCTTCCACCGGCACGGGATCCATGAAGAAATCGTACTCCGTGGCCTTCGTCAAAATGTTGGCAACGGCCGGCGAGGCCTGGCGGTAGATGCGCACGTTGATGGATTCGTCCTCAGTCAGAGCTTCAGTCTTGCCGGCCGCAGGTTTCTCGCTCAGGCCGGGTTGCGCGGCGGCGATGCGCCGCGCTTCCACCTTTTCCGCCTGCTTCGGGCCGTAGCGCGCGCCTACCCAAAAGGCTCCCAACACCAGAATCAGGGCCACCAGAATCAGGCGTCCTCGGTTGTTGTTCATTCCTTGCGTCATTTGCGTAATGCCTCCGCCTTCCTGACAAGTTCGTATTCCTGACTTCTAGTGCCGTTCCAACTTGTTCCAGCAAATCCCTTCGAGAATACTCTATCCGTGCCCGCGTCAGATGCTTGGACCGTCATTTGGCCCAAATAGTTGGAACGGCACTAGTATAGAAAAGTCTCGCGCATCGCGCGAATTTCGCCAGCAGCTTACAAAGCCGCGGATTTGCGTAGGTTCGCGGCGAGGGCCCGCACCTGCGCGCGCGTGGATTCCATCGTGCCCGAGCAATCGATGGAATAAGTGGCGCGGAGCAGCTTTTCCTCCAGCGGGAGTTGCGCCAAGATGCGGCGTTTGGCATCCACCTCGCTCATGCCGCGTGCCTTCAACCGCTCAAGTTGCTGTTCCGGCTCGCACCAGGCCACTATTAGGCCATTGAGATGGCTAACGAAGCCTGATTCGACCAGCAGCGCCGCCTCCACAAAAGCCGCATCGCGTACGCCGCTGCGTTCCCATTCCTCATACTGCTTGAGCAGGATCTGCTCGACGCGCGGATGCAGGATGGCGTTGAGTCTCGCCAGCCTGTCGGGATTGGCGAAGACGATTGCTCCCAGCTTTGCGCGGTCAATTCGCCCGTCGGCCCCGGCGAGGTTTGCGCCAAACTCCCGCAGAACTTCCTCGTGCGCGGGCTGCCCCGGCTCCATCAGTTTGTGCGCAATGGGATCCGCGTCGAGCACCGGAAAGCCCATTTCGCGCAGCATCGCCGCCACGGCGCTCTTTCCACTGGCAATTCCACCTGTGAGACCGTATCGCAGCATAGCTTCCCTCTAGTGCCCGGCAACAGCGGGGTTTGATACACGCCGCCACCGTGCGGCTTTCACCGTGTTGCTCATCAGCATGGTGATGGTCATCGGTCCAACGCCGCCGGGCACTGGCGTGAGCGCGCCGGCAACCTGCAGCGCGTCGGGATGCACGTCGCCCAGCAGCACATTCCCCTTCGCGCGGAATTTTTCCAGGCGCCCCGGAAAATTGCGCAGCAGCCGCGCGGCTTCCACCGGATCGGTGACCTTGTTGGTGCCAACGTCAATCACCGTCGCGCCCGGGCGAATCCAATCCGGCTGCACGTACCCCGCCTTGCCCATCGCGGCAACGACGATGTCCGCGCGGCGGACAACCTCCGGCAAATCGCGCGTTTTGGAATGGCAGATCGTCACCGTGGCATTCGCGTGCATCAGCAGAAGCGCCATCGGCTTGCCGACAATGTCGCTGCGGCCCAGCACCACGGCGTTCGCGCCTTCCAGGGGAATCTGGTAACGGCGCAGAAGTTCCATGCAGCCGGCCGGCGTGCAGGCCACAAACCCGGGGCGATTGCTGACCAGCTTGCCCAAGTTCACGGGATGGAAGCCGTCCACGTCCTTGGCGGGATCGACGGATTCCAGGATGCGCTTGGCGTCCACCTGCGCGGGCAAAGGCAGTTGGACAAGGATGCCATCCACCTCATAGTCGGCGTTGAGGTTGCGCACCAGTTTCAGGAGTTGCTCCGTGGAAACGGAGGCGGGCGGCGTGTGCAGCCAGCTCGCCAGGCCCAGTTGTTCGCAAGCGGCGATTTTGCTTTTGACATAAAGCTGCGAGGCGGGATTTTCGCCGACAAGCACGGCAGCCAGACCTGGGCGAACGCCCGTCGCGGCCAGTTCGCGGGCTGCTACCTTTAGTTCCTCAAAAATCTGTTCGCGGATTTTCAGGCCGTCCAGGAGGCGTGCGCTCATGCACAGAGAATAGCACAGGGAAAGTTGCGGGCAGCGAACAGCCGACGGCTAGTCGGACTTTTTCACGAGCTACAATTCTGATGTTATTCAAATTACGCAGCAGGCTGTCATCTTGAGGGGCGCGCCGTTTGCGCCCCGAAAGATCTCAATCAATACGCCTTGTACAATCTTGATGTTGGGGGCCCTCGGCGATTTTCATCGGATCGCCTCAGGTGGAAAGAGCAGCGCTACTCCGGCACCTGATGCCCCTTCCCTAGATCTGCCCTCAAAGTGCAACGGGTGTTCTGGGTCGCCTAAGCTTTTGTCGTGCCGACCATCCAGTTACAGAGCGCTCTTCAGCACCTCAAGTCCGGCCTTGGAAACCTCCACATCGTCCTCGGACTTGCCTCCGCTGAATGCCGCGATCACATAGCCGGTCTTCGCCCGTGCAATCACGCCACCTTGCCAGCCGAATTCGCCAATCATCGGCGGGCGCGCGCCGCTGCCGCTATTCTGCAGCGTGTCCGCCATCTCCGCCGCCTTTGCGTAGGCAATCCCCAGCAGATTGGAGCCGTTATTGCCCGTCGAGGGAGCATCTTTCATCCGGCCCACTACCACCATCTTTGAGCTCCAGGACTGAAGAGCGTCGCCCTCGAAATAGGCTACAACGGCAACTCCCCCGATCTTGAGCTCCGTGGCGTGCTTCTTCATCGCCAGCAGCGCCGTGTCCGCCGACGCATCGAAGTTCTTCGCGCTGGCCTGCTCGGGGACGTTGACCGCCCGGATTTCCTCAGAGTAGAAAGCAGCATTCCCGAAGCGTCCCTCGCCGGCGTCGATTACCGCCAGGAGAACTATGCTTACCGTAAGCAAGTGGATTTTCATGTTTTTCCTCTCTGATTGCCGCGTGGCGCAGCCTTTCGGATGGATTCGGAATTCCCGAGGGCAGGATACCACTCCAGCAAGTCACCGGGAGCGTGGAAGGCAAGGCTTGCGGGGCCATCTCTTTAATCGAGAGCCGCAAGGAATCGACTCTGTGTGCGAAGCCTGCGCCATCCGCCATGGCCGAACATCTTTGGCGGGACCTGCTTCCAGGGTCTCCAGGGATCCAATCTATAACTATAGGTAAACATTGGGCTTAGTTGGGCTCTGCGGATGCGTCTGGGCGATGCCAGAACCCTATGCCCGAATGAAACCACCCCTTTAGGTGGCGGCGACTGCCGCGCGCTTCGGGAACCTTTTTGCCGGCAGCAGGGAATTCTACACAGCGGCAACGCAAAGCACGATACGGGAGAATACACTATGGAAATTTACTCGAAAGCGGCTCTTGCTGTTCTGGCTGTGGCGCTTAGCTCCGCTCCGGTTCTGGCGCAGGGCGTCCCACAAGATCCACCACCTGAGCAGCAAGGAGCTGGAGGAGGGTTTGGGGGACACGGTCAAATGCGGCCCGGGGGCCCAGGTGAGAAGCGAGGCCAATGGGGCCATAGGCAGGGTGGCTTCGGCGGCGGCGAACGCATGGGCAGGCGCGGTTTCGGCAGGGGGCGAGGGGAATTCAGTCTCGCACGCCTTCTGAAGGACCCGGCCATCCGGGAGAAGCTCGGTATCACAGCCGAGCAGGTAGGCGCGATCCGCAAGCAGGAGTCGGACTTCCGCAAGGCACAGATTCGCGACCGAGCCGACCTTGAGGTGAAGCGGGTCGACTTGAAGGACTTGCTCGAAGCCGACAAGCCAGATCGCGCCGCGATCGACAGCAAGCTGCAGGAAATCAGCACCGCGCGGCTGGCTCTGGAGAAATCAGCGATCCACTATCGTTTGGCCATGCGCGAGGCGATTACCCCCGAGCAACGCAAGAAGCTCCACGAGTTGATGAGCGAGCGCTGGCGGCACGGTGGTGGCCCGGCACGCCCCGGCCCACGCGGAGAAGGACACAAGGGTCAGCACGGCCCGGCTCCGGCGCCTAATGCGCAGCCGCAGCCGAAGAACTAATGCCGTTCCAACTATTTGGGCTGAATGACAGTCCAGGTATCTGACGCGAACACGGAGAGAGTATTGTCGAAGGGACTTGCTGGAACAAGTTGGAACGGCACGAGACAAACCCAATCGGCGGCGTAGCACAAATCACCGCGCTCTAAAAATGTTTCGGGTGCCTCTCGCTTTTGTCAAGAGGCACCCATTTTTGTTTCTATCGTCCAGCTGCCTCAGTTGTTCGCCGCTCTCTTTGTCACTTGAGGGTGATCAAGCGATACCCAGTTCCGCATTGAGGAAGCCGACAAAATACTTCCACACGAGGTAGTAAACAATCAGGGCCACAGGCAGTCCAAAGGGAGCCAGAACGAGCATTTCGTGAGGCACCGTGAAATCAAGCAGCCGCGCGACAAAGTAGCCGCCAGGGGCCAACAGGAGCGGGAGCGCCCCGCCGAACACCCCGAGAGAAACGTGACGATTGGTTACGCACGCACGGTAGAGAACGTTCCACAACCCCCAGGCATTGGGCACCGCGGCCATCGGGAACACGATCACGCGCTCGATGGCGATGGGGACGTCCCAGACATAACGAATGACCGTGTAGCTGGTCATTATCACGAGGAGAAAAACAGTCGGTACCGCAATTCCGGCGAGATAGGCGCGCAAATACGGATGCTTGTTCATGACTACTCCTTCCTTACAGGTGGTACAACAACGCGGGAATGATTCCCGGGAAAAAGCAAAGCACGGCAGCAAGGGTCGCGAGCAAGGCCCAATCCCACCAAGGCACGCGTAGCGTGCGCTGATCGAGCCGCTGCAGCATCGCCGGCCACAGGTCGCGCTGGGGTTCGCCGCCGTGAGCACGGGGCAGTGAATCCTTCAACAGCTTCTTCAGGTCGTCAATTTCCGGTTCTTTCATGGGTAAACTCCTGCTTCTGAAAGTGATTTCCTCAAAATGCGCACGCCGCGAAAAACGCGCACCTTCACCGCGCTTTCCGAAATCCCCAGGGCCTCGGCGATGCGCTCGTAGGGCTCTTCTTCCACCAGCGCGAGCAAGACAACGGCGCGCAGGCGCGGCGAAAGCTTGTTCATCGCCCGAAGGATTTCGCGGCGAAGCTCGAGTCGCTCGCCGGGCGGCTGCTGCGCCGTGGCGGGCAGATCGTCCGGCAAAGGAACTTCGCGGCGCGCATGGCGAAGATGATCGATGGCCGCGTTCGTGGCGATGCGCCGAAGCCACGCGCCGCAATTTCCCGTGGCCGGATCGAAACGGGCGTGCGCCCGGTGCATGCGCCAGAAAGTTTCCACGGTCAAATCCTCGGCAACCGCGGTATTGCGAACGATGCGCATGAGCCAGCGAAAGACTTCGCCCTGGTGCTGCCGGAAAAGCGCTTCAAAGGCATCCAGATCGCCCGCCGCGAATCGCTCCAGCAGTTCCATGCACCGCCTCTATTTACACTTACTGTCCGGGAAGCCCCGAGGTTACATTATTTTTGGGGTCACAGTTGGCGATGGTTAAAAAATAAGGGCACAGCTCTATGAATGCATTTAGGATCTAACGGGGCAAGCTTCCACCTTAGTAGGTAGCCAGCGAGCAGTAGAAGGAGGGGTCGGGCGGCCCGACCTCTTATCGAAGGCCGCACCAAGTTGGCTCAGCCCCCAAGCCTAAGCCCAGGTGCGGAGGCCAATAACGCCCCAATAGGCAAGGTAGGCAACGGCGATCAACAGTGCCAGGATTACGGCCGTCGAAAACCTGCGGACCCAACAGCGGACCTCTTGTTTGGGTGCCCACCACAAGGCGATGGCGCCGGCTATGGAAGCGACGCCATAAGCCACGGTGGCCAGGAAGAAAGCAGCGGACCACCCCGTGAGATGTCCCATTCGCGAAATCAAGTCATCGCTCGAGAGCATGAATATGACCACAACTGCGATCAAGCTCAGCACCGCAATGAGCGGCCACAATCTCATCCATCGCTCCGCCGGGCGGCGGCGCTTATTGCTGAGCCCGCCAAGAAGCCAGAACGGCGCATAGAGGAGGATAGCAACGACAGCGAGTACAAACCACGCCGTGAGAATAATCTCGGCGAAGGCAAGCCACCCGGGGATGCGCCTCATCGTCGCCATCCCCCCGCCGAACTGAATGAATTGGCTTTTGGCGCTGGGAGTGAGCAATTCAAGCGTGGCCACGGGATTGGGCAGCTCTTTTTTGGGAATGTGGCGGAACTGCGCACCCGTGACGGGGACGAATACCTGGTTTCTTTCGCCCAGGTCAGAGAGAAGGAGCTTGCCGTCCTGGAAGCGGACCCAGGTTATTCCCAGCAGGCGCTCGAGAAAGTGCGTCATCTCCACGCGCGGCGAGTCAAGTTGGTACCAACCGGCGTACGCGCCAGCATTCGCAGGCAGCGGTGCCACCGGAGGCAATGGAGGCTTCTGCAGGTCGTGCGTGACGTACGCCCGGATGGTCTTGCCGATCTTCTCAAACGCATCGCCATTCCCTGCGTTGATGCTGTAGAAGTAGCCCACGCCGTAATCGGGCAGATATGCCATTTCCGTAAGGCCGCCTTCGACTCCTCCATTATGTCCGTGGTAAACGAAGCCTTCGTGGATGCTCCAGTAGTTGCTCATGCCATATCCGGTTTTCAATCCTTGTTGCGCCGCCCAAGTCCGGGTGGGGATCTCCATGCGATCAATCGAACTTGCTGGCATGACTTGCGTGCCATTCACGGCCCCGCGATTGAGATAGAACTGAACGTAAGCCGCCATGTCCTTGGCAGAAGCGTTAATCGAACCCGCGGGCCGATAGAGGATATTCCAGTAGGGATAGGGAGCTTTGCCATCAGGGTGATAGAGGGTCGTCAGCGGCGGCGAAGCCGTCTGAAAATAGGTGGCCGTCTTCATGCCGATGGGCTCGAAAAAGTTTTGCGCCACGTAATCTTCGAAGCGTTGACCGGTAGTCTTCTCCACGATGTAGGCGGCAACCGCAGGCCCAGAGTTGCAATACGCCATCCGAGTGCCTGGCCGCCAGCGTGAAATGCGCGAGTGGTGATCATAATCCAGCGCTTCACGCAGGCCCATTCCCGGGGCATCCTTGGCATATTCGCGGAAGTGCATATCGTCCCAGCCGGTGGTGTGTTCTAGGAGATCCACAACGCGCACCGGGTCACTCGCTTCCCAGCGATTCTGAAACCACACCTCGGGGGCCAGTTTGTGCACAGGATCTTCCAGGGAAAGCTTGCCCTCATTGGCCAGCTTGAGGATGGACAGCGCGGCGAAGGCCTTAGAGGTCGAGCCGATGCGGAACAGTGTCTCCGGAGTTGTGGCACGATCCGTGGCTACATCGGCTTTGCCAAGACCTGCAATCCACTCGGGGCCAGCGCGATGCACGATCGCGATGGACATGCCGGGTGTATGCGTGTCCTTGAGGATCTTCTCCAGTTGTTGCTGGAGCTCTTGAATGGACTGCGCCGGCTTCGGCGTCTCCTCTTTCTTGCTCTGGGCAAAACACGCAGTTGCAAGCGAACAGATCAGCAGAAAGCGCGTGATGGATTTCACGATTGGCATTCTCCTCGTCGAAGGACCGGGCGCGAGGCCCGGCCGGAATTCGCTAAAGTGTGGCGGGAGCGCGCATCGTTCGTAGGATACCGCTTTTGCCTTTGCTATGAAATCGCGTTAGTATCGGGGCATGGCGGTAGATTGGAAACAGTTCGTTGTGAGGGATCCGGAAATTCTTCGGGGTAAGCCGCGCCTTAAGGGAACAAGGATTCCCGTGGGCCTGATCCTGGGTTATTTGGCGGCGGGCAAGACCTTTGAAGAAATTACGGCTGAATTCCCGGACCTAACGCGCGAGCAAATCGCCGCTTGCCTGGAAGCGCGAAGTCCCTACTAGTCCTCGAAGAAGTCCTCGTCCACTTTCTTCAGGTACAGTGTCTCATCAATGCGAACACCGACGTTGTGCCGAATCATCAATGCAGTGAGGCGTTCTCCGTAGATCAGCACGATCTTGAACGGATGACGCTCTGCGAAATTCTGCGGAGGCTGAGTGAAATATGAGGTGGTTACGAACACACCCTTATTTGCTTTGGCCGCACCGAGACTCCCGCTAAATGCCCTGATCTCTGGTTCGCTAACTGCGTTCTCCGTGACGTAACGCTTTGCTTGGACATAAACTCGGTCAAGCCCCAGAGGATCTTGATCGATTACACCGTCGATGCCTCCGTCACCAGAGCGGCCGACAATTTTCCCTGCTTCTTCACGAGAGCCGCCGTAGCCCATTGCCAGAAGCAGCGCGACGATGAGGCGTTCAAAAAACGCCGGGGGCGCAGCGAGGATACGATCAAGCAGTTCTTTCTTGAGCGCTGTCTCAATTTGTTTCACCGTGCTGCGTAGAAGCTCATCTGGCGTTTGCGCATGCGGCGGTGCAACGGGTGTCTCGTCCACGCTTGTGCGCTCTTCGGTCCCAGGCACCTTGCCACGTTGCTTAAATTCGACGAATTCCGGAAACTGCGATAAGTATTCGCCATCAATACGCGAGGGGTTTTCGGCCAGAGCCTTCTTTCCTTGGTCGGTGATCTTGAAGTGTGCCCTCTTGGTAGCCTCTAACAGCCCTGCTTGAACGAGGTAGGTCTTCGCCCAGCCCACGCGGTTGGCAAAGGTAGCTTGCCTGCCGCTTGGTAGAATCTGGTGTCGCTCCTCTTCCGTCAGTCCGAACTCGCGCGCAAGCTGGTCCACTACGTCACCGATCCGATACTCTTGACCATCGCCAGCGACTTTCAAGACTGGCAACATAAGCGTCTCATAGTCCGGTATAGCCATCCGATGCTCCCAGGACTAGCCCAACCTTGTGCTTTTTGGAACCATCGCGAAACGGAATCATACCACCTCGACAGATAGACTGCGCATACGACACGCGGGCAAAACATGCATTGGCGCGTGGTAGAATCGGCCTCAGAGAATGGAACGCCTCCGCTACTTGAACACTCCGATGGAGGAGGGAAATCTTGTTCAACTTCCTAGTCACCGGCAAGAGTAACGCATGGGGGCTTCCTGCATACGAGTACGACCGCGGGCGATTCGGAGAATACTCATCACCAGCCGTGATGCAGAAGTTTAAGAACCTTGACGCCACCGCTATCGAGGAGTTGAAGTCTTTTCCCGCCTTGTTCGCTTACGAAGGGGAAACTCATAGTGTTCGTGTTGGATACCTTCGTCGCATCAAAGAAAGGGTTAGTTCAATCCTCATTGAGTATGAGTTTGAAGAAGGCATTCCAGAGATTCCATTTTCGAAAATATCCGACCTGAAGATTCGACTCGACATCCAGAAATGGGAGATGGGTCGAACGCATTGGGCGGTCAAGGAAGAGGATCTCTTCGAGATCTTGTTTTCCGTCGGGTTGATTGATGAGTCCTTCTCGAATTCGACTGGGCAGCGGGGTCGAGTGGAGGAGATGAGGTTTAAGGTTGCACTGTCATTCCCCGGCGAGAAGAGGGACTACATCAGCGAAGTCGCTGCCGAATTGAAACGAAGACTGCCCCGAGGAGCGGTCTTCTATGATAGGGATTTCACTTCTCAGTTGGCTCGACCAAATCTAGACACGCTTTTGCAGAAAATATATCTCAACAATTCCGATCTCGTTGTGGTCTTCCTGTCGTCAGACTATGAGAAGAAGCAATGGTGCGGCCTGGAGTGGCGGGCAATACGCGAGATCATCAAGAACAAGAGCGATCATTCAATCATGTTCATGCGATTTGATAATGCTTCTGTTCAAGGATCATTCTCGATAGACGGGTACGTAGATCTGAATGATTACGATCCTGTGCAGGCCGCAAGATTGATAGTAGAACGGGTCAGATCAGGGGATGCCCCGCGTTGAGTTGAAACTTGAGAACAAAAAGCGGCGGAGGCTCTCCCCTCGTGCCCGCGCAAGAAAACGCCCGGGCTCATCACCCGGGCGTTTTGCCTTGCCGAAAACTGCGAACCGAACGCTGACGGCGATCAATGACCGGAAACGGCCCGCCTGAGAAGGCGAGCCCTACACGACCCCGCATTAGTAGATGTCGTACTGCTCCCAATGCAGCGTGGCGTCCGACTGGATGATGATGTGCTTGTGTGCGTTTTGCTCGAGTTCATCGATCAGGATGGACTCGCGCGTCTTCAGCGCCTTGGCAATTTCCGGATGCACGCGCAGCGTGAGGTTCGGCCCTTCGTGATCGGCCACCGCCATCTTGCGCGCTTCCG
>Ga0326727_10015768_pt1 | contig 16115 bp, 11 predicted proteins | sample MB2enrmetagenome_FD_207643 | JGI IMG/M metagenome (GOLD analysis project Ga0326727, IMG submission 207643) | Lab enriched peat soil microbial communities from McLean, Ithaca, NY, United States - MB29MY | ecosystem: Environmental > Terrestrial > Soil > Wetlands > Peat | place: USA: New York...
TGGAAGAGCGTATCCGCTTGCAGGCGCTGGCTCCCGCCGAGTGGCACGCGCAGATCTACCGGCTCACCGAAGACCAGTTGATCGGCCTGCGGTTTGCCGCCGATGACGAGGTTGTCGAGCTGGCCAAACAGGCGCTGGAGGGGAATCTGAGCCGCAAGCAGATCAAGGAGCGCATCAAGAGCTGGCGTCCCGACGAATGGCGAATCTGAGCAAGAGCGCCGGCCCTGCGCAATATCGGCTATGGCGAAATCAGAGTGAGTGCAACCCGAAAGCGCGGGGTCCAAGTCGACGCGACCAGCAGGGACCGGCGACCGTGCAGAAAACTCGCCAGGACACATCTACTCTGGTTTCGCTCTAAGCCGCAGGCGCTTTTGTTGCCTCGCTTTGTCTGGAAACGGCTCACAAGCCGTCTTCGACTCTCCGCATAAAACATGAGCCCCGCTTGGGGCGGGGCTCACAGTCATAGAAGGGAACTCAGTTTACCGGGAAACCGTCCGTAGGGAGTGGCCGGTCTCCCGACGCAGGGAATTGCCGCTGAAATTGCCCGGCGGCTTGCGGGAAAGGGAATTGCCGATCCCCCTCCCGCGCAGGCCGGGCCAGGTTACTGCACGTCGCTAACCTTGCCGTTCTTGAAAATGACCTTCAGGCCGTTGTAGTTGTAAATGACCTTTGGTCCAAGGAGCGCCTTGCTGACCGGCTGGCCCATCTCCGCTTCCACCTCAGCCTGAGTCTGGCCAAGTGAAACCGATGCCGGAGCAGCGGGCGCCGCTGCGGGAGCCGCAGGGGCTGCGCTTGCTGCCCCGCCGTTATCCTGTGCCGCTTCGGCGGTCACGTCTTTCTCAGCCTGCCCAGCTTGCTGGTCAGCCGCCTGAATATCGGCGGCTGGGTTGGCCTCCGGCGGCGGCGCGGCAGCGGCATATCCCGCTGGTGCCGGATCGCCCTGGGCAGACGGCGGAGCCGCTGGCAATCCGCCAGTGCCCTGCTTGGCCTGCAGATCCTGGAGGCCCTGATCGATGGTCTCCCGCATGTGGTTCTGCATCTCCTGCAGGTCGGTCAATTGAACCTGCACAGTGAGGGAAATCTGGCACTCCGGGTTGCCCTTGCTGGAGAGAACCACCAAATTAGCCGTGGCCGAGTCCGAAGGAGGCGCCTGCCGCAACTGCAGCGCATCGCCGTCGCTGACCACGCATTCGTTTCCGGATGCATCCGTCACGTCCAGGCTGCCGCCGGCCACGAAGACATGCGGATGGCCGTCGCTCAACAGGCGCGCAATCCCGCTGGAAGCCGGATCCGGTGTCGCCCCTTGCGTGTTCTGCTGCGCTTCCTGGTTTTCAAGCGCCAACTGGGCCTTCACCTCGTCGGCGATCATCTGCTTTACCTCGGGGGTAAGCACCGGCTGTCCGCCGCTCTCTGCCACGGGAGCAGGCGCCGCCTCGCCGCCCTCCTGCTGGGCCGCATACGCAGCCTGCAGATTCTGCGAGATGATGTAGTCCGTCAGCCAGAAGGCGGCCGAGGGGTATACAGGATACGGCTGGAAGTAGTAGCCGTAGCGCCCGTACCACGGGCTGCCGCCCCAACCCCAGCCAAAGGCGATCGGCGCAACCCAGGGGTTATACGCCCATCCGTAAAAGCCCGGATGGAAGTAGAATCCCGGAGCATACACATTCAGCATCAATCCGTGGTAGCCATAGCCCATGTAGAACCGGTTGTACGCATGTCCATGATAGAAATAGGCGCGCCGCGCAAAATCATGACCGCCATAGTGGTAACCGCGCTCCACGTATCCCGGACGGCCCCGCTCGGCGTAAACGCGGCTGCCATCGTGGCGCTCCATTGAGACCCTGCGGCCGCCGGCCAGTCCGTGATGAACGTCCATTCCCCGGCGGGCATCGTGCACGTCGCTCACCCTGCCGCCCGGCCGGGTGCGAACCGCGCTGCCGCTGCGGGTCAGGTGCTCGTTGGCTCCCCGCGGTGCGGGTCCACTGTGAATCGGCGAGTGATTACCCATGCCGGCTGTATGCGCACCAGCGCCGGGTCCCCCGCCAGGATGTCCACCGGCCATTCCAGGGTGCGCGCCAGCGCCGGGTCCGCCGCCAGGGTGCACGCCGGTAGTGGTCGTTGTGTGGGTAGAGGTCGTCGTCGTGCGCGTCGTCGTTGTGGTCGTATGCGACGCCGCAGCGGTCGTATGCGATCCTCCGGCGGTTGCATGCGATGCTCCGCCGCCAGCCGGCTTTGCGGCCGCTGGCGCTTTTGCGGCCGGTTTAGGGGCAGCCGGGGCGGGCTTCTTTGCATCCGCGGCTGCGCTCATCAGGCTGGTCGCACCCAGCAGTCCGGCGAGAATCATTGCTGCTGTAACGTACTTCACGGCTTTGGGAAGAAATTGCATGGTCATCGTATCCTCATTCCTGTTTCAGGCCCGCGCTCCATCCGGGATGCGTGAGCGTTCTACTCAACGTCGCTGACTTTTCCGTTCGTAAAAGTCACCTTCATGTCCTTGTAATAGTAGATTTCCTTCACTCCCACCTTGGCTGTCTTTGTCGGCGGGCCGAAGGTTGCCGTCACTTGAGCTTTGGTCTGGCCAATGGAGATTGTCGGAGCGTCGGCCGGCGGCGGTGGCGGCGCGATCTCCGGCAAAGGAGCAGGCGCAGGCGCCGGTGCAGCCGATTGAGCCGGCTGACCGCCCTGATCCCCTTGTCCACCCTGCCCGCCCTGATCGTCCGCAGGCTGTACCGTAAGGACTTCTGAAACTGTCCTTGCAAAGTCGTCTGCTGACGGAACCGGACCCTTGGCGAACGGGAACTTGATCTCCCCGTAGTAATGCACCTGATTGCCCGAGGGATCCGGGTAAGGATCGCTGTAGGTGCTAACCAAAATTCCGTCCTTCTGCGCAGCGATCCCCGTCACCCAGAACTTCTCGCCAGCCACAAACTTGCGCGATGCGCAGCCGTTGTTGGCCGCGTCGCCGGCGCTCACCCCGCTCCCAAATACCGGGATGTGACCGAATCCGAAGGACTTTGCAGCGTCCTTTACACGGTTCTTGAGATTCCCGGACAGCACCCCATTGCTATAGGTGTTGGAAAATGCATACGAGGAGTCCGAGCTGCACATCATCAGCCCGTCTTTATGCAGAACCAGCACGTCTCCCGCGGTAACGATATCCGTGCGGTCGGCCGTGGTCTTGGTCACCTTGATCTGAGTAACCAACTTCTGCTGGATCAGCGTCGCCGGGTCGCCGGGTTGGGCCTGAAGCCCGCTGCCCAAAATCGCCGCCGCAACGGCGAATCCAAATGCGCGCAGCACCTGTACTCGTAACATATGCCCCTCTCACTTCGCAGTGATGTTCATGATTTTGGGGAAGTAACCTGCAAGCCCTTAAAACGTACAACACGGCCCTGAGACTGTCAAGAAGATCGTAGAAACCTTGAGCATGACGATCTCTTATATGGAGGGAAACACAACCTCCGGCCAAATGTTCCGCGCGCTCCCATATTTATTTTTCCAGTGGGCGATCCATGGGCCGTCAAGCCAACCGGGTAGAGCGTCATGGCCGGACCGGCAGTGCGCCTTCAGCCCCGGATTACTCGGCGGGCGGTCCGGCATCGGGCTTTGTCGCGCTTATCTCGCCTTGCCCATCGCCAGCGGCTGCCGATTGCCCTTCGGCGGCCGCCAGAGACTCCGTGTCGAGCTCGTGCTCATGGCGATAGTGCTCCACCGGCATCTTGCCGTCCCACCACGCCCAGTTCATTGGATACACATCGGGATCGAAGAACACCTGGTAGAAGTGCCATACCGCAATGGCCAGCGTGGCCAGAATCGCCTCGTAGAAGTGCACGGCGGTCGCGACATCCACCCACCAGCGCGCCAACAGGTCCCCGACCCAGACTTTGGCCCAGAGCATGACGCCGGTAAGGCCCATCAGCGCCGTGCCCCACACCAGCGCCCAATATTCCGCCTTTTCCGCGTAATTGAAGCGCCCGAACTTCGGCTTCTGGCGGCTCAGGCCCAGGTAATGGCGCATCGTTCCCCACGCATCGAAGGCATCCTTCGGCGTTGGCGCGACGTCGCGGATCATGCGCCGGCCTTCCTTGGTCGCAGCCAGATAGAAGAGGTGATAGACGCCGGCGCCGATCAGAATGACGCCCGCCACGCGGTGGACGATGCTGCGCACCCTCTCGGCCATGGGCAGCACCTGGGCAATCCAGGCCTCAGGGAACTTGAGCGCGAAGCCGGTGACGACCAGAACGATGAAGCTTGTAAGCAGCACCAGGTGCTGCCAGCGCTGATTTTCGGTCATGCGGACCATCACGGGATTCTGCATCCCCCGCCGCGCCACGGCCTTGCTCCGCCAGATAATGGCGTTATGCAGGAACATGGCGCCGATTACCGCAAAGATCAACGCCAGATAGAGCCACCTGACCCAGCGAACCGCAATCGAGCCGATATCCTTCGATTGGCCGTGGTCCATGTGCACTTTGTTCAAGGTGAACTTCTGCGTGACTCCCGCGTGGCACTTTCCGCAGGTAGCGCCAAGATTTGCCCGGTTGATTGTCGAGCGCGGATCGCTCGATGGCAGAATGTTATGCACTCCGTGGCAACTGGCGCAGTTGGCTACCACCACCGAACCGCCCTCCGATGCCAGGCCGTGATAACTGTCCAGATAGGTCGAGACGCGGTTGCCTTCGATGCCGAACTCCTGCGCAAGCCGCACCCCTTCGTGGCAGCGCGCGCAGGTGGCGCGGGCCAGGTTCTGCTCCGAGACCGCCGAGTTGGGATCGATATGCGCCTTGATCGAGTGGATCCCATGGCAATCCGTGCAAACCGGCGCCAGGCCGTTGCCCTTGGCGATTGCTTGGCCGTGAATGCTCTCGATGAAAGTTTGCTCGATGGCCGTGTGGCATTTGCCGCAAGTGGTGGGAACATTGAACTTGTAGATCGGCGACCGGGCGTCGTTGGCGGCGAGAATCTGGTGCGCGCCGTGGCAATCCGTGCACACCGCGGCTCTCGTTGACCCCTTCTCGATGGCCAGTCCATGGACGCTCTGCTGGTAGGAGACGAAGGGCTGCCCGCTCTCCCCATTCGATTCCATCAGAAACTTCTGCCCGTGGCACCGGCCGCAGGTGGCGGGAATGTTGTCGTGATGGATCGGCGATTTGACGTCGCCGGCGCCCAGAATCTCGTGCGCGCCCCCATGGCAGTCCTGGCAGTTCGCGGCCGGCCCGCCGCTCGCCTTCGCCTTGGCGTGGTAGCTGTGCGAATACGCCACCTGCGCATCGGCATGGCACTGGGCGCAGGCCACCTTCGCTGGGGGGCTCTCATGCGCCAGGCTCTTCACGTCCGTGTGGCAATCCACACAGCTGAACATGCCGCCATGGATCGACTGCTTCAGCTTGCCGGCATCCACGTACAGGCTCACCGTCTTGCCGTCTGTCTCCGTCGTTAAGGTAGCGTCGGAGTGGCAGGCGAGGCAGTCGCTGTCCTTCAGCTTGTGTTGGGCGCGGAGTGAGCAGGCTCCGGCAAGCAGCGACAGGGCCAGCGCTTGGATAAGGATTCTTCCGCCATGGTCCACGCCTTGAGGAGACGCTTTGGCGGCACAACCCGCAGTGACTGGAGTCACACTCCAGTAACAATCGGCGTACCGGTTCCCCCCGCCGGCGGCACAAGAACTATTTGTGCGCCGGCTTCCAGCATTTACCGGGAATTCATCGAATCCCTATAGGGTGGAAACAGACCGTTTTTGCACATCCATTTTTGCACATCCTCGATCCCTTTCTGCATCTTGCATGGGAGAGCCCCAAAGGACTAGGATGCGGCAGTTCTCACGGATAGCGGGCTGCGCTGAATCGGACACTCATAAAGCAGCAGCGTTTCTGCCTCAACAAGGTCTATTTTCAACAGATTTGCACAATTGGAGAGCCCATATGACCCAGAATCGAATTCGCTTTGGCATTCTCTGCCTGACGCTTCTCGTCGTTGGCCTGTGCTCGGGAGCAGTTGCCTTGCACGCGCAAACTTACACCGAAGGCTCCATCGCCGGCACCGTCTTCGATCCCACCGGCGCCGTAGTGGCGAACGCTGCGATCATCATCCACAACGATGGGACCAACGCCGAGGTCAATCAGACGTCGGATGGCAGCGGCTATTTCAAGGCGCCGCAATTGCCTGCCGCGGTCTATACCGTGACGGTGAACGCGCCGGGCTTCGCTGCCTTCAAGGAAGTCAACGTCATCGTGCAGGTTGGCCTAACCACAGAGGTCTCCCCCCATCTGGCGGCCGCCGGTGCAACTGCGACAGTGGAAGTAACCGGCGAGGCGCCGATTTTGAACTTCGAGTCGCCGGACATCAGCTCTGTGTTGACCGCGAAGACGATCGAAAACCTGCCCCTGAACGGTGGCCGCTGGTCGGATATGGTGCTGCTGACTCCGGGCGCGGTGGGAGACTCGAACGGCTTTGGCCTGATTTCGTTCCGCGGCATCAGCCCCCTGCTGAACAACGTTGAAGTCGACGGCGCGGACGACAACCAGGCCTACTACTCCGAAGAGCGCGGCCGAACTCGTGAGGGCTACTCCATCTCTAAGTACCTGATTGAAGAGTTCCAGGTAAACACCGGCGTATACTCGGCGGAATTCGGGCGCGCCGCCGGCGGCGTCATCAACGCCATCTCAAAGAGCGGAACCAACACGCTCCACGGCATTGCGTATTTCTCCGACCGCGATAACGATTGGGGCGCAATGAATCCCTACACAACCAACACCATTAACACTTCCACCACATCCACGCCGATATTTGAAACCATTCCTTACAAGCCGGTCGACTGGCGCAAGGAATGGGGATTCGATGCGGGCGGCGCGCTGAGAAAGGACAAGCTCTTCTGGTTCTACGGCTTCGCCCAGTATCGCCGCAACTTCCCCGGCACCGGCAAGGCGGCCACGCCTGGTTCGTTCTTTACGCTTCCGGATCCGGCTGGCGCAACGGCGAATACGGTGACGCCGCCGGCTACCTCGACCATCACGTATCCAACCTATACCTGCAGTACATCGACAGGCGACCTTACACCCACAACAACGAGTACTCAAACGCCTCCCACCGTCGATGCCCAGGCATGCGAACTGGCTGCGCGGCTCACGGTTGCAGGCAAGGGAGGCTACAGCACCTATGCAGCCGGCGCAACCGCGTATTCCACACAGCTGCTGAACCTGCTTTCCGATCTCGGCACGGTGCCCCGCACTGGCAATGAGGAGTTGAACACTCCCAAGCTGGACTGGCAGATCGACCCCAAGAATCACGTCAGCGTCCTCTACCACCGGCTGCGCTGGGATTCGCCCGGAGGCGTGCAGACGCAAGCCACCAACACCTATGCGATCGACACCTTTGGCACCGATTTCGTGAAACTGGATTACGGCCTTGCGAAACTCGATAGCATGATTACCAAGAACATTTCCAACGAAGCTCGCTATCAGTACGGCCGCGAGTTGAACGACGAGGGTCAGCAGCCGTACAGTTCCTACACATCCCAGTACTTGCAGGGCACGAACGGGATCACCAACACCGCCGCGGGAGATTTTACGCCCAACGTTCCGGAGGTCGCCCTCGATACTTCAATCGGCTTCTACCTTGGATCACCGTATTACTCCTATCGGAAAGCGCTGCCCGACGAGCGCAAGTGGCAGGTGGGCGATACAGCCTCATGGCAGAAGGGAAACCACAACATCAAGTTCGGCGTGGACATGGTCCACAACTACGACATCATGAACAACACCTACGAGGGCAACGGCGTCTACACCTACAGTTACATCGGGAACTACTTCGCCGACCTGATGAACGAGGGGAGTTCGACCGGCGTGTGCAACAGCGTCAGCACGGTTACCTCGCCCGGAAGCTCTACCACCACGAATTACACGGGTAAAGCTCCCTGCGGAACCTTTGTGCAGGGATTCGGACCCGCGGCCTGGGATATCGCGACCATGGACTATGGCTTCTTCGCCGAAGACCACTGGAAGCTGACCCCGCGGCTGACGCTTGACCTGGGCCTGCGCTACGACTATGAAAGCCTTCCGGCGCCGTACTCGACATTGGTCACGGCTTCTGGCAGCTTCACGCCGTACCTGGCTTCAACCGACGGTCTGTGCGCGGCCTACACAGGGCCCGGCACCTGCCCCGCGCTTGCTGCCCAGGCCAACCTCACCAACCACCCCAGCGACAAGGACAACATTGGTCCGCGCATCGGCATTGCCTACGATCCCTTCGGCGACGGCAAGACCACCGTGCGCGCCGGCTACGGTCTCTACTTCGGCCGCGTAACCAACGGCGTGCTGCTGAACAACCTCCTGAATACGGGCAGCCCGCTCGGCCAGTACACCTCGGCGTCCTTGAAGCCGAACAACGCGAGTGCGCCGCTGTTTCCCAACATCATCTCGGCCGCGTCCGGTTCGACTCCGAGTTCGCAGTTCTTCGCGCAGAACTTCCGCAACCCGCAGGTGCATGAGTTTGACTTCTCCGTCCAGCGGGATCTGGGCCACGGCACGGTGGGCCAGCTCAGCTACATGGGCGCGCTAAGCCGGGAACTGCCCAATGCGATGAATATCAACCTCAACCCGAATTTGAATACGAGCGCATCTGGGTCCCCCAACGGCGTAAACGACAGCGTCATCACTGTTTCCGATTCAACCGGCGCCGGCCCGCTTCCCAGCGGCACAACCTTCATTGTCCCCACCTACAACAATCTGATTAATACCAACTTCGGCGCTGTCAACGAACTGTTCAGCAATATCAACGCCAGCTATAACGCGGGTGTCGCCGAAATCAAGAACGAGTCGTCGAAGCTGCTTCAATATGACGTGAACTACACTTGGTCGCATGCACTGGACTACGACCAGAATGAGACCACCACCACCCTGAGCAGCGGCTGGTTCGATCCGTACAACATCGACGGATTCAGGAAGGGCGCCAACTATAACAACTCGGCGTTTAACGTTGAAAACCGCCTGGTCGCCTGGGCGCTGATCAACTCACCCAATGTCGAGGGAAACGGCTGGGTCAAGTGGATTGCGAACGACTGGAGTCTTAATCCTGTTTACCAGGCACAAAACGGCCTGCCGATTTCGGCCACCATCGGCTCCGGTTATCCATCGTATTCCGCGTATGGTTCCAGTTGGAATGGCGCCGGCAGCAATTACTGGATTCCTGCCATCGGACGCAACACCTATCAGCTCAAGCGGACGATGGTTGTCGATATGCGGCTGGAAAAGCAGTTAACCAAGGAGATAGAAGGCAAGCCATATCACCTGCAGTTGATAGGTGAGTTCTTCAATGTGGCGAATCACCAGAATGTTACCTCGGAGAGCACCACCGCTTACAACTTGTCGTCCAATGCGTCCTTGACGAGCGGATGCACAGGCAGTTCGCTGGTACCGGGACAGGCGCAGGAAGAATGCTCGACCTTGACCTTCGTTCCCAAGACGGGCAGCGGCGTTCTTGCCAGCGGCTTCCGGGCGGTCACCAACTCCGGCTCCAACTTTGCTTATAGCCCGCGCCAGGTGATGCTCTCGCTGCGCCTGGACTTTTAGCGCAAGAGCAACCTTTCACTCCAAAGGGCGGCGGCTTCGGCCGCCGCCCTTCGTTTGCCAGACTGAGGATTTCAGCGGATTGGGAGTGAGATATTCTCAAAGGGGGCGCCATGCCAGCCGCGACGGCTTTTGTACCCGTGGAAGAATACCTGCGCAGCTCCTTCGAGCCCGACGCCGAGTACGTCGATGGCCAGATCGAGGAGCGAGCCGCGGGAGAAAACGATCATTCTGCCTGGCAAGGGGCGATTTACTTCTGGTTTCAGCAACAGGCAAAGTCGGGGCAGATTCGCGTCCGCACCGATCTCAGAGTGCAGGTTGCGCCCACTTGCTTCCTGGTTCCCGATGTGACCCTTCTCGACCGCAACCGGCCCATCGAGCAGATCGTCACTCATCCGCCGATCGCCGTCTTCGAGATTGTCTCTCCGGCCGATGCCGTCAAACGGGTTATGGCCAAGTGTGGGCGGTATGAACGGATGGGCGTCAAAACCATTCTGGTCGTCGATCCGGACGGACCGAAGTACCAGTATGTCTCTGGCCGGCTTGAGCCTCTACAGGCCCGCGCATTCGATATTCCCGGCAGCTCCTGCCGCTTTGATCTGGACGAGATTGAGAAGCTGCTTGACTGAAGGGAGCCTCCAGCGCCTCGGCGCCGCAAGACCCGACCGTAAAAGAACCGCTTCCCACGTTACTCGTACGCCAGCGCATCGATGGGGTCTTTGCGCGCCGCCATCCAGGCCGGGTAGAGCGCGCCGCAAAGCGAGCCGGCGAAGGCGATCGCCGCGCCTTTGGCCAGCCAAAGCCCTGTGATTTCGAAGTGCTGGGTGGGAAAGACGTGTGCCAGGAACAATCTCACTCCGTATGTTCCCGCAATGCCCACCAGCACTCCGGCCACCGCCATCACCGCGGTCTCGCGCAGCACCACGCTTACAATATCCATCTTGGAGGCGCCCATAGACTTGAGAATGCCGATCTCCCGCGTTCGCTCCAGCACCGCCGTGTACATGGACTGGAAGATGACCAGAAAACCCACGATGACCGCAATGACCGTGACCACTTGGAGTGCGATATTGAAACCGGGTATCTTGTCCGGAGTCATCTCCTCGAGCCATTCGTCGATGGTCTCCACAGGGTAGTCTTGCAGGCCGCGGGTATCGTGGATCTCCTGGATCACCAGATTCTCGTTAGCCGGGTCGTCGCATTTGATGTAGAAGAGCGAGGCTTTGCCCTCGGCCCCCATCATTTCTCCCATCGTGTCGATGGGCAGCAGCTTGCGACCGCCTTTGCCGTGCTGCACGATGCCCGAGACGCGGAAGGGGCGGTCCATAATGGCAATCGTATCGCCCACGCGATGCCCGCCGTCCGCGCTGGCGAAGACGTCGTCGACCATGACCTCATCCGGCTTTTGGAAGGGCCGGCCGGAGAGGAAGACAAAGGGCTTCAAGGCGTTGAAACTGGGATAGTCGATTCCATAGAGAATCTCGATCTTGCCGGATGTGTTCAGCTTTTGAATGACCGGCGAGGCCAATGCCACATGAGGCAGCCGCCGCAGCACATCCACGATCTTGGCCGACATGGGCGCGCCGCTCACGCCTACGAAGATGCTGGCATTGGAGGGGCGCACCATCAGATCCGCCCCGATGCCGTTGGTGCGCTGCTTGGTGTCGTTCAACATGCCCATGAAGATGCCGACGATAGACAGGATCATGACCACTTCAATGGCCACTGCCAGTACGCTGATGACGGAGCGGACTGGCCGCTGCAGAAGGTTGGCAAAGATGAGCTTGTTCATGGTCGAGCGTGGCTCCCAGGGCTTGCACGGGCGAACCGCCGCGCAACTCCCCCGTCCTCAGGGTAACAGCCCCGGCTAGCGGAGCGGCGAGCGTCAGAAGCGGCACTCGGTTCGCGCCTGAAAGCGGTCGGCATCGGGAACGAATGGCACAATCACCGGATCCCAGTTATTTCCTCCCTTGAAGTGGACCTTGAAATTTGCCTGCACTTCATAGTTCTCCCCGGCCTTCGCGTCGACTTTCAGGGGTAGTTTGAACTTGGAATAATCGGGAGGGGCGCTGTATGCCACCCAGATTTCGTGACTGCCTGGCGGCAATTCCGCCACATACAACTGCAGGGGGTTCCCACACAGCTGGATCTCGGACTTGGAGGCGGGCGGTCTCGGCCTCGCGACGGGCGAGCCGTCGACATCGGTAATGTACACGCCCGAATCCAGCCATACCCAGACGACTTCTGCGCGCGGCTTTGCCTCGCCACTATAGAGCTGCCGCACGTTGTAATGACGTACTCGCGCTACGGCCGATGCACTGCACAGAACTATCAAAGCCAGTAATACGAACCGCTTCGTCATCTTGCGTCTTCCTCCGGTGAAACTCGATTCAGGGTGCGTCCTGCCCCTTGAATCCGCAACGGTGGAAGTCTACCACGCCCGGTGAGCAGTCGATCCCTCGACGGCTTTGCGATATGGCGCGCCGGACTCGGGTCCAAGCCGGATGATGCCGGGCCGGAGGGGACCGCGAAGCCGCCGCCGGCCTCCCAGGATGAAGGGTAAATAGTTTATCAATACGCCCAATTGTGCCAGATTGATGAAAATAAAGGGAAAACATCAAAATCCTTTGACGGAAACCAAGACCCGGATTATTGTAAGAATGGGAAACTTTAGGGTACGTTACCCGTTTTTCGCTTGCCAATGAAGAGCTTCGGAGAAGACCTGCGCAGCGAGCGGCTGGCCCGCGGCGTTGCGCTGGATGAGATCACCGCCATCACCAAGATCAGCCGGCGTCACCTCGACGCGCTGGAGGAGGAGAAGTTTCGCCTGCTCCCCGGCGGCATTCTAAGCAAAGGCATCGTGCGCGGGTACACAGCAGCCCTGGGCCTTGATCAGCACGCCTGGACCGAGCGCTTCCTCAAGGCCTCTTCCGCCTCCGGTCAGGGGATCGAAGACGACCGCGATTGGACGGCCTTTGCCTCCAACGTGGGCAAATCGCGCATTCAGCGCCGCGACGCCGTTGAGTTTCGCCTGCGCTGGGCTGGCGCCATCCTGCTGCTCGTCGCGGTAGCCGCCGCGGCCTTCCTCACCGTGCGCTACTACGGCCTTCGCGTTGGCTGGTGGACCGCCCTGTTGCCCGTCGAGCAAACCCGCGCCACCCTCCACGGTGTCTTCTCGTCGGCACATGCCTTCTTTGCCCGCGCCTTCTCCCGGTTCCACGGCTGAGCCCGTTCCCGGTTGTGGTCTCTTGTGGCCCCCTGGGCCAGAATCGCGGCCCTCTTCGCCAGGCCTTTGCCGCCGCGTGAAAGGCCGCCGCGGCCAGCGCTGCATTTCACCTCTCTCCACGCGCCCTTGAACGGCAAGCAATCCCCATTCGCTGCAAGCCTTTGCCCCAGCCGCCCGGCGCAATTACCATAGAGGAATGCATCCCAGGGCATACGCCTGACGGTGCAGGCGTGTGTTGTCCGAGAGTGGGTCCGATGCAGGGAGTCTCTTTGCTCTCCGTGCCGGTGATCCAGCATGTACCGGTCCTCGCGGCAGGCCGCCCAAATTGAATTCCCTGCAATGGGAGGAGTGTTAACCATTGAGCGACCGTTTCTTGTTTACCTCTGAGTCAGTCACCGAAGGCCACCCGGACAAAATCGCCGACCAGGTCTCCGACGCCATTCTGGATGCATGTTTGGAGCAGGATCCATACAGCCGCGTCGCCGCCGAAACCCTGACGGCCACCGGCCTGGTGGTCATTGCCGGCGAAATCACCACCAAGGCCTACGTCGATTTCCAGAGCCTTGTTCGCGGCGTCGTCGCCTCCATCGGCTACGACAACGCCCTCTACGGCTTCGACTCCAACACCTGCGCCGTCATCTCCAGCATCAACAAGCAGTCCGGCGACATCGCCCAGGGCGTTGACACCGGCGGCGCCGGCGATCAGGGCATGATGTTCGGTTATGCCTCCAACGAGACCCCCGAGCTGATGCCTGCCCCCATCTCGCTAGCCCACAAGCTCTGCCGCCAGTTGACCGCTGTGCGCAAGAGCGGCAAGCTGCCCTACCTGCGCCCCGACGGCAAGAGCCAGGTCACGGTCGAGTACGACGAAGCCGGCAAGCCGGCGCGCATCGACGCCGTGGTCATCAGCACCCAGCACTCCGAAAGTGTCGACAACGAGCAGTTGCACGCCGACATTCTCAAATATGTGATCCAGGCTGTACTGCCCGCCGCCTGGCTCGACGAGCACACCAAGTACCACATCAACCCCACCGGCCGCTTCGTTATTGGCGGGCCCATGGGCGATACCGGCCTCACTGGGCGCAAAATCATCGTGGACAGCTACGGCGGCATGGGCCGCCACGGCGGCGGTGCATTCAGCGGCAAGGACCCGACCAAGGTGGACCGCTCGGCAGCTTATATGGCCCGCTACATCGCCAAGAACATTGTGGCCGCCGGCTTGGCCGAGCGCGTCGAGGTTCAGCTGGCCTACGCCATCGGCGTGGCCGAGCCGGTCAGCGTGCTCATCGATACCTTCGGCACCGGCAAGATCTCTGCCGCCAAGCTCACCGAACTGGTTCGCAAGAACTTCTCGCTCACGCCCAAGGGCATTATCGCGAGCCTCAACCTGCGCCGCCCCATCTACCAGAAGACCGCCGCCTACGGCCACTTCGGCCGCAGCGAGCCGGAGTTCACCTGGGAGGCCACCGACAAAGCTGCCATCCTTGCCGAGCAGGCGGGAATCGCCGCCGCAGCCAAGTAAGCAGCAAGCTGAGATGTTCTCCGCGTGGTCCGCAAATGGGACTCTTCGCAACGAGGAGTCCCATTACTTTCTCAGCCTGTACGTTGATGACTTAGAATTCTCTCGGGCGCTGTTGCGCCCCTTCTTGGAGAAGATTTCGATGCGTTTTGCTGCACATGCCGTTCTTTTGTTCGCCGTGGCCGCGATGGCCGCCGGAAAGACCGCCGCGCAAACCAACACCCCCTGGGATTACGAGGGCAAGCGAGGGGCGCTGAACTGGGGCAAATTGGACCCCAACTTCAGAGCCTGCTCGAAAGGCCGCGAGCAGGCCCCCCTCGACATTCGCGGCGCTCACCTGAACAAGGCGCTACAGCCCATTGAATTCCATTACATCTCCGGGGCGGTCAAGCTGGAGAACGACGGCCACACCGTCGCTGTGCATGTGGACCCCGGCAGCTATATGGTGGCCGGCGGCGTGCGCTATGAACTCATCGAGTACGACTTCCATCATCCCAGCGAGGTTGCGGTCAAGGGCAAGCTCTCCGATATGGAGGTTCATCTGACGCACAGAAGCGCCGACGGCAAGCTGGCCGTTATAGCCGTGCGCTTGAACGAGGACGTAAGCAACCCCAACGCCGTGCTGGCCGCTCTATGGCCGCATCTGCCTGCAAAAGCCGGCGCCAGCGAGAAGGTCACGGAGATGGTGAACCCCGCCGGCCTGCTGCCGGCCGACCGCGGCTACTGGACCTACGAGGGCTCGCTGACCACTCCGCCCTGCACGGAGGGCGTGCGCTGGTTCGTCTTCGAGCAGGAACTGAGCATCAGCCGCGACCAGTTGCGCGACTTCGCCAACCTCTTCAGGGTCAACACGCGCCCCTTGCAGGATCCGCACGGCCGCCGCATCGAGGCCGACGAGTAGGAGTTCGCGCGATCCCACGCTTGCGTCGGCAACAAGACGCGAGAATGCGGCTGCGAGCAAGGCCGTCGCTCCTCGGAGTCGTGGCGGCCGGAGAGTCCCCCGGCTTCGGGTTGCGGTAATCGGCAAAAAGCCTCAGCGCTTTTTCGCCTGGGTCTCTTTGGGCGCGGCAAAGGTCACCTTGGGCGGGTCGCCGAGAGTCACAGTGGCATCCACCGCTTGCTTGTGGCTTCCCCGCTGCACTTGATTCTGCTTGAGCGTGATCGAGCCGTTGGCGATCGCGGCCTCCGCGGTCCAGCGATCGAAGCGGGCCAGCGCGGGCGGAACTGAGGCGCTCGCCGCCAAAGCCGGGGGCGATCCGGCAGCATCGCTCCCATGTGCGCCTGCCGGCAAGCTCACTGCGCCATACCGCCAGTCGAAGTGCAGCGTCCCTTTCACTGAGTCCGCAAGATCCTTGTCCGTAAATCCGGATAGCTCGATCCTGCCCTCCGCATCGAAGGCCGAGCCGGAGCACCGCAGCCCCAGCAGTTGTCCCACGGCCACAGGTTTGAGCCTCTCGAACCTGCCCTCCATCGTGTAGCTTGGCTTCTCTTGATTGCTCCCAACGGCGCGAAGCGTGCCGGAGCCATGTACGCGGCCCCCGAGCAGCCCGGCATCCAGGCCAGTGATCTCAGCCCCGGTCGAAAGCACTCGCAGCGTAGCGGAGGCGCCGCGTAACGTGACCGGCCCCAGGATTAAAGAATCGGCATTCACCCTGCCCTCAAGACGCGGCCAGGCTGGCGCGGTCGATGGGCGCAGGCGTTCGATCAGCGTCGAGAGCAAGGTGCCCTTCTCGTGTGCTCCCAGAATCGCCGCTTGCAGTGCGCTCGCGTCCAGGTCACCGAATTGCACCTGGAAATGAGGCACGCAGGA
>Ga0326727_10015770_pt1 | contig 16114 bp, 9 predicted proteins | sample MB2enrmetagenome_FD_207643 | JGI IMG/M metagenome (GOLD analysis project Ga0326727, IMG submission 207643) | Lab enriched peat soil microbial communities from McLean, Ithaca, NY, United States - MB29MY | ecosystem: Environmental > Terrestrial > Soil > Wetlands > Peat | place: USA: New York...
CTCCATCCACCGGATGTTGGAAATCAATCCACGTGGCGAAGCCGCGCTTAAACTCCCGCCATTGAAACCTGTTTGTTCGACCCTCCGGCTAATTTCCCAATTCCATCGGCAGCGAAGAAGACTTCCGATATGCCGAATTTCGGGGAGTAATCGTGAAGAGAACCAGCAATAGGCAGAATAAACTGTTGTTATTGTGATTATGGTTCTACAACCTGCGCAGGGAGCCTCGCTCAATCGCGCAGAAACACATTCAGCAAGGATTTATGCACCCAGATGCGGCTGTCGTATTCAATGAATCCGAGCTTTCGGAAGCGGTTCATGAAAGCGTTGACACGAGGCCGGGTGCTGCCGATCATCTGCGCCAGCGCTTCCTGTGAGATTGGCGGAATCAGCGTATCCTCCTCGTCCGGCGCGCCATACTCTGCCAAGAGCAAGAGGAGACGCGCCAGCCGCTTTTCGGCTCGGTTGAAGAGTTGATCGACGAGATCGGCCTGGACTTTCAAACTGCAGGCCAGCAGGAACGAGGAGAACAAATTGGCGAAGGACGGTTCTTCTTGCATAACCCGGAGAAACTCCGGCCTCGCTATCCTGAGCGCTGTACAAGCCGTCATGGCTGTGGCCGTGGTCACACGCAGCCCCGGTTCCGCGGCCATAGCTTTCTCTCCAAAAAAGTCGCCAGACGAAACCAACCGAATTGTGGCTTCCTTGCCGGCAGAGGAAGCAACCGAGATTTTAACGCGGCCCTTGTGTAGGTAGAAAACACAGTTGGCCGGATCTCCCTGAACAAAAAAAGCTTGCATCGCTCTTAATTGGACGATCTTTCGCCCGGTCCCCGCATTCGCCAGGTAGGCGTGAACATCAAATCGAGTTGTACTATCCCTGATCACTGCTGGGGTCCATTCTCGCAAATATCTCGCCGGAAACGTACAGAAAACACGAGAGTTTTTCCATTATAAAGAATGCGAATGCCCTTCAGCGATCAGGCCCGGCCACCGGGGAATGTTTTGCTGTCCCAAAAGGAACACACTCAGCCGAATCTCGCGAGTCAAAATACTGTTGACATTGCCAAGATTCCTCGTGTGATGCGCACAACGGATCGCGGCACAAGGGCGCGCCGGCAACTTCTTTTCTCCGAATAGATTGGGTGCCGGCCTCAACCGCAGCCTTTTCATGAACGATCACGGCCGGAACCATCGTGGCCTGTAGGCGTATGCCCGCAAGGCGGGAAGCGGTGGCAGGATGCTGGGAAGAATGGCCAAGGCGTCAGGAAAGCGCTCGCGATTCTGCGAAGGAGTGATCCATTGAATCGACATAGTCGAGTTTTCGTACCTGTTCTGCTTGTTGTTGCCTTGTTCGCGGTTGCGGGCTGCAAGAAACACCAGGCTCCACCACCTCCCGCGGCAACCGCCCCTGCGGTGGTAGCGCCCGTGACACCCACTGCGGAAATCAAAGCCAATCCCACCGATATTACCGCAGGTGGCCAGGTTCAGCTCAGTTGGAGCACTACCAATGCGACCAGCGCCTCCATTGATGGCATCGGCGACGTGCCCACCACCGGCGTGAAAATTGTGACGCCAACCGTCTCTACCAGCTATCATTTGGTGGCCAAGGGTGCTGGAGGCTCGGCAGACGCCTCTGTCCGCGTGACCGTGAACGCACCACCGCCGGTTGCGGTAGCTTCTGTCAACACGATGAGTGCCGAAGCCGAAGCCGAAGCCGAAAAAGAGTTCAAAGCTAACGTTCAGGATATCTTCTTCGACTACGACAAATACGACATCCGCGCCGATGCGCAGGCCACGCTTTCGCATGATGCTGCTTACCTGCTGAGTCACACGAACGCGAAGATACTTATTGGCGGCTACTGCGACGAGCGCGGATCCAACGAGTACAACCTGGCGCTGGGTCAGAACCGCGCCGAGTCTGCCAAAAAGACTCTAGTCGAGGCCGGCGTGGCTGCCAGCCGTATCCGCGTCATTAGCTATGGCAAGGAGAGGCCCTTCTGCACGGAATCAACTGAGGCTTGCTGGCAGAAGAACCGTCGCGCTGGCTTCACACTGGACCGTTAGGCTCAATCCTCCTTCCCCGGGTTTCGTTCTTGTAGCCTGAGGAATTGGCCTTTAGGGGCTGGGAATGGGGACAGATTGTGAGATTAGGTTGCCAATCGGAACAAATGAGAATCAGCATCTGGTCCGACGCAGCGCCAGGAAACTGACGGGCGCCTTACCATCGTTTGGCCTTCTGAGCGAAGCGCATCCGAGAAGATCAACGAAAGGCCCGTGGCTCAAGCCACTTTGACTGTATGCCTGCTATCCGGAGCCTGAAGGCTCCTGCTCCCTCCGTCCCTCAGGGGCTGAAAGCTCGCGCTGCTGGTGCGTGGCCTTCGCTGATCAAAAGCAAAAGCAGGAACAAAAGCAGGTCCTTCGACTCCGCTACGCTCCGCTCAGGATGACAAGTATTACGGTTCAGGATGACAAGCATTTAAGCACCCATCAATCTAACAAACGCAGACCGGGAGGTCCACTTTACTGCCGGCCTGGAGGCCGGCGCTACAGTTTCATGTCCCGTGGGTCGGCGAAGCCGGTGGACGAGTGATACGAAGCGGCGGGTTGGGGTTTATGGTTTCCCCGGTCTCAGAATCGAGACCGGGGGCACCCAGCTTTATTGACCAAATGTGGGCCCGTGGCTAAAGCCGCTTTGAATGTATGCCTGCTTTCAGGAGCCTGAAGGCTCCTGCTCTCTCCGTCCCTCAGGGGCTGAAGCCCGGCCTGCTGGTGCGTGGCCTTCGCTGATCAAAAGCAAAAGCAAGAACAAAAGCAGGTTCTTCGACTCCGCTACGTTCCGCTCAGAATGACAAACAGTATAGTCAGGATGACAAGCATTTAAGCGCCCGTCAATCTGCCAAATAGAATATTTCGCGCGCCGTTTTTGCCGAATCCTTGGCCAAAATTATGCAAGATTCGGTTTGTCTCGATGCATAGGTTTCGCGTCTCGAATTGCCTCATTTTTGCAACAAGAGTGTGTCTGAAGGGCTACACATTGCTCCCTGATCGATCCATCGCCTCTCTTACGGATGTCTAACGGAGCAGTCCTTTTATTTTGTTTGTCTTAGGGAATCGGACGCGCCAAGGGTTGCCCGGATCGTTTACTCTCAGAAATGTCCCTACTCCATGACGACAGCCGCCGCCCAAGCCCGCTACCCGCTGACCCAGGGCGTGAACCCGTGGCTGGTGACCGTCTCGGTGATGCTGCCGACGTTCATGGAGGTGCTGGACACCGCGATTGCCTCCGTGGCGCTGCCGTATATTGCCGGCTCGCTGTCGGCGTCGAACTCCGAGGCGACCTGGGTGCTGACCAGCTACCTGGTGGCCAACGCGGTGATTCTGCCGGCGTCGAACTGGTTTGCGCGGCGCTTTGGGCGCAAGCGCTTCCTGCTGATCTGTGTGTCGATCTTTACGGTCGCGTCGTTTTTCTGCGGCGCCGCGCCGTCGCTGGGCGTGATTCTGCTGGCGCGCGTGATGCAGGGGGCGGGCGGAGGGGCGCTGCAACCTCTCTCGCAATCGATACTGCTGGAAAGCTTTCCCATCCAGAAGCGCTCGATGTCGATGGCCGCTTATGGTTTGGGGATTGTGATGGCCCCGGTGATTGGGCCGACGCTGGGCGGCTGGCTGACCGATACCTTCAGCTGGCGCTACGCCTTCTACATCAACATTCCCGTGGGGATTCTGGCGGTGATCCTGATCAGCCGCTTTGTGCACGACCCGCCATACATCAAGAACGCCAAGGTGGGCGCCTTCGACAATATCGGCTTCGGGCTGTTGATGGTATGGACCGGCAGCCTGCAAATTGTGCTCGACAAGGGCCAGGAGGACGACTGGTTCGGCGCCGGCTGGGTGCGCTGGACGGTGGCCGCGCTGGCGACTTCGCTGGTGCTGTGGATCTGGCACTCGTGGACGCATCCCAACGGGCTGGTCGATCTGCACGTGCTGAAGGACCGCAACTTCAGGACCGGATGCTTTCTGGTGGCGATGCTGGGGATGTGCATCTACATTACGATTGCCATTCTGCCGCTTTACTATCAGGAAATCCTTGGATACACGGCGTTTACTGCAGGGCTAGTGGTCTTCCCGCGCGGCGTTGGGTCGTTCATCGGCTCGCCGGTGATCGGCATTCTGGGCTCGCGCATCGACAACCGCAAGCTGCTCTCGGCCGGCTTTCTGGGGTTTGCCGTCTGCTCACTGATCTTCAGCATGATCAACCTCGATATTGGCCCTTACACGCTGCTGATTCCGATTACGCTGACGGGATTTGCGCTGAGCTTTGTCTTTGTGCCGATGTCCACGATGATGATGGCGACGATTTCCAACAAAGACATGGGCGCGGCGACCGGCCTGGCGAATATGCTGCGCAATATCGGCGGGTCGATTGGGATTTCGATGGCGACGACGGCGCTGATTCGCCGCGCCGCGATGCATCAGAATGAGCTGGGCGCGCAGCTTGGCTCATCGAATATGGTCTTGCAGCAGAAGTCGGCGCTGATCGCGGCTTACGTGGGCCACCAGCTTGGACCCGCGCAGGGCCGTCCCGGCTCGATGGGGCTGATCTACGGGCTGATGGAACAGCAATCGGCGCTGATGGCGTATGTGGATGTCTTCCGCTGGACGGCGCTGCTGGCGTTCTTCTGCGCCGCGGCGGCGTGGCTCTTCAAGAAGCCGGAGAAGCATCCACCGCTGCCACCGGGGATGCATTGAGGACGCTCTGAACAAGTCCTTGATCCAGTCCAACATTCCCTAAGGAGCTATTGGTTCCTGCATATTCAATTTCCTTGCGCCGTTTCTAGAGATGCTCCCTCTGAACAAACTTGGTTGAGAGTTAAGTCTTCTAAGTCCTTTCTCCAAAACTTGCGAACACCGGTTAACCTATTCGCAAGTGAGCCACCGCCCTTCGACTCTGCTCAGGGCAGGCCTTCGCGGTGATCGCGAGTTCGCAAGTTAGCGGGTTCATTGCCGTCTTAACCTGCAAGCGGGCCGGGCTGCTCCTAATGAACAAAGCTGATTGAGGTTCATGGTCTCCCACCCATTCGCAAAGAACGCGAATAGGTGGGGCACGGAGCGATTTTGGCTTGTTTTTCTCCGGCCGTAACTTGCCGACGCGGGTTGGACTGCTCCTGTAGCATTTATCTATGGTTGCGGGCGTTTCTTGGGTTTGGTGGCTGGGGTTTCACGCGGTGGTGGCGGCGCTGCTTGTGGCCGACTCGCTTCTGCCAGGCCATCGGCGAGCGACGCGGCACCCGCAGGCCTTTGCGTGGCTCTGGACCGGCGTGCTCGTGATTGTCGCGAGCGGCTTTGCGGCGTGGATCGCCGTTGCCAAGGGCCACCAGCCGGCGCTGGAATTCGTGGCCGGCTACACCATTGAAGCCTCTCTCAGCGTGGACAATCTCTTTGTCTTTCTGGTTCTCTTTCAGGGCTTCCGCATCAGCCCGGCGCGCCAGCACACGGCTCTTTTGTGGGGCGTGGCCGGGGCGGTGGCGCTGCGGGCGCTGTTTATCGCCGCGGGCATCACGCTGCTGCGGCGCTACGACTGGATCACATGGATTTTCGGCCTGATTCTGCTCTATGCGGCGTGGCGGCTGATTCGCGGCGGCTCGGCGAAGGCGGCGATTCCCGATTGGATTCGCAAGCTGCAACCGGCCAAGGGATCGCTGTTGCCGGTGATTCTGGCCGTCGAGTTCACCGATGTGCTCTTTGCGATGGATTCGATCCCCGCCGTGCTGGCCGTCAGCCACAATCCCTTTGTGGTCTATACCTCAAATATCGCCGCCATCCTCGGCTTGCGCTCGCTTTACTTTGCGCTGTCCTCGCTGCTGGACCGCTTCCGCTATCTGCACTATGGGCTGGGCGCGCTGCTGGCCTTTGTGGCGCTGAAGATGCTTGGGGCGCGCTGGATCGATGTGCCGATCACGCTCTCGCTGGCGGTGATGGGCGCGATTCTGGCGGTCTGCGCGGTGGTGTCGGTAGTGCAGGGACCAGGGACCAGGGACTAGGGACTAGGGACTAAGGGAGTAGGGAATAGGGCGAATTCTAGGTGCAAGTGCAACAGGCCATCATGTTATTGCTGTTGGGGTATTGAGGAGTTCTTGAGCAGCAGACTACCGGCCGGCAATCGCGGTGCACATCGAAGGATGAGCAAATCTAGAAATAGAGTCATGTTCACGAAGCGGAAAATGGGCAAAAACCAGACTCCAAAGCCTTCCACCATCAACTGTAGCCGAATGAGCCGCCGCCGTGGAGCTTTGCTTGAAGTTGCCTGGTTGGCAGCGGCTCCGATGCGCCTGCACTCACCGGGGCCGCTTAAAACAATTACCGGCCGCGTCCGCGAGAACTGCCGCCGCCGCCACCGCTGCCTTTGCGCGCCTGGTAACAATCCCGGCAGAAGACCGGGCGGTCGCCACGCGGTTCAAATGGCACTGTTGTAGGCTGGCCGCAACCCGAACAAATCACAGGTGTACCCTGTGCCGGAGCCGAACGGTAGCCGGACCCCCCCTGATCGTTCTTCTTCGCCTGACGGCAATTCTTGCAACGCTTTGGGGTCGAATAACCACGTTCCTGAAAGAACGTCTGATCAGCAGCGGTGAAGGTGAAGTCCTGCCCGCAATCGCTGCACGTAAGTTGAATATCTCCGGCCATGGGTCTCCTCGTGAAAATTGTACAGCCCAATGTGTCATTTGCATACAAAGAATCTTATGAAAATAAAAAACTTGTGTCGTCAGAGGTTTTTGGGACTGCTTTTTACTGTTTTGAAGGGCGCGGACCATCGAGACCGTTACCGGCTACAGCTCCCACCAATCCAGCAACGCCATGCGTGGATAGTAAAGGCCGGCTAAGATTCGCGCATCCGTGCCGTGTAGCTTGCGCAGCACTTCGCCATAGGCTTCGACCTGGGGCGCGAAGAGTGAGTGGAGCATGGGCAGAGCCTTGGCCGGGTCAATGTTTTCTGCGTGGGCGGTCTTGTAGTCGATGATCCACCAGCAATCGTCTCCCTCACTGCCGGGCGTGGGACCGGCCTGGAAGACGCGGTCCACGCGAACCGCGCGCACGTCCCCGGCGACGACTCCAGCCCAGCCGGCTTCGCTGGCCGCGTTCCTGTGGGGCGAGAGAATCCACGAGCCGATGGGATCACGGGAGGCGTTGAGAGCGAGTTGAATCGCCTGGGCGGCTATGCGCGCGGCCTGGGACTGGTCCACGCCGAAGGCTCGCACTTGGGCGGCGACGCGCGGCTCAAAGCGAATGAGTGCCGCACGGGTGGCCTCCCATCCCTGGGTCAGGCGCTGACGGGCCAGCTCTTCCAGCAGCGTGTGGACGGCCGTGCCCAGAGCGCGGGATAGCAGACCGCCCTCGTGGCGCGTGTAGAGGCGGGTGGGGCTGCTTCCATAGACGGCTGATTCCGCAGTGGCTTGCGAGAAGGCTTCGGTTGGCGCAGGCTTGTAGTCCGGCGGCAGGCGGCGCAGCGCCGTGGGCCGGATGGGGGACGGCATCACCAGCAGATTGCTCTCGCCGGAGGCGGCGATGGAGGCGATCTCTTCCTCCTCGCCGGCCTCCACAGCGGCTCTCGCGGCCTTCCACTCTGCAAAGCGCGCGCGGACCTCCGCCTCCAGTGCCGGCCAGGCCGTGGCCAGCAGGCTGTTTGCCGGTTCCACCAGAGTGAAGCTCCCGTCTTCCTCCTTGCAGGCGGGACGGGCGAAGAGGTGAAGCTCCTCGCGGGCGCGGGTGGCGGCGACGTAAAGGATGCGCCGTGCCTCCTGCGACTCGCGCTCGCGATAGACGCGATCCACCCAGGCCTTCGCGCTTCCTCTCTCCTCACCCTTGCGCTGGAAGGGCGCGATCAGAAACTCGGTGATCTCGCCCGAATCGCCAGATTCGGCGAGTCCCCGCTCCAGCCAGGTCAGCATTTTGTGACTGCCACTCCCCACCGGAGCTTGCAACTCCGGGACGATGACCACCTCGAACTCCAGGCCCTTGGACTTGTGAATCGTCATCAACTGCACGCCGCAGTCGCTGCTGCTGGCAGGGTCGGGCAGCGCGGTGAGCTTGTCCAGCGCCGCGCCCAGGCCGGGGCCGAGCAGATCCTCTTCGCCGCCGGGCAGACGGTCCAGGCAGCTCCAAAGCAGGTTGAGGTTGGCGTGGGCAGTCGCATCCACGCAGGCTGCGCCGCCTAGTTGCAGCCAGACCTGCTCAAGCCATGTTCCCAGCGAAGCTGTAGGATTTGCGGCGCGCAGGGCAGACGCTGAAGCCAGCGTGTCGAGCACGCGCGCAGCGTCCGGGCGGCCCTCTTCGCTGAGCAGCGGAAGGCGCTCGGCCAGCAGCTCCAAAACGGGTCGGGTGAGCGACTCTGGCTCTCCTGTCAGCGTATGCAAGTCGTCGAGTGAGAGGCCGCACCAGGGAGCGCGCAAGACTCCCAGCCAAGCCACACGGTCCTCTGGATTGAGCAGCGCGCGGGCCAGTGCGAGCGCATCGAGCACCTCAGGGCGGGTTGCGAGCTCTTCCAGATCGACGGCGCGGAAGGGGATTCCGGCCTCGCGCAGAGCCGCGGCGATGGGGGCGAGGTGGTTGCGCGCGCGACCCAGAACAGCGATGCGGAATTTTTCGCCGCTTGCCTTCGCTGCTTCGATGTGGCTCATCTGTCCGCGGATCAGATCGACGATTTCATCGATCTGTGCTGTGCGGGCTTCCTCTTTTTCGTTGATGGCATCGGCGGCTTGCCCACGTCCGGCCTGGGGAACGAAGCGCAGGTGCAGTGAGAAGGGCGGCGTGGCGCCGGCTGTCTCTTCCCGAGCTGACTGAGCAGAGGTGAAAGTAATTCCACTGCCGTCATTTGCAGCAAAAACCTCAACAAAAATCTTATTGTTTTTCTTTACCAGATCAGGCACTGTCCGGAAGTTGGCCGTGAGGGAAACAGAATCGAAGAGCAGCGGTTCATCGTGCGCGACTTCCAGGCCCACCGCCTTCGCGCGCGGAAAGAGCTCGGCGTCGGCGTCGCGGAAGAAGTAGATGGACTGCATGGGGTCGCCGACAACGAAGCAGGTGCGGCCCGGGCGCTCAGGCCAGGCGGCGATGAGGCTGGAGAGCAACTGGTGCTGGCGGCGGCTGGTGTCCTGAAACTCATCGACGAGCAGGTGGCGAATCTTGTCGGAGACTTCGAGCGCGGCGTCGGTGGGCTGGCCGTCGTCGCCGCGCAGCACGCGCTGGGCGATCTGCGCGACTTCGGTAAAATCCACCCGGCCGGCCTCGGCAAAGGCGATTTGCAATTCGCCCGCGGCCTGGCGCAGCAGCGTGAAGCAGGAGCGCACAATCCGCCATTCTTCTTCGGTGTAACGAGCCGGGGGCAGAGCGCGGACGCCGGCGAGTGCGGCTTCGAGTCCGGGAGCGGCGGCCAGCGCGGCAATCAGATCGAGAAGACGGCCTTTTTCGTGTTTGCGGTCGGCGGGGAAGCCCAGGCGTTTATCGACCTGCTTGCGGAATGCTCCCTCGCCGGTGAGCAACAGCGCGGCAAGACTCACGTGGGCTTGGCGAGCTTCTTCCATATCGGTGAACGGAGCGAAGGGAAACTCGACCAGCTCGGCGAGTTCCTGATGAAGTTGGCCGCCGCTTTGCTCGCAGGCAAAGCGCGCCAGCTCCAGCGCTTCTTCGCGCGCTCCTGGAACCTGATCGAGAAGCTCACACAACTGGAGGAGAGCGTCGCTAACGGCATGCGCAAAGGGTCGCTCCAGCCGCTCGCGGAGCGCGTCCCAGTCCGGCTCGCGCTCCAGGACAAAGCCGTGCATCCAGCGGTCGCGGCTCTTGAGCATTTCGATCAGCAGCGCTTCCATCTCCTGCCAGCCGTTGTCGCGCCACAACAGCAATTCTTCAATGGCCGCGCCGAGAGCCGAGCCGGTCTGATCGATCTTTCTGAGGGTTTCGCGGGCGGCGCGGCGATAGAGTTCATCAGGCTGCTCGGCGATCTCCAGGCCGCCGCCCAGGCCGGAGAGCAGCGGCTGTTGCATGGCCAGCTCGCGGCAGAAGGAATCAATCGTCGAAATGCGCAGTTGGGCGGGTAGGTCGAGCAGATTCCATCCGAGTGCCTGGGAATGTTCCAGCGCGCGACGGGCGAGAGGACTGGGCTCGTCCTTTCTCAGCTCATCGAGAATCCGATTGCGCATCTCGGCGGCGGCGGCATTGGTGAATGTAATGGCAACAACCTGGCCGGGCTCGTCCACCTCGCCCAGCAAGCGCAGGAATCGCTCGGCAAGCAAGGTTGTCTTGCCGGAGCCGGCGGGGGCCTGCACCAGAATGGACCGTCCGGGGTCGAGGGCGTGCTGGCGCTCAAGCTGATCGGGAGGCTCGGGGCGGGCATGGCTACTCATCGCCGTCCTCCTCGCTGTTGGATTCGTCTTCGTCTTCCAGTTGCGCCGACCGTTCCTGAATGCGGCAAAGGGTTTGCAAGCCGCAGCGCTCGCATGTCTTGGGAGCCTCGCGCGGGTCAACTTCAGCCCGTCCGGCGAGGAAGTCCCTGGCGAGATGCTGGATGCATTCCCGCCAGTCGAGAAGCTGCTCGGCGGTGAAGGGGTTCTTTACAAGCGGGCTGCCGCCTTTCAATCCAGCAAAGAGAGTGGCCGCGGCGTCGCCCACGCGCCCGGCGAACTTCATCTCGCCCGCCCGCACCTTGGCGTAGACCAGCCCGCCGAGCACCTCATCAGCTTCGAGGGCAAAACCGGCATAGAGCGGCAGTTGCACGTCGTCGGGGCGGGGCAGCTCCCACGCGCTGGGTGAAACATAGCCGGATTTGTAGTCGATGACCAGTTGGGAACCATCGTTCAACAGGTCAAGACGATCCAGGCGCAGGTCGAAGGTGAGTCCGCCGATGTGCACTGTGCGCCTGACCTCGGTGTCGGCGACCTCGAATTCAATGCGCGTGGCCTCGTAGTCCAGCCACTCTGTGACCAGGCGGGTCAGCCGCTGCTCTTCCAGTACCAGATAGCGGCGGGGCATGAGTTGACGAAGGTGCGGACGCAGCTCTCGCGCGAGTACGCGCTGAACGTGGGCGGCGACGAAGGCCTGCCGGTCCTTCAGGCTCATCAGTTCGGCGTAACTCCGAATGCCCTCCGGTGATCCGGCCCACACCGCGTGGAGCACTGCGTGGAGCAGGCTGCCGCGTTGCGAGGCGGTCAGGCCGGCCTCGGCTGGCTTCCAATCCTGCGCGGCCAGGCGTGCGGTGGCGAAGGCCTTGAAGGGGCACTGCGACTGCGCAGTGAGTACAGCAGCGCCGCCCTTGACCTTGCACGGAGAAAAAGGAATATGGCTGTAGTCATCAAAGGAAACGGTAAGCGGGGGCGGCGTGGCCGGCGCTGTCAGCTCTGGCAACAGGGGCTGCGGAGGGCCGGCAAGCTGCGCGATCAGTCGCGACGGGCGGGCTTCGTCTGCAGCCTCGCTTTGCCTGGCAAAGCTGAAGTGGACCTCCGGAGCGGTGGCCAGAATGCGGCGTGTGATGGCCGCGGCCAGCTCCCAATCGTGCTGCGGAGTGGCGTGGGGCATTCCGGCCTCGCGCTGAACTTCGACGGGCAACAGCGGATGCGTTGCGCCCTTCGCCGGCCATACATCCTCATCGGTGCCCAGGAACCATACGGCGTCGGCGGCGAGACCGGCCGACTCGGCGGGACCGGCGATCTGGATGGGCGCGTCGCGAGATTCAGGTGCGAAGAGCGTCTCGTCCAGCGCGCGGTCGAGTTGCGAGAGGAAATCCTTCCAGCCGATGCGGCAGCCATCGAAGCCCAGTGAGCCGCAGCTTTCCACGGCCTGATGCCAGCGGCGGAGGCCCTGGAACTCAGCGCTCGTGAGCGGCCGCGCAGCGGCAAAATGAAGCTCGTCAAGCAGGCGCGGAATCAGTTCCGCCCAGTCGAGCGGAGTTTGCGGCCGGCGCGCGAAGCCGGCCAGCAGCCGCTGCGCCTCAGTGATGCGTTCCACCCACGGTGTTGGCAGCAGTTCAGTGGCGCACCTCTCGCCGAGGAAGCCCGCCAGCGTCCACTGGGTTCGCTCCAGGCTGAAGCGGCGGAGGGCGTGCATGGTCGCTTGCAATGCCGCGGACTCCTGGGCGCTGGCGGCGGCGTGGCCGGTGGAAAGCAGCCAGTCGAGTTCGTTTTCGGCAAGCGAACCGTCGAGCCAGCGCAGTAGAATATGAGCCGCGCGCGCCAGCGTAACCTGGCTGAGCGGTACGCCCAGAGAGAACTCAAAAGCCGGGCCGGTGTGCCGAAGGAAGGAGCGCTCGATCTTGCCACGGCGAGCGCTGGCGGCTTGAGTAACTACCAGCAGACGTGCGCTGGGGTTGGCGGCAAGTTGGCGGCTGCACCAGATGGCGCAGGCGGCGAGTTCGGTTTGAGCGTCGGCGGCAGCGTGGAAGTGGACCACGGTGGCCGGTTCGCTATGGGCAGCCTCGCTCCACGCCCCCCAGGCGTCGAAGAGTCTGCGCTGCACAGGCAGAATGCGGTCAAATCCGGCCAGAAGCAGCGGAGAACGTTGGGCCGGGTCTGCCTGAAGCAGCGGAATCAGCTCGTGCGGCAGACGGCTGGGGCAAAGCAGGTTTCCGGTGCGACAGGCTTCGTCAAAGACTGCAAGCCAGCCGCTGAAGGCCGCCGCGTCCTGCTGCCATCCGCCCCGCGCGTTCGTCCGCAAAAACTGCGGCGCGTAGGAGCAGAGCAGCTCGTGGGCCTCCATCGCCAGGGCCGCCAAACGGTGGCGCGGGCCTTCGAGAAGTGTGGCCAGTGAGCGGTCCGCCCCGGCAATCTCCACCCAGAGCGCCTGCTCCTGCGCGGGATTCAGCAGCAGACGAGCGTCGGCGGTCCGTTGCTCCCAGGTTTTTCGGGCAAAGCTCTTCCAGTCCAGGATGTTGGGCGTGGGCCAGGCGGCGAGGCCTTCGGCCTGGCGGGCGCGATGGAAGCCGGTGGCAAGGGCGCGCGCGGCGCGGTCGCTGGCCGTGACCACCAAGCCGCCCTCGCGCAGCCATGCGTTGATCTCGTCCGCGGTCAAGGCTCCCATTTTGTCGTTATACTCCGTTGGGCCGGGAGCGTGCCATGAACTGTTGCCGAAGTTGAGTCCATGATGAACCAGGTTCGGCGGCGCGAGCGGCGGCGTCGAAGGCAGTCGAAGGCGCTGATAATCGTAAGTGTGGAAACTGTGCGCAATCTATCGCTTCTGAAGGACTACCAGGCCTATCTGCGCGTGGAAAAAGGGTTGCGTCCGCTGACCTGTGAGGCCTACGACGGCGACCTGAAGACCTTTGCCGAGTTCATCGAGGGGCGCAACGGCGTGCTGCTGACCGCGATGCAGCAGGATGTGGCGGCCTTTCTTGAGCATCTGCGAGCCCACGGCATCGACCAGCGCTCGGCGGCGCGCAAACTGAGCTGCCTGAGGGGGTTTTATAAGTGGCTGCTGCTCGATCGGCGCATCCATCACGACCCGACGGTAAAAATCGAGTCGCCCAAGGCGTGGAAGGTGCTGCCCAAGTCGCTGGCCGAGCCGGAGGTGGCGGAGATGCTGGACCGGGCGCAGATGAACGCCGAGCATCCCCAGGCGCGGGCCACGGATCTGCGCGACCGGGCGATTCTGGAGCTGCTTTACGCGGGCGGCCTGCGCGTCTCCGAGGTCACGGCGCTCTCCACCGGCGATCTGACGCTCGACCTGGGGCGCGTGCAGGTGCGCGGCAAGGGCGACAAGGAGCGCATCGTTCCTCTCGGCCGCGCCGCCGTCGAGACTCTGGAGATTTATCTGCGCGAGGGACGGCCCCACCTGGCGCGCATCAGTTCGGCTCGCATTAGCCCATTCCGCAAGGCTCCCGCGACAAGACAAGACTCGACGCGCCTCTTTCTCTCACTGCGCGGCATGCCGCTGACGCGCCAGTGGGTATGGCACATCGTCAAAATGGCCAACGCTAAAGCCAGTCCGCACCGGCTGCGCCACAGTTGCGCCACGCACATGGTGGAGCACGGCGCCGACCTGCGCAGCGTGCAGTTGCTGCTGGGCCACGCCGACATCTCCACCACGCAGGTCTACACGCACCTGGCGCTGGGCCGGCTCAAAGAGGTGCATCGCCTGCATCATCCGCGCGCCACGCGGCAACGGGTCGAGGTTGTGGAGCCTCCGATTGCGGCCAGGAGTACGCGCAGCGGGCTGCATCTGGTTTCGAGCGGTAAACGGAAGGCAGAACCAGTCGAGGAGACAGTATGAGCGCCGCAGTCGCTCCCATTCTCGCGCCTACGCTGGATTCACTCGTTGCGGATTTCCTGCGCGTGCTGGCCAACGAGCGCGGCGCATCGGCACACACGCTCCGCGCCTATCAACGCGAGCTGCACGGATTCACCGCCTACATTGCCGAGCACTATGGACAAGAACAAAGCGTGGAGTACATCGAGCACACCCACATCCGCGCCTACCTGGGCACGCTCTATGATCGCGGACTCGCTAAGGCCTCCGTCGCGCGGGCGCTGGCGGCCATTCGCAGTTGGTTCAAGTGGTTGGCCCGCACCGGTCTTCTGGAGCAGAACGCCGCCTCGCTTGTGTCCACGCCCAAGCTGCCCAAACATCTGCCACGCGTGCCCTCCATCGAGCAAATGAACCGCGTAGTGGAGTCGGTGGGCGAAGACGCCGCCAGTTGGCCCAGGCGCGACACGGCGATACTCGAATTGTTATACGGCTGCGGCATCCGCAACGCCGAGCTGACGGGCCTCAATCTCGAAGACATTCACTGGGCCAACGAAGCGATTCTGATTCGCGGCAAGGGGCAAAAGCAGCGTTACGTCCCGCTGGGCGATGCGGCGGCGCAAGCATTGCGCGCCTACATGGCTGAGCGCGCGGCGCTGCTGGCCGCGGCCGACAATGGCTGTGCTTTGAAAGGGCACGGCTTTAGCCATGCCATAAGTGACACAAAAAAAACATCGGCTTTAGCCGCTGAGGGATGTTTTTCTTCAGAATCGCATGAAAAACCGAGTTTTTCCCCAGCCTCGCCAGGGAAGGGAATCGAGACGCCCGCGCTCTTCCTCAACCTGCAACTGCGCGGCCTTGGCAAGTTGAGCCAGGCGCGCCTCACCACGCGCAGTGTCGGACGCATCGTCAAGCGCATCGCCATTCTGCGCGGACTCTCTGCCGACGTGCATCCGCACACGCTGCGCCACGCCTTCGGCACGCATTTGTTAGAAGAAGGCGCGGACCTGCGAGCCATCCAGGAGTTACTAGGCCACGAGCGCCTCTCCACCACCCAGCGCTACACGCAACTGACCACCGCGCAGTTGACAGTGGTCTACGACCGCACCCATCCGCGAGCGCGATAGGCGTGATGAGTGGTAAGGGCTGTTACCAACAGGTGTGAATCAGGAAGACACATTCTTTAGTCGCATATGTAAGTTCGACAGTGTAACTCGGGTCATGAGTCATGATAGGATCGACCGTGTATTGTTCCAGACGGGATGCAAGGAGGACTTTGTGCTGAAACGTGCTTTCAAGTTGCTGGTATTTGCGAGCATGGCTGTGGGCATGGCATGGGCGGCGGAGAATCCCTTCATTGGCGAGTGGAAGCTGAACCCATCGAAGAGCAGGATGCCCGACGAGATGAAGGTTGAGAGCAAGGGCGGCAACACATACTCGTTCAATTTCAGCGGCGTCGACGAAACAATCGTAGCGGATGGGACCGATCAACCGGGCGTCAGAGGAACCACGCTGTCGGTGAAGGCGGATGGGCCCGACACCTGGATCGTGGAGCGCAAGAAAGACGGCCGGCTGCTCCTTAGAGGGACCTGGAAGCTCTCGAAGGACGGCGGTACGCTGACGGACTACTACCGCCAGTTCGAGTCCGACGGGTCCACGGTCAGCATGGATTACATCTACCAGCGCAGCGGTGACGGATCGGGCTTCGCGGCGGACTGGCAGAGTATTAAGGAGACGATGAACTCGCCTTTTGCTTTGGAGGTGAAGGCGTACCAGGGAGATGGCCTCACCTTCATCATTCCCGCTGAGCAGGAGACGAGAAGCGCGAAGCTAGACGGTAAAGAATATCCGCTCCCAGGCCCGAACGCGGCCCCGGGATCATCCTGTTCGAT
>Ga0326727_10015771_pt1 | contig 16114 bp, 18 predicted proteins | sample MB2enrmetagenome_FD_207643 | JGI IMG/M metagenome (GOLD analysis project Ga0326727, IMG submission 207643) | Lab enriched peat soil microbial communities from McLean, Ithaca, NY, United States - MB29MY | ecosystem: Environmental > Terrestrial > Soil > Wetlands > Peat | place: USA: New York...
ACACGAGAAGACCATCTGGAGTCGCAAAGCTGTCCATGACCTCAGGACCCATGAGGTCATGGGCTTCCTCTTTTTGGAGTAAACTCAGGTCAGACAAGGCCGGACTGCGCCAGGTCCTAAATGGAATTGCATGGTAAACTGGTAGAATTCGGGCGGGCCCAGCTTTAAACCTAGTCTCTCCATCCGTTTTATTTCTTCTTGTGCTTTTCGTAGGCTATCCGCGAGAGTAGGTCGGCCTCTTCATTCTGCTCTCTCGGTATCCATTCGAAGGTGATGGAGTCGAACTGCTTGAGAAGGTCCCTCGCCTCCTTGAGCTTTCCCGTGTAGCCGCCTCCCTTGACCTTCCACCCCTTGGACATCTGCCCTACGAGTAACTGCGAGTCGGAGCGGACCACGACTTCTCCCGCTGTCTTCAAGTCCTTCAGTCTCTTGAGGACCTCGACCAAAGCTGTGTATTCAGCATAGTTGTTGGTCACCTCGTATCCCGCGAGGCCCTCGCCTTCCGCGAGCTTCTTCTTGCCTTCATAGATGACGTAACCGTATGTCCCTGTTCCTGGGTTGCGGGGCTCTGCCAGCCCATCAATGCTAACGGTTATCACTGTCTGCCTCCAGCCCTCAGTGTTCCAGTCGCATCCTCGCGTGCGACTTCATGATGTTCCCACTGCTCAACTTCGCAATGTTGCTCATCATCATGACCACCTGTCCATCCAGTCTATTTAGTCTCAAGCCATCAGAACGCAGACCGACAGCGGTCGCGGATCACAACTGCACAAATCCCTTCCTGAGACCTGACCTAGTTCGAGAGGGCAACTGGGCGGTTTGTTTCTAAAATGAAAAGCGGAGCGGCCGCCTTTTGAGAGGCCGCCAATACAGAAGAAGGCCCGGGAGGACCTTACATTCCTGCGTCGCTTGCTGGAGCGCTGCCGCTGCTTGCGGGCATGCCCTCAGAACCGCCAACAACTGTGCCCGTGGCAAACCTGTTGGCTACCTGAGTGACCTTCACCTTTCCTTGCCAGCCCTGCTTGGCGCCGGCTACGAAGATGACGAAACCGTCAACCTTCGCAATGCCGTCACCGCGCCTGCTGATTTCGGAAATAGTAACATCATACTCCTTTCCGACTTCAACCGGCTTTGGCTTGAAGGACCTGAATCCACTGCCGCTGCTACCGCCGCGGTTGTAGCTCCCTCGTCCGAAACTCATCTTTTCACATCCTAGCGTCTATCGGTACCGCTGAATTTTGCCTCCCATTTCGGGTTATTAAACCCTGTGCAAGCGGGTTCTCCTAACTCCTCGGGACATGGAGGGGTTTTCTTCGACCATTAACTGTCGGGACACAGGAGTCAATTCTGTGCGAACGGAATGTCCCTGAGTAAAGTTGGCTTCCTTATCCTCTTCGCACCGTCATAGACGCTGATTTTCGAATCCCCTCTGCCAAGATGCGCGGGTAGATTGAACATCAGGGTTCCTCCTACGTCAACTGCCGCATAGTATCTGTCGTTCCTGCCCTGTATGGCAAGGTCTTGGTTGCCGCACTTGACAACGCACATCTGAATTGGCCTGTTGGGGTTCCGAACTCTGATAATCCACGATTCTCCCTCGGATGGAAGAGACAGCTTGTCGACAACGAAGAGAGGAAGCTGACTCTGGGCAAGGGCCTTTCGTTGTAGGTAGACAGCAAGCGCGGCTATGAAGAGTGCACCGATGCTTATTGGCAAGCTCAACTGCTCGGTGCTAATCATACGTTCTTTCGAACTGAGACCGCATTCCGAATTAAGGTTATCCACTTGTTCTCCCCTTCGACTTTTCCGCACGCCTCCGCTGGAGTTTTTCCGTCCAAGCCTTCGTGCGGCCGGAAGCAGTTGTGGAAGAGTTGGTATCCTTTGAGCATCGAGCTGTCTGTCGTCTTGAGGCCTCGGGAGGTCCCCTGCAAACCCTCGATGCCGCGAACTCTTCCAGACAAGGCAATGCCCTTGATGTGAATGAAAGGGTCGAAAATTGATGACGCTGCGACGTTCTTCCAGCTGGCCTCGCCTTAGGCTTCATAAGGATCATTCCAGGTGGGTAGGATGTGCCAAGAGAAATAGCGAACACAGAGGATTTCACGAGGCTGTTGGCCCAAGCCACTGAAGTTCGGATAGTCCGGGCTGGCGACTCTGCCAAGGTCAAGCTCAGGACCCGGGACACCCTGTACACCTTCAAGACGACCTCGAAGGAAGTCGACTCCCTGACGAAGGGCGTCAAGGTGCCTATCCAGGAATTGGATCAGACGAAGTAAAGAGCCAGCACGAGGATCCCGAGCATAATCGGAATTGGCAGCCCCGGCAAGAGCCGCCTCTTCGAGAGCAGGAAGAGAGTTAGAACGACCCCGATGTCCATCACCGCTAGGGTCGCGAACGCCGCCCTCGCCGCTGCGACGACGGTCATCGAGGAGACCCCCGCCGCGAGCTGGGCGATGGGGAGGGAGGGAAGCATGGTGTAGAACACGACGTCCCCGAGTCCAACCGTGAACTCGCCTGCCCTTATCGACATCCCGACCAGGGCTACCTTCTCGCCCGTCCCGATGAGCGACTTCAGGGGTCCCCTGAAAACTGCGTAGATGTCGTAGATCGCGAAGGCAATCGGTAGCAGGAGCGCGGTCGCGAGGGGAAGGGTCGCGAAGAAGCTCCCCACCTCTGCACCGACGAATGCGATGACAATCGTGGATAGCCAAGGGCGGTTCTTCACGAAGATCGTATAGCCAATCAGGGCTACCACCGCGAGAGATACGGCGAGGTCAGCCGCGAGCTCGGCCATCGGAGCGAGATGCTCGTAGAAGAAACCATCGCTCGTGATGAAGGTGAGGGCGAAAGCCGAGATCGCGAGGGAGGTGAAGATCAGGACCCTGAATGAGGAGACCATCTTCCGCCTCAGCAGCCACAGTAGGACCAGGGTTGCCCCGAACGCGAATCCAACATAGATGACCACGTTGACCGCTGAGCCTGTCGCCCCCGAACCCCCGGGCAGGGCCGGAGGCCCGGTCGCCTGATAGGTCGGCAGGTTTTGGTAGGTTATCAGGAGCGCCCCTATCTGGATTGCGACAACGACAAGCAGTGCTTGGATCAGGTTGGTCGGAGTGACCCGCTTCTTCCCTTCAGGCTCGTCGCTCAAACCGAGAATTCTTGGCCGGGCATCGCCGCGGTCGCCTCGACCCCCATCGTCGCGTGCAGCTCGTCGGCCAGGGCCAAGCACGATGCCTCCTCGCCATGGACGGTGAGGAATCTGGGCGACCCGCCGATTCCCTTCAGGTCGCTCAGGAGCGCTGACTTTCCACTGTGAGAGGAAAAGTCGAACCGCCTTACCTCCGCCTTTACTTGCGTAGGCTTGCCCCTGTAGATCGTAAGCCCCTTGTCGATGAGGGTCCTTCCTGGCGTCCCAGGCACCTGGAAGCTGACAATCGCGATCCCATTCTTTCCGTCCATGGACAGGTGTTCGTTATAGAAGATCGAAGAACCACCCACTAGCATTCCGGCCGGAGAGATGATTACGCCTGGCCTCCTCACGAGTCTCCTGCGCTGGGTCCAGCTCGTCACCTCTTCGATTGACTCGAGCATCCGCCTCAGTGAGGTCGCGTCGCGCAGGTACTCCTGGTAGCGAAGCAGTATTCCATTCACCTTCAGAGCCATCCCGTCCATAGCCACCGGGTGCCTGAAGCCGCTCTTGACCAGCGTCATTGCGATTTCTTGCGCCCTCCCGACCGAGAAGGCCGGGACTAGCAACACGCCTCCCCTCTCGACCACGGCATTCGCGAACTCTACCAGCTCCGTTTCGGCCTTCGACCTGTGTGGATGGTCTGCGGTTGCGTAGGTGCTCTCGGTGATGACCATATCGGCTTCGCCGAGGTTCTTCCACGAGCCAGCGAGCAGATTCGTCTCCTCTCCGTTGATGTCACCTGTATAGAGTAGTCTCTTCGAGCCGGCCTCGACGGCGATTACTGCCGAGCCGGGGATGTGCCCGGCGTCATAGAATGTGACCGTGAAGTCTCCGATCTGGAAGGGTTCCATGTACCCGTGGTTGATCGTGTTCGAGTTCATAGCCATGAGATCGAGGAACTCGAAGGGCAGGTACTGGCCGGATATCTTAATGAAGTCCTGAATGAGCAAGTTGGAGAGTTCCGATGTGACAGGGGTCGCGTGCAACTTCATGTTTCCGCCGAGGAAGTGCAGTGGCGCAGCACCCGAGTGGTCGAGGTGTGCGTGGCTCAGCACGATCCCCTTGATCTCTTTGGGCGGAACGTGCATCGGGAAGCCCGGCACCTTCGTGGTGAGGGCTCCATAGTCGAGCAGGATCTTGCTGTCTCTGTGCGTGACCAGAAAAGCGGAGCGACCGACCTGCCTGGCGGCTCCCAGTACCTTAATCTCCAATAAGCAGGCTAAATCGGGCTAGTATATATTAAAATTAGCTGAAACTAGTTAACAGCAGGCTTCCGACCACGGCTCGTCTTGGCGGTCAGGAAAGTTGTTTCCCGCAACCGGTGCAGAACCTAGCGGCCTCTTGAACAGGCGACCCACAATTGAAGCAGAACCTTCCGCTCGCCGCGACCTGTTGTATTTGAGGTTGAGGGGTCGGAACGTATACCGCGGCAGCCTCCTTTTCAATCAATTGTGACGTGACTCCTCCAAAGAATCCTCCAGCCCTTGTAGCCAGGGTGTATCTTGTGGAGCATTTCTCGCACACGACGTCAGGCATCTGGGTCTCCAAGACGCGCCCCCGGCATCTCGGGCACCTTGCCTGCTTCATCGCAACCAGAAAGACCTGCCTGCTGCTCATGGAGTTCTATTGGCTGACTTTATCTATATACAGTTAATGGAGTGCGGTTCTGTTAACTTGGTGCGACATGGTTCTCCCTGTTAACTGGACTGACATGGCACCATCATCTTTTGCCAGACGATTCATGCGCTACCCAATCTCGTGACTCTTCATCTAACTCGTTCTTCCTAAGCCTACCATACGCATAGAAACCCGCCCTCACAGAGTCTTCTCCCAATCGCCGCAGAATCTTCCTTTCTTCACGACTTAGGAGTGGCAAGAAGCCTCCTTTCGGGGAATGGAATAGCGAATTGCGTTCCTTCTTGAAGTCCTTGATTCTCTTGGTTTCCTCGGTGGTCAGAATCCCCATCTTAGAGAGGAAGTTTACCTTGGTTTCGAAGTCTCGCCGCGTCAAGAACTCCTTGGTCGCTTCATCGTGCTTTTCTACAGCGAAGTGCGTTAGAATCAGACCGTCAACGATCAACTCGGTCAGTCCCCACGAAAGCAGAATACTATCGGCAATCCGAGACTTCCGAAGGAGTGCTACTTCCCTGTCATCTGGCCGTTCGATAGGTCTCATTGTTTCTTCGCGGCGTTCTGGATTAGAGTGAGCCACTTATTCTCTCCGTCCACTCTAATTCCCGCCCTTTCGGCAGGGGTATCCCCATCCAGACTCTCGTGCGGTCTGACGAAGTTGTGGTAAATCTGATAACCCTTCAGAATAGGTGTATTCGTCTTCTTCAGCCCACGCATGACCTTCTCCCTGTCTCGAATCTCACCGTTCATCCGCTCCATCTTGTTGTTGTGAACCTCCCCTCCGAACCTGATGTCTCTGACGTGCCTCGTCCTCGGATACCTCGCAGTGTAGAACTCCTGCTTGAAGGGCTTGGTGAAGTGCATCCCTCCATCTGTTATCAGAATCGCAGGCTTCTTCCCTGCGACCTTCTTGCCTTCGGCGAAAAGGGGCCTGACATCGGCCGTGAACTTCCCGTCACAAACCTGTTGAGCAATCCAGAAGCGGGTCTGGTCATCCATCAGCGCGAATACATACTTCATATTTCCCTTGAACTTGACGAAAATCTCGTCTGCTCTCCAAGTCTCGCTGAGTTGTGGGATAATCTGCGAGAGGTATTTCTCCATCAGCTTGACGTAGCGCCCTATCCACTTGTAGACCGTCACATGTGAGACGTTCGCCCCCTGAAGCCGAAGGAACTTCTGGACGCTCCTCAGACTCTCGCCCGAGAAGTAGAGTTGCATCGCAGAGGTTATCGTCTGTGGAGTCGCCCTCATCCTCTCGAAACCGAGATTCACTACGAAGGCTCTCCCGCAGTCTTTGCAGAGAAACTGCTGGATGTCGCCACAATCGTTGTGCCTTATCCCATGCTTGACCACTTTGCCCGACTGACACGCGGGGCAGGCCTGCGCGTTGACGGGCTGAATCAGCGTGACTGACTGTTCGACCTTCTGATGTAATGCGAATGAGAACTCAACCGCCCATACATGCTTGCACTTGACCCCGTTGAACTTGGCATCTGGGCAGGAGCAAATCCATCCAAGCTCCCCAGAAATGACATCATAGTCCCAGTTCCCCGACTGAGATTCTACCTTGTAGCTGTTGGCATCAATCCTTCTGACCGCCCCCTTCAGTTGGGCTATTTGGTGCCCGCGAACTGCTCGGGGGTCGGCGGAAGGACTCATCTGTCCATCCACTCTCTTTCGTTCTGCTTGGCTTCGAGGCGCTCAAAATACTCCTCGTCGCCCATTTCGAAGCGGAGGTATTCCGATTGCATGGCATAGGTATATCCGTGCGGATACATAAACCCATCGTTATCCGCACGGATACCGCGAGGGTGCAGCCTTATATATCCGCACGGATAGCAAGCGTGCGACGATGCCGAAGTGGAAGAAGGATGCGACTGAGTTTACCGTAGGGGTCAGCTACAGCGAGGACAAGGGAGTACAGACTCGCCTTCCCAAGCCAGTTGCGGAGCTTCTGGGCGAGCCGAAGTCCATCACCTTCGTCCTCAAGGGGAAGAGAGTGGAGATACGCCCTTCTGCCCGTCAAGACGAGACTTAGACCGATTTCTTCACAAGTCTGTCAGGGAATCCTGCCCAATTCTGTAGTATGCCCTTTGCCCCTGATACTCGCTCTGCATGGGTAGCGAGCATTCGCAGGGCACCGCAGGGAATATATCGCAGGGCAGATTACGGTAGGCGCAGGGAGAATGCAAACTACCTCTGTTCTGTCCTATGGGGGCGGAGTGAACACGACGGCTCTAATGGTAATGCTCGTCAGGGAAGAGATGCCTTTCGACGTGGCGGTCTTTGCTGACACGGGAGCCGAACTCCCAGAGACTTACTCCTATCTCGACGTAGCGCAGAGATACCTCGAAAAGCATGGGGTCGAGTTCAAGGTAGTCCGTTCAAGGAACGGGACTCTTTATGATACTTGCAGGAGGCGCAAAGTAGTCCCTTCGAAGATATGGCGATGGTCAACCCGAGACTACAAGATTACCCCGATTCACGCATACTACCGCTCCCTTGGAACTCACATTCACGAATACATGGGAATAGCCTATGACGAGGTTGGGAGGATGAAGGCGAGCAATGAGGATTACATTACGAGCGAGTTTCCTCTCATCGACTGGAAGATGACGAGGGAAGACTGCATCAGGGTAATCAAGAGCGCCCACCTCCCGCTTCCAGTCAAGAGCGGGTGCTACTTCTGTCCCTTCCAAGACCAGAATCGTTGGAAGGAGTTGCACGACATGCACCCCGAACTCTTCGAGAAGGCGATGGAGCTTGAAGAGACCTCGAAGCACTTCCCTGAGCAGAAGCTGAACGCACACACGCTCAGAGGCCTGATGGCGAGGAAGTTCGTAGACGGGCATCAGCTTCGCACGCTGTCAGACGAGCCTTGCGGCGCATATTGTGTAGTGTAATTCACCAGCGCAAGTCTGCGTCGTTTATCATTTCTTCGATTTCTAATTCGTGCTTCAGTCTGACCTCATCAGGGAGAATGATTGCCAGACGATACTTCCCTCCCACATCGCCGTCAACTCTGGACGTATCATACAGGCACCGAATGACTAAGTCACAAAGACTACCAATGTCCATGCCCGCTCTGTAGTGATGAGCAAAGAGGTAACGCGCAAGCATAGGCTTGCCGTCGAGAACGAACCCACCGCCGCCCAACTCTAACCTATATCCCGTCCAACTTGAGAGACCGTAGCATCTGGGTTGGGTGAACTTCCTTCCAGCCTTGTCGAGACCCCCCAACACGAAACCGATGTCTGGGAAATTGCGATAGGGTTTGACTCTCGAAAAAGTGGGAACACCAACCGTCTTCTTGGCTTCCTCTTGGCAGAAGATAGCGAAATCATCTGCCAATGGGGTAACTCCCAACTCTCGTTGTCCAGCGATCTTTGCCTGATACCGTGCAATGATGTTCTGAGCGTAGCCAGAATCTCCGCAGAACAGGACTGCGGTGTGCGGAGTCAGCATAACCAACTTCTCCGCGATGTTGACTTCGACTCTGATTGCTCCCGCATCGACTGTCTCTCTGGTGTCAGCGGCAGCGACAATGAACCCATCGCCTTGCGCGGCAATTATCAGGGTCATCCTTCGTGCCTCCGTTCTAACCAATCAGAGATGATTTCTGGAATGATTTTCTCGGTCGGCTTGTTTAGTTGGTTGCTCACCTCTTCCAAGGAGCGGTAGAGTTGCTCTTGCATGGGAATAATCACAACGCGTATTCGTTCTCGTCTTACTTTCTCACCCGTGACTCTCTTTCGATAGTCAATCAAATCCGATTGGGGGAATCTTAGAGCATGTTGGATTATTTCCCTTTGTTTCTTGTTCGAAGTGTCCAGTAGCAGTTTGGCCACTTCGTATTGCCGCTCACTCGGTTGTATAGCATTCAGCCTCTGTGCAGTGTCGAAGAGAATGTCTCCCCGTCTGACCATCTCCTGAACCCGACTGTCCAACTTCTCCAACCGAATGATAGAATTGAGAAGAGAAGCCGAAATGGACAGTTTCTCTGCGGCATTGTTGACCGAACCGAGGGCTTCCACTGCCTGCGAGCATTTCTCTGCTATTGTCATCCAATCAAGCCGCTTTCTCTTCCTCCCTTTCAGGTCGTAGAGTAGCTCTCCGAGAACTCGGTCAATTGGCTTTGTAATCTTAACCCTCCTCCCTGAGGAGCCTCTCGATTGCGGTAAGGATTAGTTCGCTGACCGTAATGGTTTCGCCTATCTTTTTGCTTCGTCGTTCGGCTTCCACCTGAAGCCTATCCGCAGTTTCTCTGCTTACGTTTATGATGAGTTGGACGACTATCGGTGGCTTCTTTCCTTCTTCTATTACCTTCTCCGCAGTCTCGTGTGGCTTCTCCTGCGCAACCTGCAACGTTCGTTTGAGTTCTGTCTTTGTTAATCGGCCAACTTCGTTCGCAATCCTGAGCATCTTCTTCTCGTCTGGCCAGAAGGCCTTGGTTATGTTGTAGGCTTGCGACCGTGTCAGTTTCTTCTCGTCAACCATCTCGCGTAGTGCCTTTGGGACGAGTTCCGAAGTCAGGTAGTAGACGACAACGTTTCGCGAGAGTCCCAAGTCGGCGGCAATCTGATTGATTTTAGCGGGTGGAGCACCCGCATATGCTTTGAAAAGCTTGCTTAGAACGTCAATGGTGTCGCTGTAAGAGAGTTTCTCGCGATGAATGTTTTCGCCGAATGATATGAGGGATTGGGTGACATCATCCACGTCATTAACGATTAGGGCTGGAACTGTCTTGACCCCGAGTTCCTTGAGGGCAAGAAGCCTTCTCTGTCCCACAAGGCAATCGAATCTCTCACCCTTTCGCAACACGATAATGGGTTGGATTAGTCCAATCCTGTCGATGCTCCCCTCAATCTCGGGCAGAGCCTTAGTCGCTTCAGTTTTACGCACGTTCTCGGGTGAAATGTCAATCTTGTCAATTGAGAGTTCTTTCTGGAAGTCTTCGAAAGAAACCTTCCCAATCTTGAATTCATTCTTACTCATTCTTGCTTCCCTGACCATTCGTCTCTAAGCCTGCGGTAATCCTCCCATGTGATTAAACCCCGTCTGACCTTCACTTGAAGCTCTTCGACAAATGCTGCGAACTCCCTTCGGCGCTCCTCCTCCGCGCCAACCCTATCGAGTGCTTGCATGAACTGCTCGATGTCCTCAACCTCATGTACGAAACGAAGGTGATACAGCGTATCACTAACCTGCTTCCCGCAGAAGGGACAAAGCCACACCGCAGGGATACTTCACGAGGTCTCTTAAGTCATGTCAGTCCAGTTAACAGGGAGAACCATGTCGCACCAAGTTAACAGAACCTGGAGTGCTGCTCCACAATTCGGACATTTCTCGTTGCGGAAGGCATCAACCAACACGCCACAATAACGACAGGGCGTCTTCACCACCTCTCTTTCGAGAATGATAGTCGGCTGGACGGGTTGCGATGGCTTTGTCGCGAGCATGGAGTTGATTTTCCCCATCCAAGTTTCAGGACTCATTGCGATTCTAATCGTCACCCTGTTTGTCCCAAACCCATTGGTCGCGTCTCGCGTAGTCACCACGAGTTCACCCCCTCCAAGGCGAGGATGCGCAGCATTGACAGTCTGTATGTCGGCCAGAGAGACTGCGACCTGATGATATCGCTTTGTTACTATGCCTTCACTCCATTCGAAGATTAGCCGTCTGTCTGTCAAGTAAAGTGTGCCGTTTCGACCAAGACCCGATGCAACCACTTGGTCGATTTGCCGTTCCCCAGATGCAAGGGCGGGCAACTGCCACCTATTCATGTCATATTCGATTTAAGCATGCTTACCGACGCCCGAGGCATCGCGGCGCCTGCGGCGCGCGCGCCGAAGATGCACCAGAACCCCTTCGCCGATTCGGGGAACTTGACGGTCGTGCGAGATGTTTCTTCTTACTGAGACCTCTTGGTTGACTGGCCTGATCTTCCCAAGACTTCATCCCAGATTGAGTATCCCGTCACGACTGTCCCTATTGCGAGCAGGATGAGCGCCACTATGGCAAGTGGTTGGAGGTCGGCGTATGAGGCTGCTAGCGCGCTCAATAGGGCAGTCAGTATGATAGCGACAAAGAGGAGGAGCAGCCCCAGGACAAATGCCTGCTTGTGCATCAAGGGAACTCTGGGTGAACCCGATTAAAAGCAAATGCCTGGGGATGGACCAACCTCTCCCCCGGACCCCTCCATCTGAATCTGTCGTCCGCCTCTGGTCCTTTCGGGTGTGATTCAGCTTAAAGACCTCCGAGAGGAAGGGTCGGGGCTTGGTTTTCAGAGTACTCCCCGAAGGCTCGAAGCTCGCTGGAGGCACGCTGATTGCGGGCTTTCACGGCATCGGGGCCACTGGCTACTGGACCGTCAAGTTCCTGATCACGGAGCTCAAGGCCGAAAGGAAACTCTTCATCGACTATGCGCACACCCCGGCAGTCGCGTCACAGGCGGAGGGTCGGATCGCAACGCCATACGAAGTCTTCATCTCAGGCGGGCTCGCCCTGTTGAAGGCCGAGGTCTCTCCGGTGAGAGAGTGGGAGAACGAGTTCTATAGGGAGCTTGCAGATTGGATAATGGGTTCCGGGGTCGATGAGATCGCCCTGGTGGGTGGCCTTGACGAAGCGCTCAGGAACGACGAGAGCCCCTACAAGATCGCGATGACGGGCGCCTTCGCTGCGCGGGGCGGATTCCCTGGCGAACCCCTCTTGGAAGAGGACAGGTTGATAGTAGGCCCGGTCGCCTCACTGCTCAACACCTTCGAGATGCACTCGTTCCCGGCTTACGCGGTGCTGGCCTACTCGAACACTGAGAGAGTGGACCCTAGGGCTGCCGCCTCCGCGACCGAGTTCCTGTCGCGCAGGTACAGGTTCAAGGCTGACACGGCCCCTCTGATCAAGGGTGCCGAGGTGATCGAGGGCGAGGTGAAGATGATTGAGGAGAAGGAGAAGCGCCCCGCCGATTCCGTCTATTCATGACCCACCGCGAAGAATTTCTTCTAACTGCTCCGGCCTTCGAGACCTTCACGGACCTGTACCCCAGCTTTCGAAGCCGGGCCGCTGCCTCCTTGATGCTTGTGCGGCCGCCGATGCCTTCGGCGGTGACGAACTGCGTGAACGGGTACACGAAATCGAGCTCCGCCGGGTAGAGGCCCAGCGCGGGGTGGATCCTGTAGATGTCGGACCTGTCTGGGGAGCCCGCACTTCTATGCCTCTTCTTCTCGACTGGGACGGAGTCCCACGACGCGAGGAGGACCGCCGTCCTCGATTTCCGTTTCAGAACGCCCCCGAGCCTCTTCCCCGCCGAGGCGAGCTCGGGTCTCTCGAGGTCCTCTTCCGATCGCAACATCAACCCCCTTTCCTTAAGCAGGGGGGTACCCGCTATGAGCAGGTCGCGGCGCTTCGAGAGCTCGACGAACGCGTCGCGAAGCTTGGGGTGAGCCATGGATTTCTCCTCCACGAGGTCCCAGAGTCTCCCTTCGGCGATGGCCTCCTTGCAGGCCTCGACCTCCTCCCTGAGCATGTACAGGTTGTGGGTCGCGATCAGCTTTGCCCTTTCACGTGCGTCGACCTCCTGCAGGTCTCTCACGCTGGTCCTAACGCAGACGGAACAACTGCAGGGGAGGTACTTCATCATCTCCAGGCTCAGGACGCCGCCGTGGCTCATGTATCGGCCGTTCCGGGCGAAGAGGGCGTAGCTGGCCGAGTCGAAGGTGTCACAGCCGAGCGCTACGGCCAGGGCCATGGTGAGCGGGTGCCCGGCGCCGAAAAGGTGGAGCGGAATCGAGTATGGGAGCGGCCTCCTCGCAGCGAGGACCATCTTCAGAAGGTCAGCGAACATGTAGTTCTCCATGACCTGAACGGGGCTCCCCAGCGCTAGGATCTCAAAACCGGCCTTCCAAAGGGAGGCCGCTGACTTTGAGACAAGGTCCTGATAAAGGCCGCCCTGAACAGGACCGACCCACACCGTCCGTCTGTCTCCGTACTCTCTGATGGTGGAGACGGCGTTCTTCAGGCTGTAGCCAACGGAATCCTCCGCAGCGTGCCTCGTCTGGGGGTACCCCGTAGGCCTGTCGAGTGTGACGGCCAGGTCTGAGCCTATCTCTGCCTGGAACGAGGCGACCTCCCCGTAGCCGATCTTGAGGTCGCCGTACTCGAGGACCTGATATCCCCCGGAATCAGTCATCAGGACCCCATCGAAGCCGAGCATCTCGTGGATGCCGCCTCTGAGCGCCTCCTCTCTTCTCCTCGACCCAATGATGTACGAGTTGGTCATCAGGCCCTCGAATCCCATCGCCTTCAGCTCGTCGGTCGAGACAGCTTGGTTGACTGGATGTACCACGGGCAAGAGGCACGGCGTGTCCAGAGTCTTGCCTCCGACTTTGAGAACCCCGATCCTTCCGAGGAGGTCAGTGTCCTTCACTTCAAATGAGAAGTGCAACGGCGCGGCGCCCTTCCCCCTCAATCTTAAATCCCGTTGCCTTCGAGAAGATCCGTGCTTCTTGGGGATGCGAAGGAAGGCGCCAAGGCGCCGTCCACGTCCGGAATTGTGAAGCCTCTGGCACTGCTGTCAATTCTTTGCGTCGCCATCCTCGTGGCAACCCTCTCTGTCTACGCGCGCTATCCCGGCGGGACGCTCTTCTCGCTGGCCCAGTCGTCGGCTCTCGCGGCGCTGGTTCTCGGCGTGGCTGCCCTCGTGACCGGGACCATCAGATTGGCACACACTCGCCCTGATCTCAGGAGGCCGATCGTCTTCCTCCTAGTCATCACGTCCATCATCTTCCTCATGCACATGTACGTTGTGAATTCGCCGCCTACCTCGACTGCCGGGACTCTGAGCGGACCGGTGGGGTCGAGCTTTCAGGACTCCCAGCTTCAGGTCTCCTCCACGCTGGTCGGAACGCTGCTTCACGTCAACGTGACCGACATCAGCTCTGGCAGTGGTGCCAACGCCGTCGCCGAAATCCAGGTCTTGATCGACAACCAGTCGCTCCCCGTTTCCGCACTCCTTCCCCTCCCAAGCTACAGCACCCCTCTCGAGCCTGCCGACGTTGCGTACCTCGGCTACAACTCGACTACTGAGGGCTCATGGACCGTCCAGGTCGTGGACCAGCCGACTCTTAGGGTCGACTATCAGTACCTCACATGCTTCCACGTTCCAGAAGCGAGCGACAACAGGGCCGTTTACGGGTGCATCATGGATGAGACCTACTACGTCCCCTCCGCCATGGGCATCCTCGCCGGGACCCAGTGCGCCCCGTATGCTGACAACTGTAACCTCGAGCATCCGCCCCTTGCCAAGGCTCTCATCGCAGGAGGGATGGCCGTCTTCGGAGTCGATGACTTCGGCTGGAGGGTGTCCAACATCGTCCTTGGAACCCTGAGCGTGGCTCTCGTCTTCGTGCTCGCCTTTTCTCTCACTGGAAACAGGCGCCTGTCGTACTTCGCGACACTGCTCTTTGCAGCCGACACGATGTTCTTCGTCCATTCATCTGCTGCCCTCATAGACGTCCCTTCTGTCTTCTTCTCCCTGCTGGGCTTGATCCTCTACTTCAGGCGCGGCGAACTGTGGAAAGTCAACAACTACGTCGCTTCGGGGATCTGCTTTGGGCTCGCGGCCCTCTCGAAGGAGACCGCTATCTTCGCGATTGGTGCGGTCTGCACATACGAGCTGCTATTCGGCGGGGGAGGCCTCCGCTCAGCGGCCACAAAGACTGTTCTCGTCGTGGCGCCAGCGGTCCTGACCTTCATGGGGGGCCTTCAGTTGTACGACTCCACCTTCACCTCGGCGGCTATGCCCTGGTTCTATCAGCAGGTCAATTTTATCCTAAGTTACGGCTCCTCCCTTAAGGGAGGAGGATGGGTCGACCCGGTCCTCCACAGGTACATCACTCCACTCGATTGGCTCTTCGTGTACGCGCCCGTCTCCTACCTTGTCACCAACGTGACGGTGACCGTCATCGGCGCCACCACGTCATCGATGACATTCGTGAAGGTGGGGTACTACGGGATAACGAACCAGATCGTTGTCTGGATGGTCTTCGCTTGGCTTCCCCTGGCGGTGTACAGGTTCGCCAAGACCAAGCTGTCGGGAGTGGAGCTGAGTGTCGAGGACAGGTTCGGAATCATCCTCTCCGTCTGGTTCCTCTGGTCCTACCTCCCCTATGTGGCGCTCTGGCTCTACGGCAGAGTGACCTATCCTTTCTATATCCTCCCGGCTCTGCCCGCTCTAGCAGGAGGTGCAGCGTATTTCATCACGAGGGATTGGTTCCCGCGGAAGATGGCAGTAATCTACCTCACCGCAGCCTTTGTGCTCTTCTTCCTCTACTTCCCTGTCAAGGACTTTCTCCCAAACTACGTTCGGGTTTGGCTCGGTCGCTGACCTGTGTCGATTCCAAGCGGATAGGAATAAGCTGATTAACACCCCCCTGCAACTTGCGCGGTAAGCGGGCATGAACAGGGTAGCGGATGTCAAGACAAGGGTTTCTTCGGTGGAGCTACTCGCGACCCTAAAGAGGAGCTACAGCTACAAGGAACTCTCCTCTGTCCTGGGCCTCTCGCCCCCGATTCTCAGCAGATATGTCCGGGGGCACGTGTTGCCTAGCGCCGCCCGATCCGAGAAGTTCATCGCGACATTCAGGGAGAAGCTCCTCCGAAAGATGGTCCTTGACGAGGTTAAGGTCAGCGCAGACGGCTCCTACGACATCAGCTCAGTCGTCTCAAACGTGGGACTCCTTAGGCAGATAGCCAAGGTCGTGTATAGCGAATTCAGCCTGATTCCTGTCGACAGAGTGGTCACGATGGAGGTAGACGGGGTCTCCATCGCCACGGAGGTCGCGGGCGAGTTCAACGTCGGTCTCGCGGTCGCGCGGGACGAGCGGGACCTAGGCGTCCAGGAGTTCCTGGAGCAAAAGGCGGTGTACTCGCCATCGACCGTGAAGTACCTCTACCTCGCAAAGTCTGCCCTCAAGAAGGGCGATCATGTCCTGATCGTTGACGACTTAGTCCGCTCTGGGACGACTGTCGAAGCGCTTACAGTACTTGTGGAAAGGATGAGGGCCAAGATAGTCGGGGTCTTCGCCATCGCATCGGTGGAACAGGCGGTGCCTAAGCTCAAGAGCAGGCTCGGCCTAACCTGTCCCATCGAGTCCCTGGTGACCCTCGAGCAGAAGCCGAGGCGGTACAGCTACTAGGGCTGATGGCGATGCGGACCACTTCGATCGACGGGGCTTTCGTCTCAAAGGTCATCCCTCTCAGGAGGAATGACTCTCACAAGAGGATGAACGGGTC
>Ga0326727_10015772_pt1 | contig 16111 bp, 16 predicted proteins | sample MB2enrmetagenome_FD_207643 | JGI IMG/M metagenome (GOLD analysis project Ga0326727, IMG submission 207643) | Lab enriched peat soil microbial communities from McLean, Ithaca, NY, United States - MB29MY | ecosystem: Environmental > Terrestrial > Soil > Wetlands > Peat | place: USA: New York...
GTTGCAGTGGCCGAACGATAAACTTATCTGTTTTGCAACGGACGTGGGAAGCAGGGCTCGTGGTCTAGGTGGTTATGACGTCGCCTTCACACGGCGGAGGTCGCCGGTTCGAATCCGGCCGAGCCCATCGTTCTTTTTGGAATCGCCGATGGTGGAGCCATCCATTGACACTTTCTCGTTTGCGAGGATTATGATGGAAAATAAGCACAGCAAGGATAAAAAGTTGCACAACTTTGATGAAAAGTTGCACAACTCTCAAGAGCCCGATCTGACGTGGCAAGAAGCCGTCGACCTATTGCCTGAAGACGAGGTTGAAGGTGGCTCGGAAATCTACTATTTCACGGACGAAGACGGCAATATCCATTCGCGCGAGTTCCTTGCCGAGGAACTTGTTCCCGACGAAAGTGAGGTCGAAGGCTCGCCAAAAAGAAAATCAGACCAAAAACTTCAAAAACTGAAGCCTGGCACAGTTGATATAATCAACCTCCGAGCACCAAACGAACCCTCACAGCAAGTCACCCTGCCCGCACCCAAGTCAGGGGAACCTCCGCTCGACATTCGAATATCCAGTGAAGTCGTCCCAGATCTGCACACAAAGGAAGAGTCGCAGCGGCGGAGCGACGTTCTCGCTGAAGACAAACAGGTGATAATCCATCTTCATGACGGCTTAGCTTCTAACGAGCCTGTGCGAGTTGCACATGATCGTGATGCACGTCCCCTGACGCTTTACTTTACGAAGGGAGAGCTCAACGCTTATATCGCGTACCGTAGCGAAGGAATGGCGAAAAAATCTAAAGACTGGATAGGGAGATCTTCACAGGCTCTATGGGAATCGACAAAAGGCGAGATTTCACACCAAACTGTGACGGGCCTCAGAACGTTGGTTCTTGATAAGTATCAATCACGAGATTCGCATTCGAAGGTGCTGAGCTTCGCAATCGGTTTTCTCAATTTCTTGGCCCAAACGAAGATCGATCCGAGCTACCTCTCCTTTAGGCTATTTCTTGAAAGGCCGAAGACTATCAAAGTCAAAAAAGCGCTTACGGAGAGGATTGTCACTCGTGAGGATATTGAGACAGTGTTTCAGAGGATTGCCACTAAGGAAAAAAAGGGCACTGATCCTTCGAAGATACGTAACTACCGCGCTTTTACACTCCTCGCATCTTACACAGGATTGCGACCGAGCACGATACAGCGCTTGACTGTTGGGCAATTTAGAACAGCACCCCTCGAAGAGAAGCCTGTGCTGCACGTTCTCGCTGAGCAAGAAAAGAACAGAGTTGAGCATTATGTGCCCCTGCATCCCTCGATTCTTAGTGCAATTAGCGAAGTTTTAGAGAGCGATTTTGAAGAAATAGACGATGCCAAGCCCTTCTTTATGTTCCACTCGTTTGAAAAGTGGCTAGAACGGCAAAGAATCCCCCTTCCGCGAGTACGAGATGCAAACAAGGCGCATCTGTGGCTAAGCGACTTCCGCAAGTTTGCAGAACAGTACGGGGACATCATCGGGTGGGACACCACGAACCGCAAGTATGTATTAGCTCACGGTATGACTGGCGTGGACTGGGAACATTACAAGCACCCTCTGCCCGAAGATGTTTACGACACCTACATGCGATACTGGCGAGATGTCGAGCTCAGAGGCCAGCATCTAAAATGACTCACGGGCGTCTAGGAAATCTAATATCTTCGGCACGAGTGAGCTGCTCCTGGGGGTTATAAGCCGGACTATCTATGATGGCAACGCCGCACGTGCCAAAGTGACTGCTCCTGTCGCTAGCGTCATGGCAGTAAGGCGAGCGTGCTCGCCGACTGCAACATCCTTTGCCATAGATTTAGATAGAGCAAGCAATCAAAAATCTCTCTAATTAGGTTTCTTCTTGACTCTGAACTCCTTTTGTAGCCTTTCGTAATCGAACTTTGACTTATGGAATTGAAGCCACCTGAAGAATGTTTGTTGGTCTAAAAACTCCTCCGACTGATATTGTTGGATCAACCAATCGATCAACCCCCCTACCAACGAACTGAGCTCTCCAAGCTCTCTTTCGAAGATTTCGATTTTGCCTCCGTGAGTCATAGTGCTGCGCTTGCCATACATGTCCAAGACCAATTTTTCTGTCTCTCCGAGCATCCTGTCACGATTTTTCTGCTTTGATGGCAAGTTTGCAGCGTATGCAGTTGCTACGCCATCAGCAATGGTATGGCTAATGCCCCCTTCAGTGCTCCGTTTGTCTAATTTATCTTTACCTGGTATAACACTCTCTAAGCACGTAATGAGGCTCAGCAGTTCGTTCTCTTTCTCAAGCTGGGTTAAGGAATCGGCAAACCAATGCACCCCTAAAAGAAGCGCTTGCTGAAACTCGGTCAGCTCAGCACTTTTTAGCAGTTCTGCCATGTCAAGAAAGCCGCTTTCGCGCAGAAATCGAATGTTTTTTGCATTCCACTCAAAGGGAAACAACAGACCTTTTGCAGCGTTGTGAAACGTGATGTTAATAGATGAGGAAGACATTATCAGCGCAGTTTCAGGAGTGTAGGTAATTACCTCCCCCAGCGGTCCGAGGCCAGCTGCCATTTTTTTGCTCTTGTCTCTGCTATATAAGAAAAAGGTAGCACAACGCAGCCAATCGAGAGCACGGCGAGTTTCATCATATGCGCGCTCAATAGCTCTTCCCGGTTCCGCGATGACGCGATACTCGGCACACACTTGCCCTTTTATTCGATCGAGACTGTTTTGGAGGCGCATATCCGCATGTTGTTCTTGTTCAGCCGCGTTTTTAGGTGCCTTCGCGCGGATGTTTTGAAGCACATTAATCGTCTCGCGCATTCGGGTGCCGTTCATATACATCAACGTGATGTTGCCGATGGCAACTCTCTCATCGGATAATGTAGTATCACCTCTAAACCCGGCGATTGGCACTATCGCTATGTTTTCGGCCGAATAGCTGTCAAGATGATCGACTAATTTGTTAAAATAATAGGAGACGCAGCTCTCAATAGACTTCTCATCTGTCTCCTCTCCTGCTACGTCTGCTATCAATTTTTGAAGTTCTTGGTCAAGATATTTCTCTGAGAACGTATCGCTCCAACTGTGAAATTGAGTGAGATCTTCAAGAACCTCATCATACAATCTGGCGGTCTTGTTGATTAAAGTGATAGCAATGTTCTCTATGGCAAAAAGTTTGGCATCGCGAGCGCTTTCAAGCTCTCTAAAATCCCCCAAATGACGAATTATGTATGAAATTCTTTTTATGAATGGCCTCTTAGCTCCTTCTGAACCCATATAAATCCCTCGCAGCAATTGCGATTCGAACGCTTGACCTTCGTCGTGTAAAGGCTCGGTTTTTCGATGTAAGCGTCTGAATCGGTTGTATGACGTTTCCGGTTGCGATGGAGGACAACTAAGAACGCGAGCGCACCATTATGCGTCGTTTGATAAATCGTCGCAGCGGCACCGGCAAGTCGACGGAATTCACGCGGCAGCCGAATAATCGGATACGCGTGGGACGCCTTCGCGCTTTGCACGCTTATCATGTGCGTGCAGATCGGTTGCATGTGTTCGCGAATGTGCTGTTTGGTTATGACGGTTGTGATTGCCGCGACCGCATACCAGAGGACGATGTAATTCAAGCGCAGCGCCTCGGCGATATGATGCTCACGTATCTCGCTGTAAATTAGCTGAAGGCAATCAAAGATTACGGCTGTAAGCGATATTCACGACGAAGGATACGTCGCCGACCACGATTTACGCGTTTTATAATAAGCTTATCAGCGACGAGATGAACGGGTCAAAGTTAACGACGAAATGGCGGCCGATTTTAGCGCAGGAGTTAGAATTACTCGGATTCGTTGACATACACCGGACCGACGGGGACGCGGGCGTGGGACTGATTTTACTATTCAGCCATCAGGGTCGATTGACCGAAAATATATGGTCGAAACGCTAACCTCGATGATCGTGTGAATCGACGAAGGAAAACGGTGCTTGGGTTGTCCTTATTCAGTGCGGTACGTGGGGCTCATCAAGTCAGGTCTTGTGCTGGTAACGTACTTTGCTGCCAAAGTAATTTCAAAAGCGAGACTAACAAAAAGGAGTTGATTCAATGTGAGATAAACAACCTCTCAACTGTTCCACGCTGCTGATTAAACGATATAGAAAGCCAAAGAGAAAAAAAGATAGATAGGGACACATAATTTACTTTTTTGCTGTGGCAGACTACTGCAAAAAGTGCGGCAAGGAATTGAGCTTCATCTCTAAGCGGCTTTTCAAGGGTTTATGCTCAGATTGTCGTTACGAAGAAACTAAGCGTTACTGTAAAGAGTGCGGCAAGGAATTGGATGTTAGGACTTACAGCGATGTATGTCCAGACTGTATTCTGGAAGAAAACGAGCGTCACGAGGGTTACTGCAAAGAATGCGGCAAGAAATTGCCTGCCAAGCCTGACCTGAACTGGGATAAGACCGAATATCTTGTGAATGTGTGCTCAGACTGTGAGTTTGTTAAGTATATAGACGGAGAGCCAGTAAACCCAGATAAGTTTACGGCCCGATACGTTGGCGGTTATGGAGAGTATCCAGAGCCCCTACTTGTGCTGACGCTCACATATCCTGATCATTTAGAAGTGCCCGAGCTAGGCCTTACAATACCGTATGACCAGCTGCAAAATGTTCAAAGTATGACAAAAGAGGACCTTACATTAGGGAACATGATACTCTTCGGCTTGTTTGCTTTTGCAATGAAGAAACGGACAGACTACCTCGTTATCACTTTTAACGATGTGGTCGGCATCGAACAGAATGCGGTATTTGATTTGTTCGGTAAAATATCAGAAATACAACCCTTCCTTTATGAACAGATGGTAAAAGCACGTAAGGGTTGACGAGAATTGTGAACACATGCAAAGGAAAAGCATAGCGTGTCCCTCTTAACCGCCCTTATCTCCTTAGATCAACTGACCTGAAGTACGTGGTTTATTCGCTTACTAAGTCGAGAGCGAGCTGAACTTATTGCTGTCTCGTGTCCCCCTGCCTTTCGATAACCGTGCCAAGCATAAGGCGCTTACCTAATGGGCCAAGATCCGCATGTCGTTGTTCTTTCTCCGGTTCTTCTTTCCCCGCATTTCTGAGACTTGAAAGAAATGCATCGAGTGCTTGGGTATCTTCTAGGCTCGTCTCGGACTTCTCATAGAATTTTGCCTTTACCTCTTCAAGTGCGCGGTTTACTTGTTCTGCGTCGTTGCCCGTTATTCCTAGCGGAGAGTACCAAACAAGCTTTAAGGGGTAAATTGCCACCGCGCTAGTCTCTGATATAGCGCGGACGGCGGTACTCCTCACAATATGGAACGTGCTCCCGATCGCCGCGCAGCCTACAATGCGCGTACTTTTCGCACCTTTGGCAGTTCATCACATTTGCATTTCACGAACGACAACGTAAAGAGGTCTGTCCGTGCGATGGGAAAGTAACCGCAGCAAAACGACATACTTAAGGTATCACACTGCCGTTGTATCGTTTTGATTCATTTTTTTCGTTTAAGTAGGCTAACGTATGATCAAAAAAGTGGCTGTGATTGTCGCGCTTGTTATGGTCGCTTCGCTGTCTGTAGCGGGCTGCTTGAACAGCAACACGAAAACGACTTCGTCAAACATAGGTAGCAACAACAATCCCGCAGTCTCCCTCACAGTCAACTCCGTAACAACGTCAAGCGACCTCGCCAAGTACCCATTTGAAAGCACAGCGGCACCCGGAAACAAGTTCGTTGTTGTCGATTTGACACTGACCAATCTGAACAAAAATGACCTTTACATGGGCAATTCCCTCTATTTCAGACTGATTACGAACGACGGAGCAGTTTACTCATACTCCACCCGGGCAGATATACTTCTTAATAACACACTCGAAGATCAATTCCACACGAACCCCGGAGATACGGTGACCGGGCAGGTACCGTTTGAAATCCCGCAGAGTGCGACGCCCGCATCGTTGCGATACAGCGATAGTTACAACCCGCCGGTAACTACCAACTTGTAACGCGGGGTTGCCCGCTAAATCATTTACAAATCTTCGAGAGAGGTATGTGTCTTAAAAAAAAGAAGTCTAAAGATGCGACATGGACGCAGACGGTTGTTCCCGACGCCCGTTAATCGAGGACATTAGTTGCGAGAGACGACAGCCGCCTTCTCTGCGCATCCCCTCTCAGTTGCTCGTCCAATCGCTTCACATTCGCCGCCACTCGAGAATCAGCAAAGCAACCGGACTAAATCCAGATGATTCTGATTCGGGGTATTCGGCGGTTCTGCCAGTAAAACACAGCGAGACCCAGCGCGTTCACCAGGTCGTCGTGCGTACCGGTCTTCACGGCCCCCAGCTCGAGCGTGCCGGTGATGCGCACCTTGAGGTTGAAGTTGAGGAGCTCCTCCTCCATCGCCGCCGCCTCCTGTTTTGGTAAGTGGATCCTCCCCGTTTGCATCATCAGCAAGAGCATGCTTACGAGCTCCTGTTTCGGCACGCGCAGCTCGTGCTTATCAAAGTGCGTCTCCTGGCCCCCTGTGATATACACTGACTTCACGTGACCGCGTCCAAGTTCAGACGTTAAGTAGTCAACGACGGGTTGGCCTAAGCCAGTAGCATCAACAACGTAAAAGACGTCCTTGCCTCCGGTACGTGCATTCAGCTGTCTGTCTAAGTTCTTTAGGTAGCTCACCACGCCAGGATAGGTCGTTCCGAGAGGCAGGCGTTTCACGTGCCGCGCTGTAAAGTGGTTCTCTCTACGGACCAGCTGGCCTTTGTATTTGCCGTTACGGATGATTTGCTCCCGTGCTTCTAAAGGTAAGTGTGAAAAACCTAGCCGTTCAGCTTCTCCCTCCTTGATGCGCTTTTCCACTTCAAGCAGTATGATAGCAGTGTAATCGTGCTTGCTACCTAAGTCGATGCCACATACGAGGCCTTGCCTTACTGCAGCTGCTTTGTTCTGCGTCGTTACAGCGTTCATTGTTCCGCGTCCTCTTGAGCATTAGAATCAGAATCAAAAGAATCTAGTTCGAAATCCCACGTCTCGACGTCCTCGGAAAAAGCTCTCTGAACATCCTCCCAGCGAAAGACGCTCGTTAAGTTGTCGCCAAAGATGCAGAAGTATTCCTGTTGGAACCACCACTCCCCGAGCGCTAAGCGCTCCTCGTCTAAGAACTCTCGAGAAATGCGCGGGCATTGGTCCGCTGTTACCTTTATTTTTTTCCATGAGTTCGAAGTTGACCATTCGTTAAAAAAGAACCCACGCTTGCCGAACGGTGTTGACAGGAGGATAATGTGGCCTTGTGAGACTGCCAGCATTGGCCTAACTGAATAATAGAGGTCGTCGGGAACTTGTGCGGCTTCGTCCATGATTAGGAGCGAGACGCCACTAAAACCTCGGATCGTTTGCTCTTTCCCTGGGAGAGATATGATACGTGACTTATTGCGCAGCTGCAAGGTTAGCGTCGTTTCTATGTCGCTCGGTATCGGCTTTCCCAAGTCGCGATAGAATCCTATTACCTTTTTAAATAGCTCTCCGCTCTGTCGAAGTGATGGAGATAAGACAAGAACTAACGAGGCAGGGACGTTTAAAGCGCGATGCAAAGCGAGAATAGCAGTTATCGTAGATTTACCGGACTGTCGCGAACAGTTCAGCATGATCCTCTTATCGCTGGCCAGCAGGAGGTCCGACTGCCAAGGGTCCGGATTAATCCCGAGAGACTGAGCGAACTTTATCGGGTTGATTGCAATCGCGAGTTCTATCGCGAAGTCGGTTAAAAGGTCATTCCCGTTCATCACTTGCAATCTCGATTAGCGCCTCGGAGAGCTTTAAACGGGCATCGGGAAAAGGCTCCAGGGTTTTTATCATAATCTGTTTAAGTTTCATAAACTCGGGGTGCATGAGGATGTTCATCTGGGGCGCTTCGTTGAGCTGGCCAGTCAGTTTCGCGGTAAGCTCCAACTGCCGTATCTCGGTTTGCAGGGCCATAAGCGCCGTTTTTCTGTCCCCTTCGGCTAATGAATCTTCGAGAATCTCCACAGTTTTAGCGTGCGAAGTGATCAGCGCGTTTACGACGTTAAGCGTCTCTTCCTTTGCTGGTTCCGGTCTCATCCATTCGGCTATCTTTTTTGGCACACAGTTGCCCATATGGCGGCTGACCGTCGATTTGTTGCAACCGATAATCTTCGCTGCCTGAGCCTGCGTTATCTGTTTTGTGGCGATTTTCCCTTCTAAAATGGCTGCGTCGCGGTAATTGCAGAATGTGCATTGCGTCAAGGGTGCCTCACAGTTGCATCGAAGCAGCAACTTTTTGGCCCACGCGCTGAGGAGTTCTCTGGTTTATAGCCGGTTGCTCGGAAACCCATTCAAACAGTTGTTTCGCTGCGAGGAAGGTTTGAAAGAGTGGGAGCAGCTCAGCAGCCGTAAAGATGTTCGCCTCTGCGATCGTGAAGTTGTTTCCGACGTGCAAGTTCGCGCAGACTTCAGGAAAGTGGCCGGTCATCTCACCCCAGGCGACCGCGTAGGCCGCGAGCTGAAGTTTATACTCCGGATACACGCTGCGTCCTGTCTTTATGTCGAGCACAGCCAGCCTACCACTTAACGTGCCGATAATGTCTACGGTCCCTGCGTATCCATGTTCGCGACTGAACACAAGCTTCTCACTTGCGATGGGCACAAACTGGGCTTCGTCCTGCCACGCACGAAAGGCTTTTATGACCGGGTTTTGGTCGTAAGCGATATTGCATTTATTCCCTGCATATGAAGCGATGCTGCGGTGAATATCGATACCGTGATTTGCCGCTGCGCTCCTGACACGATTGTGTTCTGAAGCGCTTTTAGCTAGCAGGCTATCGACATTCAAGTTTTGAAGCGAATCAGCACGTTGAAGAGCGAAGAGTTTCTGTCGGAGATAATCACGCGTGAGCCGAACGGCCCAATTCACAAGCTGCGGCTTGTTGAGAACGTCGAGAATCGTCGTAACGCTTGGATAATTTCGTCCGTCGATGGCATAAAAACGACTAGCCATTGTGCTCCAAATTGTAAGAAGAATTGAAGCTTGTAATGCTTAAATCGAGAGCGATGCGCAACATTAAGCGGTCCGCTTATTTCACTTCCCCAACCTTTTTTGAACAAGTCAAAAGGTATTTGAGCAGGTCTCAGCAGTTGCCCATGCTTCCACGTGAATGCAGGTGGAGCACTGCCCCGCCGTTGGTTGAGCGCCGTGGCGGGGCCGTACAAATCACCGCTTCTTGTTCTACGTTCTATCCCTATTCGTTCTCCGTTTCTCCGAGCTTCATCAAGTGTGCTCGGGCTGCTTCAGTGTCTGCTGTTCAGGCCCCAGAACATCGTCGACGCGATCCCACTGGCTGCCATTTTCGGTCTTGCCGCTCCACGTAATGTAGACGCGACACTGTTTTCCGATCAGGTCAGACCATCTGAAGCCGGTCAGCGATATGTCTCCGTATCCGAGAGCCCTTGTCCACTTATTTAAGGTGCTCTTTGGTGCGCTACTATTGGTGATCGTGCGTTTCACTTCGAATCCTTCGACATCAAACGTAACGATCAGTACGTCTCTTTGTTTTTTTTCGTCGAATGGATTGGGCACCCCATTTTGACCTTCAACTTCAATTATTTCGGCTTCATGTATGCCGACTGACAGGTTAGGACTATGAGGTTTCTGTGGCGGTGTCCACATATCATCCTGTTCGATTTCGTTCATTTTGCGTTGTCACCTCCGGTCGTTTGTCGCCGTTGTGCTTGACGCACTGCGACGATGATTGGGAATAACTCACGTTTGCACCCCGAAGATTTCACCAAGATACCGCACTATGTCCGGGTCGTTGCAATTGGCGTCCCAGTCCGCGCGCACATCATCTAAGTGTTTGCTACGCTCGTCGGCAACTTCCCTACAGAGGTAATCCCGCAGCGTTTCCGGGGTTTGCGGATGACGTTTTTGCATGTCAAGTATCTTGAACGCCCCAAGCTTTGCAACGAACGCCCGAGCAGGCACGTGGCCATCTGATGTCACTTTGCCACTTGTTTTGCCATTTTGTTTGGCAACGACGTTTTTGCCTTCAACGTCTCCGTTTTCCTTTTGGTGCTTTTTTTGGTCTTCCTCAGCAGCACTAAGCAACACTTGGCCGACTTTGCCGCTCGCATAGAAAGCAGGCACTTTCTCACGCGTTTGTAGATTGTTACCATCATGCGAGCGAGGTCTGCTGCTTGTTCCTTGAATCTGTGGCAAAATGTGTGTTGTAGTGTGTAGTGTAGTAGTATAGGTGTCTATTATGGCGTCAGATTCTTCTTTTAAAGCCGCAGCGCCGACTTTCCTTTTTGCCATCACAGGTGGCAAAGCGGTGGTCAAGTGGTGGCCAAGTGGCAAAGCGCTAATATCGATCTCGTCTGTGTCGGTAGGCAGTTCGATTGCTCCTTCATCGTATGCTTCGAGCATCCTGAAGTTCAACGGAAGCTCATACACATTGACACGGGCACTTTCAGTGTTTGTTTCGCTGCTATCGTCGCCCTTTGTGGTAGTTGAGCTGGTGATTTGTCGTGATTCGTAAGTCAGCCCCGGGACACGACCCAAAAGACCGGGCCTTCCATCTCTCCCGTGCAATATCCGCCGTATCTTGTCGTAGTTAAGGCCGTGCGACGCGAGGGTTGCAGTCAAATCCTTTAGTGTTGCGCTTTTGCCATGGTCATAGATTGCCTGAATGACGGCAAGCTGTCGTTTATTTAATTTCGTTGTCTGTGTTTTGTTGATTTTCCGGTATAACGCAGCTGCGGCGTCAAAATCTTTTCGAACAGCGAACACGACATCGTCACGCGATTTACGTTGCATACAACGAAGCGCTACATAACCTCGGATAAGGTCTAGAAAAATTCCGAAATTCCTACGGTTCTCCTTATGTGGCCAAGCGATATTGCTCGCAAACGGAACAGACACATAGAATGGTCCAATCTCTTCGTGCAATATTCGATAGATTTCGCGGCACACTAAGACTTCAAATGTGATGGGATACACTGGAGACGCGGCTTCTGCGTGTTCTGCAGTTAATTTGTGCGCCAGTTCATCAGCGGTCGCCGATTCATCTACGGTCACATCTACCATGCGATTCACGGTTTGCTCATCGAGTGTGTCATCTACCTGGGTAAAGGCCCACATAATTCGCGGCGGTAGAAATTGAACAGTTGGCTTGTTAGTCGTCTTGTCAAGAGTGTAGTGTGGCGTCTTGTCTTGGAAGTTCGTCATGGACCGCCGCGCCAGCTCTTCAAGCGGTTCGCTGAGCGTGATATCATCTAAAAACAGCACGCTCATTGGCTTAATATCGTGATAGAATAGCGCCTTGTCGCTTAGTGACCCCCTCCAGATATAGTCCTGTGGGCACAGGTGAACGACTGCCGCCTTTCCGTGCGTTTTCCCTTTCCCACTTGCCCCGTTTGCCTTGGGTTGCAAACCGTTTGCGTTAAGAACGTTTTGAACGGCCTTGGCTAATATGAATATGGAGCCCATTTCGGGGTCGCTTACGTGTATTTTTTGATATTCACCAAATATGTAGTCGAACGGGTCCTCTTCGCGCATTATCCGTAGAGCTTCAGCACGCACTGCTGCCGCTGTCTCAGCGTCAGTTAGTGCTTCATCGGTAGAATTATGTGGGCATCCTTCACAGAGGCCACCTGTGCATAGTTCCTTGCTGCCCCATACAAACGAGCAGGCAAACGCATTTGCGTCAGGATACGTCCGTGCTGAGTTCATGCATGAACGGAAGTTATGCAAGCGGTCAAACTCGTTTTTCGTGGTCTTGTGCCCTTTCGTGGCCTTCGCCATCGCCACTGCAATAGCGGCTCCATCGACGTCGCTCAAGCCTGAGCTTATGACGTATCGCGCTATTGTGTGATTAGCCTGATAATATTCCTGATCTTTCGGCGCTCCTTTCTCCATAAGCCGCCTGATGCACGGCGGATGCGTTAAGTCAAGTACGTCGCCGTTACCAAGAGCAAAAGTACGTTCCGTCGACTGTGATATGTCCCGTTTTTTAGCTAGTCTATTGAGCGTCTCATCACTAATATCGGTCAAAACAGCGGGATTATCGGTTCTCCTTCCTTCGAAAGTAGGTACAGGAGTGTAGACTGCCCCCGTTTTGGGATGAATTGAACCCGGACCTACGACATAATGGTTGACCCCACGGATTTGAGTCAAATCGGTCAAATCCTGTTTCGGTATCTCGCGCCCTTTAGAATAGCAATAGATGTGATAGCCCCCACCCTTGCGACCTGTCTTGACCATGAAACCTGGTTCAAAAGGCCCTAATATGTCGCGTATGTGGTCAAGTTCGCAGGGAAAATCGGCTCCATCCAAGTCGATTTCTAGCACAAAAAAGCCGCTACAAATAATAGCGTAATTGTGGTTCGGATAGAGCTTCGCCCACCTTTTAACGCCATCTTTTGTTGATCTCCCCTTGGTAGGCCATTTGGGAAGCTTCGCTTCTTTTCCCTCTACGGGAATTATCTCAAACCCGTATTCGCTCATTTTGAGCGCATGTTCCCAAACGCCGTTTAAAGGTTCAGTCATAGCTTTCGTCTTTTAGGTTTCAGTTTCGCTGCTCATTTTCACACTCGTCTCGCTTTACCGCGCGGAACCGCCTCACGTTGCCGTACCACGTGCTTTGTAGAAATCCGACGGCCTCCAGCTTGAGACAGCGGACCATAACCGTTGAGTAGGGCCGTTCAATCTCTGCAGCGATGCGACCTACTGATGCTTCTCCTGCATTCGAGACGCAGTCCAAGACTATATCATCGAGATCGTCCGTGAACCGTCGCGGAGTGCAATAAGGCATTGGCGTTGTCTTTTCCATTTTTCACCTTCGCAGATTAACAAAACTCTGTACATATTGTTATACGACTGTAAGGTACAGATAGATTTCTGTGTCCATACCTAGGACATAAATATTTAAAGAAGCCACGCATCTGTTAACGATATGGACCACGAAAACCTCACCAAACAGCTAAATGACGTAGGACTTGATCAGAAAAAACTACCAAGAAGCACGCTTCGCAATTGGGCGCGAGAAGGATTGATTCCAAAGCCAACGCCTTACTCTAAACCGGGAAAGCAGGGACGGTTTAGGGATTGGCCGGACGAAACTGTAGGAGAGGCGGCCGCCGTGTGGGTGTTAAGACACCTAAATAAGGATCGGTCACTGCCAACCGCGAGTATGGTGAAGCGAGTAAAATTTGAGGCTGAAAAGATCCATGAGAAAACTAGAAATGACGTGCTCTTCATCGACGCCATATTTCAGAGGTGTTTCGATCCAAAGGGGGCTGAAGGTTCTTACCTAAAAGCGTATGATCTGGACCCATACATCAAGCTCTGGATTATAGCTATCGAAAAAGTGCGGCACAAGAAGTTAGTAGTTGACCCTGCGAAAATTGTGTTTAGTTGGACGCGACACCTCGTTCGTCGCGGCGACAACGAGTCGTTGGAGTTTCGATACAACGGCACAACAGTTGAGCCTTCGGATCTCGACGAAATTATTTATCATTTCGGCAGCTCGCGGGAAGTTATGAAGAAATTCCTTGGCAGAGAACCAATTGATTGGGAAAAAGCCAAAAGTGAAGGTAGTGTCACCACCTTTGGTCAAAATACCGACTGGGACAACGTCCAATTCGATGTAAAGAATCAGCGCATATCTGTAACAGATCCTGATAAAAAATCCAAAGCTATCCTAGATTTAAAAGGCAGTGGCCTCACGCTAGGTTCACGCGATGAAAATGATAACAGTGAAAAGAAAGGTGAATAATCTACCTTATTGATGCTTGAAGATAAGCATTAACGACGAAATGGACGCCTGGGGCGAGGTGTCGATTTTTTCAGTGCGGAAGAGGCTACGGATTCATCATCTATCCAACTCGCGTCGTAGATTCTCTGGATTCCAGATCTGCTCTGCAAGCGCCCCTGCGATAAGATGTTTTATCTTCTCGGTGATCACCAAGGTTTTTCCAGACCCGGGTCCAGCGATTACAAGTTGTATTCCATCTCCCGGATAGCCCGCCGTTGAGCACCTTTAATTTGCATCCTAAAACAGTAAGCTACGTAGCGATATACTTGAAAAATCTTGTGGTTATAACTGGGTACTAAAGTGCGATCACTCAACAAACTTTGCGTAAGGGAGATGATTAACAAGGTAAGTCAAAAACTCTGATAGCTAAGTCTGGTTATCGTGTTGCTGAGACTGACCATCAACTTCTTCAAGCTGTTTTACCACAGCGTTTGCGTTCCCTCCATTTACAATAGTTGTGAAGTTATTTCCTTGCCAGACGTTAAGCGTTAAATGGACTTTGGGTGCCAGCAAAGACGGCTCGTCCTTAGCTTGCTTGCTTTCTTTTGACTCATCTAGCCACTGATTAATTCTATGGGCAATAATGGTCGCTACAAGTGGCAGCACGAAGGATTGAAGTATCAATATAGTTCCAAGCCAAAGGTCAATCCCGCTTTTCCGTATGTAATCTGTCCTGTGGATCTTTAGGTCAATCGAGTTTCCGGTTGCCAAGCCGGCTTGCTTGAACTGCTCGCACAGTTTCAGTCCTTCTTTTGTGTCATAAAGTTCTTCGATCGACTTAGCTTCGTTGATGTTTTCGGGAAGGCATAAAACTTGATAGTCATCGATCTGCTTGGTGTCTATTCCAAACTTGCTTAATAAATTAGTCTCATTCGTCTCTAGCATATCGACTTTTTTGCTCTTTTCGTTCAAAGGATCGAGCATTCCTCGAGCATTTATGCCTCTAAAAGGTATAGAGAGCGTTATCTCGATTCCTTCGAATTCACGATTTGTGATTTCTTTCATCAAAACAACGTCTGTTATTTCGAACGCCATTACCCACGAGCCTTGGTTGACAGGATATGGGCCTATCTTCGCATCTTTTACAGGAACGATGTAGCTTTCGACTATTGCACACCCTTCAGGAGTCCGAATTTCTTTGTAATGTGATAGGAAATAATGCGCCGTATACTCGAGGTCTTCAGAATTTAGTTTGTTACCGGTGTCTGCATCAAGTTCATCAGGATCTACGACCACGCCATAAACAATTGCATACCGTTCTCCTTGTTTCTTTTCTATCTCCCTGCAGTAGATGGGTTTTACAGAATAATGTAAAACTTCCGTCTTATCTGGGCACATAATTTTATTTGCTCTTATCGATCTTTGGAGTATTCTGGGGTGCCTAGAATCCTTTGCGCCGTTCCTTCTATACTAAATCCGGTAAGTTCATGACTCTCGACCCTGTTCCACAAAGCTTCGTCAGTGATTTCCATCACTAGGATCCACGCTCCTTTCTTCACCAGCTCCCCTTGGATCTTCCAGTCACCTTGCGCAATATAACTCTCGACAACTCTTGCTCCTTCTCTGTCCTTATGTTCGACGCCCACTCCTCTAGCATTTTTGATATAATCGTGTGCAGCTCTCTCGATTTCTTTTGGGCTTACCCAATCGCCTTGCGCATCAACTTCACAGGGGTTGAGAACCACTCCAGAAACTAAGCCTGGTACTTTTTCGTCAGATGTGTGGATAAGACAAACGGAATGCCGCCCATTTTGAGTATCTAATTGTTTATTGGTGCTTAACATTCTATGAATGCTCCAAATATCTTTCGCAGCTATTGGCTATGTGTTTTTTGCTCACTGTCTCTTTTAACGGTCGCACTCGGGGGTATCCTGCAGGCATCATCTAACGTGGAATGGTCTTCGCCTACATCAGGATGAGGTAAAGGGTGTTGCAATCTGAATGATGCGCGTCGAAGGTTACGACCCGACCTATGGCGCCCGGCCTTTGAAGCGGGTGATCCAGCAGCGGATCCAGGACCCGTTGGCCGTCGAGCTTCTCAAGCGGGAGTTCGATGAGGGCAGCCGCGTGAAGATCGACTATCTCGGTGGCGAGTTTACGTTCAAGAGGAACAATTAACACGTCACCGGTCAGATTCTCCGTGGCGTGTCTCTTTTTGCAGGAGACAGAAGTATCTCTCTGTTCGACGACTTAGTACGTTGTTCTCACCCCTAGAATGCGGGCAGATTTTGAGATCACGAGACTACAATCACACTAGAAGGGTAT
>Ga0326727_10015774_pt1 | contig 16110 bp, 13 predicted proteins | sample MB2enrmetagenome_FD_207643 | JGI IMG/M metagenome (GOLD analysis project Ga0326727, IMG submission 207643) | Lab enriched peat soil microbial communities from McLean, Ithaca, NY, United States - MB29MY | ecosystem: Environmental > Terrestrial > Soil > Wetlands > Peat | place: USA: New York...
GGCGGACAATCAGATACCAGACGACTGTCGTCAGCAGCAGGAAGGCAGTCGCCGTAAGACCGGCATGAACGGCCGCGATCTGTTCGTAGCGAGCAACGGACTTTGGAATGGTAATCAGCGGCAAGCCATAGGTAGCAACATGACTGAGTGCAAAAGGCGGAAATACAGGAAGGCCGCTCACTTTGTTCGCACACCAGAGATACGAAGGAATGATCGCCAGAACGATGATGCCGCACCCGGTCAGTTGCACGGTGAGAGCTTGCGGATTGAAGTTCCAGAGAATAAACAGGGCCAAACCGGCGCAACCGAGATAAAGGAAGCTCAGAAGAGCCGGGCTGGCCGGTGCGGGCAAATAAGACTTTTCCACGCTCAATTACCCCTCCGCCATTTGGGGCCGCACTCGCCTCAGCGGATCGATGCGTTTTGATGGCATCATCCGACCGGAGAGCTGCGCCGAGCATAAGGCGGCATCGAATACCTCGCACTGTCGACGCGTCATTTCCCGCGCTGTGTAGGGCGAGAAGGCTGCCCGGTCGAAGCGAGCCGATGTCCCCCGCGGCAAGTCCAAGAGTCGCCTCAATTCCGGTTCGACTCGCATCGCCAAAACTTCAGCAGACTCGCCGGTCGCGAATTCCGCGACCGCTCCGTTGGAGCACGACCGGATCACCTCTCCGACCAAGCTATCGCGATGGGTTATGGCCAGGAGCGGCCGGGCGGAGAGCAGACAGGGATAGACCTTGGAAGCGCTATACGAAGCGTCGTCGGAGCCGATCAGCAGCACCGCGTCGCTCGACCGTAAGAGCGCTAGGCCCTCCAGGTATGGGATGCGCCCGGTCTGCTCACTGACGAGGTCGTCGACGCCCAGCTCTCGTGCGAGTGGCGCGACGCTCGGCTGCGCCCGGCCCGGACTCGCATAGCTGGTGCCGACAAAGTGCAGCCGCAAGCGGTTGATGCGTGCGTCAGTGGCTCGCACCGTTCGCAAAGCCAGGAACAGGCCTCGCAGAGCCAGCCCCATGTCAGCGCCACCGCGTCCGAGGTAGGTCCAGTGTACCAACCCATCGGCCGGCTCGAATACAGTGTGCTGCACTGAGTGTGTGCAAACAAACTCGGCGTCGCGCTCGGAACCGCCGAACGGCAGCACGACGAACTTGTCGGCATCTAAGTCCGGATACCGCTGCCTCAAGGACACCGGGTAACCTGGCGATACCGAGATGATTCGACTCGCCCCGCGCATGGCCGCTGGCTCGGCCCGGCGCGCCAGCCACTGGGCAAATGCATATTTGAGCCGCCCGCCCGGTGGTTTCACTCCAGCGCGGTCGTAATAATCGTTGACCCAAGGGTCCTGCATATCGAGCACGAAAGGCACGCCCCAGCGACGTTTCCACACCGGCCCCAGCCCCATGGATGGGAACACCGTGGTCGAGAAATACACCAGATCGAAGCGCCGTGTCCGCAACAGACGATCGCCTGCGAATGACAACGGTGCGTAAGCACGCAAACCGAGACTGCCCAGGCCGAAGAGTCGCGTCACACCGGCGGGCAAAGCCGGCACATGCGTCACGGGAATGTCATCTGGAACTGTTTGTAGAAGAACGGTATCGCGAAAGCCTTCGACATAGCGCGGATCAACCGCCAGGACATGCGCCGACCAGCCGAATTCCGCCAGATAGGGTAAGCTCATGCGGACCCTCTGGTGATCCGGTGCGTTGACCGGCGGAAAGTGCGGACTCACGATCAAGACGCGACGCGGCAAAACAAGATCCTCGCTTACGTCGCTATGACGCAGTCACTTCAGTGTGTGGTGCATTGGCTGTCGCATTTTCGCCATCGGAGACGGGAACGGACAACCGTCCTTGCGCATCGGGCAACACCGCTGCATACAAATCTTCGTAGCGGCGAACTACCTGGCGGGCCGAGAAAACTTTTTCGACGCGATCGCGACACGCAGCCCGATCGATGGAAGACAACCGGCTGACCGCCGCTGTCAAATCATCCAGTGTTTCCGCGAGAAATCCTTCGCTCCCGCTGCGGACGATTTCCGGAAGCGCGCCACGCGGACAACTGATCACGGGGGTCCCACACGCCAGTGCCTCGGCAAAGACGATGCCGAACGGTTCGTCCCACTGAACCGGAACAAGCATCGCCACAGCCGACCCGAGCAGCTCATTCTTCCGTTGATCGTTCACCGGACCGACGTATTCGACGTCGCGGCCGATGTGAGGCTCTATCTGTTCCCGCCAGTATCGACCGTGTTCTCCGCTGTCGGCGTGATTGCCCGCGATGACTAGTCGTCGTCCTGCTCGACGCGCGATTTCGATGGCCAGGTGCGTACCCTTGATTGCCTCGATGCGGCTCAAGAAGACCAACGGCGCTTCGCCAGGGACTGTCGGACGAAAAGTATATCGCTCCGGATCGACAAAGTTCGGTATCGCTTCCCAGCGCCCGCCGGCGCTGCGGCCGATGCGGCAAATGTGCTCGCTGCAGCCTGTAAATGTCAGCGAACCGCGTGAGAGCCGTCGCGCTCGCCGCGTCGTCCGTAAACTGGGCGGGCGTTGATAGGACATGACCTTCGGCATTCGCGATGGCAACAGCGGCAGCAGATATATCAGTCGCGAAAAGCTATGCACCACATCGGGCCGAAAATCCCGCGCAGCCCGCAGCAGACGCCAGCCATTTCGAAGCGTTGGCCAGATACCCGAAGAGCTGCTACCGGCCCACGGATAAAAGCGATCGACTTTTGCAGTTGAGCCAGCTTGAGCTACGAGCGCCACCGAGTGGCCTCGATCGCGGAGGCCGCGGACGAGATCGGCAACGATACGCTCGATTCCGCCATAAGTCACCGGCGGCACAGGAATCTCCGGATCGGCGGTGAGCAAGATCCTCATACGGGGACCTCCAACACGCGTCGAACCGATGCGAGTAGTTTTTCCTTCTCGACGTCCCAGTTGTAGCGATCCTGACCGAGCCGCCACGCATGGCGTCGAGCTTCTCGTTGACGCTCGGAATCGCCAAAGTATGCGTCGAGACACCTCGCCACGGCTGGCGGATTAGATAGATCCGCTGCTATCGCCGCGGAACCCAACTCTTCTGCCAGTCGATCCTGTGCAGGCGTGTGGCTGAGGAGCGCCGGCACTCCGGCGAGCAAATAAGTAAAGGCTTTGTTTGTCAGGCAGATCGCGCGATTAGGTGGCTCGTTCAACTCCAGGGCCAGCCCGAGGTCGTGCCGCGATGCGAGTCGCGCCATTTGGCTTGGTGCCGCGGGCTCGTGAAAATGCAGACGGTCGCTCAATCCCAGTTGCGCGGCTCGAGCTCGCAAGCTGTCGGCGTAACCCTTCGAAGGATTGCCGCGGAGATGCAAATGGACTGGCGTCCGCATGCGGCCAATCGCATCGACAATCGCTTCCAATCCCCGGCCGGCACCGATGGTCTGGCTGAACCAGTAGAGTGACGCCGGCCCTTGCCCGTTGAATGAGGGAGGATCGCCCGGCGCCTCGGGAGCTTCTTTCAGTGGAAACACATTAAGGACTGACACGGCGTTGACACCGTAGCGACACTGCAATGCATCGGCGATCATTGGCGCGGCAGCTGTAAGGTGCCGGCAGCGCGGTAGTAACGTTCGCTCGATCAAATGTCGGGCGGCCCTCCGCCCCCGCCAGTGCGGGACTTCGGGTAGTTCGTCGACGTGGCTATCCTCGGCGTCGAAGCCCAAGGCCGCTCCGTGAACGTACGCGGCCCGTGAGGCGGCGACGAGTCCGGGCAGGTAATGCCCGATGTACAGATCGGCGGGCTCGGCTGCTGCCGCCCGGGATAGTCGTCCTACTAGCTGGCTCTCGGACCAATGTGCCATGCCGACGCCGCTGCAGATGCCGTGGTCGACCAGGAATCGACAGCCGCGGCGCAGACCGGCTGCGAAATGTCGTCGATAACCCGTCTGAAAACCGACTCGCGTTACTTGCCAAGGTGCTTCGGCAAGTACCGAGCGATCCAGCTCCCGGAAGGCAGCCATGGTGTCGCCGGCGACGACACGAACTCGGAAGCCGGCCGTGTGCAGGGCATCCGCTTCCTTGACAATGCGAGGATTGGACGCCAGATTACCCGGCGCGACCAGGCAAACGCTCCGCGATCCGCCGTCACCAGCGGGTGAACGCATGCGGGAGCGTGCCTCCGGTCGGGTATTTACCTCGCTCGCCAACGATCCATCTCCCTCGCGCTACGCTCGTCGAGCCTTTATCCAACGAGAGTGCAAGCGCTGCATTCGCTTCGCCAGACGCCAGCCGACGACGCCTGCTACAAAATTGAATTTCGGCCCCCACTGCGGCGCGAACATCGCTCCGCCCAGCTCGCGAATTCGCGTCTCGGCGCCCGCGATCAAATCCGGAACGTCCGGATACGCCGCGTAGATAAACTCCTGAAATTGCCGCACACAGGCTCGCCTCGTGCGGGTGCTGTTCTCGCGCTGCAACAGTCGAGCAGTGCTTGCATGCAGTGCACGATAAGCGGAGTCCCAGGCTTTTCGCGATTTGCTGCCGCTCAAGCTGGTCTCGAGGCCGGAGCGATACCACGTCACCGCTTCGGGGCAAAACAGCACGCGACGACAAGCCAGCAAGACTCGCGGGAAATAATCGAAGTCGTTGATCAGCGACAGGCTCTCGTCCCACGGCCCGGCCTTTTCCGCGATCGCTCGAGGAATCAGCCAGGCCGCACCATGCATCATGCTGTGCCGTTCCCAGGTGCTGACTAGCCAGTCGACCGGGTCCATGTCGGTCCAGAACGGCTCAGCCACAAAACGCCCATCGCCGGGTGCGTCGCGGAAGCGCGCCCACCGACCGCTGGCCACGCAATCGAAGCCTTCTTGCTGGAGTCGTCGGACCTGCACCTCCAGCTTGTCCGGCTGCAGGAGATCATCGGCGTCCAGAAACTCGAGCAGATCACCCGAACAAGCCTGAACTGCGATGTTTTCCGACGCGCTCTGGCCGCAGTTTTGCTGAGAGATCACTTTGACGTTTGCAGCTTCGAACGATTTGGCCACTGACAGCGTGCCGTCTTTCGAACCATCGTCGACGACGATGATTTCCTTTGCCGGCCAAGTCTGAGACAGCACCGAGCGCAGCGTCTCCGCCAGGAAACGCTCAGCGTTGTATGCCGGGATCAGCACCGACACCAGCGGCGTCATACCAGGGCTTCCTCCACCGCAAGTGCTGGAGTCGCCAGAGCGCTTCGCCAACCGAAGCGGAAGTACGCCGATTTCGACTCAGCGACGTAGTGGTGCAAAATCTTTGCGGGTGATTGGACTTCTCTACGCGATGGCAGAGCCACGTAATCCCGCTCCGGCGCTTCGGTGCAGGGCTGCCCGGCGAGAAGCATCGCCGTGAGTCCCTGCTCGAGCAGGTAGTGCGAGCCGTGGATTTCAAGGAGCGTACGACACCATCTCTCCAATTTATCCCAATCGACGGCATCGCTCTTCAGACCGATGATGCCCACATTCAGACGGTCGGCCAGCGCCGCACCAGCTAACTCGCCCAACATGGTAGCCGAGTAGCCGTACGACTGGGCGACGTCGATCATGTGAATCGGCCGTTGCGGATCGCGGAGCCAGTCGAGCAAGCAGCCGGGTCTGCGGAAAAAAAGCATGTCCGAATCGAGTACCAACCGCCAGCCGGTCGAGCCGGCGTGGACATCCGTCAGTTTGCGGAGGTGCGGATACGCAAGCCGATGTCGACGAAGCGTCGGATATCGATCCACCGGCAAAGAGCGATCGAGGCGTTCTTCGATCGCGGCTCGGGACTCAAAGCGTACCTGCGGTAGAACGCGTCGCAACGCGTCTTGCATCGCGCTATCGAGGCTGCCGTCGTCCAGCACCACCGGTCGAATCGGCAGATCGGAGAAGCGCAGCAGAGACCACGCGCAAAAGCAGGTCTGATACCAGAATTTGCGACCGCTCAAGTAGTAAACTTCCGCAACGGGATCGCCGGCCGGCTCAATCGGCTGGAGGTCGAGAGCAGCTCGTTCCATCTGCCGCTGTCCGACGCTGCTCAGAAACAAATTCACCGCACCTTCCCGCCGGCAACGCCGCAAGAAGCCGAGCGGCTGGTGATAGACGCGGTACAGAATACGCCCGGGGCGCAGACTGCGTGCCAGCCGCTGCAGCGGTTCGGACACGTTCATTGCCTGCCCTCGAAGCCCGCCATCGCACACCTGCAGAACGACTCAACTTGGTTCAGCCACGGCTCAACAGCGCTCGACCTTCAAACATGCCACACGCAGCTTTCCAGCGCACGTAGGACGCCTCATCCCGCCACGCATGAAAGCGGAACCACGCGCGTAGCTTGCGTAATCCCACCGACCATGCCGGTACCGGCGCCCACGGGCAGATACCGTGCCGGTCGAGAACCTGCACCCACGAACGCGAAATGCCGTGGCTCAAACGAGCCAGGTATTGGCGCGTGATGCGACCGGCCGGTATCAGGTGGGTCAGGCTTAACTGCGGGAAGTAGCCAACCGCCCAGCCCGCTGCCAGCACAGTCAGGACGATGTCATTGTCTTCGCCCGAGGTCAGTAGCTTGCCGCGACGGCCCGTCGGGACACTTCCGTCGGAGCTCTCGATTGTGCTTATCCAGGGTTCCAGTGCTTGCCGGCGTATCGCCATGCCCGCGCCCAGTGGCGCACACGACGGATATCCGGACTCCGTTTTTCGATCGGCAATTCGGGCCTCGCCCTGGTCTCGCAAGGCAAGGCAGCCGTTGAATTCGTGCACCCACGGCTCCGGCTTTACTTCCCATTCGGGGATCGATCGGCCGCCGAGGGCTCCGACTTGCGGGTTTTGCTCGAACAAATTAACGACGGTTTCCAAGTAATCCGGAGCCAACACATTATCGTCGTCGACCAGCACCAATAGTGGCGCGGACGTGGCTCGCGCGCCGGCGACTCGACCATAGCTCAGCCCGAGACGGGGCTCATGAACGAGCCGGCCGGCCGGATGCCAGCTCAGATCGAACGCCTTGCAGGTTTCCGGGCCGGGTGAGGCGTTGTCGACGAGCACCAGTTGCCAGCACGACGTCGGTAGTGTCTGTGCGCGCAGCCCGTCCAGCGTTCGCTGCAACCTCGTGCGGTTCGGCGAGTGGGTCGAAATCACCACGGACACCGCTACGGACATTCCTATTCCTCGTCGAACTCTCACCACCCAAGTCGTTTTCTCAGCCGCTTGAATGCCTGGCGACTCAAGCCGCTTACTAACCTTCGTAACGGCAAGCGTTCCAGCAGCGCCCAGGGATCCTCGCCGGCGTCCGCGGCTCCTAGCAAGGCGCTCACGTCCGGTCGATCTTTGCCCGACTTCTGCTTCGCCAGCGCCTGAAGGCGATCGAGCCGCTGGCAGGCAACCTTCGTTACGTCAAGCTCGCAAGCCACGGCTTGGCGGGCGGCTGCACCAATGCGCCGTGTCTGCGCTTCGTCGAGTTCGAGCACGCGCCGCAGGCGAACAGTCAGCGCCGGCGCATCTCCCGCGGGGAATCGGAAGCCCGACTCGCCGTCTCGAATTACATCCGCCGCACCGGCGCCCTCCGAGCAAATCACCACTTTGCCGCGAGCCATTCCCTCCACTGTCGAGAGATTGAATACGTCCCAGTCCGACGGCACAACTATGAATCGAGCAGCAGCCTGCAGCGCGGCCACCTCGCCAGGAGTCTTCCGGCCAATCGGAAAAATTTTCCGACCCCAGATATCCGGATAAGTCGCAGCCAGGTGGTCGCCCATCCAAGCCTCTGCCCGGCGATAGTGCGTGTCACTGCCGACCCAAGCGATTTTCGGAGCATCGGCACCAAGCTGCCGCAGCGCCTTGCACAGTACTTCCGGCCCCTTCCAGCACTGCACGCGACCGACAACTAACCCCTCTGCGCCCTCCGGTAGAGGCGTCGGTTCAGTGTCGGGGCCCGGTCTCCACGCGGGCAGCACATGCACTACGTCGCGACCGAGAAGCCGAGACCACTCGCAGGCATTGGGCCGGCCGTACGATTGCAACTCCTCGGCGCGCGGAAGCAGACTTGTTTCCAGTAGTCGTGTCACGCAGCCCGACAATTCATCGCCCGCAACCGGATCGTGCCTCAGAAGCTGACCGTTGCTGCCGTGCAATTGGATCAGCACGGGCGCTCGGCTTGGCTGTGAAAGCCATGGCACGAACAGCATTCCGTAATCGGTCGTCTCGACCGCATCGTAGCCTTCGCCGCCATCCGCGATCCGCCATGCGGCCCATGCACGCGCCAATCTTTGCTGCAAGCCTGGCAAGATTGCCAGACTGTCGAAACGGCGCAAGTCCGCCTCGGCGGCCTTGGCCTGCACTCGCGTAACGGCGACACCCGGAATGTCTTCCGCCGGCTCGTCCTCGTTCGCGCTGGCGACGATTACGTGAACGGTATGTCCCAGTCTGGCCAGTTCGGGCACTAAATGCCGGTAGTAAGTGGCAATGCCACCGGTGACAGCCGGCCCGAACTCCGGTACCACGTACAGCAGCTTCATGGCGCAACCGTTTCCACACCGTTGCGACTCGCGGCGTGGCAGATGCGCCTGCCACGCTGGGGAACGTTCAACCAGCCATGATCGTCGGGGTCACATCCGGGACCCCATTCCTCGAGCACACTCAGGACGGACAGGTCGGTGCCCCAGACCCAGTCGTCGCCACTGACTCGCCGGCCGCCCAATGCCACGGCGTAATCCCCCGGGCGGAGCAAGAACGGCGGAATCGTGTACGTCACTTCGAAGCGGCCGGCCGGCAATACCTCAGGCGTCGCTACATCATGCATCGTCAAGAGACGCGTCCCCTCTCGAAAGAGGGAAAAAGTAGTGCGGAAGTCGGGTACATCCGCCAGGGCGCGCCCTTCAACCCGAACGCGAACTCCATCGGCTGGAGCGATCAACCGACTGCCAGAGGCCGGCGCGTCATTGATAATTAATCGATCGAAAATAACTGTCTTGCTCAACGGCCCCTGAAAAGAACCGGCACTCAAGCCGCCGCCTGAGTCATTGAGAGCAGTGTAGTAGCGGGCGACGACGTCACGGACCGGACCATTGGCTGTCAAGTGGCCCTCCTCCAGCAGGAGGCCGGTGTTGCAAATTTCGAGAACCGAGCCGATGTTGTGACTGACGAAGAAGATCGTCCGCCCGCTGCGGCTCACGCTGCGCACCTTGGCCAGGCACTTTTTCTGAAATGCGGCATCGCCGACTGCGAGCACCTCGTCGACCAGGAGGATCTCGGGTTCCAGGTGAGCTGCGACTGCGAACGCCAGGCGAACGTACATGCCGCTGGAGTAACGCTTTACGGGCGTGTCCAGAAAGCGCTCTACGCCGGCAAAAGAGACGATTTCGTCGAATTTGCGCCGGATTTCATCGCGGCTCATGCCGAGGATGGCGCCGTTGAGAAAGACGTTCTCGCGGCCGGTGAGTTCAGGATGAAAGCCGGTGCCGACTTCCAGCAAGCTGGCCACACGGCCGTCGAGCACAATGCGACCGCGGCTCGGCGCCGTGATACGGCTTAGGAGCTTGAGTAATGTCGACTTACCCGCTCCGTTACGACCGATGACGCCGACGACGTCGCCTTGCGGCACTTGGAATGAGACGTCTTTAAGTGCCCAAAATTCCTCACGTGTGGCTCCCCCGGCGTTGCGCCGGAACAGCCGTCGCGGCAGGGCCTTGGCGCCTGCGACGATCGCATCGCGCAACGTGGAATAGCCGCCGTGGCCGGCAGCCTTATGTCGGAGCAAGTACTTCTTACCCAGGTTTTCGACCTGGATCACAGGATCAGCCACTGCCTTACCTCGAGGTCAGATGATGTCCGCAAACGTCCGTTCCGTCTTCCAGAAGTACCAGAAGCCACTGAAAAACAGCACGGCGATGATGCCCGGCGCGATGCCGATTGCAAACCAGTCGGGAGTCGTGCCGTCGCCAAAGAGCGACCAGCGGGCGCCCTCGATCACACCGACCATCGGATTCAGCGCATACAGTGCCTTATAAGCTTCGGGTATTCGTTTCATGTTGCTCAGGCTGAAGCCGACCGGCGACAAGTACAACCCGAACTGAACGATGAAAGGCATTACGTAGCGGACGTCACGAAAACGAACGTTGAGTGCGCTCAGCCACAGACCGGAGCCAACCGCAGCCAACCACGCTAGCAGCAGGAAAATCGGCAGGAGAAGCAACTGCCAACCAATGTCGAGATGGTGGCTATCGGTCACCATCAAGAAAGCCAGAATCGGACACGTGACCAGAAAATCGACGATGCTGACGCCGGTTGCACTGAGCGGCACGATCAAGCGCGGGAAGTAGACTTTGGATACCAGATTGTTGTTGATGACGAGGCTATTCCCTGCTTCCGACATGCTCGACGCAAAGAGCTGCCAGGGCAGCATACCGCTCAGTACGAGTAATGGATAATCCACGCCGCCTGAATCGAGGCGGGCAAGCTTGCCAAATACCAGCACCAGGATGAGCATGGTCGCGACCGGACGCACGACCGCCCAGGCGACACCGATCAGCGTCTGCTTGTATTGGACCGTAACATTTCGCCAGGCGAGGTAGAGCAGAAGTTCGCGGTAGCGCCACAGGTCGCGCAGGTATGCGCGATCCTCTCGGCCGGCCTCGATCACGACTCGTGTAGCCTGCGTCGCCATGCGTTCTCAGCTTCTCGATGCAGTTCGTCTCGATGCGCTGGTTATCACACTACTCTAGCATTCCCGCGTCCCGCTTAGCACTCTCCTCTCGCCGCTCAGCGACATGCGGATCCCGGCACCTGCCTTGGCATCGGCGAACGAGGGTGCTACGACCGGCAGCTGCCGAACGTGCTGTTTCAGCGCGTTCTCGCGGCAGGGCAGTCCCGCAAGGAGATCGTCGAATAGACCCACCGAACGCTCACGGTCGAAATACGTTTCGGCGACCCCACGGCCGCGTTCGCCCATTTCCTTAATCTCCTGCGGATGAGCCATGCACCAGCGAATGGTTCGAGTCAGCTCTTCGGAAGACTCCGGCTCGATGCGAATCCCGGTGTTATGTGCGGCCGTGACCTCCGCGACTTCGCTGTCCGCATCCACCGCAGCGATGTAAGGTTTGCCTGCGGCCAGGATGCCGTACAACTTGCTCGGCACCATGCAGCCGGCGAGTCCGCACCGCATCGGAATCAGATGCACGTCGGCAACAGCTAGAGATTCGCCCAAGCGATCCTTGGGCTGGTAGGGTAGGAAGCGAACGTTGTTCAATTGCCGTTCAGAGGCTGTCGCGATCAGGCGCTGACGAGCCGCGCCATCGCCAACGAACAGAAATAGGACCGCTTCGTCTCTCAACGTCACAGCCGCGTCCAGGACAGCTTCAAGTCCCTGCGACAGTCCCAGATTCCCCGAGTACATCACCACGAATCGATCGACAACGCCCCATTGCTGGCGCAAGGGATTGGACCCCTCTGCCGCCCGAAGCGCTTGTGTGTCGGCCCAGTTTGGGATAACGACGACGCGCTGCGGATCGATGCCGCGCTGGAGGACACGGCGTTTCATGTCTTCGCCGAGCACGACGATGCGATCGGCGTTTCGCAAGCCGGCATTCGTCAGCCAGCGGAGAAAGGCAGTCACCGGTCCGGGCCGAAACTTCCCCAGAGCCAAGCCGACTTCCGGAAAAAGATCCTGCAGGTAAAAGATCATCGGGCAGCGGTGCCATCTCTTTAGCAATGCACCCAGTGCACCTAGCACCGGCGGGTCCGTTTCGACAACGATCGCGTCGGGCCGCTTTTGCCACAATGCAGTCCAAAAAGCGCACAGAAGATAGCTAGCAAGGCCGAGCGCCCGCCGGAACAAACTGACTTTGTTGAAGCGCAGGTTCCGGACGCGGACGATCGTGACGCCGTTGTGAATTTCGCGACTCGGCAGAGGGCGATTGGCGGCGATGAAATTCGGTTGACCCGCGATTACGGTGACTTCATGACGACGCGCCAGATCACCGCACAGCTCGGTCAACAGCTGACCGGTTGCCTCGACGTCAGGATGATAGGAACGGTTTAGGAAAAGCGTACGCAAAGCCTGAGCCCTCTCTGTCCCGGTGAGCATTTCTCAAGGAAAGAGGCGGGACATGGCGCGTTCCGGCCGCGCCATGCCCGCCTGGTGGGGTGGGGTACCCCGGATCGCATTCAGCCCGCCGCCACGCGGCTTGGCTGGAGTGCATGCGGTGCGCGAAGCGGCTCGGGCGCGGACGGCACCCAAACGCTCTCGGTAAGCTGAGAGACTGTCAATTCGAAATCTTGAACCAGCCGAGCGAGAGTGGCAATTTTCTCCCAGATCGGTTGCTCATCGCGTCGGCCGGCGACGGCGACGCGACCGACGGTTCGGCCTCGAGTTACGAGCGGGATCTCGGCTCGCCAGAGCGAGGCCGAATCTTCGTAATCCTCATCGGCAGAGCCGCCCGTCCAGCGAGCGTGGTAACCCTCATTGATTGCCGGGGCGTTGATATCGAGGCGTGCTTCACCGAGGTTGAGTTGCTCCGCACAAGCGACGATCTGCTGCCACAACTCTTTCCAATCTATCTTGCCGTGCAGGCGTACTTCGATCTCCCGCGCTGGCCTCCCTTCCGGGATGTGCAACAGCGACGCACACAACGACCGCAATCGTTGCCGTAATAGCGAAAGTTCGGTATGCCCGAACATGCGCGTTACCACGAGCAGGGCGATGACCACAACGCCGCTGAGAATCGCGAGCACTTCGTTTTTCAGCGCAAGGCTCGCCAGCGTGCCAAACACGGTGATCAGACAGAAAGCCGAAATCAAAGCGAGCGCACGCCGGTTGCTCAAGCCCGATCTCAGGAGGCAATGATGCAGATGGCCGCGATCTGTCGTGTAGATACTCCGGCCGGTTAGCGTTCGGCGAAGGATGGCTGCAAACGTGTCAAAAATCGGCACGGTGAGCAGAGCAGTGGGCGCAGCCAGCGCAGCAGTGGCCGGCCCCTTGAGCGAGCTTTGGATCGCCAGCACTCCGATGACCAATCCCACGAGCATGCTGCCCGAATCGCCCAGGAATATGCTGGCCGGTGGGAAGTTGTAGCGCAAGAAACCGAGCAACGCCCCGGCCAGGGCCAGCGCGATACATGCGGCGGCCCACCGTTCGTTAAGCGCAGCCATTGCACCCATACCAGTGCAGATGATTACGCCGACGCTGCTCAGCAACCCGTCCATGCCGTCAATCAAGTTCAGCGAGTTGATCGCGCCGAGCAGTAAGAAAGCGGTAAACGGGATGGCAAGCGATCCCAGTGGGATCATCATGCCGAACAATTCAATGCGGTTGACCTCGACGCCGGATGCGATGACGATGCCGACAACCAACGCCTGTCCGAGAAGTTTGTGTCTGCCCCGTAAGTGACCCAAGTCGTCCACCAGGCCGAGCAGGCAGATGACGACTGCCGCCAGCAGCAGACCCAGCAGACGCGTCGATTCGCCTGACAGTGCGCTACCAGTGCCCGAAGGGTCAAACACGGCAAACAAAACTACTGCAGCAATCGCTGCGGCGAGAATCGGGAACCCGCCGGCAACTGGAATTGGCTTGGTGTGCAATTTCCGTCGGCCGTCCGGATTGTCCACAAGCCCGTAGCGAAGCGCTATGGTTCGGGCAATTGGCGTCAGAATTAATGCAAGGCCCAGACTCGCGGCCATTATCCCCGGCAGTAACAACATCGAAGTACTCTCTGTTAAGCAGTCGAACAGGCGCAGAATCGACCCGCTTCCACTAGCTGCTCACGATTGCACCGATGCAATGCGTGGCCACGGACCAGGAAAGCAAGTTCGGCCGTCTGGAGAGTTTTCGGAACCCCTCGTCAAGGCACCGCCCGTCAGGACGGGTCCTTGTCGCGTGCCACCACTGACTTTCCGCAGCATCGAGGAAACGTTTCGGTGACGATTACGCCCCGCGCGAGCGTACGGCTATCAGGCATGCGCGGTTCCACCGCACCGGCAGTGGACGATCCACTGTCCGGATGAGCACACCGTTGGGACACGATCATCCCTGAGCGTGTAAGCCGTCCTCCGCATCGAGGGCGGTCAGATGTTACCCCGGGGGACGGGGGTGGCCCGCGCCATACATCCAGCATGACTGGCGGACCCGTTCGTCGCGGCTTGCGGCCGAGCGCCGGAGGGGGGAGGTTCCGGCGAGGAAGGGAATGGCCGCAAGGGAGAGCTAGAAGAAGGATCGGTCCGAAACAACGATGACGACAATCCTCACTTCGTAGCCGCTCATAAGTATCTAGAAGTCACGGGATCCGTGAGCCTCTGTCTCACACGCGCACGCCGCGGTTTTGATCGAGCCTCAGACCCGGTATTGTTCGGGGTCATCGCCCGGCAAGGCGGGCGAGGACCATTGTTCGCAACGCTAGCGTCCTCAAGCCTGCGAAACGTTCGCCTTTCGGCGACGAAACGCTCCGACGCAGGCGATGCCGGCGAAACTCCCGCCCCAAAGGACCAGCGTTAACGGCTCAGGCACGGGAGCGATCGGCTCGAACGTATTCATGATGCCGAAACTCCCACCCGTCGAGCTGTTCACGAACGTAACCGATCCGAACTGGTCGAAGGAGGTTGCGTTCGTTCGAACGAGTGCGACATACGAGGTCGTGCCGGCCGTCAGAGGCGTGGTTGGAGTAAAAAAGAGCGTCGAACCATCAACGCTCCGACTGGCGGTGGCTAATCCTCGATTGCCGGTTGGGAAAGGCATCAATCCATTCGTATACGCCGCGTCCGTTGTGACGCCGGTGAAGTCACCGACGCTGAAACTCGCGATGTTACCTTTTCTGCCGGTGCCAGTGACGCTCACTTGGTAAGCGAAGTCGTATGTCCCGCCCGCTTCCAGATACACGGCCTCATTAAGACGGCCGGCCACGTGGCTGGCGGATGTCGGCGAACCAAACGAGAACGGAATGGACATGTAACCGACCAGCATGCCATTCTCAACCGCAGTCGGCAGCACCACGGTGCCGCCCGGCGGCAGCGGAACGGCCTGAGCCGTCCCCTGGAAACAGGCAACCGCAGCGAATGCTGCAAGAGCCTGAAAGAATCGTCTCATTCTCAACCCCTCTCTGAAGAAATCGATCAAGGATTCACGCGACCACTACGAATCGATCAGGACACAGTGGCCGCGAACCTCGGGGGTCGGAACAAACGAGAAGGAAAGAGTTTTCCAGAATCGCAATAGGCATCATTGCCTAGGACGCTTCGCAGATTCGATGGAGGGGGCTTTCGACAATCGACTCCGGCAAGGCTGACTTCGGATTCGGCCCTTTCTGCCCGAGAAGTACCTGACGAGTGCCGAAGCGTTCGCTGCATTCCTGCACGAACTTGAATCCAACTGATGAACTGGCTCGTTGATCGGAGATCCTCGCCATCTCCATTATCGCAATTCCAATCACTGGCCTCGTCATTCGAGACGGCGACGAAAAGAGTCGAGGCCAGTAAAGACGATGGCGCGGACGTAAGGGCCGGCGCGCCGGGCGTGGCCTCTTCGTGCTCGTTTGAGCCGGGGTGCAAGAAGCTCCAGGCAGAAATACCTGGAGGAATAGATTCGAGTGCGTGCGAATTGTCAGCTTGCGAAGTGCTTCGACCAGAAGCGATCGGCAATGCGAAGGCAGGCGGAGCGCACAAAAGCACGACCACGCCGCAGCCAAGCATGAACGTGAGCTCTCGGCGCACGGCGGAAGCGATGCGTCTCGGTATCGCCAAATTCAGACCCGATCGGGTCGACACGAGTGCCTCAGCTCCGATGGGCGAGTGGCCGGCTGATCCGAAACCAGCCACTGCGTTACAGCCTGGACTCAACCAGTTTTCCGCCCCAACCTTGCAACAAGGATGCCAACTCGAGCCGGTCACCGCCAGAAGACCGGGACGGCAGTACTAACTCGTGAACTCACCCTCAGCTGCCACTGGCTAGCTACCGCTTTAATCTCTTGAATCAGAACCCGTTGCAAGTCCTTTACGCGTTGTAAACTGCATCCGTTAACTTACGGAAACGCATTAGGCATCGCTTATGAAGCCGCGCCCGCATGAAGTTTCCGTCGACGACCAGCAATACAACACCCGAATCCCGCAAAAGTTCCTCCCCAGAGCGCGAACGT
>Ga0326727_10015775_pt1 | contig 16109 bp, 17 predicted proteins | sample MB2enrmetagenome_FD_207643 | JGI IMG/M metagenome (GOLD analysis project Ga0326727, IMG submission 207643) | Lab enriched peat soil microbial communities from McLean, Ithaca, NY, United States - MB29MY | ecosystem: Environmental > Terrestrial > Soil > Wetlands > Peat | place: USA: New York...
ACCAGGAATTTGAGGCATTCCTGTTGGAGATCCTGTCTGACTACCAGGTGACGATCCCGGAAATCGGCGAGGTTCATGCGCTGGTGCCACCGGTCGTGCTGCTGACCTCCAACAGCACGCGCGACCTGGGTGACGCGCTGAAACGCCGCTGCCTGCATCTGCACATTGGCTTCCCCGACGCCAGGCTGGAATCGCGCATCATTGAATCTCGCGTCCCCGGTATTGACGCCAGCCTGCGCGCGCAACTGGTCAATTTCGTGCAGCAACTGCGCGCACTTGATCTTAAGAAAGTGCCGTCCGTGAGCGAAACGATCGACTGGGCGCGCGTGCTGCTGCTGCTGCACGCCGGCGCGCTGGAGGTCGATATGGTGCACGACACGCTGAACGTGCTGCTGAAGTTCGAGGCCGACATCGAGGTCGCGACGCGTCAGCTTGGCGGCATGACAGCGAAGGCACGGCAGGATTCGGGCCAGGCGGTGTAGCGCATGCAGGCAACGGAGCCGCTGCGGCAGTTCCTGCAGGCCACGCGCAGTGCCGGCCTGCGCGTCTCGGCCGCCGAGGGGATCGACGCCGCCCGCGCGGTGCGCCTTGTCGGCTACAGCGATCGGACGGTGTTGAAGGACACTCTGGCGCTGGTGTTGGCGAAGACACCGGACGAGAAGGCGCTGTTTGACGAATGCTTCGATCTGTACTTCAAGCGCGATGGCTTCGAACAGGACGATACCGATACGGCCTGCCACAATGCGGCAATCCCGGGCGAAGCAGCCGCTGGCAGCGAAGGAATGGGCAGCGGGGGAGGCGGCTCGCTTGGCGAAATGCTGCTGAGCGACGACCGCGTCGCACTCGCCACCGCGGTGGAACAGGCGGCGCGCGACGCGGGACTTGAGAACATTCGTTTCTTTACCCAACGCAACCTCTACGCCCGCCGCGTGCTCGACCGCATGGGCCTGCGCGGCGTCGAACGCGACATGGCCAGCCTGCGCCGCGCCGCCACCGCTGCCGCCAGTGCGCAAGCCGATCTGCTGGAGCAACGGATCGAGCGACTGCGCGACCAGGTACGCGACCTTGTTGACCGCAACCTGCTGCTGTTCGCCCGGGGCGAGACGGAAAAATTCCGCGAGGAATTGTTGAAGTCGGCCCGCCTCACCAGCCTGGAACGCCGTGATCTGGACCGGATGCGTGTGCTGGTCCGCGCCATCGCCCGCAAGCTTGCCGCCCGCTATGCCAAGCCGCGGCGACGTAAGTTGCGCGGCCAACTTGACGTGCGGCGCACCATCCGTCGCAACATTGCGTGGGACGGCATCCCTTTCGTCACTGTCTGGAAACAAAAACGCATCGAGAAGCCCCGCGTGATGGTGCTGTGCGACGTGTCCGGCTCGGTTGCGGCGATGGCGCAGTTCCTGTTGATGTTCCTTTACGCGTTGCATGAGGCGTTGGCCGATATTCGTGGCTTCGCCTTCGCCACCAGCCTGATCGAGGTCAGCGACATCCTGGAATCCGAACCGATCGAGACGGCCATTGCGAAGATCATGCAGACGATCGGTTATGGGTCATCGAACTACGGCAATTCATTGCTGGACTTCGAGGGCGGCTGGGGTCGTTACGTCACCAACAAGACAACGCTGATCATCCTGGGCGACGCGCGCGGCAACCGCACCAATCCGCACGTCGAGGTATTCCAGACCATTACCGCGCGGGCGAAGCGGGTGGTTTGGTTGAATCCAGAATATCGCACGGCATGGGGCACGGGCGATTCGGATATGTTACGCTACCGGCCGTTCTGTCAGGTGGCGACGGTGTGCAACACGCTGCGGCATTTGGAACGGGTGGTGACGGATATTCTGAAGGATGGGGCCTGAGGCGACTTGAGCTCGCCCGCTCTTCGCTTGAGAGATAGGCGAGCGGAGCGATGCCAGTGAAGTTCGTGCCCATGGGCAACCACCCTCACCCGCGTCGCAAGGGTTCCACGACCTCTCCCGCAAAAAGCGGGAGAGGTGTACGTTTATACTTCCTACGCCGTCGCCCCGCCATCCACCGGCAGCGCCACGCCCGTGATGTAGGATGCCTCGTCCGACAGCAGGAACAGCGCTGCGTTCGCGATCTCTTCCGGTTGCGCCGGCCGCCCCATCGGCACCTGCCCACCACGTTTCTGCACCAGCGTCTCCGTCGTCTCTCCCGGCGGCAATTGACTGTCCGGCCGCGCCACAAACACCCGCAGCATCGGCGTATCCGTCGGCCCCGGACACACCGCATTCACCCGGATCTTCTCCTTTGCGTAACGCTTCGCCAGCCCATGCACCAAGCCCACAACACCAAACTTTGCGATATTGTAGACCGGACTGAACTGCGACCCGGTCAGCCCCGAGGTCGATGCCGTGAACAGGATCGACCCGCCACCCCGCGCCCGCAACTCCGGCAACGCCGCCTCCGTCGTCACCAGCACGGTGCGCAGGTTCAAATCCATCGCCAGCTCAAAATCCTTCCATTCGATCCCCTCGATGGCCGAGGGACCCGGATGGCCGACATGGTTCCAAACGAAATCAAGCCCACCGAACGCCTTTACCGTGCGATGCACGATGTCGCGCGCAAACGCGTCCTGCCGCAGATCGCCGGAGATCGCGATCGCCTTGCCGCCGGCATCGGTGATCGCCTTCACCACCGCCGCCGCCCCGGCTTCGTCGATATCAACCACGCCGACCGAGGCCCCCTCGTGCGCGAAACGAATCGCACCCGCGCACCCCATGCCGGAGGCCGCCGCGGTGACCAACCCGATCTTCCCTGTCATGCGCATCGCGGCGTCCCCCTCAGCTCAGTCCGCGCTGCGTCCATAACCAGCTCATCATCAGCCGGTTGAACGAATTCGGATGTTCCACATTGGGAAAATGCCGCGCGCTCCTGATTTCCGCATAGCGCGCGCCCGGTACCAGGTCGGCGATCAGCTTGTTGCCGGCAGGTGGCGTGCCCGCATCGCCGTCGCCCACCACCACCAGCACCGGCAACTGCAACGAAGGTAGTTTCGGGGTGAAATCGAAATTCTGGATCGCCGCCGAACACCCCAGGTACCCGGCCGGCGAGGTCCCCACGATGGTATCGTGGATCTCCTTCCAGCGTCCTGGCGCGCGCGGCTTGAACGCGTCGGTGAACCAGCGCTCCATCGTCGGCACCGACAACGGCGCCAGGGAATTCGCCTCACGCACGATGCGCATGCGGTCCGCCCAGGCCTGCGCCGCGCCGGCCGGGCTTGAAGGCAAGGTGTCGCACCACATCGCCGAGACCAGCTTATGGCCATGCTCGATCGCCAACGCCTGGCCCAACATGCCGCCGATCGACAGGCCGATATAATGGACGCGCGCCAAGCCCAGGCTGTCCATCACGCCCACGACGTCGCCGGCCAACTGGCTCATGGTATAGTCGCCGGCAACCGGATCGCTACCGCCATGACCGCGCATGTCGATGCGCAGCACACGGAACCCCGCGGCCAATAGCACCGGCACCTGCTCGGCCCACATCCCGCCATCCGACGCCAGCGAATGTGTCATGCAGACCACCGGCGCCGTGGCGGGGCCAACCAGGTCGTAGGCGATGTTCCGGCCTTCAAGTTGCAACCGCATGGCCATGTCCTCCCGTTCGATTGTGTTGACCCAGACTAGAACCGAGTGGTCCAGACGGGAAATCAGGGTGGTCCGTCTCTGCCGCTGGTGCGGGGCGGCCGCGTGGCGTTATAGTGGCCCGGCGAGGCAGGGAGATCCGAGATGGACGGCATGGGCGGCAGCCACCTGATCACCGACGAGGCAACACTCGTTGCGCTATACGGCGAGTCCAGTCCCGCCGCGTTGACGAAGGAGCTTGACTACCTGCATCCGCACTACCGCGCGATGATCGAGGCTTCGCCGTTCCTGGCGATGGCAACCAGCGGGGCTGGTGGGCTGGATGTAACGCCGCGCGGTGACCCGGTCGGTCAGTTCGTTGCGATTGCGGACGATCGGACGCTGCTGATCCCCGATCGCCGTGGCAACAACCGCGTCGACAGCCTGCGCAATTTGATTACCGATCCTCGCATCGCGCTGCTGTTCCTGATCCCCGGGGTCGGCGAAACTCTGCGGGTGAACGGCCGTGCCGAAATCTCGATCGATCCAGCCCTGCTCGCGCGATTCCCGATGCAGGGCAAGCTGCCGCGCTCGGTGATCGTGGTGCATGTGGAAGCGGTGTATTTCCAATGCCCCAAGGCGCTGGTGCGCTCCGAGCTATGGAACCCCGCGCGGCACATCGAGCGCAAGTCGCTGCCCAGCACCGGAACGATCCTGGCCGACATCACGCATGGCACCGTCGGCGGCGAGAAGTACGACCAGGAATACCCCGAGCGCCTGAAGGCGACGATCTACTAAAGACCCGCAAGCGTAGGGCGGAAGAGCGCAGCGTCATCCGCCGCTGCGTGCAGCACAACGGCGGATGACGCTTCCCCCCGGATCAAGTCCGGGGGCAAGGCTATTCCGCCCTACGGCAGCACGGCCTCCGCCTCGATTTCTACCTTTAGGTCTGGCAGGACCAGCGCCGAGACCTCGACCAGCGTCGACGCCGGCTTGTGGACACCGAAATAGCGTTGCCGGATCGGATTGATCTTGGCCCGGTCGGCCACGTCGGTCAGATAGACCACCACCTTCACCACATGCTCCGCGCCGGCGCCAACCGCTTTCAGACACGCCTCCATGTTGGCGATGCAGATCTCGAACTGTTCGACGACATCCGACGGAATCGATCCGTCGGCGGCGATGCCGACGGTGCCGGCAAGCCAGATCATGTTGCCGGCCTTGGTGACGTGGCAATAATGGCTGACCGGCTCCGGCTGGCCAGGCACCATCAGGCGTTCGATCGCAGGCATCGGTTTTCCTCCTACATCAGCCAGCGCGCTGCCGCGGCGTAACCGGACCGTTCAACCGGCGGCACCGATCGCGTCGCGGTTTCATGCGCGATCATCGCGGCGACCACATCGCGCCGGTCCGCCTTCATTGCGGAATCAATCAGGATCTGCCGGAACAGGTCACGCTGCGCCGCGCTGCCGCCCAGCGCACGGATGCTCTCCTGGCGCGGCGCCAACAGCGCAACAACGCGCGCATGCTGGCCACGGCGATGCGCCAATGCCGCCTCGCACACCGGCGCAACGACTTCGCCGATCGAGGCCGCGTCCCATCGCGATGCATCCGCGGCCTGCTCGTGCAACGCGGCGAGGAACCGCGCGGCCGCCGCATCGCGGCCCGTCGCGGCCAGTGCCAACATCAGGTGCGGCGGCAGCAAAGGATACGCCGAGTCGCCAACCCGCGCCTCGGCCTTGTCCGCGAGTTCATCCCAGCGCGCGCCGACATCGACCCCAAGCTGTTCCAACCGCCACAGCAGCGCGGTGGCGTTCTGCAGATCGTTGAATTGATCCGGTACCGCCTTGGTCAGCGGCGCCTCCAGGTTACGGATATTCGTATCGTAACTGGTTAGAACCTCGTCCTGCGCGCCCAGTTCAAGCTGCATCAGCGCGCGATGCCACCATAAATGATGCACAAGATTGTTGCCGATCGGCCAGTGGCCGGTCTGCGCCGCGAGCCAATCGTTGCCCTCGCGCGGGCGGTTTTCCATCTCCAGGATATGCGCCTTGACGTGGTGGGCGAAGAAGTTTGTCGGATCGCGCGCGTAGGCGCTGTCGATCGCACGCTCAGCAGCCGGGGTATCGCCCGCCTCCTCATGCGCGAACGCCCAGACCGACTGGAAGCACTCATACCCGGGCAACGCGGCCGACCAGAACGGTGCCAACCGATCCGCCTGGGCCAGCACCGCCTGGGTATGGCCATGGCGGAAATGCGTGGTGTCGCTGATTCGAACCGCCAGCAGATCGATCGGATCGTCGTCGAGCAGCTCATGCCAGATCGCGAAAGCCTCGCCCAGCGCGCCGCGCTGCCACGCTGCCAGAGCGGCGGCGTGACGCTGCTCCCGGCGCGTTGCGGCCGCCGCACCCGCCTGCGTTGCTGCCACACAGGCGGCGATCGCCGCGCGATGCGCCGGGTTGGCGCCAGCCAGCAGCAGATAACCCTTCAGACAATGGCCCAAGACAAATTCGGGATCGGCACGCAGCGCGTCGTTCACCAGGTTCATGGTGTCGAGGTGGTATTTCAGATAATGTTCCACTGCGCGATCGAACAGCGCGACCGCATCGGCGCTGTCGGTGGAAACGGCCAGTCCACGCGCGTCGCGCTTCATGTGATGCCCCCACCAATCCGTAACGAAACGCCGCGCTCGGCGCCGAGCGCGTTGCGCAGCGCGCTCAGCAGCGCGCCGATCGAGGGCGCCGCCCGTGGCGGCCTTCCTGCCGCACGACGCGGGGGCGACTGCAGCAGCCAGCGCACCGGATGCAGATCGGCCGGCGCCTGTTGCACGACGAACAGTCCGTCCATGGTGTGCACCTCCATCCCCGCATCGCCCGCGACCACGCGTCCGTCGATACCCCAGAGTGTGAGGCAGTCGATCAGCAGGCCGCGCAGTTCGGCGGCAGTCATCGACGCGACCATGACGGATAGGGGCGGGTCACAGCATCGGCCCCGCCAGAATCTCGCTTGCCACCTTTCGATGCTGCCACCTGCCATCGGACAGACTGCCCAACCACTCGCCGTTTTCCACCACGACCTTTCCACGCAACATGGTCAGGCACGGCCACGCCGCCATCTTGCGACCCTCCCACGGCGTGTAATCGGCTTCGTGCAAATCCTCCGCGCGGATCACCCGCTGATCGGTCGGATCGAGGATGCACAGATCGGCATCCGAACCCGCCGCGATCGCCCCTTTGCGTGGATACAACCCCATGATCTTCGCGGCATTGGAGGAAACCAGATCGACGAACCGGTTGAGCGTGTAGCCACGCTTGCCCACCATTTCGGTATACATCAGCGACACCCGTGGTTCGACCCCGGCATTGCCGCCCGTGGTGTCATCGATGCGCGCGCCCTGCAGTTTCTTCGCCAGGGTGCAGCAGATTTCGTCGGTCGCGACGCAGTTGATCGCCCCGTCCAATGTGCCGGACCACAACGCCGCCTGGTCCTCCGCCGACTTCAACGACGGATAGGTATGATAGATCTGCCCGCGCGGCGTCTTGTAGTCCTCCTGCGTATACAGCATGTACTGATGCAACGATTCGCCATAGATCGGCACACCCCGCGCCCGCGCCTCGCGGATCGCCGAGACCCCGCTCGCCGCCGAGGTGTGCATCATGTACAGCGCGGTCCCCTTCACCTTCTCTGCCAGCCGGATCACGCGGCGAAACGAAATATCCTCGCTCAACGTGTTGTGCACCTCGGCCATGTTCTCGAAACCGGTGCGGCCCTCCCGGATCAGCTTGCCGTACATGTGCATCACGATGTCATTGTCCTCGGAATGAATGACGCCGAGGCCACCGTTTGCCGCCAGCACCTGGAATACCTCCCAGATGTCGCCGAAATCCACCATGCGACCCTTGCGCGACGGGGTGATGTCGGTGGTGAAGATCTTCACGGTCGGGAACCCCGCCTGAATCGCCTCGCCCACCTGGGCCGGCAGATCGACCGGCAACGCCCCCTCGACCATGAGGTGCTGGGCGTAGTCGCAGGCGCAATGATTTTTCCAATCGGCCTCGCGCGCCTCAATTGCCGCGTGCACGGTTGCCCCCTGATTGGCGCGGGTGAAATCGATCATCGTGGTGGTGCCGCCGTGCACCGCCGCGCGCCCGACCACGTCGGGCGGCTCGGTCAGTCCGGCGCTGCCGTCGGGGTTGGGCAGATGCCATTTGCAATGCACATGCGGATCGATTCCGCCCGGCATGACGATCTTGCCGGTGGCATCGATCAGCCGCGCGCCATCCGGCACCGGCAGGCTGCCCGGTGCGGCAACCGCAACGATCTGCTCGCCGGCGATCGCCACGTCGAACGCTCCGACACCTTGCGGTGTCACCACCGTGTCACCGCGCACCACCAGGTCCACCATCGTCGTCGCCTCCCGTTCGCCGCCCCCTATGGTTCCGCGTCCCGCGCGCGGGGGCAAGATAGGTGCCGGGGGAAGCTAGGTGCCCGGGGGAAGATAAGCGCCGGGGGAATATAAGCGCCGGGGGAAGATAAGCGCCGGGGGAATATAAGCGCTTGTCCGCGGCGCGTCCGCGCCCGATTGTGCATCTTCTTCCTGTCGCGGCTTTAGAGAAGGGGTGGACATGAACAAGACAGTTGCCATCACCGGCGCGGCGTCCGGCATCGGCAAGGCCGCAGTGCGAAAACTGGCGACGCAGGGGTGGGACGTGTTCGCGCTCGACGTGGCCCGCATCGCCGTCGCGCCCAACGTTACGCCGCTGGTCTGCGATGTGTCCGATGCGGCGAGCGTGGCGACGGCGTTCGAACGCGTCGCCGCGCGCGCGCCGAGGTTGCACGCGCTGATCTGTTGCGCAGGCATCCTGCGCATCGGCCCGATGGCGGAGATGGCGGTGGAGGAATTCGACCGCGTCTTCGCCGTCAACACGCGCGGCACCTGGCTGTGCGCCAAGGCGGCGTTCCCGCTGCTGAAAGCCGCGGCGCGGCCGGACGCGCCGGCGCGGGTGGTGTTGCTGTCCTCGGTCGCGGCGCTGCGTCCGAAGATATCATCCGGCGCCTATGCCGCATCGAAGGCCGCGGTGTCGCAGCTCACGCGGGTGATCGGCGTCGAGTGGGCGGAGCACGGCATCCTGGTCAATGCGCTCGCGCCCGGAACGGTCGATACGCCAATGATCCATGCCGTCAGCGATCCGGCGAAGGCGGGACGTTATCGGCCGTCCGGTGTGTCCCCGGTCGGGCGCATCGCGACGGCCGATGATATCGTCGATGTGATCGGCTTCCTGTTGAGCGATGCCGCGCGCTATGTCACCGGCACCACCATCCCTGTGGACGGCGGCACCCAGGCGGCATTCGTTCCGCCCACAGCCGATTGAGTGGAGGTCCTTCGTGCGGCTGCTGCTGATCCTGATCGCGTTGCTGTCCCTCGGCCTGTCGGCGCGCGCCGAGGAGAAGGTGCTGAATGTCTATAACTGGACCGACTACATCGATCCCAAGGCATTGGAACGCTTCACCAAGGAAACCGGGATCAAGGTGCAGTACGACATGTACGACAGCCTGGAGACGCTGGAGGCCAAGCTGTTGGCGGGTCATTCCGGTTACGACGTCGTGGTGCCGACCAGCGAGCCGACGTTCTCGCGCCTGGTCAAGCTGGGTGCGCTGCGCGCGTTCGATAAGGCGAAGCTGCCGAACCTGAAGAACCTTGATCCGACGATGATGCGGTTGGTTTCGACCTCGGATGCGGGCAATGCACATGGCGCGATCTATCTGTGGGGCTCGACCGGACTGGGCATGATCCCGGAGCGCATCAAACCACTGGCCCCGACTGCGCCGCTGGACAGTTGGGATGTGCTGTTCAAGCCGGAATGGGCGAAGCGCATCGCGCCCTGCGGCATCACCATGATGGATTCGGCGATCGACGTGATCCCGACGGTGCTGAAATACCTCGGCAAGGACCCGAACAGCACCGATGCCGCCGATCTCGCCGCGGTCGAAAGGACCCTGATGGCGATCAGACCGTTCATCCGCACCTTCGCCTCCGGCGGCGCGTTGGAGGCGCTGGCGGCGGGGCAGACCTGTCTGGTGCTGGATTATTCCGGGGACGTCGCACAGGCGGCGGCGCGCGCGACGGAGGCGAAACGAGGTGTGACGGTGCGCTATGTCGTTCCGAGGGAGGGCGCGCAGCTTGCCTTCGACATGCTGGCGATCCCCGCCGACGCGCCGCACCCGGACAATGCCGAGCGCTTCATCAACTTTCTGTTGCAGCCTGAGGTGATGGCCGGCATCACCAACGCGACGCGATATCCGAACGCGGTGCCGGCGAGCAACGCGATGATCCACAAGGACATCCTGGACGACCCGGCGATCTATCCGCCGCCGGCAGTGCAGCGGCAGTTCTTCACCATCGGCGCGGTGCCGCAGGCGGCGGAGCGCGCGCGCACGCGGATGTGGGCGCGCTTCAAGGCCGGACAATAGCCGCATTGCCGCCAGACCCGGCGCTGTTAAAGGTGCGCGGACTGGCGGTGCGGTTCGGCGCGACCGCCGCGCTGGATGGCCTGGACCTTGATGTGCACGCTGGCGAAATGTTTGTGCTGCTGGGCAGTTCGGGCTCCGGCAAGACCACCCTGCTGCGTGCGATCGCCGGATTTGTCCGCCCGGACGCCGGCAGCCTCACACTGGATGGTATCGATCTTGCGCCGCTGCCGCCGCACAAGCGGCCGGTCAACACGATGTTCCAGTCTTATGCATTGTTCCCGCATCTGAACGTTGCCGCGAACGTCGGCTTCGGCCTGCGCCGGCAAGGCCTGCCCCGCGCAATGATCGCGGCGCGGGTGACGGAGATGCTGGCGCTCGTGCGCCTGCAAGGCTTCGCGGCGCGCAAGCCACACCAACTGTCCGGCGGCCAGCAGCAACGCGTGGCGCTGGCCCGCAGCCTGGCGCCGAATCCGCGGCTGCTGCTGCTGGATGAACCGCTGTCGGCGCTGGATCGCAATCTGCGGATTGAAACGCGGCAGGAGCTGACGCGGCTGCACCGCCAGCTCGGCACCACTTTCATTGTCGTCACGCATGACCAGGAGGAGGCGCTGACGCTCGCCACGCGCATCGGCGTCATGCAGCACGGGCGGCTGGCGCAGATCGGCACGCCGGCCGAGGTGTATGAGCACCCGGCCAACCGTTTCGTTGCCGAGTTTCTTGGCGCCGCGAACATTCTGCCGGCGCGCGTGCTGGATAACGCGCCTGTCGGGGCGGTGCTGGAACTGCCGGGCCTGTCTGCGACGGTACGCGCGGCGGGGCGGGCGCCCGAGGGGACGGCGCTGCTGGCGCTGCGGCCGGAACGATTGCGGTTCGATGATACATTACCGAATCGGATTTGCGGCGTGCTTGTTGACCGTGCCTACGCGGGCGAATCGCTGATCCACACCGTGCGTCTTGCCGACGGCAGGCTGCTGCGGGTCAGCGAGGCGCTGCGCGATGGGCTCAAGGCGCATGCCGCGTCGATCGGCGACAGTGTGACTGTCGGCTGGCAGCCGGACGCGTGCATCCTGCTGCCGGCGTGACCGATCACGCGCGAACGACCAGCCTGACGCGGCCCAACTGGTCTACCGAGGCGCACGACGATCGGCCCAACCACACCGCCGCGTGGACCTTATGATACACCCAGGTATCAATGCGGGAGGAGCCAGCATGACCGTCAGCCAGTTCGACAAGGCACAGAATTTCCGCGCGCTGCACGAAGCGCCGGGCGCGTTCGTGATTGCCAATGTGTGGGACGGCGGCTCGGCGCGCATGATGGCGGCGCTGGGCTTCGCCGCCCTGGCGACCTCGTCCGGTGCATCGGCGGGCACGCTGGGACGGCGCGACGGCAAGGTCACGCGCGAGGAGGCGATGGCGCAGGCGCGGGTGATCTGCGAGGCCACCGACCTGCCGGTCTCCGCCGACCTGGAGAAGGGCTTCGGCGATGCCCCCGAGGTCGTTGCCGAAACGATCAGGCAAGCCGCGGAGGCCGGTCTGGTCGGGTGTTCGATCGAGGACGCGACCGGTGACCCGGCTGCGCCGATCTTCGATCCTGGCACGGCAACGGAACGGATTGCGGCGGCGGTCGCGGCCGCGCGGTCGTTGCCGTTCCCGTTCACCCTGACCGGGCGGACGGAGAATTTTCTGCGCGGACGGCTTGACCTTGATGACACGATCAAGCGGCTGCAGGCCTATGAGGCGGCGGGCGTGGACGCGCTGATGGCACCTGGGTTGCCGGACCTCGAGGCGGTGCGGGCGGTGTGCGCGGCGCTGACGAAACCATTCAACTTCATGGTGGGAATAAAGGGCAGGTCGTTCACCGTCGCCGCGCTGCAGGACGCCGGGGTGAAACGCATCAGCCTCGCCACATCGCTGTATCGCGCGGCAATGAGCGGGCTGCATGCGGCGGCGCAGGAGGTGCGGACGCATGGGACGTTCAACTACATCGACACCTCGCTCGCCACCCCCGAAATGAACGCGTTCCTGCGGGGCTGATCCATCATCCGCGTTCCGTCCCGTGCGCTGGTGCTGGCGCTGCCCTGGGCGTGGCTGGGGCTTTTCCTGCTGGCACCGGCGGCGATCGTGCTGAAGATCTCGCTGGCCGTGCCGGCGGATGGTGTGCCGCCGTACAGCGCGCTGCTGCACTGGGGCGCGGGCGTGCTGCCCGACGTCGCGATCAACCTGGACAGCTATGCGCTGATCCTGGGCGATCCGCTGTATCTGCACGCATTGCTGCTGAGCTTGAAGGTGGCGGGGCTGGCAACGCTGGTGTGCCTGCTCGCCGGCTACCCGATGGCGCTGGCGATCGCGCGGGCACCGGAACGGTATCGCAATATGCTGCTGCTGGCGGCAATGCTGCCGTTCTGGACCGGCTTCCTGATGCGCATCAACGCCTGGATCGGGCTGTTGCAGGATGACGGCTGGATCAACACGGCCCTGGTGGCGCTGGGGTTCGGCGCGCAGCAACTACTTTATACCGACACCGCAATGTATATCGGCATCGTCTACACCTATCTGCCGTTCATGGTGCTGCCGCTGTATGCGCGTCTGACGCAGCTCGACCCGGTGTTGCTGGAGGCCGCCGGCGACCTTGGGGCGCGGCCGTTTGTCGCGTTCCTGCGCGTCACATTGCCGTTGTCGCTGCCCGGTGTCTGGGCGGGGCTGCTGCTGGTATTCATTCCGGCGGTGGGCGAATACGTCATTCCGGAGCTGCTCGGCGGGCCACAGGCGCAACTGGTCGGCCGCGTGCTGTGGGAGGAATTCTTCGCCAACCGCGACTGGCCCACCGCGTCGGCCTTGGCGGTGATGCTGCTGGGGCTGCTGCTGATTTTGCCAGGCGGGCTCTGGCAGGTTGTTCGGCGGGCACGGCCGGGGAGTTGACGATGCGCCTGACGCCGCTGATGACATGGCTGATCGTTTGCTATGCGTTCCTTTATGCGCCGATCGGATTCCTGCTCGCGTTCAGCTTCAATGCGTCGCGGCTGGTCACCGCATGGTCGGGGGCCTCGCTGCGATGGTATGTTGCGCTGGCCCATGATGGGCAGTTGCTCGACGCGGCCCTGCTGTCGCTGCGCATCGCTGCCGCCTCGGCCACGCTGGCACTGATTGTCGGCACGCTGGCGGGCTACGCGCTGGCGCGGTTTCGACCGTTCCGCGGACGGACTGTATTTGCCGCCGCCGTGGCGGCGCCGCTGATCCTGCCGGAGGTGATCACCGGGCTGTCGTTGCTGTTGCTGTTCGTTGCGCTGGAGCAGGCGGTGGGCTGGCCCGCGGGACGCGGCGCGACGACGGTGACGCTGGCGCATGCGTCGGTGTCGGTGGCGTATGTGGCGGTGGTGGTGCGCGCGCGCCTCGCCGATGCCGGCACCGCATTGGAGGAAGCGGCGATGGACCTTTACGCGCCGCCGCTGGTGGCGTTCGCGCGCGTGACGTTGCCGCTGATGGCGCCGGCGTTGGCGGCGGGCTGGCTGCTGGCATTCACGCTTTCGTTAGACGATGTGGTGGTGGCGAGCTTCACCTCGGGCCCCGGCGCATCGACGCTGCCGATGGTGGTGTTCTCGCTGACAAGGCTCGGCGCGACACCCGAGATCTATGCGCTGGCGACGATGATTGTGCTGGTTGTGACGGTCATTCTGCTGGTCGTGGCACGATTGCGCGCGGCCCGATGGGCGACGGCTTCGTCACGCCCTGCCGATACGGGTGGGCAACATGTCGATGCCTGCGACTGATCCTCGCGGCATTGTGACGGACCCGGGACTGGCACGTGGTAGTTACAGTGCCGATCTGGAACGTCCGGCCCTCATCGCGGCCGGATCACTTAGTTGCTCAACACCAACCTCCGCTCGGCAAGGACCGTCGTCATGCGCAAGCCTCTTTCGATCGCCTTTACTCTTCTGCTCCTGCTCAGCGCCGTGCCGGTGTTGACCGCGTGCCATACCACCGCCGGGGCCGGCGAAGACATCTCCGACGCTGGCCATGCCATCTCGCACGACGCCAACAAGGCCACGCCGTAATCGAAACGGTTTTGCCGGACGATCGCCGTGGCGCGGTCGTCCGCAAAGCCGCCGGCGCGATGCACGTGACCGGGATGCCGCGCTGGCGCGCCGAGGCCGGGTAATTCGCCTCCAGCCGCGCGGCCGCGGCTGCTGCGTCACCAGGACCCCGCAACCATTACCAGGTCGCATCCAGGCCGGGCAGGCCGAGCATCCAGCTCAGCTTCAACGCCTTGCGCGCACCCGGAACGAGCGCGCGGGGTAGGATCGTCGGAGAAATTTCAGTAACCCTTGCTCGTGTGGGCGTCCCGCGCGGCGGGGGTCGCGGGCGCGACGAGGCTGCCGCCGAAATAGAGGCGGCGGGCAACGCGCCGCACATCGGCCAGGGTCGGCCAGACCGACGAATCGAGCTCGTCCAGCCGGAAATCGGTTGCGACAAAGCGGTAGCCGGTGTCGAGGCGCACGGCGGCGCCCACGAACACACCATCGACGTCGATGACGTGCGATTGAATCATGGGACGGTTCTTTCGGAACGGGGGGCGGGTTCGCGGACCGTAACGGGCCGCGGCGACGGGAGCCGTTTGGCTCAGCGACATCGCGCCGGGTGAGCGCGGCGTGGGCCGGGCCTGCGATGTTTCAACCTGCGGATCAGTGTCGCCATAGGCTTCCTCGTGTCGCGCGTTCCGCTGGCGGGGGGATGCCTCGCCGGGGGTGGGGGAGGGATAAGAGGATAATATCCCACAACAACGCAACAGGAGGCGTGAGAAAAGATTTTTGTGCCAAAATACGGGAAAATTCGGGGTTGGTATTGCGTCAGGGCGGCGTTCGGGATCGTCCGGTTTGCCACCGCCGCGGCCGCCGTCTCACCATCACGGCATGTTGAATAGGCGTTTCTGTTAACCCAGCGTTTTGATCAGCAATGCCGCCGAACAAGATCATTTCCACCAAGGATGCTGCGTCATGAACCTGATCGTCCTGCTCATTATTCTCATCATTGTGTTCGGTGGCGGCGGTTTCTATATCGGCGGCCCCTATGTCGGCGGCGGCCTCGGAACGATTCTCCTGATCGTGCTGATCGTACTGCTGCTGCGAGGTTAGCGCTTTAGGCGCCGGTCCTTCGGGAGAATCTGCTCCCGACCCGTTTGGCAGTGCCGCGATAGATGGCCGGGACACGCCCGGCCATGACGGAATCAATGGCCCGTGTCACATCTCAATGGCCCGTGTCACATCGGGGCACCGCCACGCGGCGATACAGCCGCACGGCGATGCCGCCCAGCAATCAGTCCCACCACCGCGCCACCCTGCCCTGCCGCCTGCGCCGGTTGCCGGGGCTCGGCCGCTCCGATACGGTCCGCCGCCGATTTCGCGAGACCCCGCCATGTCACTCACAGCCGAACGACTCGACCGGATCCAGCCCAGCCTGACCATCGCCATCTCCACGGTGGCGCGGCGCATGATCGCCGAGGGCAAGAACGTCATCAGCCTGTCGCAGGGCGAGCCGGACTTCGAAACGCCGCGCAACATCAAGGACGCCGCGATCCGCGCGATCGAGGCCGGCGAAACGAAATACACCGACGTCGCCGGCACGCCCGCGCTGCGCAAGGCCGTGGCGGAAAAGTTCAGGCGCGACAGCGGCCTGGACTACAAGCCGGAGGAGATCATCATCTCCACCGGCGGCAAGCAGGTGATCTTCAACGCCATGCTGGCCACGCTGAACGCCGGCGACGAGGTGATCATCCCCAGCCCGTGCTGGGTCAGCTACCCGGACATCGTTACGCTCGCCGACGGCAAGCCGGTATTGGTGCCGTGCGGGCAGAACAACGGCTTCAAGCTGCGCGCCGAGGATCTGGAAGCGGCGATAACAGACAAGACCAGGTGGTTCATGCTGAACAATCCGTGCAACCCGACCGGCGCGGCGTACAGCAAGGACGACCTGAAACCGATCTGCGAGGTGCTGATGAAGCACCCCAACGTCTGGATCTTCACTGACGACATCTACGAGAAGCTCGCCTACGACGGT
>Ga0326727_10015776_pt1 | contig 16109 bp, 10 predicted proteins | sample MB2enrmetagenome_FD_207643 | JGI IMG/M metagenome (GOLD analysis project Ga0326727, IMG submission 207643) | Lab enriched peat soil microbial communities from McLean, Ithaca, NY, United States - MB29MY | ecosystem: Environmental > Terrestrial > Soil > Wetlands > Peat | place: USA: New York...
GTAGCCCAAAAGCGGCAAGCAACTTGGTCGCCAAGGCTTTGCAGATTCTTGACCGGCCAACGCGTTATGCCACACAGGAACAGGACAAGCTTCCGAAGGGCTATGTCTCAATCCGCCGCAAGTACCCTGGCAAGCGGTTGCGTTCGCTTTCCCTCTCTAACGGCAGAAAGGCAAAAATCCGGAACATCATGCACTCGTCCTTCAATCATGCAGTTCGGTGGGAGTGGCACGACCGGAATTCCATTACGCTTGTACGCCAGAGCACAAAGAACATTCCCACTGTGTTGACGCTTGCCGAGGTGGAGGAATTGCTTCTCTATCTCGAAGAACTGACGCGCACCGCCGTTCTGGTAGATGTAATGACCGGGTTTCGGGTGGGTGAATTGCTGGCGCTCAAATGGCAGGACGTTGATTTCGAAAAATCCGAGATCCATATCACGCGGTCGATCTCGCTTCAGCACGTGAGCGAATGCAAGACGGAGGCGTCGCGCAAGCCAGTTCCATTGGATGCGCGTCTGGCGGAATCATTGAGGCACCGGTGAACCATCTGTGCTTATCTGCGACCAGAAGATTGGGTGTTTGCCAGTCCTCACGTCAATGGAACACAGCCGTACTGACCGGGAACGCTCAACCGCTGGCATCCGCAAAAGGCGGTGAAGGCGGCAGAAATCCAGGGCCGGATCGGCTGGCATACTTTCCGGCGCATGTATGCCACTCTCCTCAAGGCTAACGGGGAGGATGTCAAAACCGTACAGGAACTTTTGCGACACACAAACAGCCTGGTGACGATGAATCTTTACGCACAAGCTGTATCAGCTTGACTCAAGGGATGTCATGCCAGGCCGCAGCCGCCAAATGAGAGATTCACGACCATCCGCAACAGCAAGAGGCAAAAACATTGAAGGCCGGTCAATGACCGGCCTTCAATCGTGCAGATCCAGTACTCTCCAATCACCGACCGGCAACCGGCAACGTCTTGGCGCTTCCATTGCCAACCGCAACATTCGGCGAAGTTCGAAAACGAAAATAGACCGGCACAATCTCAAACGGCCGTTTTTCATTAGCCGTCTGAGGCATCGAACGGGGCGCATCGTTCAGCCGCACCTCCCCGCTCCACGGATCGACAATCAGGTTTGAGCCGAGCGGCAATGCGGCCAGTTGGTGGGGGTCAGACGGTTCCAACCGAGGATCTCTCTCCGTGAGCCGTGCGAGCAGCCATGGCTCCCCGGTTCGCGAGATCATTGAATCTCCTGTCTCCGGTCTAAACAACTGATTGAGCTTTCCAAAGCCGCGCGCCATTTGCCGGTAGTAAAGGCCTACCGCTTCCATTTTATCTCCGTACATGCTCTTCTTCAGCAGCTCAACCGCAACTGCTGAAGCCCTCTCGTTCTCATTGATGGAATGCGCAAGGTGGAGCTTTCTGCCGATCTTCCGGTCTGAGAACATCGTTCTGTCCGCAAATGAGAAGCGTGTGTCCACAGTGTTGCACTGAAGGATGTGAGCGAGTTCGAGTGCAACGACGGATGCGATCGATTCCTCGTTCGGGAGCGTTTCGATGAGTCCTTTGCTGATAAGAATTGTGTTGCCCACAGTTGTCGCTTCAATCGGCGTGGTTAGCAGGACGCGGCAATGTACTAGCTCACGGAATGCTAGGTCGCTCGGGACGCTCAGGTTGACTACAATCTGATCAAGGACGCCATCGAAGCTACTGTGGGGAGCGAGAATGCCAGCGCGCTCCAACTTGTCAAGGATGTTGCTTGCGGCAAGGTCCTTCCACGCCCCGAGCGATGCCAACGGGTCCAGGTCTGTCCCGTCACCACTGTGATCGACAGCATTATCCACCGAGACTGTCACTGAAGACAACGGATCATGCAACCGGGCATCGAGGCCATAGCCCCAGATGCGTATCTGGCCATGAACGATTCCACCCGAAACAGGTTCTTCGATATAGACGGCCGCAGGCAGCCAGACCCCAGGCTTGACATTCAATCGCCATGAATCGAAATGCAAGTATCGTGGATGCGACTCGGAACCGTTGCCGACGAAGACTCCGGTGAAACGGACTAAATTCCCGTGCTCTTCGATCCAGAACCGGCCGCGAAAATATCCGGGCTGTGCTGGAAGGACATCGTAGACGGCGGTCTTCACGCTGCCGATGAACTCGTTATGAAGAAACTCAAACTTGAATTTGCTGGGGTCAAACCCGCGGATGTCGGGAGATAGCATTTCGACGAAACCCCTGGAGTTGAACGAGAGCGAAGCACGGCGCACTGAGAGGCCTGCGAACTTCCGTGCTATTGCCAGCATCGAACGCTGCGTCTTCGGTTGATCGTACAAAGTTTCCCGGATCGCACTGCCAAGGTCGATCCTGTGCAGATAGTACCTATCCGTAAGCGGGATTTCGACCTTCTTGCTTATAACCTGCAGATATGTCTCGACAAGCGGTGAGCGTCTGCCGATGTTGGCGAGCATCGCATTCTCGTTTGCGGCCAACTTAACGATGAGTGGGTCCTGCGGCTGTGCGTGAATGCATGCTACACATGCGGTAACCGAAAGCCAGGCCGCGAAGAATTGAGCTATTCTTCTTTTTTGCATGACATCTCCTTAAGGACGAAACCGGTAGGTGATTCCCGCACCGATGGACCAGTAGACCGAGCCGCGTGGCCCGAACGGCAGATATTGGTTTTCGAATTGCACTCCGCGGATACCCCAATGCGGATTGAACTGGTAATCAATACCAACGCCTGTTTCGAACGCTAAGCCCCACTGCGGGGCTGTATAGAGGTACATCTGCTCGCCGGAACTGGTTCTAGCCATACCGCCCAAGAGCCTGCCATACGGAGTCCAACCCTTAAGAACTCTGCAGTATCCCGCGCCTCCCTCCACCGTGATGAACTTTTGCCCGAGAGGTTGGCCACTGGAGTATTGGGCGGCACCGATGATTTCCCAAGGATAGAAGTGGCGCGACGAGTATTCGACACCGCCACCGGCCAGATGAGTTCTAGCAAGATTCGTTAGGCTCAGTTGCAGCGAGTAGTCATCAACTGTGTATGTAAACGTGGCCGCCAGTTGATCGGGAGCCCAATCGTAGTTGACCTCGTGCCGGGCTTGTGCGAATAGCGCAATGCCGGCAAAAGAGACACACATGAGGATCGTTGCTAAATTCCGCCACACTTTCATAATGCTGTCCCCTCTTTCCTGGCATCTCTACTTCGCAACAACATGCAAGGTCATCGTGCGCGAATGTGTGATTGAGCCTGATGTTGCCACCACAGTCAGGGCGTAATAACCTGGCGGCGTGCCGTTCGATTGCACGTAGCGATCAGGCCCCGCGCATCCCACCACTCCGATTAGAAGAATCGCAACAAACGAGGAAAGCATCGAGCAATGCCGCAGCCTCTTGCGCACCAAGAAACCCCCACCAAAGAAAAGGCCAAGAAGCCCAAGTGTTGTAACCGTCGTGCTGACCGTTGTCACCGTCAGCGCTGTCGCTACCGAGGTTGCCATCGAAGCAGGAATTGTGATCGAGTCCGTTGCGAAGTTGCACGAACTCCCGCTGGGTACGCCGGCGCATTTCAACTGAATCGCGCCTCGAAAGCCGTCTAGAGGTGTGATGGTCACGGGCGCCGTACCGGATGCCCCTTGAATGACGGTCATTGTCAACGGAAGATTGACCGTGAAATCCGGTGGCCCTTCGACGATTTGTGAAAGCGTAGTCGAAACAGACGAGAGATAGTTTGTGTCACCGCTATAAATAGCAGTGATTCCGTACTGGCCGGAAGGGAGAGAGACTGTCCAGGCCGCATTGCCCGACGCATCCAATGGAACTGTTGCCATCGCGACCTGGACGGACTCCTGTGTGGCGCTGAAGGCAACCGAACCTGTTGGCATACCCACAGAGACCCCGCTCACATGGGCTGCAAAAGCGACCTTCGAGTTGTTCAGTGAGGGATTGACCGAGGACGAAACAACTGTAGCGGTGCTTGCCGGTTCCACAACCTGCCGGTAAGTGACGCTCTTCTGTGCACTGAGCGACAGCGGCACGACAGACAATGCCGCCGACAGCAGGCCAACTTCAATAAGAATGCATTTCATCATCGAACTCCCGTTGCTGTTTAAGACCTGCTCACCTTCAACCAGATGGGAGATGCTGCCGGACGAAAGTGTCCAGCAGCGCTCCCAAGACGGCTAGTTGTAGTTGCTGTCGCCGGAATAGGTGACTACGATGCTGTGCGTCCCGGCTGTGAAAGCAGGAATCGTGATGCTTGCGTTGCCAGAAGCATCGAGCGTCAACGTTCCAAGTGTTGTGCTTCCATCGACGACCGTCACCGAGCCGGTTGGCTGGATGCCAACAGAAGAGGAAACGTTGATACTCAACCTGACCGAGTCTCCGTACACGGACGGGTTCAGCGAACTCGACACCGACGTCGTCACGACGCTCGTGGAACTTGCCTTCGTCACGACATGGACAATCGGGCCACCGGTAACGGCGCTGAAATCCTCGTCACCGCTATACTGAACGGTCAGAGAGTGTGAACCCGCGACCAGCGAGGACGAGCCAACGAGAGTGATCGAGGCTTGCCCCGATGCGTTCAACGTTCCGGAGCCTATTGCAGTGGTCCCATCGTAGAAAGTTACGGAACCAGTCGGAATCCAATTGTCGTCGTTATCCTGATCCGACAATTGTGCAGTTAGCGTTATGGCCTGGCCATAGATGCTAGTAGCCGCCGGTGTGTCGGTGAATACAATCTTCGGGATCTCCTGTTGAGCTGTCAGAACAACGGCGTTTGAGGTCGATCCCACAAAGTTTGCATCTCCGAGATACTTGACTGTGACCGTATGAGCCCCGGTCTGAAATTGACTCCAGGACAGTGCAACCGTACCGGCTTGTGCGCCAGTAGGCCGTGCCGTCCCGATAGTAGAAACGTATGGCCCTGCCTGAGCGGCCTGTTCAAACTGCGCACCCCAGACATTGATTGGCGCACCAAAATTTGATGACGTCAACAGAACTGAAAATCCCGTGCCGGCATTCGCCGGAAACGTGTAGGTAAGAGTGCAGCGCTGCCAGGTCGATAAGACCGAGCACGGCGCGGACTTGTTTGCGGCGACTGAAGGACTGTCCTGAACGCTGAGAGTGAGCGTCGTCGGAGTCGCAGACTGAGCCCAGATCGAGAAGGTTACTTGCTGATTGGCGTAGTTGGTTGTACCCGGCACCGCATACAGAACCGTAGACGTTGCATTCGCGAACGTCAGGGCTGTCGCTGAAATGCTGCTACCGTCTGGCCCATTGGCGGTCAAAGGCGCTACGGTCGGCGCGGTCCCCGATGTAGTCCATCCTTTCGCCGTGTTGACTTGCGAGTAAGGCAGCAAGTTCGCTGCTGCACTCAACCCTATCGTCTGAGGAGCCCCCATCGCCGTGCTGCCATCGTAGAACTGCACCGACTCTGTCGTTGGCGCCGGAGCACCCGCAGTGTTCAGAACGTAGGTAAAGGCGATAGGATTCCCAGCAACTATGGTGCCATTGGGCGTGGCGGATAGAACGCCGATTGTATTCCGCTGGCTGACAGTTTGTGTGATCGTGCCGGTCGACTGCGCTAAAGCCATAGCAGCGCCACCGGCTAGTAGAAGTGCAAGGCTCGCAATTCTCTGACTGAGTTTCATATTCGGCTGTCGTCCTCTTTTTGGTTAAGTTGCGATTGTTGCAATGGCAGCCGGGTCTATACGCGCCCCGGCAGTCACCGTGGATACGCTCACTGGTAGTTGCTATCTCCGCTATAGACCGCGATAAGAGGGTGCTGTCCTGCGGCCAGGGATGATGTGTTGTAGGTTGCGATACCTGCATCGAGCGGAATCGTGGCCAGAGTAATCGCTCCATCGCTGACGGTTATCGTGCCCGTCGGGGTAGCCCCGCCTCCTGTTAAAGTGAAGGTCAAGGCTACGTTGTCGCCAAATATTGAAGGAGTCGGTGAAGACATGCCGTTCACAATCACCGATTCTCTGCCGATGACAAGACTTTGCACGACCTCAGCGGCCGCAGTGTAATCGGCGTTCCCAGGCTGATTTGCAGTCACCACGCAGGTTCCTGCTCCAGCAACGGTCAACAAGCTCCCGGAGACGGTACAAGGGCCGGAGGCGACGTTGAAGGTGATCGCGAGTCCAGAACTGGTCGTAGCACTCAAAGAGATCGAAGAAACGCCATAGACCACTGGGCTGGCCATAGCGGCAAACGTGATCGACTGCGACGCCGCAGTAACCGTGAGAGTTCCATTGACAAAACTGAGCGTGTAGTTGCTCGCCCCTAAGGTTCCACCCGCAGGAGTAATCGCATAGCTGCCAGGCGCAGATGTTGGTGTGGCCGTTGTCGTCAGGCTCGGAGCGCCGCTCAAGACGCTCGACGTGTCTCCATTCACGAATCCCGAAATGCTGGCCGTAAATGTCGGATTGGATGCTGCGTAAGGTCGCGAGACGTTATTTGCGGTCACCGTCAGTACTGCGGCATTGATAACGATGCTGCGAGAGACTGTCGCCGCTGCCGAATAGTCAGTATTCCCTGCCTGATTTGCAGCTACTACGCATGTGCCAGCCCCCACCACGGTCAGCATGATGCCGGAGGTCACACATGGCCCCGATGAGACATTGAAGTTCACCGTCAACCCGGAGTTGGATGAGGCAGAAAGCGAGATCGGCGACACGCCATAAGTCACCGGGCTAGCAGGAGCCGAAAACTCGATTGCTTGAGGCGCTTGCGTCACCGCAAGTGTGCCGTTCACATAACTGAAGGTGTAGTTGCTTGCGGTCAACTCTTCCGAGGAGAAGGTGATCGCGTAGAAGCCAGGGGAAGAACTGCCCGAGGCAGTTGTTGTTTCCGCCGCTGAGCCGCCAACGACGCTCGATGTATCGCCGTTCACGAATCCAGTGACAACGTAGTTGAACGTAGGATTCGCTAAGCCGTAGACCCGCGAGGCGCTCGTCGCAGTCACCGTGAGCACGGCAGCGCTCACGGTGACAGTTTGCGTGACCTCCGCAGCTGGCGAGTAATCGGCGTTGCCCGACTGGTCTGCGGCTACCACGCACGTGCCAGCTCCATTCACCGTCAGAATGTTTCCAGAGACTGAACAGGGCCCAGAGGAAACGCTGAAGCTAACCACCAAACCTGAACTGGTCGTTGCGACCAATGGAATCGCCGATACCCCGTAGACCACTGGACTGGTCGGGGCTGTGAAACTAATATTCTGAGTGGCCTTTTCAATCGTCAGTATTGTCGAATTGCTGACTGCGTTGTTGTTACTGTCCCCGTTGTAGGCTACCCCGATTGTGTATGTGCCAATTCCGTAGGTCGAACTGAACTGAGGCGCTGAAGCCGATCCTGAAATGAGCGTCTCTGTGGCCCAGGGCGAACCGTTGATCGTAAACGATAGTGTTCCAGTTATCGTGCCACTGTCACTTGCAATACCTATGCAAATCGAATTGCCGTTCCCATAGGTAAGCGAATTCGGCGAGCACGTAACGGCAATACTCGGCGTTGCTTTGTTGATCGTCAGCGTTGTCGATGCGCTCGCGGTATTGTTGTTGCTATCGCCGTTGTAGGTGACAGCGATCGTGTACGATCCGGCAGCATACCCATTGAAGCCTCCTGCCGACGCAATCCCCTCGCTCAATGACTGCGTCGTCCACGCGCCACCGTTGATCGTCCACGTTGTTGTGCCTGTCGCCCCACCACCCACCGTAGTAGTGCAAGTCGCTGTCGCCGATCCATAGGTGATCGGGTTCGGGGAACAGGAGATGCTGATACTCGGAGTTGGCTTCACCTGGCCTACGGCACGAATGCGGTCATTCCCAACTTCCGCGATATAGATATTGTTGGCGGCGTCCACCGCTACGCCATAGGGATATTCAAGCTCCGCGTTTGTGGCAACGCCGCCATCGCCTGAGTATCCCGCCGTACCGTTTCCCGCCACAGTGCTGATGATGCCTGTCAAGACATTCACCTTACGGATGCGCTCGTTGGCATCGTCCGCAATGTAGATGTTGCCCGCCGCATCCAAAGCAATGCCGAACGGGTAATAGAGCCGTGCGCCGGTTGCTAGCCCTCCGTCTCCGGAATAACCACTCGCACCGTTTCCCGCCACGGTTGAGATAATGCCTGTCGAGGCTGTCACTTTTCGGACACGAGCATTTCCCCAATCCACAAAATAGATGTTGCCGGTCGCATCCACAGCCAACCCCATGGGCTGCGTCATGTTTGCACTTGTGGCTGGTCCCCCGTCCCCGGAATAGCTGCCAATACCTGTTCCAGCAATGGTCGTGATGATGCCAGTGGCTGCAGAAACCTTGCGTACGCGATAGTTGTTTGTGTCGGAGATATAGATGTTGCCGGACGTATCAACGGCCACGTCATACGGACTATTCATCCCAGCACTGGTAGCAGGCCCACCATCACCTGATTCGCCTTCATCTCCGTTGCCTGCGACCGTTGAAATGTAGCCCGTCGCCGCCGTGACCTTGCGAATAACGTTGTTTCCATCATCCGCAATGTAGAGATTGCCGGCAGAATCTACGGCAATCCCAGTCGGGACCCACAGCTCCGCGTTGGTAGCCGCTCCTCCGTCGCCTGAATAGCCTGGGACTCCGGTCCCGGCCACGGTCGTGATGATTCCAGTGGAAGCTGTTACCTTGCGGATTCTATGGTTGAACGTATCCGCGATGTAGAGGTTGCCCGCAGAATCTACCGCTACAGCGTACGGGCCATTTAGGTCAGCTGCAGACGCCAATCCATTGTCTCCAGAAGTACCCACTGTCCCATAGCCCGCCACCGTGTCGATGTTTCCTGGCGCGGGAAGAGAGATTTGGCCACGGGCACTACCTGCTGCTAGAAGCAACATTCCAAAGAGTAGGCACAGCGCACGGAAACGATCGCCGTTCCGTCGCCCCCGAGTGCAAACCATCGCATTTAGGCTCTGCATCTCCATCCTTCGCGTCATCATGATGCTTCCTGTCCAGTTACGGCACTCTCCGCTCATTTCTTTTCCCTCACTACGACCCATTCAGATGTCACAATATTCACGTTTTGGAATTCATCGGCTGCAGTAAACCGCGAACCTAATCTGGGGTGCAGATGGAATACTTAGCAATTGGACACACTCCGCCCAGCACAATCCGCTTGCTCTAGCGCGCCGATATAGCCGATAGCACTTGAACGAGAGAGCACATAGCGCGTCATACCTGACACCGTCACATGTGCATATTACATCTTTTCTGTATTACGTAGCAACTTTTCAATTGATTGCCACATTGCTAGCCATAATTCCCTGAATGGGAACTTTTGTAATCAGGTAAAGTCTTTACTTAGATGACGGCAGTTGCTACTGTGATATATGTGCTGGCTTTTATACATCTTTCTTCGTCATTTCAGAATCATCGGTGGAGGTAAGAATGACCGTCCCGGAAGCACAGGAACAAATCGAAGCGCTCACATTGACTCTTGCGTCCCGTGTATATTCACCCAAACAGCGTGCTGTCGTCGAAGCCAAGATCGCACGGTGCCATCGAGTGATCCAACGAGAACTGCAGCGGGCGCATGATTCACTCGCCTCGGTTTCGACAACTCTCCTTGCAATCAGCGATACTTCAGTTCTAACCAGGCAGCAAGCGACTGCGATCGTCGCGGCCGTTCACCTCATCAGGGGTGCCACAACAGAACAGTTGGCTGCTGCACTGCCCGCCGCCATCCACGATTCCTCCACTGATGGCACTTCGCAAACGCCCAACAAGTTTCCCGAACTCTCGACTATCGCCCGCACTCTCTTAAAGCTGGAGAGCCAGGGCCTTCGGTTCGAGGAACGGACCGCGCTCCACACAGCTCTCCATTTAATGAAATTGGCCGACAAACCTCAGATTCATCGCTCGATGCGGCAGAGCCAGGCATTTACGGATGGTTTGGGTACCAAGAACATGTTGAGCCGGCTCAAGGAGATATACACCGCATGCCGTCCACAGCCTAAGCGTTTATTGGTGGGCAAGAATGGCTCCACGAAGTCAACTTCGCTGGAACCATGTACTACGACGAGGAGTTCCCGATGAATACGCCACACCACGGGGAGCGCCATCCGGGCTCCCCATTGCAAGAGACCCACCATGGTGACTTCCGGAACTCCTTTAAAAACTATTTCTTAACGGCCATCTTTGCAAATAGTATACTTTCACTGTAATATACATCTGACTCGATCTCACCCGATGGAGGCGCTATGACCGCAACGAAAAAGACCTTGACCCGCGCCAAGGCAAGAGTCGTCGCTCCACTTGAGCAGCGGACACAAGTCAGGCTCACTGTAGACTCCAGATTTACGAAAACGCACTTCGCTCAGCTCTTTACCGTGTTGGGAATTCGTAAAAAGAACGCTCTTGCGGAGCACATCATCATGAGCTTTAAGACCAAGGCCGCGCAGGCACAACTTCGCGCATTTTACAACGGCCCTTGGCTGAATATTCCTTTTCAGAGCATCGACTCGGCTTTTGTTTTTCCGCTGACCTATGAGATCACGGACGAACTCCAAAGAATTGGTGGGGAGATTCTGGGGGGAGTCAACAGTTCTAAAACGTTTCGCGTGATGGTAGCCTATCTTGCATCCGTCTATAAATTGAAAACTCCCACGCTGACTACCTACGCATAACCCGCTTGGAAGATGGCTACCAGAAGGCGACCCGATGAATCTGATGATCGTGGAGAGCCCGAACAAGATCAAGAAGATCAAGGCTATTCTAGGTAGTGGCTGGGACGTCGCCGCAAGCGTAGGGCACATTCGGGATCTTCCGGTGAAAAGCTTGGGGGTGGAGCCGGACACCTATCGGCTCGAATACGAGATACTCGAACGCAGCGAGCCTGTTGTCGCGCAGTTGCGACAGCGCGCTGCACGGTCAGAGGAGGTCTATCTTGCTACGGACCCTGACCGTGAGGGAGAAGCCATTGCCTGGCACCTGCAGCAGGTTCTGAAGCTACGCCGTTACAAGCGCGTCACCTTCGACGCCATCACCGATAGCGTGATCCGTGCAGCACTCAGAGCGCCGCGGGAACTTAACAGCAACCTAGTCCATGCGCAAGAGGCCAGGCGCGGCGCGGATCGCCTCGTCGGCTATCAGGTATCGCCTGCCCTCTCCCGTCAAACCGGCATTGCCCGCCTCAGTGCCGGCCGCGTTCAGAGTGTCGCTCTCCGGCTTGTGGTAGATCGGCAACGCGAGATCGACGCATTCAAGGAGACAAAGCACTTCGGTGCCGAAGCGATCTTCGACGGCGGAAAGTGGCGCGCTCAATGGGACACTGCCCCCTTTCTGAAGGATGGCGAGGAATACATCCTGGACGCTTCACTGGCGGACGAAGCAGCGAGATGCAGACTCTTTGCGATTACCGCCGCGGCGACGAAGCCAGCAGCCAAGGCTCCGCCGCCACCCTTCACAACTGCCACGTTGCTCCAGGCAGCGAGCGTCACGCTTGGATACAAGCCAGAGCAGACCGCACAGATCGCACAGAGACTATTTGAAGAGGGATTGATCACCTACCACCGCACCGATAGCCAGAACTTCTCCGCCGAGGCTCTCGCCGAGATTCGAGCTTACGCGGTCAGCAACAACTTGCCCATACCGCCGAAGCCGCGCATCTGGAAGTCCAAAGAGAACGCCCAGGAGGCCCACGAAGCCATCCGGCCCACCCACTTGGAGCAGCGCCATGCCGGTGCAGACGCTAGCCAGAAGAGTCTCTACGATCTCATCTGGACCAGAGCTGTAGCATCTCAACTCGCCGATGCCGAATACAGCGTGAATACTCTCACACTAGCTGCCCAGGACGGGGCGCAGCCGTTCGTTTTCAAAGCCGCAGGCCGAACGCTCGTCAAGCCCGGCTGGCGCACCTTGACAGCCAAGGACGCCGCAGAAGATCCCGATGCGAACGAGGCGGAAGACTCGGAGAAACAATATGACCAGAACGGCCGCGTCCCTTCGCTTGCACGCGGTGCCCAACTCCACGCCGACAGCGCCCGCATGTTGAACAAGCAGACGCGCCCGCCGAACGGTTACACCCAGGCAAGCCTTATTAAGAAGCTGGAGCATGAAGGAATCGGACGGCCCTCCACCTACCCGACCATCCTCAGGAACATCATCACCCGCAACTACATCGACGATTCGCAAAAGATCCTTCGACCCACAGGCCTCGGCTTCCTGCTCATTGACGCGCTGAAAGGTCGCTTCGCCTTCCTTGAGTACGACTACACGCGCTCCCTTGAACAGCAGCTCGACGATATCGCGGAAGGCAAAGCCCAGTACCTCAACGTCGTTTCCGGCATCGATGGCCAACTGAAGAGAGAGCTGGCGGAGCTGCCTCTCACCCCGCTGCCTGCTATGGCGCCGCACCTCGCGTCGAATGGCCCAGCGCCGGTGAAGACCGCTCCGACTTCGCCGCCCGGATCTGTCCTGTGCCCTAAATGCAAGCAAGGCACCATCCAGAAGCCCCGTGGGCAAAACTTCTACGGTTGCAGCCGCTACCGGGAGGGATGCAATTTCAGTCTCAACGAGACCATTGCGAAGAAGACCCTCACCCCGAAACAGATCGAGACGCTCTGCACGAAAGGCAAAACTGCCTTGCTCAAAGGCTTTGTTTCCAAACAGGGCAAGAGCTTCGAGGCGCGCTTGAGTTTGGGCGAGGAAACAGACTGGAAAGCACAATTTCATTTCAGCTCCGGCAACTGATAGTCGGAACCCAAGACGAGGTCCATCTGTCGGCAGCTCAGGCACTGCACCGATTCTAGGATCGTTCGGGTCAAGCCCGCGCCCTTGGACCAGAATCCCGATCATTTGCCTGAATCTGACTGGCTACACGGACGTCTGCGAGGATCAAACCTTTCGACCTCTGCCGTGACAGAAGTGCTTTTGATCGTAACCCATTGAAACTATGGGCACTGATGGCTAACGAGAGCACTCTAAGTCCTTAGAAAAATCGGTAGGCAAACTCTCAGCACCCTCGTTAGCACCCTCGCCGACCTCTGCTTTTTGGTTACAAACCTCTGCCGCTCAGAAGCAGCATTCTCTGCCTGTATTCGCGAAGCGCTTCGGCTAACATCCCATTGTGCGTCCGTCTGTGCCGTCAGGCCCGTACTCTCTAGCTCGTCTTAAGTTTCATAATGTTGATTATCACTTTAGGCGGCGCCGCTTTCAGTGACAGGCTCAAGGCTATTTCCCGCATTGAGGACTTTGCGGATTGTCTCCTTTAACCGATTGCGACGTGCACTGTAAAAGGCTTCAAAACCATCGAGACCTGTCATAACGCCGTCAAGCAAGTGCCGTTCGATATACTCCTGGCGGTCCTGCTTGGTCTTGAACGTCGCGTCGATCCATTCAGCTGGCATCTGGTCGTTCTTGGATTGATTGTCTGCGCCCTGCAGAAGCTGAAGATTCGGAAGCCTGTCCTTGAACTCCTGTAATCTTTCGATCTCCGTGTCCGCCAGGCCCGCCTTCTTGAGTTTTCGGGCGTGGAACTGAGCGGTCGGGAATACATGATCGATATGGAACTGGTTTCGTGTGTCTACGAATGGAAACAGCAGCGTGAGTAAACCGAACAAATCGCGCGAACCATATCTCATGTCAAGCAGTTCTTCGATCTCTTCCTCGGTAAAGGCAAGGCTCTTGCCACGCCCGCGCATTTCCCTCTCCAACGCTTCGTCGGGGAAGGCACTTTCCGAACCGCCGATTACGGAACGCAACGCGGTCAATAGAACATCCAGCCCGCTGCCCCAAACACCGGACTTTATCAGAGAACGAATCAGCCACTGCTTAACGATCCTGCGGTCGTCGACCGACTTCTTCGATGTCAAATAAGCCTCGTCGCAATGATGTGTGTGAAGGTAGTACGCCACGGGCAACAGGGCGCTATCGGCGGTTATGGTGTCCCTCGATAGTCCGAAGCTTGCAACAAGCCTAGCTGTGAGCCGCAGACTTTCCGCAACCGTTGACCACGTGTCCTGCAACTTCTTCATGTTCGTACGGTTGAAATTCTCTACCTTGAATCCAACGCTTGAGATGTCGGAGAGCATGAGGCCGGCTTTCAGCACAAAATCCTTGGAAAAACTGAAGCCGAGGCCTGTGGCGTTCAAGGCATCAACGAGGTCATTGATCTCACTACGCGCGTCGAGATGTTCCCATTGTGCTGTGGCAATGGAAAGCAATAGGTCCGAGTAGGAAAGCACAGTGCCGCCGCTGTTCGTTCGAATGAAGATATTGAGGACTTTTTCAATATCTTGGCTTTCTTCTTCGTAGTAGCTGACGACGGATGAATTGTGAACCATGGATTGCAAGCGATGAAGCGCCTTCACGGCAACGGGCGTATTGCCGAGCCCAACCTGTGCAAGGTACATCATTGGGTCGGCTGGCTCTGCCATGTCATAAATCTTATGTACGGGGAACCAGAATTCTCCCTCCGCCTTGCCGGTCACGCGCTCGTCGGCCAAGAACTCAAACCTGTAGATCGTCCCTTCCTCGTCCGGGACAAGATCATGTAATAGGTCCAGGTAGAGTCTTTTCACCGGAAACGCCTTGGGGCTGTTCCACCATTTATGCGGCTCCTTGATGGCGAGTGAGCCTCGCAAACCGATGTTGAGTGCAGTCAATCGCTGCTGACCATCCAGAACGGCCGTGATAGGCCCATCGGGCGCATTGCCTAAAGGTGGGCAGTGCGGATTGTCCCTTTGATGGTATTCGCGGCTGAAGTCAAAGAAGCGGAACGTCTTCGCTGTTTTCGGCTCAATTTTCCAGAAAAGGAAAGATCCGACGGGAAAACCCTGCATGAGACTGTCGAGTAGTTTGCAAATTTGATCCGGATTCCAGACGAATTCGCGTTGAATCGCAGGCAGCACATAGTCGTGTTTCCAGACACGGTCGAGCGTCGTTCTGATGGTAATAGGAGTCTGGTATGGCATAGACACAAGCATATAAGATCCAATCCAGACTATCCACGATTTTCAAAGTGATCTGTAGCAAGGCTGTCCGAATGCTGATTTTCATTTGTGGCGGTATCAGAGCATAATTTTTCAAATGGAGCAATCGCAGAAAACGTTGGACAGCGGCGATATAGGCGGCAACAATAGTAATGGGAAAGACATGACAAGTACACTTTTGCGGGGCCAGGTTCTAGATGATCTGGCGCAGCACCTTTACGACTTTCTTCCCGGGCAGCCGCATCCCTACGCTCAATGCCTCGATTTCATTTCCTGGCGTTGCTCGCGATCTTGGTCTCGGTTCGGCATGGCAAGGCTGCAGCAAGCGACCGGCGCTCCGAAAAATGCTCGAATTCGTCATTGATCGGCACGGCAATCAATTTACGCGGCTGTTGGTGATGATCGTCGAGCGCAGCATGACTTATCGGCGCGGCAAGACGCCGCTCTGCCGCGAGGAAGTCGAGGAACTGAATAGCCTCGTGACGCGGCTTGGCTTCAGGGCACCCGAACTGCACGATCCAGCCTTTCTTGATCGCCTGCCGCAGAAGCATCCGGTAAAGAGGGAGCAACGGGAAGGCGCTACGACAATCAGCGATGAGGCGTTGACTGCGCTACGAAAGAATCTGACGGCTCTTAACGGGATGGCGCCACAGAAACGCGGTTACGCCTTCGAGTCCTTCCTAAATGAATTGTTCGGCCTTTTTGGCCTAGCGCCGCGCGGATCGTTCCGTCTAGTCGGTGAGCAGATTGACGGCAGCTTTCAGCTTGGCCAGGATGTTTACCTCGTCGAGGCAAAGTGGCAGAACGAAAAAACCGGCCAGGCTGATCTGCTCAGCTTTTCCGGCAAGGTCGAGGGCAAAGCGCATTGGTCACGCGGCATGTTTGTCAGCTATACAGGGTTCAGCGAAGACGGTCTTGAAGCCTTCGCACGAGGCAAGGCGACACGCATCATCTGCATGGGAGGCCTTGACCTCTATTACGTGCTTCAAGGCAAGCTTGACCTGAGAGGTAAGCGTTGCATTCTGGCCATCTTGACGCTGGGTTGGGGAGTGTGGGGATCGGACCGTATGTGTCCATGATCGATGGAAGTGGACACATACGGTCGCAACTGGTGTCGAGTTCAGCTCTTGGGAG
>Ga0326727_10015777_pt1 | contig 16108 bp, 11 predicted proteins | sample MB2enrmetagenome_FD_207643 | JGI IMG/M metagenome (GOLD analysis project Ga0326727, IMG submission 207643) | Lab enriched peat soil microbial communities from McLean, Ithaca, NY, United States - MB29MY | ecosystem: Environmental > Terrestrial > Soil > Wetlands > Peat | place: USA: New York...
TCGGCAACTGTCGAAGCATGGTTGAAGAAGTTTGCCGTGCCGGGCAACAAGTGGGGGCCGTTCTTTGAAGATGTCGGGACAGAGAACTACTCCGACACTGAAATCAATGCGGATACGTTGGCCGCCTGGATTCTGGACCACCCGGAGTGGAGCCCGGACAGCACATCCGTTGCATTGAAGATTTTGCAATGGACTGAGAACCGGCTCGGCAATCACAGTTTTGATGCACTGCAGGTGACGCCGATCAACGAGCAGACCGCTTACCTTGTGCCGGGGAACAGCCATACCGCTCGCCACGCCTGGGTGCGGCTGCTCTATTGCGAGAAGACCGGCGACTGTGCGGACAGGGAACAGCAAGTGCGGCGGCTCAATTGGGCTACGTACTCCGTGAATGACGACGGCCGCAACCGTTACCCGAACGACGATATCTGGCTCACGGACGGCTACGGAGATTATGTGCGCCACTATCTGCGCGCCATGGCATCCATGCCGGAGCTTGCTCCCGATGACCAGAATCACTTGCTGCGAACCACTTCGGTCATCCAGAAGATCGAATACAGGGCCGATTCGATCTCGTACCTCAAATTCGATTCTCACTCGGAGGAGCGATTCAAGCTCGGCGCGGGTGTTCCAGTAAAGGTGCGTGGCGGCGAATTCACCTGGCATCCGGACACAAAGGTTCTCACGCTGCATGCCCACGCTAAAGAGGTCCGTATTTTCCTGAAGCCAAACGCAACCGAGTGATGCGTGCAGCACGACTCAAGCTCTCTTGTACGCTTATTTTGATGCGCTCACTGACTTGTCCCAGGAATCACCAGATCCTTTCTGCGTGCTTCGGGGGTGACCACAAGATGTGTGATGCGGCCATTCTCGACGTGGCCCTGCACCGTGGTTCGGTAGGGAGCGTGCAACTTGAAGTCTGCTGTCCAGTGTGATGGCCATGCGGGCAAGAGTTGTATGCGGCGACCGTCCGACTGAAGCAACATCAGTTGCAACGTCATCATGCCGGCACCGCCATTATCCAGATCGGGGATCCAATCAGAGGCGGACCTCCAGAACCATTTGAAGCGTTGATCTCCATATTCTGTGAACTCATCGAGAACCGCCTTCTGTGACTCTGCCGTCAGACCGAGAAGCGCTGCATCCTCGCCATCTTGTCCCCAACACGTATCTCTTGGAAAGAGCCGCGCGGTAAATGTATCCCGCGCTAAGGTGAGGTCCTTTTTGCCCACGCCATAGATTCGATAGGGAAAGACCGCATAAAGCTCGGGATTCTCGCTGTTTTTTGTGCCTCCGTAAGACCTGGCGGGAAGTAGCACTTGAATTCCATCGGATTCGCCCTGGCCGTGCGGGGGTATCTTGCTGTGGAAAGTCGTCCCGGTTGCAATCGATGGAAGTTTTTCACGCAGGCGCTTCCAAGCCTCACGCTGCCGGTCCGAGACTACGCCGATGGGCAACTGAAGTAACCGCTCCACCACTGAGTGAAGCCCTGCGATATCCGGCGTTGGATTGACTGCATCCAACTGGTAAGTTTCAATCGACTGGGAAGGAGACAGAAGAAGCTTGCCATTTTCATCGCTGGGCCAATGTTGCTCATAAAAGGTGAGGATCGCATTGGCGAAAGGGAGCATCTTATCGCGGGCGAACTCCGCATCCTGGGTCAGGTCATACTGATCGAGCATCTGAGCGACTACTTCAATGCCGCCCTGAATGTGATAGCGCATATAATGGCTTTCGACTTCGATGCTCTGATGATCCCATCCGTAGTCATTAAGATTCGGCAGACCCCAGAAGTCCATGGTTTCGATAAAAGCCGCTCCGTCGTGGTGGTAGTACGCATGGGTGCGATCCTTGGCGAGCGGTAGAGCCTGAAGGTACATATCAAACCAGGGCTTGATCAGGTCAAAATCGCCGGTTGCCAGAAGCGGCCAGTAGAGTAACCGGTTGTTTTGGTTCCAGTACGAGCCGCCCCACCTCCGATAATCGGGACTGTGTTCTTTCTCGTTCGAATCAACATCGTCCGGCAGGTCGTGACCCACGGTGAAGAGACCACCGTTGAACTTTGCCGGATAAGCTCCGCGTGATGAGGCAGCCATCATGTAGCGCTGGATGGCATAACCTTGCTCAACGGCGCGAGTCTCTTGCGGGCCGTCCAGCTGAATCCAACTGCGATTCCAGAAAGCATTCCACCAGGCCTGATGCTGTTTCCACGCTAGCTGCGGCGAAGTAGCTTTAGACGAACGAATCAATACGTCAAGTTTCTGTTGCCAGGTTGCCACGGTGTCCGGAGCGGTGGTTGTCAGCGCCACCAGATCCACAGAAAGCTTTTTCAGTTTCCCGGTCGATCGAAGCGTACGGTTATCGATTCCGATCATACCCGCGCCGACCAGTGTTGCACCAAAACAGCGATTCAGCAGTGGATCGGGATATTTAGTCTGCAGGGATTCCAGGTGCTGCTGCTCGAGAACGATGGGAAATATGCTGGTGGGATTCAAGTGATACCAGGTGAGGCGATGCGACGAGGCCGGCAATACTGTGTCTGCGGCCCAGTCCATCGGCAGAGGATGATTGCCCAACCCAAAGAGTCCTCCGCGGTCAGGAGAGGGCTGATTATAAGGGTGGACGCGATTGCGCCAGAGTTCGAGCCGAGCCTCAACTGCAACCGGCTGAGCAAAGTCGCCTTGTATATGGAGTACCGGCCGGTTCGCATCCACCCAAATCAAAAGCCGATTGCCACCGCTGCGGATCTCAACCGATCCGTTTTCCAGATGCAGCGTTTGCGTGAAGCCGCCGGTACCGGCAAATGGATTGTCTGTGAGACGCACGCGGATGCGAGCGATCTTGTCGAGTTTGTTCAACTCCGACCACGCGTCTGACTTGGCAACAAGCAGTACCAGATCGCCATTTTGCTCCGTCCACACATTCGCGGCCAGATCGCCGTTGCCGATCGGCATGGAATCAAGTTCGCTGCTGCCGAGACTGTCCCAAACCACGTTGTTCCGTGAGGGGTCAGGCGTCCCGATAGCTTTGCACCAACTCGAGATCGCGGCAGCCAAAAGATACCCACAAAGTAGTGTGGTGAGAACTGAGCTACGTAACAGCATCGCGAAATAGCGTGGGTTCTTTATCACTGGAACTCCCTCTGGTTGGATCATCCCGATGTTTTGTGCGGTCTGTTGAAAATCCGTGGATCTGTGATGTTGCCGAATTGTGTTTCGGTCGCATGCGGAAGCGCGCGGCTGCCCATCGGCCGGGCGACACCATCCTTCTCCAGAAAAACCAGCCACGAGGGATTCTGCGCCAACACCTCGTTGAGCTCTGCTTCGCTCAGCACCATGCACGCCGTTGAGAGCGCGTCTGACTCCGCTGCGGTGTCCGTCAAAGCCCAGGCGCGATTCTGCCGCTGCGCCGGCTGCCCCGTTCTCGGGTCGAAAATATGATTTCCCTTCACCGCCAGCCCCGAACCGCTCAGCGATTCATGCGCCAAAAAGAGACGCTGCGTCGCGTTGTCGTCGCCCAGGCCGCACGACCATCCAGCTGCATTCCCGAGGGCCGCGCCCGCCAGGATGCTGCTGCCTCCCGCGACCAGCAGAAACGCCGGGCAGTCCCACTCGCGCAGCAGCTCCGCCATGCGGTCGAGCGCAAACCCCTTGCCAATGGCGCCCAGATCGAATTGCAACCGCCCGCTCTGGCACTGAATGGCTTGCTCCTCCGGCAGCAGGCTCCATGCGGGCACGGCGGCCTGCATCGCGTGAGCTGCCGCCGTCGCGGAGAATGCCCCGCGCGTGGCCGCCTCCATCTTCTTTGCGATTTCCAGGCAGGCGAAGCCCGGCTCGCTCAGCCGCATCGTCTCGCCTAGGGCCAACTCCGCGATCTGCGCGATGTCGCTGTTCGGGCGAAAGCGGCTTAAGTGCGATTCCAGCTTATCCACGAGATCGAGCGCGGCCTGTGCAGCCTGCGCTGCATAGGTTCTTTCTTCGTCGACGATGCGCACCTCGAAGAATGTCGCCATGGCGCGATGATGGAATTGGTGAATCTCAGCCATACGCTCTCATTTCGGCACGGGCGACCACAGAAGGATCAGCACGCCGGGCCGCTCGCCGAAGAAATCCGCGTGGAAATTCTTGAGCTGATCGGCATACTGGTTCGCGGCGTCGGTTGAGGTGACGTAAAAATCCGCCTGGCCCACCGTCTGCCCCGGCTGCCAATAGCCCACTTGTGTGTATTGCCGCAGGTACCACGGCAGCGGCCACGGATCGGCGGCGATCACAGCGATGCGCGGCGACGCGAGCCCTTCCTGGTGCACCATCTCCGCAAGCTCCGTGGGCAGCCCCAGCAAATCCTCCGAGGTGTGCGCGTAGGCATAGGGATTGTCCTCGTCGGCAGGATGCAGAAAGACGCGCTGCCGCGTATCTTGAGCGATGAGAACCGCGGCCGCGGCGGCCACCACAAAGCAAGCGGTCCGCAGCGCGACGCGCACCGCTCGATGCTTCACGGACACTTGCCACAGCGACGCGGCCGCCAACCCCGCAAGCAGAGCAATCGGCAGCCAGAAGTTCAGCGCCAGCCACGGCGTCTTGTATGGAATTGCGCTGTAGAGGACGAAAACCAAAACTGCGTAGTACGCCAGCAAGGCAAACGGCGAAGCTTCGCGCTTGCGCACCGCCAGCAGCAGCCCGATGCATGCCACGGTGCAGATCAGCGCGCCTGAGCGGCCGCCGGCAAGCAGATGCGCGTAATACCAGAAGGGTTTCGCATGGCCCTCGCCGCCCGCACGCGCCGCAAAGTTGTGAGCCGCGGGCGCGAGCGCGGCCAGCGCGCTCCAGTTCGTACCGAACCAGGTGTAGAGAGCCACGCTCAGCAACAGAAAGACCAGAATTGCCGTTAGCAGCGTCCAGGGCCTCCACAAATTGCGCGGGTTTTTCATGCGCAGATTCCAGAGCCAGAAGAGGAGCACCGCACCACCGAGCGCAGCAAAGTGCAGAACCGCGGTCTCTTTTGAGACCAGCATCAGCGCGGCGCATGCAGCGGCCAACACCGCCAACTTCGCGGAGCAACGCGTGCACGCGTACCAGCCGCTTAGGATCAACCCAAAGGTGGCGGCGGCAAAAAGCGATTCGTGGATGAAATAGCGGTCGTAATAGACCGTGAGTGGCGCGCCGGCAAACAAGAGCGCGGCGATCAGGCACGGCATAAAGCCGAAGATCTCGGCCGCTGCACCAAAGAGGAGAATCGTAATCGTTCCGGCCACAACCGGCGTGCGGCGCAACTCCGCTTCCGTCAGTTCAGCAAATGTTTTTGCGCCCTGCAAGCGGACCAGAGGCAACGCCAGCGCGGCCAGCGCCGGCCCATGCCGGTCCTGCGCATCGTAGGTATACTTCTGCCCGGCCAGCAATTGTCCAACAATGTATGCGTTGACGGCCTCATCGGTGTGCATGGGCCGCGCACCCAGTTGCGGCAGGCGCACAGCCAAACCGAATAGCGCGACCGCGGCGAACGCCGCCCAGCGCATCCACCGCGCGGACGGACTCAGGCCGGCTTGCCCCACACCTCAACCTCAATGTAGTGGTTCAATTTGTTGCTCGTATTCCCGTTGCTGTAGAGGCGCACATATCGCCCTGCCACGCCCTTGGCGTCGATCAGCTTGCCCTGATACGTTTCGATGTAATTCAGGTCGTGGCCCGCGCCCAGGCCCAGCTCGTTGTGAAAGTCGTTGCTGAAGATCGTCGTAACGCCGGAGTGGAAAGTCGGATCGTCGGAGACCTGCACCACCACGTCGCGATACACGCGCGGCTGCGAGTGGAAGTGCCACACGATCACCGCGTAGATGTTCGCGCGATGCGCCAGGTCGATCTCGACCCACTGCTTGCCCGGACCCAGCTCCACCCACGAGCCTTCATTGCCGTCCTTGTCGCCGTCCACGATCATGTCCAGCGAGCCCACGTCCGGATTGTTGTCGCTGGAAGTGACTTTCTTGTTCAGCGCCAGGTTTCTTGTGCCCGCCGGAACATAAAAATCCGGGCGCTTGCCGCGCGCCGGGGGCTCAAGATTGGGCACGTTCAGCGGTACCGGCGTGCCCACAAAGAGCGGCGTCGGCAGCTTTGTCTTCAAGACTTCCTGGTTCTGCGCAAACGCGAAGGCGGCAGCCAGCAGAGCTACCAATAGGGCAAAATTCTTTCGAGAGTTCTTCATCATCTTAGGCTTTCACTTCCTCCGGGGTGATCACAAGCCGCTTCTCGGCGGCGATCGCGTCATTGGCTTTGTGGATCACGTATTCGCTGGTGAACGCCTCATCGGCCGGGCAGTTCAGCTTCGCCTTGCCGCGAATGGCGTTGAAGAAATTCTCCAGGTGCGGCTGGTGCACCGGCTTGTTGAAGAAGACCGGGATCTCGTATTCCGCCAGTTGCGCAGTCTCGCGCACGTCCACCTTGGCCGCTTCCTCACCGCTGGTCGGCTTGGGGCTGACGTAGCCTTTGGCCACCATGTCGTCCCAGCTCACCTCGGTGGCGCGCGCTTCGCGCCAGATCGCGCAGATCGACGGATCCTCTGACATCTTGATGGTGCCGTCGTCGCCCATGAACATCTCAAAGTAGCCGCCGCCGGCGCTGGTCGTCGTCTGCACCTGGTAGAACGCGCGCAACATGCCTTCGGCCATCGGGTACTCGTAGATGACCATCGCGTTGTCATACCAGTCATGGTTCTTGTAGTAGTCCAGCCCGCCGCTGGCCATCACCGACTTCGGCGAGCCCAGCCACCAGTTGAAGATGTCGATCTGGTGCGCGCCCAGGTCAGAGAGCGGTCCGCCGCCCAGTCCCTTGAACCAGCGCCAGTTGCGGAACTGGCGCATGTCTTTGTAGCCGTATTTGGCAAGCATGCTCGCGGGCATTTCGTATTTTTTGGGCCAGCCGAAATCTTCTTTCACCGCGCGGTTCCATTGCCCCTGCGCCGCCGTCAGCCGCCCGCAGAACTGCGCCTCGTGCAGTAGCCGGTTCAAGGTGAAAAGGTAGCGCGGGTTGCTGCGCCGCTGATGCCCGATCTGCAACAGCTTGCCGGTTTCGCGCATGGTCGCCACCATGGAGCGCGCGCCGTCGATGGTGTTGCTCATCATCTTTTCGCAGTAGACGTGCAGGCCGGCCTTCAGGCAGGTGTTGGTCATCGGCGCATGCCAGAAGTCCGGGGTCGCGATCACCACGGCCTGCAGATCTTTTTCCTTAGCCAGCAGGTCCTCGTAATTCTCGTAGGCATTGACCGGGTTGCCGATCTTCTCCAGGTAGCGCGCGCCCTCATTGCGGTGGAAGTCCCAGATGTCGCACAGCGCCGCCACCCGCACGCCCTCGATATTCAGCAGCGGGTCCAGCAGAACCTTGCCCTCTTCGCCGTAGCCGATGAGAGCAACGTTGATAGTATTCAGCGAAAGTTTCTTTGGCGCCGCCTTCTCCTCGCCGGATTCCGATTTGCAGCCATCGAGCAGCATGCCGGCGCCAGCCACCGCGGTCGCGCTGATGAAGTCACGGCGATTCAGAAGCGGGTTCACCATTTGTTCAACACCGCAAATCGGTTATGTTCGACGAGAAGAAACGCGGCCGCCACCAGTCCAATATGAATGCCCAGCCAGGCCACGCCGTCGTCCTGATTGATCAGCACCAGGCCGACCGTCAGCGCGATGAACAGCAGACCTTGCGCCGCGAGCGACAGCCGCGTGCCCAGCCCGATCAGCAGCATGATTCCGGTTAGAATGAAGGCCGGCCCCAGCATGCGGTCGAAGGCTACCAGCAAGAACTTCGGCAGCAGCGGCTCGTGCGCAAACTTGCTCGCCATCGAGGCAGGAATACCCGCGTAGTTGGCCAGCGCATACGACTTCACGTTCACGTTCACCATCACGCCGCTCGCGTCCGGCTGGCCGGTCGTGGGGTCGATCAGCGGCATCGCCACCGACTTATAGGCGCCGAATTTCTCAATGCCCACGAACAGGGCGCGCACGCCCAGCCACAGACGCAAAGCCAGAAACGCAAAGGTGTAATCCCAACTGGCTTTCCGAAAAGTTTCCAGTATCGTCTCAGTTGAATCAGTCATGAATCCTCGTGCGATGGAGATGCGCTAGATAGTAAGGTTCTTCAGGTAATCCGCATCCACCTTCAGCGACTCCTGCCAGGGCATATCGAATGCCTCTTGCTCGACAAAGGCGTGCGTAATCATTTGGTTTTTTCTGGCTTGGGCAAAGATGGGCCTGTAGTCAATCGATCCGCGGCCCAACTCCGTCACCTTCGCCTCCTCGTGCGTCGCGTACGAGACGTTTGGCGGAAGATGGAAGTCCTTGACGTGGAGCATGGAGAAGCGGTGCGGGTGCCTCTTCATCAGGGCGACGGGGTTCTGGCCTCCGACCTTCACCCAGCCGCAGTCCATCTCGAAGGTCATCTTGTCCGGCTCGCAGAGTCTGAGCAGCTCCTCGTACGGCACCTTGCCATCGACCGGCACAAATTCCGACCAGTGGTTGTGATAGCCGAAAGTGATGCCTGCCTTATCCAGCTTCTCGCCCGTTTTGTTGAACTCCTCGGCGTTGTACTTCCAGTCGTCGATTGTCAGCGGCCCCGGCTTTGTGCCTGGATCAGGAGGGTTCCTGCGTCCCGGTCCCGGACAGATGATGTAGCTCACGCCGATGACCTTCTCAAACTCCGTGGTGGCATCCAGGTCCCTGGTGACGTCGACAAAGGAGCGGTGCGAACTGACGCATTTCAGCCCCGCCTTGTCGAGCGCTGTGCGGATGTCTGCCGCCGGCTTCTTCGGCAGCGAGGCAGATTCCACCTCGAGGAACCCGGCCTCGCGCACCGCCGCCAGCGCTCCTTCAAAGTCCTGCGCCATCTGCTGCCGCACGCTGTAAAGCTGGATGCCCGGGATCAACCCCATCGGCATTGCAAACGAGGCCTTCCCTGAAGTGACCGCAGCAACCGCTGCTGCCCCACCAATAAAGCTCCTGCGTGTTACAGACCTCATAATGCCCCAGTTGAAGCGGTTAAGTTTCCTCGGTCAGCGCCCCAGGCTAGATTACAGAGTTCTTCAAGAGCTTCCGCGATCCGGTAGTCGACCGAAGAATCTCGACCGGCTACGGCCCGTAGCGTGCTTAGCTCATCTTCCACGGCGCCCGGTATTCGCGGGTCATCAGCTTGCTGGCTTCGGGATCGCCGATGATCTTCTCTGTCTTCACATCCCACTGGATCTTGCGTCCGGTAAGCATCGCGATCAGGCAAAGGTGTCCGGGAATGGCCGAGTGATGCCCCACCTGCACCGGGGTGACGGTGGGCTGGCGCGTCTTGATGCAGTCCAGGAGGTTCTGCTCGTGACTGTCGGAGGTATAGAGTTTCACCTTGCGGAGTTCTCTGGGCAGGGTCTTGCCCTCTTTCCAGGCAGGGTTCGAGGCGTCGAACTTGCCGCGGTCCACATACACCCAGCCTTCGGTGCCGATCCACTTCGTACCCATCTTGATATCGGGGTAGCCGCCGGCGATCGTCATCGTGATGCCCTGCGGATACTTGAGCTCAAAGCGGTACTTCGGCGACGTGTTATATATCGCGTTGGCCGGCGGCAGTTCGCCGCTGCCTTCAATCTCCGACGGGCCAGAGTTGTCGAAGTCCAGACCCCAGTGCGCAATGTCGCAGTGATGGCCGATCCAGTCCATCAGCTGTCCGCCGCCAGTGTTGTAGTTCCAGCGCCAGGCCATGTGCGATCGCGCCTTTATGTAATGCTCCATCTTCGACGGGCCAATCCATGTCTCGTAATCCAATCGCGGAGGCGGATCGCTCACCAGCAGATCCCAGGCCTTCGTGCCGGGCACAACCTCCGACAGACTCGCAACGGTTACGCCATTGGCAGCCAGTTTGGCCAGCGCTTCCTTTCCCACGCCACCAAAATCCCCATGACCTTCTGGCAGGCCGACCTCGACGTGCGTTACCGTGCCGATCAGCCCGTTGCGCACAATCTCCGCCGCCTTGTGGAAATTCGGCACCGAGCGCTGCCATGAGCCCATCTGCCAGATGATTTTGTTCTCCTCCACCGCGCGTACAATCGACTGCTGTTCGGCGATGGTATGCGCCAGCGGCTTCTCGGAGTAGATGTCCTTCCTGCGCCGCGCCGCTTCGGTGGCCACGATTTCGTGCCAATGGTCGGGCACGGCGAGCATCACGGCATCAATATCCTCGCGGGCCAGCAACTCGCGATAGTCGTGATAGCCTTTGCAATCCTCCGTCCCGTAATAGTCGTTGATCATCTTCACCGCGGCCTGCAGATGATCCTTGTCGATGTCGCACGCCGCCACCACCTGGCAGTCGTCTGAAGCCAGAAAAGCCTTCGTGTTGCCCGGACCCTGCATGCCCATGCCGATGACGCCAAGATTGATACGGTTGTTGGCCGGCATTTTCGATCCCGAACCCGGTGAACTCTGTGCAGCGCGAGCGGGGAGAATCGATGGCAAAATCGCGGCCGATCCCGCAGCCTTCAGAAAGTTGCGGCGATTCAAGAGGCCCAGGCCAGGCATGTCATTGGAACCAGACGGTTTGGTCATAATTAACTCTATTATCCCTTTCAATAGTGGGGTCAGTATGCATCCTCACGGTCACGAAGTGAAGCTGACAAGTGAATTTACGGTAAGGCGTACAGTAAATGGCTCATGGACCATTTGAAATGGGATGCTTCCTGGTCAGCCATTGGCGCTGGGCTGCCCGATAATCCGTGCGAGTAGAATTTCCAGTGTAGCGCAGTGGTGATGGGTCCAGTCTTTTTGAAGCAGCTTGAGAGTCAGTCTTCGTCTGGTTTAGGTTGCAGTCGCAACGCGGCCGACCGCGATCCGGCTTAAACATCTGAGATGGCGGTGCATAGCACTTACATCACGGTTCGACTGCTCCGTCGACATACGTCACTGCTTGTTGATGGGGTTCCAGAGAGTTTCCTGACAGCACGACACCTGTTGAAGTAGCGCCCGAGATCTGAGCAAACACAGAGTTGCCTGCAGGGGATCGCATCCCGGTTAGAAAGGCGCGGCGTGTGTTGCGGAGGTCAAACAGTGGCGCTGCTCCTGCCGGCGCGGTGAGTTCGAGGCCGGCGAGAATCATGTCTTCTACGTCATCGCAGACAATAGCGGGGCGGGCGTCCGGCTTGTCTGCGATGTACTCCACGTTGCGCAGCCGCACGCGATCGGCGTGGCGGATGTAGAACCCGTAAGCCGGCAAGCGCCCCATATTCCACGACTCGGGATACCCATCGGCGACTTCAGGAATGACACGATGCGCCCAATCGGCCTTCCCTTCCTCGACGGTGCGTATGCGGCAGTTGCTTACCGAAATGTCGGAAGGACGGAGCCCAGGCACGCCGGTAATGGAGCTTGTCACAATTGCGCCTGTCGCGTCCACGCCCTCGATAAGGACGTTTCGCAGGAAGCTGCCTTCGCCCTTGGTGCGCGAGCCGAGCCGGACGAAGATGGGCGCGCGCACGTTCTGCATCCGGATGTTGGATACGACCACGCCATCCACGCTACCGCCATCCACGGTTTCAATGCTGAGGCCGCCGATCACGCGATTCATCATGGGACTGCCGTTGTCGTTGTAGATCACGGAGTTGCTAAAGACGATATTCTCGAAGGCTCCCTGCGTGGCCGTGCCCATTTTGAAGCCGTTGCTGGCGCAGGAGATTACGCAATTCGTAATGGTGATGTTTTTCGTGGGCAGCACTTCGCTGCCATAGGCATTCTCACTCTTTAAACAGATGGCGTCATCGCCGCCGACAATGTCGCAGTTAGAGACGAAGACATTGCGGCAGGCGGTAATATCCATGCCGTCGGTATTTCTGCCGTAATAGGGATTGCGGATGCGGACGCCATCGATGAAGACGGACTCGCAGTTGATAGGACGAAGGGTCCAGCCGGAAGAGCTCTTGAGGGTAACGCCGCTGATGCGGACATTGCGGCACTGTACAAACTCCACCATGGGCGATGGGCGGCTGTTATTGTTGATCGTCTGGAAGTGGCCGGATGCGACGTCGTGCCAGGCATCTTCAGGCTTCGCGGGCGGCCGATCGGGGTTGGGTTCCCAATACTTTTCGCCCTGGCCGTCGATGACGCCTGGGCCGCATACGGAGACGTCGTCGGCGTTCTGGGCAAAGATCAGGTGGTGGCCCTGCGCGTCACCCAGCAGCGGCGGTCCGGGATGGTAAGCGTAGTCGGCGATGTTGGGGCTGCCGAGAAGAACACAGCCTGCATCGATATAGAGTGTGACGCGGCTCTTAAGCACCAACCCCCCGGTAAGGAAGGTTCCTGGTGGCGCATACACCAAGCCTCCACCGGCCTGGAAGACTTCGTCGATGGCGCGCTGGATGGCTTTGGTATTGAGGGTCTTGCCGTCGGGGATGGCGTTGCAGTCGAGGATGTTCTTCGCGGTCCCTGCGCCTTTTGCTGTGATCATCGGCGCAGCGGCCGCAAGGCTCGCGGAAGACATGCCCATTAGCAGTGAGGAGGTGGAAAGAAAATCTCTTCTCAACATGCAGCCCTTTCATTTCCTGGGGTCCACCTGGCCAGGTTCCAGATTCGCCAGGCTCCTTCCGGTTCGCGCGACAACATTTACAGTTCCATTTTAGACAATTGAGTGCCTTGCGCTTGACGGCAAATGGGCACACCACAACAGAAAGAGCCGGTTCCGCAAATCTGGACAGGGGTATAGGTGGACCAATGCGGGTGGAGATGTTCATCGGTGCGCGACGGCCTTGCCTTGTGGCAGGGAGTGCTGCCCCCGCAGAGGACAGCCACGCATGGAGCGATAACCGCGGATTCCCTTTTCAACCCTTGCTCGACTCTGGGACCCGCGCTTCGTCAAAATGACTATGAGTCTATTCCTGCTTCTGCCCGTCGGCTTGGGGGATTTCAAAAGACTTCCACAGTTCTCTTATAGGTTTCGCCAGGGTCTTGGTTGATCATGGTTTCATCACCCTGCAAATGGGAGATTGCTCCGCTTCCAGCTGACATTGTTTTTCGCTCCTGAGTACATGTCAACTGGATCGTCAGGGCCTACATGAGCAAACTGGTTGGTGAATCGTCGGTGTCTCCCACTGGCCCTCATCTGAGGCGTGTACTCTCTCTCCGCGATCTCTTCTTCTACGGAATCGTTGCCGTAACGCCGAGCGCGCCAGCGACCATCTTCGGACTTGCGGACGTCCAATCGCGCGGCCACGTCGTTGTGACAATCATTGCCGCAATGGCGGCCATGGTCCTGACTGCCATCAGTTACGGCCGGCTCGCATCCATCTATCCATCGGCTGGATCCGCCTACACCTACGTGAGTAACGGCATTCACCCGATTCTTGGATTCGTGGCCGGATGGGCCATGCTTTTGGACTACATCGTAATTCCGCTTTTTTGCGTTCTCTACGGAACGCTCTCGCTTCAACGGGCCTTGCCCTGGATGCCCCTTTGGGCAGGAGCGGCATTGTTTGCCGGCGGAATTACTTTGCTCAACCTCCGCGGCATCCGGTCGACAGCAAGAACCAATGAACTGCTATTGGTCATGATGTTTGTCGTTCTTGGTGCATTTATCGTGTTCGCGGTTCGGTATATCTGCTTGCAACATGGTATGGCCGGGCTTTTCTCCATCCGCCCGTTCTATAACCCCGAGACCTTCAGCGTGCGAAAGATTGGTGCGGCAACCTCGTTTGCCGCTCTCACTTATCTTGGATTCGACGCGGTCACGACGTTGGCCGAGGAGGTCGAAAACCCTCGCCGAAACGTCCTGCTGGCCTCTGTCGGCGTTTGCCTCTTCACGGGGGCTTTCGGTGGACTGTTGGTTTACCTTGGCCAGCTCGCCTGGCCCGACTACATGTCGTTCCAGAACGTCGATACGGCATTTATCGACGTCACAGGCCGCGTGGGTGGCCTCCCGTTGCTCGAAGCTACGGCAATCATGCTGGTGGTCGCAAACATCGGCGCCGGCTTGACGGCTCAGGTAGGCGCAGCTCGGTTGTTATTTGGGATGGGACGCGAAAATGTGATCCCTGAGAAAATCTTCGGGCGCCTTCACCCTGTTCATAAGACGCCAGACGTGAACGTAATTCTGATCGGAGTGCTGGCATACCTGGGCGCGCAGTTTATGAGTTATGAACTGACCGCGGAGATTCTCAACTTTGGCGCTTTTCTCGGCTTCATGTGCGTAAACCTGGCGGCATTTTGGAAGTTCGGAGTGCGGCAACGTCACCGGCATTGGGAAAGCGTTCTGGTTGACGGCGCGTTGCCGTTGCTGGGTTTCCTTTTTTGCGCAGTCATTTGGTGGGGACTGGCAACGCCGGCAAAGATCACTGGAAGCATCTGGCTGCTGGCGGGAGTGGTGGTGCTCGGCGTTCGCTCAAATTGGTTCCGCAAGCCGTTGCATCTACCCAATCCGGCGCTCTACGAATGAGCTGTGATGATCAAACGGACTTTCCGGCGTGACCGATGATGCGTTTCGTTTGGACTAACCCGCGATCACGAGGAATGAATGAAGGCACTCGTTCTTTCAGATTACAAACGCCTTGATTATGTTGAAGCAACCCAGCCCGTCCCCGCGGATGACGAATTACTGATTCGCGTAGCTGCCTGCGGCATCTGCGGAAGTGACGTCCATGGATACGACGGGAGTACCGGCAGGCGTCTTCCGCCAATCATCATGGGACACGAAGCTTCCGGAACCGTGGAAGAAACGGGTAAAGCTGTCTCGCGATTCCGTCGCGGCGATCGTGTCACATTCGATTCGACCGTTTCCTGCGGCAAGTGCTTCTTTTGTTTGCGCGGTCAGTTAAATCTGTGCGATCAGCGTGAAGTGATCGGTGTTTCAACGCCGGAGTTCCGGCGCATGGGAGCATTTGCTGAATTTGTCGCTGTGCCGGAGCGGATCGCGTACCCCCTGCCTGCAACAATGCCGTTCGAACATGCGGCGTTGATCGAGGCCGCTTCCGTGGCAGTTCATGCGGTATCCCTCACAACCATTGCCCGTGGAGATCGCGTAGCGGTGGTCGGCGCGGGCATGATTGGCTTGCTTACTCTTCAGGCTGCCCGGCACGCTGGAGCGTCGGAGGTCGCGGTTTTCGATATTGACGACACGCGGCTCGCGATGGCATCGACGCTCGGCGCAAATCGAACCATCAATTCGCGGAATGCAAACTGCGTTCGAGACATCCTGCAGAACACGGGCGGCCGTGGCGCCGATGCTGTGCTGGAATGTGTGGGCACGTCCGCTACCGTCAAGCTCGCGGTGGATGTTGTTCGCAAGGGTGGCCAGGTTACGCTTGTCGGCAATATCGCGCCCATGATTGAGATGAACCTGCAATCGATTGTCACGCGCCAGGTTCGCCTGCAGGGCTCATGCGCCTCGTCGGGCGAATACGAGCAATGCATCTCTCTCATGGCAGAAGGGGCCATTCAAGTCGCGCCACTGATTAGCGCCGTTGCTCCCCTCAAGGATGGTGCTGCCTGGTTCGAGCATCTCTATCGGCGCGCTCCCGGACTACTGAAGGTTGTGCTTCAGCCGTAGAGCGCATGAGAAGTAAGCATCGTCAGCGCAAACAGAATCGCCTCGCCGGGAGGCCGCGCACGTGAGTCTGCAGTGCAAAAACACTTCCCGAGTATTGCTCGGCCGATCGTGCGCTTGTGATGTAGAGAGTCTGAAGGTCGTTGCCTCCAAATGCGCAGGTCGTTGGCCGCGACACCGGCAATCTTACCGTTTGCTCAACGCAGCCATCGGGAGCAATTCTGATCACGCAACCGGCACCGGGCCGCGTGTTCCAAAGGAATCCCTCGGCATCCATCGCGGAGCCGTCGGGCACTCCAAATTCATAACCGTTCAGAAACGGCTGCTCCTTTGAAATGGCGCCGGTCACCTCGTCGTATGCAAACTGGCTCAGGGTGTTCGCGCTAGTATCTCCGAAGTAAAATCGCTTTCCGTCCAGGCTCCATGCAACCGTGTTGGCGAGGCCGACGTCGCTCTTCCATTCCGTTGCAGTCCCGTCCGGATCGATCCGATAGAGAACACCTTCCGAAAAAGTGACATCCAACTCCTCACCCTGCGGGCCAACGTTATTGCGCATCGAGCCCGCCCAGAGCGAG
>Ga0326727_10015779_pt1 | contig 16107 bp, 9 predicted proteins | sample MB2enrmetagenome_FD_207643 | JGI IMG/M metagenome (GOLD analysis project Ga0326727, IMG submission 207643) | Lab enriched peat soil microbial communities from McLean, Ithaca, NY, United States - MB29MY | ecosystem: Environmental > Terrestrial > Soil > Wetlands > Peat | place: USA: New York...
CTTCACCCGCACCACCTCGCCTGGGCTGAACTACCATCTGCCCTGGCCGGTCGAGCACGTCGAGGTGGTGCCCGTCACGCGGGTGAACCTGGTCGAGATCGGCTACCGTTCCGGCCCCGGCGGCGGGCGGGTCGAATCCGGCCCCGACTCGGGCGGCCGCGAGGTGTCGCAGGAAAGCCTGATGCTGACCGGCGACGAGAACATCCTGGACCTGGACGTCGCCGTGCTCTGGCGGGTGTCCGACGTGGTGCAATACCTGTTCAACACGCGCTACCCGGACACCATCGTCAAGGCGGTGGCCGAGAGCTCCATCCGCGAGGTGATCGGCCGCACGCCGATCCAACCGGCGATGACCGAACGGCGCGCGCAGATCGCCGCGGACGTGCAGCACCAGACGCAGGAGATCCTCGACCGCTATCATGCCGGCATCGAAATCACCCAGGTGCAAATCCAGAAAGCCGACCCGCCGGACGCGGTGATCGAGAGCTTCCGTGACGTGCAGCGTGCCAACACCGACGCTGAACGCATGCGCAATGAAGCCGAATCATACCGTAACGACATCGTGCCCCGCGCGCGTGGCGATGCCGGGCGCATCGTTGCCGAGGCCGAGGGCGCCAAGCAGGCGATCGTCGCCACCGCGCAAGGCGAGACCAAGCGCTTCCTGTCGGTGCTCGCCGCCTACGATCAGGCCAAGGACATCACATTGTCGCGGCTCTATATCGAAACATTGCAGGATGTTCTCGGGCATGCCCGCGTCACCGTGCTGGACGACAAGTTGAAAGGCGTGCTGCCAATGCTGCCGCTCGGCGACGACGCATCGTCGGGCCGACCCACGACGCCGGCCACAGCGCAGGGAGCCGGCAAATGAACCCGTTTGCAAGTCGTGTCGGCGTTGCGCTGCTCGCACTGGTCATCGTTCTCGCAGTGATCGCGGATGCGACGCTGTTCACCGTGGACCAGACCGAACAGGCGCTGATCACCCAGTTCGGTGCCCCTGTGCGCGTGATCCAGCAGGCCGGCCTGCACGCGAAGATCCCCTTTGTGCAGACGGTCGTGCCGTTTGACAAACGATTGCTGGCGCAGGAACTGCCGGGCGAGGAGGTGATCCTCGGCGACCAGCGCCGGCTGATCGTCGACTGCTTCACGCTCTACCGCATCGTCGATCCGCTGCGCTACTACCAGTCGGTCGGGGCATTGCAGGACGCCATCCGCAGCCGGATGAACTCCATCGTCTCCTCCAGTCTGCGCCGCGTCCTCGGCAACAATGCGTTGCTTGACGTGCTGTCAGCCGATCGCGAGCGGATCATGTCGACGATCCGCACCCAGGTGAATGGCGAGATGAACAGCTTCGGCGTGGCGATCGTCGACGTGCGCATCCGCCGCGCCGACCTGCCGCCGGAGAACACCCAGGCGATCCTGCAACGCATGCAGTCGGAACGGCAGCGCGTCGCGGCGCAGGCGCGTGCCGAGGGTGCGGCGACCTCGATCCGCATCCATGCCGATGCGGATCGGGAACGGACCGTGTTGCTGGCCGAGGCGCGCGCCCAGGCCGACCAGCTTCGCGGCGAGGGCGAGGCGACGGCGATCAAGACCTACGCCGATGCCTACGGCAAGGACGCGCAATTCTATTCGGTGTGGCGGACGCTTGAGGCGTATCATGCCAGCCTGACGAACGGCCAGACGCGCCTGGTGCTGACGCCGGGGGATGCGATCCTGCGTTACCTGGAAGCGCCGCCCACCCCGCCCGGCCAGCCGCCCGGCCAGCCGTCGGCTCAACCAACGGGTCAACCGGCGGCCCAACTTGTCCCCGCAGTCCCGCCCGCCACTGCCGCGGCAACCCCGGCGGCGCCGAAATAGAACCTGTTGTCAGCCGCGCCGATGCGGCCCATATCGCAGATCAGTCCCAGGGAAATTCCAAATATGCCACGTTGCTTGTCCCGTCCGGCCCGTATTGCCCTCGCCGCCACGCTTGCCCTGCCGCTGGCCACCCTGCCGCCGGCGCTGGTGTCGACGCTGCTGTTGCTGCCCGCGCCTGCCGTTGCGCGCCCGGCACCTGACAGCTTCGCCGATCTGGCGGCAAAATTATTGCCCGCGGTGGTCAACGTGGCGTCCTCGGCCACCGTCACCGCCCGCGCCGGCGGCGCCGGTCCGGACTTCCCGATGTTTCCTCCGGGCTCGCCGTTCGAGCAGTTCTTCAAGGACTTCCTCGACCGCAACCACCAGGGTCCGGGTAGCCAGGGCAAGCCCAGCCAGCCGGCGCCCGAACGCCACATGCAGAGCCTCGGCTCCGGCTTCATCGTCGATCCGTCCGGCATCATCGTGACCAACAACCACGTCATCGAGGGCGCCGACGAGATCACCGTGACGTTGCAGGACAACACCTCGCTGAAGGCCACCGTCATCGGGCGCGACGAGCGTGTCGACATCGCCGTGCTGAAGGTGAAATCGGACAAGCCGCTGCCGGCCGTGGCGTTCGGCGATTCGGATGCCTCGCGGGTCGGCGACTGGGTGCTGGCGATCGGCAATCCGTTCGGCCTGGGCGGCAGCGTTACGGCCGGCATCGTGTCGGCACGCGGGCGCGACATTCGCCAGGGGCCGTATGACGATTTCATCCAGACCGACGCCGCGATCAACAAGGGCAACTCGGGCGGCCCGCTGTTCAACATGGACGGCGACGTGATCGGCATCAACACGGCGATCTATTCGCCGTCGGGCGGCTCGATCGGCATCGGCTTTTCCATCCCGGCCAACATGGCGAAGAACGTCGTGGCGCAGTTGCGCGACTACGGGCACGCGCGGCGCGGCTGGCTCGGCGTGCGCATCCAGCCGGTGACCTCCGACATCGCCGAGAGCCTGGGGCTGCACGACACCACGGGCTCGCTGGTGGCCGGCGTGGTGCCCGGCGGCCCGGCCGAGGCGGCGAAGATCCACAACGGCGACATCATCCTGAAGTTCAATGGCCAGGAGGTGAAAGAAAACCACTCCCTGCCACGCGTCGTCGCGGAAACCGCGATTGGTTCCGAGGTGCCGGTTGTGCTGTTGCGCGACGGCAAGGAGGTCACCGTCACGGCGAAGGTCGGCGAGCTGCCGGACGACCAGCAGATCGCCTCGGCTGACAGCAAGGGCGCCGCCAAGCCGGACGATGCGAACAAGCCGACGGCGATCGCCGGGCTCGGCCTCTCGCTGGCCCCGATCACCCAGGACACCAAGGACAAGTATCAGCTTGGCTCGAACCAGAAGGGCGTCGTCGTTACCGACGTCGCACCGGATGGTCCGGCGGCAAATCGCGGCCTGAAGCCGGGTGACGTGATCGTCGAGGTGCAGCAGGAGCCTGTGGCGACGCCGGGCGATGTGCAGAGCCGCGTCGACGGTGTGCGCAAGCAGAACCGCAAGTCGGTGCTGATGCTGATCCAGCGGCAGGATAATCTGCAATGGGTTCCGGTGCCGCTTGGCGGCGACGACAAGAAGGACAGTCCGGGATAGTAGTCAGCGGCATGCCCCCGGGCGTGACCCGGGGGTCAGTGGCCAGGTGGTTGGCCGTTGAGGGTTGAGGCAAGACCGGCTCTCGACCCAAGCCGGATCACCCGGCTGAACAGTTCGATCTGGCCGGCGGTGGTGGCATCCCAACTGAAGGCTTCGGCGTAGGCACGGGTGGCGGCGCGGTCAGGTGGGTTGGCGAACAGACGCTGCGTGGCGGCAACGATGCCCTCGGCGGTGTTGGCTTGCATAATCAAACCGGCCGCCGGCGCGCGGACGACCTCGGGATTGCCCCAGATGTTGCTGGCGATCACCGGCGTGCCGCAAGCCATCGCCTCCAGCAGCACGTTGGCCCAGCCCTCGCGGGATGAGGCGAGCACCAGCGCATCGGCCGCACCATAGAACGCCGGCAGGTCCGCGTGCGGTCGTGCACCGAGCAGGCGAACCCGGTCGCCCACGCCAAGACGCTCGACCAGCGCGGCCAGGCGTGCCCGCTCCGGTCCCTCGCCCACGACCAGCAAGGAGTATCCTGGCAGCGACGGCATCGCCTCGATGATGCGATGGTGGCCCTTGCGTTCGATCAGCAATCCCACCGACAGCAGGGTCGGACCCGTCAGGCCAAGTGCCGCGCGCGCAGCCGCGCGATCGCGCGGCGGGTGGAACATTGCGGCGTCGACGCCGTTGCGCAACACCGTCACCTGTGCTTCCGGCGCGCCGAGCCCCACCAGGGCCTCCTTCAGCGCGTTGCTGACGGTGATCAGCGCGGCGGCATCGCGGATGGCGCCCTGGATCTGCCGTCGCGGCATCGCGTAGCGCGGGATCAGACTGACATCGGTGCCGCGCGCGGTGACCACCACCGGGATGCCCAGCCGCTTGCCCAGCCACACGGCGGCGACGCCGTCCGGATAAAGGTAATGCGCATCGATCGCATCGACACGCGCGCCGGTCGCGAGCAGCCGGCGCATGAATGGCAGCATCGCCCGATACAGCAGCCAGGGCGCCAGCGTCATCCCGACCTTGGGAATCACCGCGTAGCGCGGGTGATGCACGTCAATCCCATGTCGTGTCTCGCGCCGCTTGGTGCGGGCGAAGCGGCCCCAGGTGCCAAAGCGGGCGGCACCCGACGGGAACCACGGCACCGGTGCGACCACTGTGCTCGTGACAGCGCCGCTCCCGAGCAGATGACGCAGTCTCGTCTCCACGAAGATGCCGTGGTTCGATCGTTCGGCGCTGGGATAGAGCGTGGAAAAGGTCAGGAGCCGGATCGGCGCCATGTCCGGTGACCGGTTCCTCCGGCGCCCCTGCCGGCGCGAGCGCGTGCCAGGCGCGACCCGAGCGTGCGCGCCTCAGACGGCTTGGCGGGCACGCGCATGGCGAATGGCCACCAAGTCGCGGATGGACGTTCGTTATCCTTGACCGACCAGAATGCCAGCCATATCACCGCGATCAGCGTCAGGCCGATGAGATAGCTGCTCATACGGTTGACCCCGCCCGCCCCTTGGCGGCAACGGCGCCGCCGCGGACCGCATGGCGGGACGGCAGCATCACTCTTTGGCGCGATCGCACGGACGTGGTTTCGCCCAGCGCCGCCCGCACGTACTGTGCCGTCGCCGCAACGACGACCAGCATGGTGAAGTAATAATCCCAATACGACAATGACAGGAACGAGCCCGCGACCGCGTAAGCCACCATCGAGACTTGCGACATCTTTGCCAGATCGACGCACCACTCCAGCTCCGGCACGCCGGACGCCGACTTGATGATGCGTCGCGAGGCGATGACAGCACTGAGGGAGATGCTCAACCACACGCCGAAGGTGACCAGGCCGTGCTCGCCCAGCACCTCGAACCAGATACTGTGAACGGCACGTGGCGTCGCACCCGGAACGAACGCATTCACCACGTCATCATCATAGGGTCCCATGAATCCGGACCCGGTGAACGGGCGCCTCATCGCCATCACCCAGGCAACATGCCAGATCTCGTAGCGCCCCTCGACCGAGTTGTCCGCCGGCGCGTTGCTGTCGATCGTCTGCATGCGTGCCATCCACTCCGGCGGCATGAAGAGGATCACCGTTCCGACCAACACGGGGATCACCACCGCCGCCAGCATCTTGTGCTTGCTCTTGAGCCACAGGAATCCCGACATGGCGAGCAGCCCGATCAGGGCGCCACGCGAGTAGCTGCCGACGACCGAAAACAGCGTCAGAACCATCGCAGCGGACAGGCCAATGCGAATGATCCGGTGCTGTGATTGCAGCCGGAGATAATTCATCAGCGGCACGCAGACCAACAGCGCCGCGGCGAGCGCGTTGTTGTCGCCGATCGCGGTACCTTCCGGTCCCTGCACCCGGTTGGCGCCGCCAAAGATCACCGTGAAGCCGCCGCCCTTCACGCCGTAATACGCCAGCGACAGGGCCATGATCCAGACCATCGCATGGATCCGCTCCTTGGTCGTAAGGAGCTGGGCGGTGAGCAGCATCACGGAGAACGCCTTCACCACTCCAAGCCACTTCGCATACACCGCGTCCGGCGGGCCCATCGCCGTCAGCGAGGTGAGCGTGATACAAATGATGAAGATCAAAATCAGCGCCGTGGTCGGGTTCCAGGTGATGCGCTTGGGCTCGCGCGCGACCACGCAGCCAACCAGCGTCGCGGCGAGCGTTATCATGGCCCAGGGCAATCCGCTGGCCGGTCCCCACAGCAGCCTGTGCGGGCTCATGAACGAGATCCACGACCAGACCAGCACGCCGACGAACGGCTGGATGGTCACCATCGGCAGCAGAATCAGCATCTCGACGAAGAAGGCGAGCGAGCGCATGCGTCAGGTGTGGCCCTTGGCCCGATTGCCGGCCCGGCCTCCGCGGATAACCGGCCGCATCATAGCTTCTTCTTCAACTCGTCGAGCAGCGCCTGGGCATCGGTCTTCTCCCGGAAGTTGCCTTTTGCCGCGACGACCTGGTTGAGTTGGCGCACCGCCTCATCAACGTTGCCGGTCTTGTCCAGTGCGTAAGCGTAGTGATAGCGGATGCGCGAATCCGTCGGCGCGGTCGCGCTGGCCTGGCGCAACAAAGGCAGGCCGGCGACGGCATCGTTGTTCTGCGTCAGGATCCAGCCGAGCGTGTCAGCGGTCTGGATCCCCGGCAGCAGGATATAGGCCTGCAACGCCAGCGACCTTGCCGCCGGGTTGCCCTCCTGCTGATACACCCAGGCAAGATTATTCAGCGCCACCGCGTCATGCGGCTTCTTCGCCAGCAGCAACTTCAGATGCGTCTCCGCCACGTCGAACCGGCGGGTGTTGATATCGAGCTCGGTAAGCGCCTCCAGCACCACCAGATCGTCGGGATGGGCATTCACCCACTCGACCAGCTTCTGCCATCCCGCGTCAGGCTGGTTGTCGCGCACCAGCGCGGTGGACAGGCGAACCACCAGGAAGCTTGATGGCGCAGCGCCAAACGCGGCGGCGTAGGCCTTCACCGCGGCGGCGGGCCGGTCGGCGGCGAGATAGATGTCGCCCGGCAATGCGCGTGCCTGCGCGAAGTCGCGGTCCTGCGCCGCCAGACGATCGGCCGAGGCCAGCGCGGCATCGACCCCGCCGGCCTTCAGGTCGATCATCACGTAGTCCTGGTAGAACTGATAATCCCGCGGCCGCGCGGCAAACCCCTCCTTGATGACATTGCGGGCGCTCTCGTAATCCCCGCTCTGCATATACAGCGCCATCAGTTGGCGCCGCGCCGGCACCGAAGCCGGGTTGATCTTGAGGATCTGTTGCAGCGTGTCACGTGCCTGGGCGGTGCGCTGCAAGGCCACCAGGGCCGCGACACGCACGCCCAGCATCGTCTCGTCGCTGTCGCCGCCCTTGGTGTTGGTGGTGACGTCGAGCGCCTTTTGGGCCTGCTGGTCGCGGACATAAAGCTGCGCCAATCCGGCGGCGAGACGCAGATCGCCCGGCGCGGCGGCATGCGCGCGCTCGACGCGGGCGATCGCCTTGGCGAGCTGATTGGTCTGCATCATCATGTTGACCATGATGGACAGCGCCGGCTCGGCGGCCGGCGATTTATCCAGCACCTCGCCCAGCAGCTTTTCCGCCTCCTGGTCATGACCCTGCATCGCCAGCACGCGCGCAAGATTGGCTTTCGCCGGCTGGAAGTTGGGCGATTTTTCGCTGATCGACTGGAACTTGGCGCGTGCCGCATCCAGGTCGAGCCGCGCCAGCAGCAGCAGCCCATCGAGGTTCTGCACCACCGGCGTGTCGCCCTGCATGGTGCGCAACTGCTTGATCACGTCGCCGGCCTTGTCGAGGTCCCCGGTGGCAAGCGTGGCGAAGAACAACGCCTCGCCGACCATCGGCTGGGTCGGCGCAAGCTTCAGCGTCGATTCAAGATCGCCGATCGCATCGCTGACATCCCCCTGCCCCAGCCGCGCCGCGGCGAGCCGGGTCTGCAACCCGACATCCTTCGGCGCCAGGGTTTCGGCCTTCTGGTAGACCTTGATCGCCTCATCGCCCCGGCCGGCCGCGACGTAGGCGCGCCCCAGCAGGTCGTAGGTCTCCGCATCGCCCTGGCCGGCGTCGGCGATCCGCGACAGCGTCTCGATCACGCGGTCAGGCTGATGCTGATCCGTCTCGATATGCGCCAGCAGCTTGTAGCCGGCGAGGTCATTGGGCGCCTTGGCGACGTAGCGCGCCGCGGCATCGTGCGCCTGCTCGAGCTGGCCGAGTTCACGCTTGGTCACACCCAGCAGATAGTAGGCGCGCGGAATGCGGCCGAGGTAGTTGTTGATCCGGTTGAGCGTGTTGTCGACCGCGTGCCAGTCCTTGGCGTTCGCCTGCAGCACGGCCTGCAGATAGAGCGCCTGCACATTGCCCGGCGCGACGGCGAGCACCGCCTGCACGTCGCCCTGCGCCGAGGTGATCTTGCCGGTTGCCAGCAGCATGCTGGCCCGATCAAGCTTCGCCTGCATACTGTCCGGTGCGGCCTCGACCGCCTGATCGAGCACCGCGGCGGAGCCCACCAGGTCGCCCTTCAGTCGCAGCGCCTGTGCCTTCACCAGCATCGCATCCGCCGATTTCGGCTGCACCGCGAGCGCGGCATCCGCCTGCTTCAGCGCACGATCCGCATCGCGCCGGGCCACCGCCAGCCTGGCGTCGGCCAACAACGGCTGCACCGAGGTGGGCTCGAGTTTCTCCGACGCGGCGAAATCCTTCTCCGCCTCATCGGTGTGATTGAGCCCCGCCTCGGCGATACCGCGCGCGACCAGCATTTCGGAATCGAGCTGGTTGTCCTTGCCGGTCGGCTTGAACTCGTCGAGCATCGCCTGGAATTTCGACTGCGCCAGCATTGATTGACTGAGCAGCGCCAGCGTCTTGTGCGGATCGTAGCCACGATCGCGCGCGCCACGGACCTCGCGCTCGGCGGCCACCGGATCGCCGAGATCGAACTGCACGCGGGCCAGCAGGAAGCGTGCCTCCGCGTTCTGCGGATCGGCCTTCACCGCATTCAGCAACTGAAGCTGCGCCGCCCGCAGGTCGCCCTTCTGCAACGCCAGCCTGGCATTGGCGAGATAGTCCGCCGCATGACCGCTGAGCGGCCAGATGGCGATCGTGGCAACTGCCAACACACCGAGGAAACGCCGGTAACGCATGAGAGGTATCCTCAACCCTGATCTATTCCACCGCCGACCGAAGCGGCAACGCCAGATCTGCCAGCGCCAGATCCGATAACACCTGACCCGATGGCGCCAGAACCCATGGCGCCAGAACCGGTAACGCCAGAACCGGTAACGCCAGACCCCGTAATGCCAGAACCGGTAACGCCAGACCCGATGGTGCCAGAACCGATAACGCCGGACCTGACGTTGCCAGACCGCATCACGTCCGATGCAGCTGCACCGGGCCCGTCGAGCGGCTTGCCGGTTTCGGCGTCAATCCCATGGACCTCCATCAGCCCATACAACGTTGGGCGACTGATCCCTAGCAGCTTGGCGGCGACCGAGAGCGTGCCATTGCTGCGGGTTATTGCCATTTGCAGCACGTCGCGCTCTGCACGCAGCCTGGCCGCGCGCAGGTCGAGGTCGACCACGGCATCGTCCGACGACACCAACTCCAGGTCCTCGGCGTAGAGCTGCCGGCCGTCAGCCATCACCACCGCGCGCTTTACCCGATTTTCCAGTTCACGGACATTACCGGGCCATGAATGCGCCTCCAGCGCGGCAATCGCAGACGGCGCAAAGCCCCGCAGATTGCGGGAAAATTCGTTATTGAACCTGCCGAGGAACCAATTGGCCAGCAGCATGATGTCGCCGCCGCGGTCGCGCAGCGGCGGAATGCGCACGGTGACCGCGTTCATGCGGTACAGCAGGTCGCCGCGGAACAGGCCGTCACGCACCTTGTCCTCGACGCTCTGGTTGGTCGCCGAGACAATCCGCACATCAACCTGGATGCGCGCGCGGCCGCCGATCCGCTCGACGATCTGGTCTTGCAGGAAGCGCAGCAGCTTGACCTGCAGCGGGCCCGGCAGGTCGCCGATTTCGTCGAGGAACAGGGTGCCTTTGTTGGCGCTCTCGATCTTGCCAATGCTCTGCTTGAACGCACCGGTGAAAGCGCCGCGCTCGTAGCCGAACAACTCGCTTTCCAGCAGCGTCTCGGGGATGGCGCCGCAGTTGATCGCCACGAACGGCTGCTTGGCGCGGGGGCCAAGCTCGTGCAGCGCGTGCGCCAGCACCTCCTTGCCGGTGCCGCTCTCGCCGAGCAGCAGCACAGGCACATTGGTCGCCGCCAGTTTCTCGATATCGCGGCAGACCTTCAGCAGACCGTCGTTTGCCGTGATCAGGCGCTCGATCGGGGAACGCGCCGGCGCGTTGGCGGCCAGGCGGCGGTTCTCATCCTCGATCGCGGCAAGCCGGAAAGCCCGATCGACGATGGTGTGGAGAACATCGAGGTCGACCGGCTTCTCGCAGAAATCATAGGCGCCGTTGGCGACCGCCTTCAGGGCGTTGCGGCGCTCGCTGTTGCCGGTGGCCACGATCACCTTGGTGCCGGGCGCCTGCGTCAGGATCTCCTGCAGGGCGGCGAAACCTTCGCTTACCCCATCCGGGTCGGGCGGCAGGCCGAGGTCCATGACCACCACCGGCGGATGATCCTTCTGGGTGGCGGCCAGCGCCTGGGTCCGGTTCTGTGCGATCAACACCTCATGCGCCGGGAACGCCCAGCGGTACTGCGAGCAGAGACCGACGTCATCCTCGACGATCAGCAGTTTCGATTTGGCCATCTAGTCCTCATTCTCGCCGGCCGCCTGCGATCCGTTCAAGGTCAGGTCGATTTGTTGCAAGACAGTTTCATTCAAGCCGACCTTGTTCAACACCCTACCCTTACCACCGAACCGCTTACCGCCATGACACAAAGCGCGCGGCGCTTCCGATCAAGCGGCCCCGCTGCCGCGATTGACCCGCTTTGGCCGAGCGCGCCTGCCTCACCCCCACCAGCGACAGCTCCGCATGTTCGACCGCGGTTCCGTCATACCACCGGCGACGACACCACCGGCGACGACACCACGGGCGACGATACCACCTGCGACGACTCCGTCGACGGCACCCGCACGGAGGGCAGCAAGAGCCGCATCGTGGTCCCAGCCCCCGGGCGGCTCAATACCAGGAGATCGCCCCCTGCGGCACGCAGCAATTCGCGCGCCTGATAGGCCCCGATGCCATGGCCGCCCGATTTGGTGGTGGCGAACGGGCGGAACAGCCGGTCACGAATGAAGTCCGCGGACATCCCCGGACCTTCGTCGATGATGTCGATCAGGACGCTGAGCGGGTCGTGCCGCACCACGACGCGAACCGCATTCGCGGCGCGCCTCGTGGCGCCCCCTGACGCGTCCCCCGCCGGCGCGCGCTCTCCCTCTGCCGCGCCCGTGGCCTCAACCGCATTGGTCAACAGATGCGTCACCACGGTATCGAAGGCATCCGGGTCGATCGCCACCCCTGCCTCGCCGCCATCATCCTCGACAGTCACGCTGGCAGCGCTGGTCCGGCGAAACGCCGCGACGACGTCGCCAACGCGCTCAACCGGCTCGATCAGCGCATGGGTGCGCTCCTGCGTGCCTGCCTGGAGGCGCGTCAGCAGCCTGGTGATGCGCGTCACGGAGGCCCGCACGGTGACCAGCATGTCTCGCTGGAATTCGGGGTTGTCGGCGTGCCTTTCGGCATTGGCCAGCAACATGCTGAGCTGGCCCGAGACGTTCTTGATGTCGTGGATGACGAAGGCGAAGCGCTGGCTGTATTCGCGCAGTTCACGGGTCTGCTGCAGCACCTGGACGGCGCGCTGCTCGGCGACGCGCCCGGCGACCTCGCGGCTGATGACACGCAGCAGCTCGAACACCTCGCGGTCCAGCTTGAACGGCGCGCGCGACTGGGTCAGCACAACAAAGCCCAGCAGGGTGCCGAGGTGGTTGAGCGGCACGGCGAGCCAGATCCGCGGCAGTTCGGGCAGCCACTCGCGCGCGCCGCCGATGGCGCTCAGTTCAACGATGGTGTCGCCATCGCCGAATGCCGCGATCAGCGGATGGCCGGGCGGAATGGCGGTGGTGGCAGCGGGCAGGTTCCAGGAGCCGGCCCAGCGGAATTCCACCTCATCCGGGTCGCGCACGTAAAGCGCGCCAGCCGGGCTGTCGACGACCTCGGCGAGGGCCCGCGCCGCGCGGGTGTGCAGGCCGACATAGGCCTCGGGCGCCGACAGTGTCGCGATGCACTGCATCCATTGGCGGCGATAGTCGTAGCGCAGGCTGAAAAAGTGATCGACCACCAGCGTGCGCAGCCGCGCCCGGCCGGACCCCGAGGTCAGCAGCACCGCGATCGCCAGCAGGCCGCCAAACACCAGGGTGACCTCGGCGACCATCCCCCACTCGGCGCCGGACCGGCGGAACACTTCGCCGGCGGCGGCGAGGCCGAGCAGGAACACGCCGCTGATCACCAGCGTGGCGCTGTGGAACACCACCTGGCGCGAGACATGAATGTTGACTTCCCAGCGCCGGTTGCGCACGGCGGCCAAGGCGATCAGGGGTGCGGCGATCGCGGTGACGCTGGCGCGACCGATGAACAGCTCGGGCGAGACGCGGCGGAACAGCGCGGCGTCGGCGTAGAGCAGCAGGTCATAAAGCGACAGCCCCGCCAGGGCGACGCAGAGCAGGTTGATGTGCCAGCGCTCATCTTCCGGCGAATTGCGGTAAAGGTTCTCGATCAGCAGGATCGTGCCGACGGCGAAGGCGAGGCGGATGCCGACCTGCAGCGAGAAGCCGGACGCGGCGGGCTGCCATAGCAGGTCGAGCAGCGGCATGCCGCCGACGATCAGCAGGGCGATCATGCCCATGGTGAGGAACACCGGCGAGAGCGGTGTCTTGGCGCCCAGGCCACGGCGGCACAGGTGCAGGATGAAGCCGTACCAGGCGGCGGCGCGCAGCAGCTCGAGCGAGCGCGGGACCGGACCGAGCGGCGTCCGCCACCAGATGACCACCGAAAGTGCCCAGGCCGCGGTGACCAGGGCGGCGAGCGCGAGGTAGATGCCGGTGCGGCTTTGTTGGCGCCGGAACAGCACGAGTGCGACGAGCGCCGCATACAGCACGGCGCAAATGCCATGCAGCACGGCCATTGCCTGAAATTCCACAATCATGCCCGCGTGACCGCCGCAAGCCACCGCCTGGCGCGGGTTGCGCCAGAGCCAAGCCCTGACGGGGCGGGCGGTGGGTCAATCAGGTGAAGCATTGCACCTATTACGGATGTGACTGTCATTTAAGAACCGGCAGTGAAGAACCGGCAGTGAAGAACCGGCAGTGAAGAACCGACATTGCGGACCGGCGGCGAAGCAATCACCGTGTGGGCCCGCCCATCGCCCGCTGTCCCGGCATTCACCCGGTCGTACCGACCCTCGCGGAAGGCGGATGGCCGGCCCTTGTTTGGCAATCATGATGCTCCGTCCATCGCGATGGTGTGACCATGACGATGATAGTCCACTGCGTCATCCAATCCGGTGCTGATGTCAGGACGTTATCGGTCACGCCGTTGGCGCATGAGGGCCGGCCCATGGGGGGTGCCGTTTGCTGATTTAGTGCAACAATTCTTGTAATTTGTACTCCGGCCACCGATTTTTGCAAGCAACATGTCGCGGCTTCGTCGCGGGCCGGCGCCCCGCAACCCGCGTCCTGTGCTTCGGAGACAGCGCCTGCGCCCCAACCAATGCCCGACCAATCGACGAGAGAAATCAACCCCAGGCTGTTAAGGATGGAGCAATTCTCCCAAATTGCGATTGTTTGCAAAGGCCCATTCTGTTAGCATCGCGCTGAGGTGGTCCGGGCCATAAATGCGCGTTTCAGTCGCAGGCGCGTAGCTCAGTGGGAGAGCGCTGTCAGCACATGGCAGAGGAGGGGGTTCGATTCCTTCCGCGCCTACCATGAGGCCCCGCGCGGGTGTGGTAAGGGTTCCAATGTGCTATTGGTTTGAGAGGCCTGGGGTTCGGGAGCGCCGGCTCGCGATAACCGGATGCGCTCGGTTGACACAGCGTAAGCCGGGGCCGTTGTGACCTGGGCCATTGTGACCTGGGCCAATGCGACCTGGGCCAATGCGACCTGGGCCAATGTGACCGGGGCCAATGTGACCGGGGCCAGCCTCACCTGGGCGTCCGGGTCAGGCGCCTCCGAGCTCGGAGCGAATGTCGGTTTGCTAGGACCAGTATGTTAGGGGACCCGTTTGTGCGTGACTTCTGGTCTGCCGTGAGCCGAACGTGGCACCGCCTGCTCGTGTCGAGCATCCCGGCCATGGCGTTGATGTTCAGGGCGTCCCGATCCAGGGCGTTCCAATCCAGGGCGTTCCAACCCAGGGCGTTGCTGTCCCGCGTCGCCCTGACGGGTCTGGTCGTGACCGGCGCGATCCTGGCCGGCTCGGTCCTGGCTGCCTGCGGCGACTCGCAAAAAGTCGAAACCCCGGCCGAATACGAGGCCTGGCTGAAGACCCAGAACGAGGGCAAACCGGATCAGCCAAAGGGCGCCGACGAATATATCATCGGCGCCGGCGACTCGCTCAGCGTCTTCGTCTGGCACAATGCCGATCTCAGCGAGGGCGGCGTTCAGGTACGCCCCGACGGCCGCATTTCCGTCCCGCTGATCAACGAGATCGACGCCGCCGGGAAGACCCCGCCGCAGCTCGCCGCCGAAATCGAGGAACGGCTAAAGAAATACGTCCAGGACCCGCTGGTCTCGGTGATCGTGCGCTCCTTCGTGGGGCCGCTGGATCGCCAGATCCGGGTGATCGGCGAGGCCACCGACCCGCAGTCGATCCCGTATCGCGACGGCATGACGGTGCTCGACCTGATGATCGCGACCAAGGGCCTGACGAAATACGCCGCCGGCAATCGGGCGATTCTGGTCCGGCACGGCCCCGACGGCAAGACCCACAACATCGGCCTGCACCTCGATGACCTGATCAAGAATGGCGACATCACGCAAAATGTCGCCTTGCAGCCAGGCGATACGCTAATAATTCCGCAATCCTGGTTCTGACACCGGAGCCTTCCATGGACCCGATTCGCCTTCTGATCCGCCAATACATCAACGCCGCCTGGCGCCGGCGGTGGATCGGGGTGATCGTCGCCTGGCTGGTGTGCGCCTTCGGCTGGGCGGCCGTCGCCTTCATCCCGAACGAATTCGAGTCCAGCGCGCGGCTCTACGTCGACGCGGACGCCGTGCTGACGCCGCTGCTCAGTGGCATCGCCGCGGATTCGGCGCCGCAGAGCCAGCTCGAGCTGATCCAGCGCACCCTGCTCAGCCGGCCCAACCTGGAGAAGGTGATCTCGAAAACCGATCTCGACCTGACGGTGGCCAATCCGTCCGACCGGGAACGGCTGATCAAGCGGCTGGGCAGCGACATCCGGGTCAACCCGCAGACCCGCAACCTGTTCACCATCACCTATCGCGACCGCTCGCCGAAGATGGCGCATGACGTGGTGCAGACGCTGTTGACGATCTTCGTCGAGAGCGCCACCGGCGGCAACCGCAACGACATGGAGAACGCGCGCCGCTTCCTCGAGCACCAGATCTCCTCATACGAGCAGCAGTTGCGCGCGGCCGAGAAGCGGCGGCTCGACTTCCGCTCGAAATATATCGAATTGTTTCCCAACGACGTGAACCTGAGCACGTTCGGTATCGAGCAGGTGCGCGGCCAGATCCGCGGCCTGGAAGGCCAGTTGCAGGACGCCACCAGCAAACGCGATGCGCTGAAGAAGGAGGTCGAGCAAACCCCCACCCTTCTAGTGGTCGAGAACAGCACCGCGGCATCAATGGCGGCGGCCAACGGACCGACGCGCCTGATGCAGGCCGAACAGACCCTGCGAGACCTGCAGTTTCACTTCACTGACCAGCATCCGGACGTGATTGCCCAGAAAAAGCTGATCGCCGAGTTGAAAGCCTCGCCCGAGAAGGCCAGCCAGCCGGCCGCGCCGGCCCCCACGAACAGCCCGGCCGATGTGAAGCGGTCGGTGCCCAACCCGATCTATGACAGCCTGAAGGTCAGGCTGATCGACGCCGATTCGGCGGTCACCTCGTTGCAGCGCCAGCTCGATGAGGCAACGCGGGTCAAGGATCGGATG
>Ga0326727_10015780_pt1 | contig 16106 bp, 11 predicted proteins | sample MB2enrmetagenome_FD_207643 | JGI IMG/M metagenome (GOLD analysis project Ga0326727, IMG submission 207643) | Lab enriched peat soil microbial communities from McLean, Ithaca, NY, United States - MB29MY | ecosystem: Environmental > Terrestrial > Soil > Wetlands > Peat | place: USA: New York...
GTGCCAGACATCCTTGCGAACGCGGGGGGAGTCGTTGTCTCGTATTTCGAGTGGGTTCAGAACCTCCAGGAGCTGTTCTGGACGGAGGGCGAGGTTACGGACCGCTTGAACGCGATACTATCGAGGGCCTTTCAGGAGGTCATCGCCGTCGCCGAAAGAGAGAAAGTAGATCTGCGCACGGCGGCCCTGGTGCTGGGCGTGGGCAGGGTGGCGGAGGCGGTCCGGCTAAGAGGCATCTTCCCCTAGGAGTGGCCGGCGGCTGTGTCTGAGGCGCGCAGTATTGGGGCTCAGCGCCCCCTCCACCGGCAAAGCCGGATGGAGCCTCCCCCCTTCATGTGACGCTAAGACCGCGTCGCGCTGCGCCCTGCGGGACTCCGACGTACACAGACAGTACGCCTCCGTTCCTCGCGCTTGCGCTTCACCGGGGCACCCGCAAGGCAAATCGGGCGGGTCGTGCATCCTCATACGCAGCCGCTTCCTGCCCCGGCACATCCATCTTCCCTTATAGATTAAATCGAACCGCTTAATATCCCAACCATAGATATGCCTGAAAAAAGGGGCGGCTAAGCGCCGCCCCTTTGAACCATTTGGTTATCGCTTCCGCTAGCTCTTCGTCTGCGCTGCTATTGCCTGCTCCACCACCTCGGGGGCCAGCGCTATATCCTGCGCGTCCTCAGGCACGTATGCCGGGTCGATGGGCGTGCCCTTGAGGCTCGCCACCTGGGCGTCCATCGCCGCGAGCTGGTTCTTCAGGTCCTCGTTCTCCATGGCCATCTGGTCGAGCTCTGCGCGCCACTGCATCATGCCGTCGTCGTCCTGATGGTTGTAATACATCAGCGCGTACTGCTGCTCGTTGATGTGGTCCAGCATGAAGGAGAGGAATGTCGAGTCCCACACGCCGTAAGACGGGTACATCCTGTAGACGTAAGGCGGCGGCAGGTAGTTGTGATGCTCGTAGAAGACGTCGCGCCGGTAATGGTAAGTGCCGGGGACGATCCTTACCCTGGCGAACAGGGGGCGGTAGGCGTCGCGCGAGAAGTGAAAGGGCCCCGGCAGCGGCCGGAACATCGAGCGCTGCTCTTCGAAGTGGTGCATGGCGCGCATCTGGTCCTGCCTGGGCGGCTGCAGCTCCATCTTCCTGTGGAGCTCTTCCCTTGAGTAGACGCTCGCGTGTAAGGGGGGCGGCGGAGGGCTTCCCGGATGAAAGCCGACGGGCGCGGGTCTTATGCCCGGCTGATACGGCCTGGGACCGGGGCCGGGCCTATTCTGCGGAGGCACGTTCGACATATGTGGGCCGGGCGCGGGCCTTGGCGCCACCTGGGGGTATGGCCTCGGCGCAACCTGCGGCGCGGGCCGGGGCGGTGGCGCGGGGGGCCTGTAAGCAGGGGCGGGGGCAGGTCTCGCCGGGGCAGGCGCAGGCCTTGGCGTATACTTTTTCAGCTCTGCGTAACCGGCGCCCGCTGCCGCAAAAAAGGCGAACGAACCAAGCAGTACCGTTGTTATCCACATTCTTGCCTTCATTCTGTGTCTCCTTTTTCCGGCCGAAAAGCGCGAAGGGCAGGGGGCTGGCTCAAGGGGTGGGTCTTACAGGAGGATTGCCGCTTGCAGCCGGTTCGAACGCAGGGCAAAGGTCTTTCCATCTAACTGCCTCTTCCACGCCGTGCCTAAATCGTAAAACCGCTAATGCGCAAGATCTATCAGGATGTACGAGCCGACACAACTTTACCGCCGTTGAAAAAATATTGTCAACAATTTATTTTCGGCTTATTTTGGGTTTACTTAAGGGCATCGTGGCGTTTGGCGGGCGCCGGTAATGGAGCCGGGGTTGAGTTGCCTGTCCGGCCGGCGTAAGGATGCCCGAATAGGTGCCATCCCCAGTTCTTGTTAGATTAAGTTTTTGCCTCCGGCCCCGCACTGCAAGACGCCCGGTTCCGCCTCCACAAAGGCTAAAACCGGGCGTCTGCACTTCCATGGAACGATTCTTTATCTCCCTTTTCCCCCTGTTACGTCTCCACCGCGAATCCTGCTATCACTGCGGCTGCACCGGCATCGGCTGCGGCCCGGGTGGCGGCCCCTGCTGCGCCTGCGTCAGCCCGTCTATCACCTCAGGCGACAGGGCGACATCTTGCGCGTCCTGCGGGACGTAGGAAGGATCAACGGGCGTCCCCTGCGCCTGCAGGGCCGCGACCTGCTGGTCCGTGGCGTCGAGCCTTGCCCTGAGGTCCGCGTTCTCCATAGCCGTTTGGTCCATCTGCTGGCGCCACTGCATGAACTCCGGCTCGTTCATGTGGTTATAGTACATAAGGGCGTACTGCTGCTCGGCGATGTGGTCCACCATAAACGCGAGGAAGACCGCGTCGTACATTCCGTACCGTGGGGCCAGGGTATAGACGTAGGGTAGCGGCGCCCAGCCGTACACCCTATAGAATGCGTCCCGCCTGTAATAATACGTGCCGGGGATGATGTGCATCCTCGTGAGCAGGAAGCGGTTTTCGGGCCTGAACCTGAAAGGCTCCACGTGCCTTGCAAAGCGCGCCCGCTCGACGGCCCGGTACTCATCGCGCGCCCGTACCGCCTCGACTCTCGTCACGTGGGGGTTGTGGACCTCGCGTACGAGCCTCTCATGGTCAACCGGACCGCGATGGCCCGGAACTGGTGGAGGACCGCCGTGGATAGGGCTGGGACCGGGACCTGGACGAACCGGACCGGGACCTGGATGGACTGGACCTGGACGAACCGGGCCGGGACCTGGACGAACTGGGCCGGGATGGACTGGGCCTGGGCCGGGACCGGGATGGACTGGGCCTGGGCCGGGACCGGGATGGACTGGGCCTGGGCCGGGACCTGGACGAACCGGGCCGGGACCTGGACGAACCGGACCGGGGCCGGGCGCAGGTCTCGGAGGCGGCGGCGCAGGTCTCGGAGGCGGCGGCGCAGGTCTTGGAGGCGGCGGCGCAGGTCTTGGAGGCGGCGGCGCCGGCTTCTTCTTGGGCTCCTCCGCCAGGCCAAACGACGCGGCAAAAACGAACGTCGATGCCGTCAGTATCGCGATCCATCTCCTTACTGCCATAATCTTTGCCTCCTTACGCTTTTTTACATGCAAGCCGAAAGAATGCCCCGGGGCCTGCCCCTATCTTCCGGCGGCCATTCCCGTACCTATCGTTTCGGTTCTTGGCCGTCATTGAAATTGATTTTCGATATATCGACGGGGGCCGAGTCGGCGGCATCGGCTCCAGCGGCTGCGGGCTGATACGCAGGCTGGGGCGCGGCGGACACGCTTGTCCTCCGGCGGACGGGCTGAGGCGCATACCCCGCCGGCGTCTGGTGTCCTTTCGAATACATGCACTGCATGTAGGCTATATCGTAGCGCCTCTGGATCTCCCGAGCAGAAGCGGCGCCTGCGCCGCTCCCCATGGCCGTCCCGCCGAGGAGGCCCGTGGCCCCGCCGATTGCAGCGCCCGCGCCCGCGTTGCCGGTAGCGCCGCCGATTGCCGCACCCAGGCCCGCCCCTATGAGCGTGCCGAGTACGGCCCCGCCGACGGCCTGCCGGTTGGCCGTATCGGCCGCCGAGGCCCCGCCTATCTGCTGGTCGGCCCACTGCCTGCACGCCACGTCATCCGCCTGGAATTTCTCGAACGGCACGCCAGGGCCCGGCATCACGGCGACGGACGGGCCTGTCGGCCCCGTAGCGCACGCGGCCAGCATCATTGCGACCACCAACGCCAATGCGGTCGTTCTACCCGTCATGTCTCATCCCTCCCTTTCGATCCCTTAAGGCCGTCTTGCCGATGACGATCTCTGAGGACCGGACCCTTCAGACGCGTTGGCTTTCCGTCTCCGCCGATCCGGCGGCCCGGTTCTGCAACGTCTATTCTTATAACGCTTCGGCAGGACCTGTCAACGTTTTTTTGGCGCGGAACCGAAGGTATGCCGTTTTTGCCGTTTCGCGGAGGAGAGGGAACTCCTCACCCCACCCTCTAACCTCAAGGGCCGTTGCCCGCCCCTGTCGGGTAGCATAGGCCCGCCCTTACTGTAAATATTTCTTGACAGTACCCCACGCAGTGCATTATGACTTTAGACGGCTGTGCCTGAAACGGTCGGGTTGGCCTGCCTCTTTTTGCAGGCCGGATGCCGGTCAGTCATCATGTTACGCTACCGAGAGGTAGTTGATGGCTTCATCCGATGGAAGAGATGGGGGTGTTACGATGACTGAGATGCATCACTCGGCCCGCACTGCAAGCACCCGTTCCGAGACGCTCTGCAAATCAACGAAGCCCGGCAAATCCGGCATACTCCGCAAATCCAGGGCGCTCAACGACCCAGGCCCGCGCCCTGAGCCCTCCGCAGCGCGCAGGCGGACCTTCAGCGTCCTCCTCGGCGCCGTGTTCTGCCTTTTCCTCTCCGGCCCGGCCTTCGCGGAGCCGAAAACCTTCGAGAAAGAGTACACGTACCAGGCAGGCGACGACGACAGCAAGAACTCCAGCAGGGTGTGCGCCTTGCGGGAGGTCAAGCGGCTCATCCTCGAAGAGATCGGCGCCTACCTCGAATCGAAGACGGAGGTCAAGGACTTCCAATTAACGAGCGACCAGGTCGTCATGTTTACGGCAGGCGTCGTCAGGACGGAGATCCTTGCCGAGAAATGGGACGGCCGCGTCTTCTACCTGAAGGTGAGGGTGGCTGCCGACCCGGACGAGGTGGCAAAGTCGATAGACAGGCTCCGAAGGGACTCCGAAAAGACGCGGGAGCTCGAAGACCTGCGCAAGAACGTAGCCGCCCTGATGGCCGAGAACGACAGACTGAAGCGCGAGATGACCTCCGCGAACGACGCCGACAGGGGCGCGATTGCCGCCGCCTACGAGAAAAACGTGGGGGAGCTGAACGCGCTAGAATGGTTCGAGAGGGGATACGCAAGCGAGATAGCCGGGAACTGCCGGGAGGCGATAAAAGCGTACGACAGGGCCATCAGGCTGAGCGCCGATTACGCCCCGGCTTACAACAACCGGGGGAAGTGCTACGCGCGGCTCGGCGACTACGCGCGGGCCGCGAAGGACCTGGACCGGGCCGTCGCGCTCGGCCCCGGCATCGCGACGATCCGCTACAACCGTGGGAACGTCAACAGCAGGCTCGGCAGGCACAAGCGGGCTCTGGCCGATTTCAGTGACGCCGTGGCGCTCGATCCCAACTTCGCCATGGCTTACAACAACAGGGGGAACGTCTACGTCAGGCTGCGCGACCACCAGAGGGCGCTGGCGGACTTCGACAAGGCCGTCTCGCTCGACCCCAACTTCGCGGCGGCCTATTACAACCGTGGGAATATGTACGACAGGCTCGGCAACAGGCAGCAAGCGATCCAGGACCTTGCGGCCGCCGCAAGGCTGGGTCATCGGAAGGCTGACGAAGCGCTGAAAAGGAGGGGCATCCGCTTGTAGGGGGACCGCGCGGCGAACCCGGTTGTGCCCCTTTGGGTGCGCCCGGCGGCCAAAAAGGGAGATCACGGCTCTATCATCAGCGGGCAGGTATCTATCAAGGAGGACGATATGAGGAGTGGCTACAGGTTCTGCATAATGTTCATCGTCTTGGCCGCACTTGCGACCTGCTGGGGCTGCTCTGCCGGCAAGGTGGCGCAGTGCACAGGCCCGGAGGACAACCCGCGGCTCCACTACGTTACGGGCATGGAGCTCATCGAGAAGGGGCAGCTTCTGTCTGCGCGCGCCAGGTTCGAGCGCGCCCTTTACTGCCAGACGGACTTCCCGCCTGCCTATGACGGCCTCGCCATCATCGCCGCCAAAGAGGCGGCTGCCACCCCGGACCAGGCGGTCAGGGCAGCGAGCGAGAAGCGGATGGCCGACTGCCTGAAGAAGGCCAACTCTTCGGCAGCCACGAAAGCGGACAAGTTCGCCCACGCGGTAGCCGTCATACGCACCCAGACGGCGCTTGCCGGGCCCGACTTCATCAAGACGGCTAAGGCCGCTCACGGCCGCGCCGAGGCGCTCGACCTGAAAGACGCCGAGTTGCTTTATTACGAGGGCAGGGAAGCTGCCGATTACTACATGGGCCTTGCCTTCAGGAAGGCGCAGGACTTCGACGCAGCCAAGGGGCGGTTCAAGGCTGTCCTCGACGCCAAGAGTGTATCCAGGTGGAACGCGAAGGCGGACCGCGCCTGGAACCAGACCGACAGGACCGTGCGCGCAATGGCGGGCCAGACGATCTCCGACCTCGGCAAAAAGATAGCGGTCAGAGCCGTTGTCACCAGGGCGGAGCTTACGTCCCTGCTCACGCACGAGCTCGGGCCGGACGCCCTTAACGTCGGCCCCTCGGCGGGCAAGTCGCACGCTCTGCCCGTCCCCATCGACATCGCGGACAGCCCCGTGCGCGAGGAGATCCTCACCGTACTCAGGTGGAACCTGAGGGGGCTCGAGCCTGCCTACGACAAGCCTACGGGCGGCTATCTCTTCCAGGGCGCAATGCCGGTCAAGAGGGGCGAGATGGCGTTCATCCTGGAAGATATGCTCATCAAGGCGACCCGCGACGAGAAGATCGCGTCCGCTTACCTGGGGCAGGAAAAGTCGCCCTTCAGCGACATAAAGCCCACCTCGCGCTATTACAACGCGGTCATGAACGCGACTACGCGGGGGCTGATGGAGGGGGAGACCGGCGGGTATTTCAGGGTGGACGACCCCGTTACGGGGGCCGACGCCGTGCTTGCGGTCAGGACGCTCAAGCAGAAGATGTATGGTCATTAACAGTGAGGAGGTTGCCATGAAGAAGACGCTGTCCATTCACCTCGTTTCAGCCCTTGTTGCGCTTGCCGCGCTCGCGTCGCTGGCGGGCAACGCCCTTGCCCAGCAGACCGGCATCCCGCAGACGGACGAGCGGTTCGCGGCGACCAACCGGTGGCTCCACCAGGAGAACCTTTCGATAACGAGGACGGTCACCCAGGCGTTTACTGACGGCTACGTCGTGATGGAAGGGCAGGGACTGCCTGCGGCCGGATCGACGAGCGTAGGCCAGAGGCGGCTGACAGCCCAACGCGCGGCTGAGGTCGTGGCATACAGGAACCTCGCCCAGTTCCTGGACGGTGTCGCCGTCGTCGGCGATACGACGACGAGGGATATGCAGATACGGTACGACACCGTGCGGACGGCCGTGAGCGCCTTCATCAAGGGCGCGCAGGTGATCTACAAGGACTACAACGACCAGGAGGGCGCGGCGACGGTCCTCATCAAGGTCGGCATGAGCGGACCGGCAAGCTTCAGCGATACGATGTACAGGCGGCTCATGGGCGACCCGGCCGTGGCTCCGGCGATAGCGACCCCCGCCAGGCCGGCGGCCCCGCCGCCCGTCGTTGCGCCCATGCCCGTCGTGCCTTATGACGGCATGATAATCGATGCGACCGGGCAGTCCTTCCGGCCGGCCCTCATCAACCGGATATTCACGGTTAGGGGCGAGGTGCTCTACGACCCGTCCCGCGTTGCCCAGAAGATTCTCGTCGAGAAGGGGTGCGGCGAATATACGAACAGCGTCGATAAGGCGAAAAGCGCGCTCCAGGGCAGGGGCGTGACGAACCCGCTGATCGTCAAAGCGGCGGGGACGGCCGGCCCGACGGACCTTCAAGTGACCGACGAGGACGCGGGCAAGATATTCTCGGCGAACCAGAAGACGAACTTCCTCGCCGGGGCCAGGATAGCCTTCGTGCTGAAATGAGAAGAGGCGCTTCCCGCCTTCGCGCTCGCGGCGCTGCGCGGGATACGCCGGGAAGACGTGCAGGTTTTCCGGCGGCGTTGCGGGCTGGGGCTTTCCTCGCCGTCCCTTTGCTTCTGCTCTGCGGCGCCCTCGCGCCTTGGGCGCCGCGGGCCTATGGCGACACGATCGTTCTTGAAGGGCGGCTTGAGAGCGACCTGCGCATCTCGAAGGAGATGCGCTGGACCGTGGACCGCCCGCTCTCGGAGCTGACCGTTGACCTCGCCATCCCGGCGAGCTTCTCCAACCGCGTCCTCTCGCAGCAGATAAGCGGTATCAGGGTCGATATCACGCCCCAGCCGTCCTCCGTCAAGGAGGAGCGGGACCACCTCGGCAACCTCCGCAGGAAGGTCACCTGGCGTAACTTAAGGACGGACCCGGAGATAAAGATCTCCTTTGACGCGCGCGTAGACGCGGTCCTCAACAAGATGGAGAGCAGGGCGCCTTTCCCGCTGACGGGCGTGGGGGCCGGGGAGAGGCAGTACCTCAAGTCCACCCCCCTTGTGCAGGCGGAAAGCCCGGAGATCAGGGCGCTCTCGCGCGAGCTTACGCGCCGGGCGACGACCGAGTTCCAGGCGGTCACGGCGGTCATCAATTATATCGCCGATAACATCAGATACGTTTACAACCCCACGATGTACGACGCGGTCTCGACGTTGCTCGACCGGTCGGGCAACTGCTCGAACTCGGCGCACCTCTCGGCGGCCCTGCTGCGGTCCGTGGGCATACCGGCGCGCGTCGTAGGCGGGACGACCCTAGACAAGCAGCTCAAAGTGCCGATGGACGGCGTGCGGAGCCTCGTCCAGACGATGGGCAAGGGGGGGCACGCATGGATCGAGGTCTATTTCCCCGATCTGGGCTGGCTCTCTTACGACCCGAAGCAGTCGAAGCAGTTTACGTCAACGCGCCACGTCAAGGAGTCCCACGGGACGGACACGTCGGATATAGCCGAAAGCTGGACCGGCGTGCCCTATGCGCCGGCCTATGCAAGCTTCATCGACGCCCGCTTCCTTGAGGACGCAGTCAGGGTGGAGCCCGTCCTGATGCAGGATGCGCCTAAGTCGCACGTGATGAGCAACAACCTGAAGGACCTTGCAGCGGGTCCGGAAGGGATGCTGGTGGCGTCGGCCGAGCCGCCGCCGCAGGGCCCCGGGGTCGTGCCCGGACCGGCGACCGGGCCTGCGGCTACTGCGCCTGCGGGGACTGCGCCGGTTTCTCCTGCGTCGCCGGTTCCGCCCGCCCCGCAGAAACCGGCTGCGCCCGGCCCTGCCGTCGGAAAGCCGGTCGTACCACCCCCTCAGGCGCCCCCTTCACCCGGTCCTGTCGCCGGGCAGGGGCCGCCCGCACCGCCCAGACTGCCTGCAACGCCGCCGCAAGTGGCAACGCCCAAGCCGCCATCCGTGACGCCCCCACCGCCGGTGGCGACGCCCCCGGCCATGCCTCCGCAGCCTCCCGGTCCCGGCCGGCCGCCTGTAGTCGGTCCGCCGTCCGCTGCCAGGGAGGTCGTCCTCGGGAACATGGAGTTTCCAAGTTTAGTAGCGACGTACAGCATCTCCGGCGGCAGGGGGTCGAAGCTCCTCGACGCGGAGACGGCCGAGTACGTCACCTCGACCTACGTCTACGCCCAGGCGTTCACCCTCGACGCCCCTATGCGGCTGCGGGACGTCTCCCTCGCCATGCATAAATTCGGCGGCGACGGCACGCTGTACATGGACGTCGTAGCGGACGCCGGTGGCAAGCCGGCCCTCGAAGGCTGCCGGTCGCTCCCCGTCTTCCTCGACAACTTCCCGCGAAGGCCGGGCTACTCCTGGATGACCTTCAGGTTCCCCCAGGGGACGACCGAGACGATGCTGCAACAGGGCAAGCACTGGATCGTCGTGCGCCATTCGGGGGAGGCGATAGCGACGTGGTTTTTCATACCGGGCAAGTCGTACAGCGGACCGGACGACACACGCTCGACCTCGAAGGGTTATCAGTGGGAAGACATCCTTGCCTACGATTTCGTCTATCGCGTCAGAGGGGTCCGGTAGGGTCGTTTCACGCTGCGTGCACGCTTCGCGCCGGAGAGATTTTTCTCTCTTTCTTGCGATAGCTGCTGAAGACAGGCGTGCCAGGCCAAAGAGACAGGAAGAAATGATGATGAAACATACCAAACGTACCGGTTGGGGTTGCGTAGCGATCGCGGCGGTTTGTGCCGCCCTGTGGCTCATCTCTCTGGGCGGCTCGCTTTCTCTTGCTTCGGCGCCGGACATCGAGATGGTCTCCGTGAAGGGCGGGTGTTTCCAGATGGGCGACAGCTTCGGTGACGGCTTCGACGACGAGGAACCCGTCCACGAGGTTTGCGTGGACGATTTCTACATAGGTAAGTACGAGGTGACCCAGGCCGAGTGGCAGGCGGTGATGGGAAACAACCCCGCCAAATTCAAGGGGGACCGCCGTCCCGTGGATTCGGTAAGCTGGGAAGAGGCCCAGGCGTTTATTGCCGCACTCAACCAGCTTACGGGCAAGGGCTACCGCCTTCCCACCGAGGCAGAGTGGGAGTACGCGGCCCGCAGCGCGGGCAAAAGGGAAAAGTGGGCGGGTACGAACGACCCGGGCCGGCTCGTCGAATACGCGTGGTACTCCACAAACAGCGGCAAGGCGACCCACGACGTAGGCGCCAGGAAGCCCAATGGCCTCGGCGTCTGCGACATGAGCGGCAACGTCTGGGAATGGGTGGGCGACTACTACGGGATGACCTGGTACGACGGGAGCGCGAAAGACAATCCCCAGGGACCGCCGGCCGGCAGCTACAGGGTAATCCGGGGAGGCTCCTACAGCAACCCCCCACGGAACCTTCGCGTTACGGAACGGGGCAAAAGCGACCAAAAATCCCGGGACATAGCCGTCGGCTTCCGGCTGGCGGCCCCATCCAGGTGAAGCACTTCCATATATTCGATACCTCGAAGCCCACTCACCCACAAAGTCAACTACAGAGTTGTCAAGGCATCTGTAAATACTCTTTAGCCTCTTTCGCGGCCGGAGGGATTTTCGATGGATTTTCCCGTGATCGGCGGGCCGCCCGCCGAAATAGTACATTTTAGTACATTGAGGCGGCGCGGCCCAGGCGAGACAGGGAAAAGGCGTGTAACGCACTACCCTGCGGTTAGCTTTCATATAAACCGCAGGGCAAATAACCCGGCCGCCTTCACCACGCTGATACTTGACATTGCTTCTGGATGCCTTATAATTGCTCTAGGTGGGAAAAGGGTAGAGTAACTGAGAAGATCCGGTCGCGTACAAGGGGCAGTGCAGACCGGGAGGCGAGAATCTTCTCAGTGAAATATGGCGAACAGGCCGATCCCCAGGATGTTTCGTCCGAGCCTTGACCCACCTCTGTTTTACGTACAACCTCGGTCCTGTCTCAGCGCAAAAGTTCTCGGTCCGTTCTTGACACGCCTCAAGATGCACAATAGATTTAGCATGAGGGTGGGCAATAGCCGGGCGCCATCATGCGAGCGCTCCGTAGTCAGTTCCCGGCGATCCCACCCCGCTTCCTTTCGGGCGGTCCCTTCGGGCAAGGGCGCATCGCCATACTCTGACGAAAATAAGCCTTTCTATTTGGCCGACGGCTGCCAGGCTGCCATGTGCTTCAGGTAGCTCCAGCGCAGCCTGACCGTTTCCTGCGCCTGCTTCAGGAGCTCGGCCGCAAGCTCCGGGTTGCTCATCCGCAAGGCCCGGTATCGGTTCTCCCCGTATGCGTACTGCTCAAGGGGAAGGGAAGGCTCAGGGCTGTCGATGACGAGCGGATTTTTCCCTTCCTTGAGGAGGTCCGGGTTGTACCGGAAGAGCGGCCAGTGGCCTGAGGCCACGGCCCGGCGCATTTCCTCAATGCCTTTGCCCATGTCGATCCCCTGGGCTATGCATGTGGCGTAGGCGACGACGAGCGACGGGCCGCTGTAGCTTTCCGCTTCGAGGAGCGCCCGGAGCGTCTGGGCGGGGTTCGCGCCGAAGCAGACCTGGGCGACGTAAATATATCCGTACGTGGTCGTCATGAGGGCCAGGCCCTTCTTCGGTATCGTCTTGCCGGCCGCAGCGAACTCGGCGGTCGCGCCAATGGGCGTCGATTTCGACATCTGGCCGCCCGTGTTCGAGTAGACCTCCGTGTCGAGGACGAGGATGTTCGTCTTCTGGCCTGTGGCGAGCACGTGGTCGAGGCCGCCGTAGCCTATATCGTAGGCCCAGCCGTCGCCGCCTATCGCCCAGACGCTTTTGGGCACGAGGTAATCGAGGACGGAGAGCAGGCGTCGCGCCTCCGGCGAGGCGTCGCGCTCCAGCAATCTCTTCAAGGCTTCTATCTTCTCGCGCCGCTCCTCGACGGCCTGCCGGTCCGCGCTGCCGGATGCGCCGTCGGCCGCGAGCAAATCCGCGATGAGCGCGCCCGTCTGGGCGCCCGCCGGTGCCTGCATCCTTTGCAGGAGCAAGCGGGCCTCCTCGGCAAAGCGCCTGACCGTCTGCCCCATGCCGAAGGCGAATTCCGCGTTGTCCTCGAAAAGCGAGTTGGACCAGGCGGGGCCGCGGCCGTCCGTGCTTTTCGTGTAGGGGATCGTCGGCAGGTTGCCGCCGTAGATGGAGCTGCACCCCGTCGCGTTCCCGATGAGGAGACGGTCTCCGAAAAGCTGCGTTAGGAGTCTGATGTATGGCGTCTCGCCGCACCCCGCGCAGGCGCTGTGGTACTCGAAGAGGCTCGTTGAGAACTGGCTCCCTTTCACGGTGCGCACGTTGTAGCGGGATGGGGCAAGCGGCGGCAGGGAGCTGAAAAAGGCGTAGTTTTCCGCCTCCCTATCAACTATCGGCTCGTTCAGGAACATGTTGATCGCCTTGAAGTTGGGCACCGGCTTGCCGGAGGCGTCCTTCTTGTGCGCAGGACAGGCATAGACGCAGGAGCCGCAGCCCGTGCAGTCCTCCGGCGCAACCTGGACGGTGAATTTCAGGCCGGCAAGCTCCTTGCCCTTCGCATCTGCCGACTTGAAAGAGGTGGGCGCCCGTGCGAGCAGGCCGGGGTCGTACGCGTTTATGCGGATCGTCGCGTGGGGGCAGACGTACGAGCAGAGGCCGCATTGTATGCAGATGTCCGGCTCCCAGACGGGTATATGCACCGCGATCCTGCGCTTTTCGTACTGCGTGGTGCCGGTCGGCCAGGTGCCGTCCACGGGCATGGCGGAGACGGGCAGGCTGTCGCCCTTCATGGCGATCATGGGGGCGAGCACGTCTTTTACGAAGAGCGGCGATTCCGGCACGACCGGGCCGCGCATCGGCTTGCCCGTGACGCGGTCGGGCACGGGCACCTCCACGATGTTCCGAAGCGCCGCATCGACGGAGGCGTAGTTCATCTCGACGATTTTCTCGCCCTTCTTCATGTACGTTTTTTTTATCTGCTCCTTGATCGAGCGGATCGCCTCTTCCTTCGGTATGATGTTCGAGATCACGAAGAAGGCGGTCTGCATGATCATGTTGATGCGGCTGCCCAGCCCCAGCTCGTCCGCGAGGGCCACCGCGTCGATGATGAAAAGGCGCATTTTTTTTGCGACGAGCTGCCGCTGCGCCTCAAGAGGCAGGCTGTCCCATACGCTCTCTTTCGACTGCGATGTGGTGAGGAGAAAAGTGGCGCCCTCGGCCGCATCCGCCAGCATGTCGTAAGTCTTGAGGAACGACGGGTTGTGGCACGCGATGAAAGTGGCCTTCGACAGCAGGTAGGGGTTGCGGATCGGCTCGGCGCCGAAGCGCAGGTGCGAGACGGTGAGGGAGCCCGATTTCTTCGAGTCGTAGACGAAGTAGCCCTGCGCGTAGTTGTCCGTCTCCCCGCCGATGATCTTGATCGTGTTCTTGTTCGCGCCGACCGTGCCGTCAGCGCCCAGGCCAAAGAACATCCCCCGGAATACGCCCTTGCCCTCGATGGTGAAGGACCCGTCCACTCGCAGGCTTCGGTGCGTCACATCGTCCGTGATGCCGACGGTGAATCGGTTTTTCGGCTCGGGCGCGGCCAGGTTGTCGAAGACGGCCTTCACCATCGCGGGGGTGAAATCCTTCGAGCCGAGGCCGTAGATGCCGCCCACAACTTTAGGGAAGCGCCCGAAGGGCGCCTGGTGCGTCTCCGTCGCCTCGCCTATGGCCGTACGTACGTCCATGTAGAGCGGCTCCCCGGGCGCAGCCGTCTCCTTAGTCCGGTCGAGGACTGCTATGGAGCGCGCACTCTTGGGGAGGGCTGCTACAAAATCGGCGACGGAGAAAGGGCGGAAGAGGCGCACCGTGAGAAGGCCCAGCTTTGCGCCCTCCGATGCGGCGAGGAAGTCGATGGTGCTCCGGCACGTGTCGGAGGCGGACCCCATGATGACGATGACCCTCTCCGCGTCGGGCGCGCCGTAATATTCATATAGCTTATATGAGCGCCCCACGATCTTTGCGAACCGGTCCATGCAGGCCTGCGTGATCTGCGGCACCTTCATATAGAACCTGTTGACCGTCTCCCTGCCCTGGAAGTAGACGTCCGGGTTCTGCGAGGTGCCCCGGATGACGGGACGGTCGGGGGAAAGGCCCCTGCGCCTGTGGGCGAAGATAAGCTCCTCTTCGATCATCCGGCGCATGTCGTCGAAAGAGAGCTCCTCGATCTTCTGTATCTCGTGGGATGTCCTGAAGCCGTCGAAGAAGTGGAGGAATGGGACGCGCGACTCCAGCGTTGCGGCCTGGGCGATGAGGGCGAAATCCATCGCCTCCTGGACGCTCGCGGAGCAGAGCATGGCGAACCCTGTGGAGCGGACGGACATCACATCCGAGTGGTCGCCGAATATGGAGAGCGCCTGCACCGCGACGGCGCGCGCAGTGACATGGAAGACCGTGGGGGTGAGCTCGCCCGCTATTTTGTACATGTCCGGAATCATAAGGAGCAGCCCTTGGGATGCGGTGATGGTCGTGGTGAGGGCGCCTGTCGTGAGCGACCCGTGCACTGCGCCTGCCGCGCCCGCCTCCGATTGCATCTCCGTCACCCCGGGCACGAAGCCCCATATATTCGTCTGGCCCGCGGCGCTCTTGCTGTCGCAGATCTCGGCAATGGGGGAAGACGGGGTGATCGGGTAAATCGTGATGATCTCGTTTGTCGCGTGCACCACGTGCGCGCAGGCCGTGCAGCCGGCCACCGTTACCATCCTTCTTTCCATGGGGGGATCTCCTGTTAGCTGGTCGATAGGGGTAATATAATGCAGGTCAGGCAGGCAGGGACGGGGCAGATGCATGCTTACGGGTTGACAGGGGTCGCGTGTGGTGTTATCATGTAATCGTCATTAACATCATGGAGGAACCATATGGTCAGGACGCAGATCCAGTTGACGGAGGAACAGGCCAGAAAGGTAAAGAAGATGGCTGCCCACAGGGGTGTGCCGATGGCGGAAGTCATCCGGGACGCAATTGAAGGGGCGATCCGCTCCGAAACAAGCGCAGTCCCGGGGGATAGGCGCAAGCGGGCACTCGATATCGTGGGGAAATTTAGGTCGGGAAAAACGGACGTATCGAAGAGACACGACGCCTATCTGACGGAGGCGTTCAAATAGATGGCGATCTTCGTCGATACCTCTGCTTTCTACGCCCTGCTCGATGCGGACGACGAGAACCACGTGCGATCAGCCGAAACGTGGCGTCGGCTCATGCTGTCCAACGAGCACGTCGTCACGACAAACTATATTCTCGTCGAAACCTTCGCCCTTGTCCAGAGCAGGCTTGGCCTTGAGGCAGTCAGGGAATTTCAGGAAGCCGTTGCGCCTGTTCTCTCCGTGGAATTCGTCACGCCGGACATCCATCGTCTGGGCATTGCGGCTTTGCTCGCCGCATCGAGAAGGGGCCTGAGCCTGGTCGATTGCATCAGTTTCGAGGTGATGCGCGACCTGGGGATAAAATCCGTTCTTACCTTCGACGGCCATTTCCGGCAGTACGGGTTTTCACTGGTTCCGTGAGCCGAGGGTGATAAGGGGGGATTGAAAAGTAATACGTAAACCGTAACGATTACGGAGCATCAAAGAAGGAGAGGGAACACAGTCAAGCATAAATCGCTATGGAATTTCCAAGAGACGTGTAAGTGTTTGCAGTTGTTTCGGGCTAACTGAGTTTAGGCCAGTGGAGATCTTACCCAAATGCACGGCAGGGTGACTATTGGGGCTCACAACCTCCCTTAAATGCAGGAACCCCATGTTAGTTGGGCCACGATAGCCAAGCATTTCAGCGGCTGGTCTAACCCGTGGCAGGGTACGATTGGTCCAAATGACGTCGCCGTTCATTGTTCTTACGATCCGACCGCCGCCGAGGAGTCTTGTCACGCCCGTAATCAGTGAACGCCATAC
>Ga0326727_10015781_pt1 | contig 16106 bp, 11 predicted proteins | sample MB2enrmetagenome_FD_207643 | JGI IMG/M metagenome (GOLD analysis project Ga0326727, IMG submission 207643) | Lab enriched peat soil microbial communities from McLean, Ithaca, NY, United States - MB29MY | ecosystem: Environmental > Terrestrial > Soil > Wetlands > Peat | place: USA: New York...
GTGCCGGAGTGTTTCGGGCGGGCAGTTCAGGTGGCGCGCGACCGCTCCCCGTACATCGTCGTTATGGTTATCGCTGAGCGCTACCAGTATCTCCGGGGTGCTAGCAGGGTTGTTGGCTGCCGCCCATAGCACATGGGGATGTTTGTCACGGCTGAGCGCTCGCAGGACCGGCAGGGGGCAGCGGCGGTTACCGGCGGTCGCGCCACGGACGTTTTTGCTGTTGTCCCGGCTCAGCCCAGCCAAAGTCTCAGGGGGGCAGTTGTCGTTGGCAGCGGCCGCCTCTCGCACCTTCCAGTCCCGGGCGGTAGCCAGGACGGCCAGGACGCCGGAGGGGCAGTTCGGGTGTTTCGCTGCTGCCAGTTGATGCTCGGTACCTCTGGACGTTGCTATGTGAGCTACGGTCTCCGGGGGGCAAGCGGGGTGCTGGACAGCCGCTTGGCGCACATCGGGCTGGCTGTCGGTCCCTAGCTGCGCCAGGAGCCGCGGTGGGCACTCGGGATGGTAAGCTACAGCGATGCGCACCGCCTGGGAGGCATCCCGAGCTAGACGGCCCAACCAGCCAGCCGGCGCTCTGCGGACCACGGAGGTCCGTACCGACTCGTCACGGTCCCGGCTGAGCCTGTCCAACACCTGGACGGGGCAGCTCCAGTTGTCAACTACGGCGAGCTTTACTGCCTGCTTGCTGTCATCTGCTAGCAATCCCAGCAGCTCAGGGTCGTTAGGTTTTTTGCTCGCCAGCTGATGGCGCACTGACACGTCGGGGTCATGGACCATAGCTAAAAGCTGCTGTTTGTTACAGTTCCACATCACATATTTGCGGACGTCCGGCTCTTTGTCCCGGACCAGTTTTTCGACCGCGGCGGCAGACAAGTTACGGTTGCCAGCTAAAGCGCAACGGACCCCTTTGGCCGGGTCGCGGCACAGAGCCAGCAGTACTTCTGGGGGTGTTGTTTTCCCAACGGCGGCCTGATAACGCCCGTCGAGATCGGGATGGTCATCATGTGCCCACCGGGGCGGCCCGACCTGGGTGCGGCAGCTCCCGCCCCAGATATCTCCGCAACGGTAGTGCTGGAGGGCGGGGGCCGGCATCTGGGCCAGCAGGTCAGCTGCCGGGACGTCCACAGCGGGACGGCCCCGGGCCCGGTACTGATTGGTACCCGCGCCTCCCCGGGCTTTACCTAGCTGGGCAACCATACCGTTCGCTGTGCCACATCGACCTTGGCCGCCCGCGTGCTGCGCCGGGCCCGGCTGCACGGTCCGCAAACAGCGCCAGGCCACCAGCCTGCTATAATACATCGGCTGGCTGGTGTGCTGTCTGTTACCGGTTTAAGCGCCGGACGATATCTGGTCGGGGGCGTCCAGGGTGGCCCGCACCCGGCGGGGCAGCCCTGAGAACACGACAGCATGCGAATCTTCGATGAGCTCCGCCAGCATCTGGTCTGGGACGGTGCTGTCCAGGGTCACTGTGATCCAGTTCCTGTGGTCGGTGTAACGGCCCGGCTGGATAGCCGGGTGCTGGGTGAGCAGGCCCATCAGCTCAGGCTCTATTTTCAGGTTCATGGCGCCAGGTGTGCTGTCCAGGCTGATCCAGGCGAAGATCTTGCCGCCAAGTTTGAACACGGCAGTGCCCTCGCCGAACGGGTAGCACAGCTCAGCGGACGGCTGGGCCTCGCAGACCTGCAACGCCCGCTCTCTCTGGTCGCCCATCAACGTCCCGTCCCCGCCGTCCGGTCCTGCCTAACCACATCTAGAATATCGGCTCGGGCAGGCCGGCAGGACAATCGTACCATCCGTGCCGTTCTCATCTGGATATGTTACTAGCGGACCTCAGGTCTGGGCGGCGTCTTTGGTATGCCCGATCTTGCTGATCTTGCTGCTCTTGCTGCGTACCGTCCCTGCCTGTCAGGTCAGGGTTGTTGCTGGTCTAGTTCCTTCCCGATTTTGGATGCTTTCGCGGTGTACAAGCCCGCTCGGATCAGCTGTACAGCGTTGCTTACCACCGAGCCTAATTCCGGGTCAAGCAGGGTGATAGGCCGGTCAGCGGCCGCTGCCGCTGCCGCTCGGGCACGGTCCTGCTCGTCGCTGATCTGCAGCTGCTCGTCGTAACGCCGTCGCTGTTCCTCCCCTGACAGCAGGAACTCTCTGACCTCCCGGATGTTTTCGCGCATCTGCTGGGACCGTTCGGGCGCTGTGTTAGCGAGCGCGCTGGCCTGACGGGTCAACCTCTCCATGGCTCCTGCGATCGTTTCGACGGTGGCATCGCGCTCCACGTTGAGCAGTTTATACAGATTGTGCATAACAGCACCTTCCTTCGGCGTCCTGGCTGGGCTGGCCGTTCTCACTCAATGTGGGCGGCTTTCACTGCGTTGTCGGCGGCGGTGGTGGCGGCGGGATCGGCGCCAGTGTCGCGCACGATGGTGGCGGTGGCGCTTTGACCGGAACTGATATCGAAGGCGGTTACTTCCAGGATGCCGTCCCGGTTGTAATGCATGGTCACTTTGATGGGCTGCTCGGCGGGCCGGCTGGCGGGCAGGTCGGTGACAGCTACCTCGCCGATCCGGGTGCACAGAGCAGGGTCGGGGTCTTCCCCTTCGATGATAGGCACGATCACCTGACGTTCGTTGGCGCGCATGGTGTAGAAAGTCCGGGACCCTTCGCAGGGCAGCGGGGTGTTACGTCCCAGGACAACGCTGACGGTGGGGTGGCCTCCCTGGTCCCGGGGTTTGTCGTAGACCGAGACCCCCAGGCTGTGGGAGGCTACGTCGGTGACCGTGAAACTCTCCAGGTACTGGCGGGCGTCGGGAGCTAGCATCAGGGCCTGACCTTGCTCTAGCTGGCGGCGGGCAGCGAACAGGGCGGCACCTTGTGCCACCGCCTCGTCAGGCCGCACCGAGGTGTCCGGCTCTTTGTTAAACAGGGCAAGCAGACGCCGCTGGACAGCCAGGATACGGGTGGACCCGCCGACGGCCAAGACGGTGTCTACCTCTTTGGCGTTCATACCGGCGGCGTCTAGCACATCTACAATTTTCTCCGCCATCTCGTCGATGAGCACCCGGGTTAACGTTTCGAATTTGTCCCGGGTGACCTCGACCCGGGCGCTACGGCCTGCTGCTTGCAGCGCCACCATGGTGCGGTCCCGGGCCGTCAGGTCGTGTTTAGCCCGGTTAGCCCGGCTTAACCATTCTTGTGACACCTGGGTGAACTCTTCGATGCTGAGAGCGTCCGGGTCGGTGACATCGATATGGTTGGCCTCAGCGAAACAGGACACGAAATAGTCGAACAGAGCTTTGTCGATGTTGGCGCCCCCCAGATAGGCGTCCCCTCCGGTGCCTATCACTGTCAACGACCCGCTTTCGAAACGCATCACCGTTATGTCGAAAGTCCCGCCGCCGAAGTCAACCACCGCCCCGGTCATCGCCTCCGGACGTTTGTCATAGCCGAAAGCGATAGCTGCCGCGGTCGGCTCGGACAGCAACCCTAACACCTCCACGCCGGCCATCTCCGCGGCCCGGCGGGTTGCCATGCGCATCGCGTCGTTGAAATAGGCAGGCACAGTGACCACCGCCTGGTCTACAGGGCCGACCAGCCGGGTGGCATCCTGTACCAGTTTGCGCAGGATCAGCGCCGAGATATGCTCAGGGCCGTACTGCACCCCGGCGTTCGCGAACGCCCACTGGGAACCCATATGACGTTTCACCAGCTGCACCACGTTCTCAGGGTCGACGGCCAGCGCCTCCTTCGCTACCGCGCCGACAACCACCGAACCACGGTCAAACAACACCACCGACGGGGTGGTCGGGGACCCTTCGGCATTGGGGAGCACCTCGGGGATACCAGCGCCGTTTACACGGGCGACCACCGAGAACGTGGTCCCTAAATCGATACCCACTGCTGTGCTCATCTTAATACCTTTCTGGTCCGGCGCTCACCGGATCCGATGGCGGTCATGGCAGCACCTCACAACCCTGCGTCCCGACCGTACCGTCAGCGCTGTGCGTACCTTCGCTGCCCACGCTGTCCGTACCCGGGCCGGCAACGGGCGGCGGCGCCTGAACGGGCCCGGCTGGCACAACCACGCTGGGTGCCGACCGCGCGCCACACCAGGCGCCGCCGCTGCCCAAGATCAGGCTGCCGAGCAGCACTCGAGCCGGGTCAGCTGCCCACATAACGGTCAGGCCGGAACGGCTGGCGCCCGCTATAGCCGACCCTGCCAGCTTGGACAGAGCCGAGCCGGCGATGGGGACCAGGCCGAGCAGGCCGCCCGCCAACACCTGGCCGATAACGGCCAGAGCGGAGCTCAGCCGGCCGGAGATACCCAGGTTGGAATTAGCTGCCCACAGGGCAAGCAGGACGCACAGCGGCACCCCTATGAGAGCAGCGGAGGCACGCCGGCCTGCGGGCACCCCCCGGGCGTACCAGCGGCCTGCCATTACGGCCGCGGCCAGGATGATAACCAGCATCACGGCAGCGGCCGCCACGTCCGGCCTGCCCGGGGCGAACATACCTATATGCCGGAAGGTGCCGGCACCTAGCACCGTGGCCTGCACCGTCATCGGGGCTCCGGCTCCAAGGCCGAGGCCCTGGGCCATCCAGGCCGGGGCGCCCAGCAGCAGCAGCGGGGGGCTGGACGCGGTGGTATGGCCGAACTTGGGGTCCAGCAGCGCCGCCAGGCATACCGCCAGCCAGGTCGCGGCCGCGGCCGTACCCAGAGCCAGCAGCGACCCGGCGCAGACCCGTAGCACTTCCGTCTGGTGCCGCACCAGCCGCGGCCAGCGGTACCCCGGGCGGCTGGCCGCCCCTGACGCCGCGGCCAGCGCCACCAGCGCCACGCTGATCACCAACCCGAAGCTCGGCGCCGGGGTGGCTACCACCGTCTGCTGCAGACCGACACCGCTGATCATCCGGGCGCTGAGGGCCACCCCGCCGGCACGGGAGACCACCCTGCACATAACCAGGGCCAGCGCCAGGTTGACCAGGAACACCGCAGCAGCAGCAACGGCCGGCCGGACGGCCGCCCGACGTCGCATGGACATCACCGCGATTACCGCCAGCTCAGCTGTGATCGCGCTCCAGGGCAACGCCGCCGAGCCCGACAGGACCTGAGCGGACAGCCCGAAAGGCAGGCTGACCGAAACATGTAGGTGCCAGGTGCCACCGAGCCCGGCCAGCCAGGCGGCCAGCAGCACCCGGGAGAGGCGGACGGGGTGCCACAGCCCTTCGCTGGACAGCCACCAGTTGCATACCGCACCGGTTACCGCGGCGGCCACGAACCCCAGGGACGTTATCACGACAGCCTGGCGGAACGCCATCGCGATCTCCCAGGTACGGTCGTGAGCCGCCGGTCTGAGCCCCATCAGCCCAACCCTCGCACCCTGGCTTGGCGTCGTAGCACCCGGGCGCACAGAGTGACACCTACGACCGCAAGCACGGCCAGCATCATCCAGTCAACCATCAGGCCGCCCAGCGAGCCGGGGTACAGCCCTGAGGTCTCATTCAGCGCCGCGGCGTTATCCCCAGCTATCCCGCCCAGGCCTGACACGCTCCAGCGGCTGGAGATCAGGAACGACAGCACCCCGAGGTCACCGAGCGTGAATAGCACCCCGGACAGCACTAACTGCGGTATCAGCAGATAAGGCACGATGCTCATCGCCCGGTCAGAGTTCGGCGCTAAAGCCGAGACCAGCAGCCCGATAGCGATACCGGACATATTGGCCAGCCACAAAGTGATACCCATGGTGATAAACGGCGCCCCTACCGGCCCGTGCGAAGGCAGGCCGACAGTAAGCGACAAACAGATCAGCACGGTAAGAGTCTGGAACGCCGCCAGCACCCCGAGCACCACCACTTTGGAAGCCAGATAGGCGGGAACGATAGCACCCACCAGCTGCTCCCGCTGCCAGATAGCTTTCTCCTTCACCAGCTCGCGTACCGAATTGATCATCCCGAACCAGACCACAGCGCAGCCGACCACGAACATCGTGGTCGCGCCACCCCTCCCTTCAAAACCCCACTGTAACGACGGAGGGGCCACCAAAGCAGCCAGCAGCGCCAGAGCGACACCCTGGCAGAGGCTGAACAGCATGGCGCTGCGGTCCCGGGAGAACAGCCGGACATACCGCTCAGCGAAGATTGTGCCCTGACGGCGGACTACCTGGCGCCACGCCGGGCTCCAGAACTGCAGGCGCACCCCAGCTGTCTGACCGCGGCTCGCAGCGGCCGGTGGCCGCGGGACCAGGCTGCTGCCAGGCGAAGCTGGTACCCGGGCGGCTGCCTCCGCTGACGTCTCCGGAGTTTCGACCAGGGAGAACACGTCGCCCAGTGTCTCCACCCCGAACCAGCTGGTCACCTCCGACGGCGGGGCTGCGTATATTATACGGCCGCCGGGGCCGACCAGCACCAGCTCGTCGCAGACATCAACGTGGGTGATAGCGTGGGTGGTTAAAATCACGGTGCGGCCCTGGTCGGCCAGCAGCCGCAGCAGCAACATCATCCGTTTGTCCAACCCCGGGTCCAGCCCGGAGGTCGGCTCGTCCAGGAACAGCACCTCAGGGTCGTTGAGCAGCTCCGAGGCGATAGACACCCGTTTCCGCTGGCCGCCGCTGAGAGTCCTCACTAGCTGGCGGGACTGGGCGACCAGCCCGACAAACCGTAACGCCTGCCCGATACGCTCCTCCCGTTCCCCAGGTGCGGTGTCGATAGGCAGGCGCAGCCGGGCCTGATAGTCCAACGCCTCATGGACGTTAAGGTCGCCATGCACAATGTCATCCTGGGGGACGAACCCCATCAGAGGGGCATGGGCATGCCGGAACGCAGCCAGGTCATCCCCGTTATACCGGACCTGACCTTTGTCAGCGTTCACCTGGCCGGACAGCAGCCGCATCAAGGTGGTTTTGCCAGCGCCGCTGGGACCGGCGACCGCGGTAAGGGTGGCCGGCGGCAGATGCAACGAAACATCCCGCAGCAACGCCCGTCGAGGCGGGTCCTGCTCATCAGCGGTACCAGGTGCGTACAGGGTGGCCGCGTCCACCTCGATGTCAACGCCAGCTACCTGCTCTAACGCCTGGAGCTCAGAGCGGCCCACCCGGGCGCTGTACGGCCCTATCTGCAGAGTGTCCCCCTGGTTAATATGGCGCCGGCCTTTCAGCCGCTCGCCGTTCACATAAGTACCAGCAACCGTCGCTTTATCTTCCAGCCACAGCGCGCCCAGAGAGTCACACCGCAGGGTGGCGTGGCGGGCACGGACCAGGGCGTGAGACAGGCGCACATCACACCGAGGGTCGCACCCTATGCTCAGCTCGGCTCCCGGGCCCGGCAGCGCCGCCCGCAGACCGCCGGCGTACGTACCCACAGCCGGGACCGCCCCAGCCAGGACCCGCAGAGTCACCACATTGCCGATCTGGTCCCCCAGCCGCAACGTCTCATTGCCCGTGAGCGCCGAACGTCTTACGTCCTCCCCCCGCACCAGCACATTAGCCTCGGGAGCCACAGCCTCGATATACCAGCCATCCCCGTCCCGGCCGACACGAGCGTGGACGGGGGACAGGAACGTGGCCGGCACCACAACATCCGACCGGCTGGTGCTGCCGAACGTGCAGCCGCGCTCTGGCACCTGCACTGCCTGCCGGTACCGGCCCCAGCGCAGCTCAATTTCCAGCTGTCCTGCCGACGGCACCCTCGGGACAGCAGGCCCGCCTGAGACGGCGGGACCGGCAGGAGGCGGTGGCACAACGGCAGCCTGCGGTATTACGGCAGTGGCAGCGGGCGGCGGCACAACGACGGCCACAGGTGAAAGCGGGCGCAGGCAGGCGTAGCAGACCCGGTCCCGCTCCCCCGCCGGAGCCCCACAGTAAGCACACCGCCGGCCCGGGCTCATACTGTCCCGCCAGAGCCAGGAGATGGCCGTGGCGGTAACGCCCAGACCACAGGGATCAGCAGCGCGGTGGCTACTACCAGAGGTATACGCAGATCAGGGACGCTGGCGAGCGCGAACACCAGGAGTACCATCGCGATCTGGCCCAGGGCCCGGGTTGCCGGCACAACCTGGCCGGCGGTGGTAAGGCCGAGCAGGAACAAAGCAGCCAGCCCGAAACCAACGAACCAGACCATACCTTTGTCGACATCCGGTACCAACCAGAACAGCAGCGTCCCGACCAGAGCGGCCGCCGGTACCACCAGCATATTAACGGCCGCTATCTTCTCCAGGAGCTTACGGCGCTGATGCAACAACCGGCTGTACAGCTTGGGCCACGGGATCCATTCCTGCCCCGGCCGGGCCGATGTCCACAGCAAGAAGACAGCTGCCACAGCTATCAGAGCTTCGTCCGGGGCTGCGCATATCAACCCGAGAGCCGACCAGTAGCAGCAGACAGCGGCGTTCCTGGCGCGAGGCCGGGCTGGCGTCCCGGACATCCGTACCAGGACGGACAGGACAAATATCAGCGCCCACAGCACAGCTAGCACGGTGGCCACCCTGCCGCTCAGGATGCCAACAGCAACGGTGGCCAGGATCGCCGGCACCGCGATCTGGACAACCCGGTACTCGCCGGGCAGCTGTTTATATATCTGCTCACCCAGGACGCCCAAACTGCGGCCGACGGAACCTTTGGGCCGACGGGCCGCTCCCGGCCCAGCAGCAACGTAAGGAGGTACCGGCGGGGCTGTCCCGGCAGTACCGGCGGCCAACGGGTTGTAGGCAGCCCCAGCTGCCTGTGGTGCCAGCCGGGGATCGGGAGGGTTAGCGCCCGGCGCGCGCGTCCCCAGCACCAAACCGCCAAGTACGCCCGGCTCATCAGCAGGCCGCGAGACACCGCTACCGGCGGCATAGGGACTGTCCGTCCCCGACAAACCTGTCGGCGCCGCGAGCCCGGTACCACAGTCACCGCAGAACTTGCTATCCGGCGGGTTAGCGCTCCCGCAGCTGGGGCAGACCCCCGTCCGCGCCCCATGTGCAGACGGTGGCTCAGACAGATTGTCAGGCAGGCCCATACGCCAGCCTCCTCACGGCTACTGGTATACCAACAACCCATTATAATGGTTACTTAAAAATAGTATATTCGACAGCGGCGGTTACCCACTGTATGTCGCGGAGGGCGTTAGTCAAGATATCGGCAGCGCCCGCGGGTACCAGATCGCAGGCAGCGGGCCGCCCGGCTGACCACCAGCCCGTGGTGTAATCAGCATACCTGAGCAGACCGTCATACCGACATATATATCAGGAAATGCTACCGATCGGAGGGTCGGCGATAGCTCGGGCCCGGTTCGGTGCTGATCAGAAAGCCGTCCGATGACATACCATCCCGAAGCAGCGACCATCTTCGGTGGCGCCGTGGTACTTGTAGTGTTCTTTATCCTGTTTACTATCGCGGTTACCGTCATTAATTATGTAGCTTTGTTCAAGATAATCACCAAGGCCGGTTACTCCGGAGCGTGGATCATCATCCCACTGCTCCCGCCGATCGGCTATTTCATAACGCTGTTAAGTTCCGGCCTTCTGGCGTCCAGCGCGCTTAACAACGGCCTCAACGGTAACTCCAGCGGGGTCGACTGGGGTGGTCTGGTGGGGCTCTGGGTGCTCGACGGAATTATAGGGCTGGTGGTGTGGGTGTTCTTCCTGATCTTCGCCTTCTCGGACTGGCCAGTCCGGCGGCAAGCCGCCGGGCACCGGGGAGGCCAACCAGGGTCGCGCGATAGTGGTGTTGTGTTTTAAGCTCTCCTGCGTGGTAAAATTGCTGTGTGCGTAAGTTGATGACTAAGGCTGCTGCTGATTACGTAGGTGTACACCCTCAGACTTTGAGGAAATGGGCTAATGAGGGGAAGGTGCGATGCGAGACGGTAGGAGCTCAACGGCACCGTCGGTTCAACACAGCCGATCTAGATAAGTTGCTATCATCGGGGGCTGTGCCGACCGGTACCGAGATCGTGGAAGCGCATTATATCCGGGTGTCTGGACGGGGCGGCCAGCTGCCGTCGCTGGACACCCAGCAGAAAGAGCTAGCAGCAGCCTGCGCGCAGGCCGGCCATATCATGGGGACAGTCTACAGAGATATCGGGTCGGGTCTGTCGGAACGGCGTCGCGGTCTCACCAGAGCTTTAGACTGCGCTTCGCAGCACCGGTTCCAGGTGCTCCGGGTTACCCACGCAGACCGGCTTAGCCGGTTCGGTGTTGCTTACATCCAGCGATCTTTGGATGCTTACGGGGTGCGCTTGGTCGTGCAGCACCCCAACCCGTCCTCAGGGGCAGATGAATTGCTCGCTGATTTCATGTCACTGGTAGCATCGTTCGCTGGCCGGCTGTACGGGCAGCGTTCCGCGGACAACAAACGCCGGCTGCTCACACAGACCGAACAGCAGATAACCACCTGAGATGAACGGCACGCTTACCGGATCCGCTCACGGCCGTATCGTGACGGCTACCGACCCCGGCACCGACAGGCCGCTCGGGCTGCCGGCGGTGAGAGAGTGGCTGGGATGGCTGTGCGCTATCGCTGGAGAGCTCGCCTGTCCCGTATTGGCTGCCCATGGCAACCCCGCCGACGTGCGGCTGTTTGCCTCCGGCAAGACACCCGACGGTGGCCGGCTGCCGCAGAAAGCGTATAAAGCGCTGGAGAGTCTAGGGTGGGCTGCCCCGGTGCCGGCCGGGCTGTTTGTGCCATCCCGGGTGCGGCGGATGGCCAGCGAGCACGCCGGCCGGACAATAAGATCGTCCGCCTGCCAGCTGGAGCTGTCCGAAGCGATGCTGGGGTGCTGGCCGCAGCACATAGACCTAGATCAGCTGCGCACTAAACCTGGTATGGTGCTGGTACGCAACACCCGCCGCCACATCCGCAAGTACTTCAAAACCCAGGATATTCCGCTAGACCAGCCGTTGGCGGTCCCGGTGACGGTCAGCGAGGTGTGGTCTCCTGGTCAAGTCCGGCAGGTAGCTGATCTGTCGGTGGTAGACGGAGAGTATGCCACCCTGATCCGCCGGGGTAGCCGGCTGCATATCACCCTGCTGCTGCCCACCCAAACCCGACCAGCCTGTCGGGCGGATTGGTCCCCGGTGCGGCTGGAGCTGTCAGGGTTCACCCACCTGCTGACGGTGGAGGGTGCCCGGGCGAGCTGGCCCACATTCCACCTAGACCGCGGCGGCCTGGTAAAGGTGGAGATACCGATAATGCAGCCCGTCCCGCTCCGGGTGCCGCTGGACCAAATCTGCCGGGTGTATGGCTATGACTGGGGTGTGAACCGGCTGCTCACCGGGCTGTTCGTTACCCGCGACCAGGATGGCCCCTGGACCGCCAACCGTCCCAGGCATTTCAACCCCGCCGGGATGTCCGCATTGTACCACAGGCAGCGCCAGCAGGGCCAATACCTGCGTGGCAAACGGAACCGCAACACCCAGCTCCTCACCGGCTTGGAGCCAGACAGCTCCGCTGCCGCCCATCTGCTAAAAGCTGTAGACCGGGCAAGCACCGAAAACCGGCGTGTGTCGGACAAAATGACCCGGGGGAACGGGGAGACCGCCCGGCTGGCAGCCAGATGGGCAGTCTCCCAGGCAGTCGCCGCGGGTGCCCAGGCGGTCGCTGTCGAAGATCTCCGCGATATGGAGCCCATCGGTATGGACCGGCGGAACCGTACCAGGATGTCCGCTCAGGTCCGCGGGATCCTTATAGACGAGCTCGCCCGGGCCTGCGCTAAGGCGGGGCTGTGGCTGCTGGTAGTCCCAGCGCGAGGGACCAGCTCCTTCTGCGCCCGCTGCGGCAGCCCCATACGGCATATCAAGGCGCCCAACGACCGGCGGGCAGGCTGGTCCTGGGGTATGTGCACCGGACCAGGCTGCCCCAACCAAGGCGACCGGGACCACCTAGCAGCCGGCCACATCGGCGGCCGTACGATAACGCTGCTGGGGATGTTAGGCCGCCCGGGGGTCATACGGTCCCGGGATGGCGTCAAGGTAACCCTGGGATACCCAGCGTCGCCCGGCAAGACCAAACCGCCCGCCGCCCCAACCAACCCAACATCAACATCAACATCAGCGTCGGCCTCAGGCGCAGTCACGGCTACGTTGGCACAGGTAGCGCCGGTGGTGGCTGAGCCCGCTGAGCCGGCGGTGTTAGTCCCTGGGCTGCGGGTCTGTAAAGTGCCCCGGCACCCGCGGGTGCTACCCCGGGTGAAGAAAGCACGTATCCCGCATAAACGTCGGGACCGGCCGGAACGCCGGCCGTTGTGTGATATTTCGAAGTCAAGGGGCGGTCCGCTAGCCGAGCCGCCCACCCGCCGCCCAGCCTCCATGCTGGGACACCGTTCGGCGGGAGCGCAGCCCAGGCAACAGCTGCGCGGCCCCCACCAGGGCCACGATCATGATCCAGTGCGTCGAGATCGGCTGATAAGGGCCTGCGACGGGCTGAGATACGCCTACAGGCGCCATCTGCGGGCGTCCCCTAACCGGCAGACGCAGACAGCGCTAACAGCACGTATCGCAGTCAGCACCCAAACCCACTAAAATCACGAACAACGGTACCAGTTCAGCCGGCAGCCCAGGCGCCTACCTCAAGCGCACGGCCCCGGCAGCCGTCCGTACCATACAGCGGCCCGCCAGCCCCAACCGAAATGCCGTACCGAGCCCCGGCACCCGGGACCAGGATGGTACGCTGCCCATCATGCGGGACCCTGGTCGAAGCTCGCCGGACGTACTGCACGTCATGCGGCACGCCTATAAGCAACCACGATACCAGTACCAGCCCCCCAGTACCACCGTCCGCCGTGGGGGCCCGACCTGCGGGGCCAGCAGCACCCGGATCTGGACGGCCAGCGCCAGCTGTACCAAGCGAAGCCACGCAGACAGGTACAGCGCAAGCACAATGCCCTAAGTGCTTTGCGCCGCAACCTGCCGGCAGCCTCTTCTGCGGGCAATGCGGAACCCCGATAATCCCTTAAAATAACCGGCCGGGGAGCCCTGGCTGCCCGCCACAGCCGCGGTGCCGCCTGGATGTTAAGTTTCTGTCCCCGCTGGTTTCTGAGACGGGCAGAACTGTGAACGTTTCACGGCCAGCACGTCCCCCACGGCCTGGTTGAGACGGGCCGGAGATAGCTGGCCGGCATGCACAGCGTCGGCAATAGCCTGGATGAGCTGCGCGGTGACATCAGTAACATCAGTGGCATCGAACAGCACCATGTCGGCACCCGCCTCGACAGCCAGGGGGGCCGCCTGGCCCAATGAGTAACCATCCTCACTGACCCCGGGCACCGACAGTGAGTCTGTCAGGATAAGCCCATGGAACTGCAGGCGGTCCCTGAGCAGACCGGTGACCACAGCATACGAAAGGCTGGCGGGCCTCCTGGTTAGACCCGGGATACTGGCGTTCCCGACCATAATGGCTGGCATCCCGGCCTTTATAGCGGCTTCGAATGGCAGCAAATCGTTCCTCTCCAGCTCGGCGATAGGAGGGGTGTTCGCCGGCCCGTCGTCGGTGTTGTAGCTAGCCTGGCCCTCACCAGGGAAATGCTTGACCACCGGGATCACACCACCATCGAGCATCCCCCGGGCGAACGCCAGGCCGTAAGCTGCAGCTACCGTCTCCACGGGGGAGAACGAACGTGGGCCATCCACATGCTCAGCGTCAGGCCCGGGCCCGGTCGCCAGATCAAGCACCGGGGCGAGATCCATGTTAACTCCGTTAGCCCGCATAGCCCGGGCGACCTGGGTGGCAAGCTGCTGTACCTGCGGCTGGCTCATATCGGCAGCCATTGCCTGGGGCCATGGGATCGGCCCCACCAGGTTAGCCATACGCTGGATTTCGCCTCCCTCTTCGTCGGTCATGACCAGAGGGGGCAGCCCGCCGAGCGACTCCAGGTCCAGGCTGTGTACCTCGCCGCCCAGATCGTCAGGAGCGGCGCCCCCGAACAGGATCAACCCGCCTACACCCTGGCCGACACTCAACGTTGCCGCATCCATATCGTACTCTTCCACCGGGGCCACTACCAGCTGCGCCGCTTTACGGGTAACACTCCAGCCTTGGGTGCTCGCAGGTACGCTGCAACCACCGGCGGTACCTGTCCGGGCTGCACGTCCCGGCTGCTGCGCAGAGACAGGCGCTGCCGTCCCGGTTATCATAACCAGGCTCAGTATGGTTATCACGGCCAGCCCGGTTGTCCTGGACGTACAACATGACCGCTGACAGTCAGGCTGGTTACGGACAGGCGACATAACCAGGCCCTATAGCTGACGTTGAGCTAATCAGATAGCTGAAAGCGCTCCCGGGCGCGGCAGCCACAAGATGGTAGGCCAACGCCCAGTTATCGCAAGTCTGGCCGGGGACGGGACCGTCACTGGGTGCCTGGTGGCTAGTAAAGTCAACGTCGACCACCGCATTCCCATTCGCGTTCCGTGTGATCGAATTGATTACCACGTCAGTGTCGCGTGAAGTGGCGTCACCTGTAGCGAAAGCCTGGAGACTGGTTTCAGCTCGATAAGCTGGGCTGTAAGCCGCATAAGCACGGCTGAAATGTCTGGTGTTAATCCCGCCGAAATAAGTGCCGAACAGGACAGCCATCTGGCCGGCCAGAGGGTTGGACGCTACAGCGCCCACATTTACAGGAGCCAAAGCGAAACTGGCAGCCGGCGTGGTCGTTGTGGCCGCTGGCGTGGTCGTGGTGGCCGCTGGCGTGGTCGTGGTCGCCGCTGGCGTGGTCGTTGTGGCCGCTGGCATGGTTGTGGTGGCAGCTGGCATGGTTGTGGTGGCGGCTGGCATGGTCGTGGTGGCGGCTGGCATGGTCGTGGTCGCCGCAGGGAAAGTGGTCGTGGCGGCGGCGGCAGCAGCGGCAGCGGCCGCATCTACCGGTATGAAGAAACCTCCAGAGGTCGAGGCGCCCGGGCCGTTAAGTGTCTGCGGGTTTATGGTGTTGCCGGTGTTGGTGTCATTTACCGGTACGAGCTGCAGTTGGTCTTGCGCGATGGAAACCGGATCGCCGTCGGGATAGTCGGGCGAATAGAAACCAGGCAGGACAATAAAGAAATTCAGAGTGAACCCCTGTCCGGGGGCGTCGGAGGTGGTGGCGTTAACGTTGAAGTTCTGGCTGCTTTCGCACTGAGCGCCGTCACTGAAATTCGCCTCTATTTGGATCGAACTGTCGGCCCATGACAGTCCGGCTGACGGGTAGGCGTTAAAATCAGAAGTGGAGTTGGTTACCACTAGCTGGCCGGGGATCACAGCGTCGACACCCGGGCTGATGGTGCAGGCGGTACCGGCTACAAACCCGTTCTCGCTTATCCCGGTCTCAAATTTCTCCGGGTCGCCCAGGGACAAGGTGCCGGTGAATTGGTACCCTCCGTTCTCGGTCTCGGTGAAACTGTACTGATTGACCAGCTGGCCGGCTGGCACGGTCGTGACGGCCGGGCTGGCAGTGCTCAACGTGGTAACGCTCTGATAAGGGTTAGTGACATTAGTGATATTAGTCGGCCCGACCGTGGACGGGCTGCTGGAACTGATCAGGAAACCTACAGCCACCAAGATGAACGCTACCTGGCCCAGCGCCGCGAACGGGGTGAGGAAATGAGGCGCCCCCATGTCAGGATGTTTGCTGAGCGTCACAGCTATCGCGGCCGCCGCGACCACCACACCCATTCCCAGAGCGCCCCAAGTGCCGACCCCCCTTGGTAACCCGGCAGTACCTACTATACTGGTCACAGCGGCTGCGGGCCCAGCTAAACCCAGCAGCACAGCGCCGTGCCGGCCCTGGCTGGACAGCACAGACAGGCCGGCCGCTAAAGCCACGAGCCCCGCGGCCAGCGCCAGAGCTACCCACCACAGCTGGGCTGGGTAGGAATGTATCTGCGCGCCCACCTGGAAACCTAAAATGTCGATATGCAACAGACTGTACTGCCAGAAGAACTGCGTCCTTGTCACACTGAACGCAGGCAGCAAAGACAGGTCCAAGGCCAGGAACACCGCGGCCGCGGCAGCCACCTTAGCTGCCCCGCCGCTCGGCGCCGACCTGGGCATAGGAGGCAGACCTGCCGGCGACACCGGAGGGCGGGCGGCACCTCCGTACACCGGTGCCGGCGGCCTGTACCCCCCGGCAGCTGGCGGCTGGTAAGCACTAGGCGCCGGAGCGGGCGTCGGCGG
>Ga0326727_10015782_pt1 | contig 16105 bp, 9 predicted proteins | sample MB2enrmetagenome_FD_207643 | JGI IMG/M metagenome (GOLD analysis project Ga0326727, IMG submission 207643) | Lab enriched peat soil microbial communities from McLean, Ithaca, NY, United States - MB29MY | ecosystem: Environmental > Terrestrial > Soil > Wetlands > Peat | place: USA: New York...
AAATCCACGCTTTGGTTTGGGCTGATCGCGCTGGCACTGGCTGGGTTGTCATGTTCATCCCACTCCGCCTCGGGTGGCAGGGGGGAACCACTTATTGTTTCGCCGCAGGCGCTGGCGCCCCCGTCGGCAGCGCCAAAACAGCCATTACTCTTGCCGCTTCATTTTGCCTCGCCGCAGGAGGCCGTGTCCGCGCTGGTGGCGGTGGCGAAGACCAGAGACACCAATGACTTTCAGGCGATTTTTGGGCCGGAATCGCGCGAACTGGTTTCCCCGGATGTGGTGCAGGCCGGCACCGGGTTTTCCAATTTCGTCCGCCGGGTGGGCGAGAAGGTCGAATTCGTTACCAACTCCGACTCGAAAATCGAGCTGCAAATCGGCCTGGATGCCTGGCCCTTTCCCATCCCGTTGGTGCAGGACAAGGGACAGTGGCTTTTCGACACCGCGGCCGGGCGGGAGGAAATCCTCAACCGCCGGATCGGCATGAACGAGCTGGCCGCCATCCGGGTTTGCCGCGCTTATGTGGGCGCCCAGCGCGAATACGCCAGCCAGCCGCGCAACGGCGGCGATGTCCTCGAATACGCCAGGCATTTGCGCAGCTCCACCAACACTCATGACGGCCTTTACTGGCACGCCGAGCCGGGCGAGGAACAAAGTCCATTCGGCCCGTTGATCGCCCAGTCGCACGACGAAGGTTATCGCCACGAGACCAAAATCTTGGCGACCAACCTCGCTCCCTACCGCGGCTATTGCTTCAAGATCCTGACCCGGCAGGGATCTCATGCGCCCGCCGGCAAATACGACTACATCATTAACGGCCACCTCCTGGCCGGTTTCGCCCTGGTGGCCTGGCCGGAAGAATGGGGCAACACCGGCGTGATGACCTTTATCGTCAACCAGCAGGGCAAGGTCTATGAGAAAAACTTGGGGCCGAAAACCTCCCGTCTCGCCCTGGCCATGACCGCCTACGATCCCGACCCCGCCTGGAAGCCGGTCGCGGGGGATTAGAGCGAAAATCCCACTGGAAATGGATTGTCGCCTCACCTGTATGGTGTATGGTGTAATCCAGCTATGAAAGTTACTTTTGAACTTCCACCGCCGGTGTTGCAGCGGCTGCGCTCTCATATTCCCAGCGGTGAACGCTCGAGATTTGTGGCGGAATTGATTTCCAAGAAGCTGCAAAACAAAGGCAACGCCCTGGCACTGGCCGCGAAAAAGGCCAATACCCTCCGTAAAGTCAATAAAGACATGAGAGACTGGGAGGCGTTGAACGGTTATGAAGATTGAACGGGGGGAAATCTGGTGGGTGAATCTTGACCCTGCGGTGGGACGGGAAATCAAGAAACGTCGCCCGTGCGTCGTCATCTCCGCCAACGAGGTGAACCGCATTCGCAGTACGCCAGTTGTCATCCCCCTCAGTTCGTCGCCGGAGGCAGCGCCGCCGTTTGTTCTTTTCGTCCCCAGCGCCGGAAGAGATTCCGTTGCGGTGGTTGATCAAATCCGCGCGGTGGATAAGAAGCGTTTTGTGAATCGGGCGGGCACTTTGGGCGATGCCGATTTGCGGAATTGGGAGTTGGCCGCCAAGCAGATTCTCCAACTGCCTTGAATTTCCAGAGGCCGGGGTCTCTCGACGAGCGAGATGCCTGTTCAATGATGCCGAACGCACGACATCACTTCAACGGCCACGCTTCAAGCCTCCGGCCGCCAGTGTAAAGCCGTTTTCCATCCGGCGCGAACGCCAAAGGAATTCTGGAACCGTTTGGCTCGTCCCACTTGATTTGGATTTCCCATTCCAGTTCGCCGCTGTCAACATGAAAGACATCAATCCGGCCCCCACCAATTTGGCTCGAGTCAACGAAGATGGCCAGCCACCGGTCGTCGGGTGAAAAGACCAACTCGCCCGTGCTCCAGCTTGACACTTGGCAGGCATAATCCTTCAACAGGCCTCCTGTCCCGGCATCCCAGAGCTGGAGGCCGTCGGCGGCTGAGGCGGTCGCCAGAAGCCGGCCATCGCTGGAAAGCGCCAGCGCCAGCACCGCGCCGGCGTGACGGTCGAGCTGTCTCAATGGATTGCCGGACACGGCATCATAAAGTCTGACGTTTCGATCATTTGCGAATCCCCCGCGTACCGCCAGCCGCGTTCCATCCGGGGACACTGCTATCATGCTGCGCACGCCACCCTCTTTGTGGCGCATCCACATCGGTTTGCCGCTGCGAGTGTCGTAGCAGCCCAAGTTCGTTGACGCCCGAGAAGAACATGCGCAACGCAGCACGATCAAAGCCACAAGCCCCGTCCACACCACTGGACGGTTTGCCGGTAAGCGGCGCTTGGGCAACCGGTTGCCGGGTTGTGATGTTCCATTCGCTGAATCGCCCAAAGGCCGCACCATCGAAAACGGTCAGCCTCTCTCCATCCGGCTCAAATGCCACGGAATACGAATCCGCGCCTTGGTCGGCCTCCTCGGTGAACTGCCACCGCAATTCTCCCGTGCCGGCGTTCCAAATGGTGAGGGCGCTCCTAATTGTGCCTGTCCGGTTCGTCAAGATCGCCAGCCATTTGCCTTCCGGCGAAACCACGATTTGCGAGGCGGCGGTAACCAGCGGCACGGAGTAAGCGGGCTGGGTTAGAACGTGTTTAGGCTCCGAGGAGGGGCTCGGAACCGGTTCTTCGGGCAGACCCTACTCATGACGAAGCAGATTGCGCCAGCGGCACATCTCGGTTTTCTTATCGGGAAGGCCGCCACCAGGTTCGGCACCATAAATGCCCCTCTCGTCCACCAATGGCGTGGCCCGGCTGGCATTGACGATTTGCAGCAACCCCTTGAGCGTCGTCCAATCGGTGTAGTCGAACCGGGGATGCTGGATCAAGGCAATGAGCAATTGCTTTGTATCGGGGCGCGCCGCCCCTTGCACGGTGCGCAGAAACTCCTCCGGCTGATGCCAGGGTTCGATGGCCGTCGGCAGCACGGAGTAGAGCCAGTTGACGAGAAAATCCAATTCCGCGGCTCCGCGAATACGCCAGAGCGTTCCGGCCAACTGGCTTTGGGCGGTTTCAGCCAGTGCGCCGCGCAAAATCTCGCTGGCGCGCGCGGGTTGAACCAACGCCGCACCGATGAACCATGCTGGATTGACACCCGAGCCGTCGCGTTCGACCTTCTCGCAGGCCAGCAGCGCATCGGCATCTTCAGGCCGCAGTAACTGGTCGGCGTTGCCCAGGATGAAACGGCTGATCTGGTCAAACTGACCGTTGTTCTTGTCCATGAGCAGGTCTGGATCGTCTGAAATCTTCTGCCGTTGCAGAAAACGCATCAGGGTTGCCGGGCCGAGGTTCTTTGTCGCGGCAAGCAGTTCGTTGTCTCCTGGAGCCATAACGTAAAGCCGTGTCCAAACGCAATCGGGCATGGGCAGGGACTTCATTTGCGCGAGAACCCGCTCGATGTCCGGCTGGGCTTCTTGTGGAATGGGGTCCGTCAGTCGGGTGGCGCGTTTCATTTTAACCGCAAACCAGCTCGCGGAGTATTCGCGGCCTTCGTATTTCTTCCAATAATCGGCGAAGTCGTTGGTGGTGATGCCGGTTCTTTTGTCCAGGCCGCCATACCCTATTCCAACCTGTCTGTCGTCATGCGGAACTCCACAATAGGCCAGCATCGCCTGCGCCACCTCGCCCACGGTTTGCGGGCTTTCCACCTCCGACATGGCTGGCGGCCCTGGCCTGCTGTTCATTGAGGCATGAAGATTCGGGAAAGTCGGGGCGGGATCATTGATGAGACTTGCAATGAGCGGCAGGTCGCGCCCGTCCTCGCGCAGAAAAAGGGCGCCCAGCGCCAGAGTGCGACCCTTCGGATCGGCGTGCTTGAGCAATGCGGCCAAAGCATCACGGTCGTCGGTCCAGGTTCCAAGCTCCTTGACCAGCCGCACTTGTTCCTGCTCCGCTGCAAATGCGTTGGTTGCCGTGTTGTCTGCCCCCATCGGCGGCCGAAACCGCAACGGCTGGTTTTTAACGATTATATTCAAGGAAAAGTGGCTGTAAGCCCGGGCCATCAGTTCAAACTGAATCTGGATCGGATCAACCGCCCCCGAGCCGTTCGTCCTGGAAAAGCTCAAGACGACAGCCAGCCAGAGCAGGATTTTCAATTTCATGGTCAGTTAGACGGATTCCAAGGCCCAACACTCCCAAATTATTTAAAAAGGGGCCATGGCAGAATCTGCGGGCAATTCTTAACGAACGCCGTGTTTTGCCTAGCTTTTTTCCTTGCGGATTTTCGCCGCAAGAATGCCGGCTTGCAATGCCGGCAGAGTTCGTTATGATGCCTCTGTGCATCGCTCTAGCACCATTCCCGTGCCCGGTTCGCCGGCCCTCGCCCAGAACTTGGCCGCCACCGCTGCCGAAACCGAACTGAGCCAGGCCAACGTGATCCGCCAGTCGCTCAAGCTGGGCCTGCCCGCCTTGCGCGCTCGCCTGGGCAAAGGACCTCGGCGGCGCCTGTCTCTGGTCCAACACTTTAAACGGCTAAAGGGTTTGGAGTTGCCCCCTTATCTGGACGAATGATCTGGCTTCTCGACACCAACGTCGTTTCCGTTGGACGTAGCCACCGGGCATCCGCCCTCACTCCGCCGGCTGCGCCGGGATGCCTTCCCACCGGCTCCATGCCGGCAACGTTTCCCCCTTCATCATCAGCGACAAGTCTCCCAGCGCCGCGCCTTCCTCCATGACCGTGTCGTAAAGGACGAGCGAACCGGCGCCCACGTTAGCGCGCGGGCCGATTTGTATGGTTGACATCTTCATGACCCGGTCTTCAAACAGGTGCGTCTGAATGGTGCAGTCGGCGTTCAACGCCGCCTCGTCGCCGATGCGCACGAGGTCAAATTCGCTGAGGTCGGTCGTCTCCATATAGACCCGGCGACCGATGTTCGCGCCGAGCAGGCGGAAATACCAGCAGATAAACGGCGTGCCGGCCAGAGCGCCGGCCAGGAACGGCTCGGCCAGATGTTCGTGCAGGGCGTTGATCAGTTCATTGCGCCAGACGGCCGTGCTCCAAAGCGGTTTCTCAGAGGGACGGTAGCGCCAGACCAGAGTCCACTTCGCCGCCAGGGTGACGAGCCCCGCCGCCAAACCGCAGGCGAGGTAAAGAAACGGGAAGCAGAGGAGCGACATCAGCGTTTCATGCTCGCCGAAATACTCCAATTGCGCCTCGCTGAAACAGGCCTTGAGGAGGGGTTGATCCGCAGCCTCGCCAAAGTAGTCCTTGAGCAGCAGCAACGCGGAAAAGAGCAGGCTGATGAGGATAATGAAGCCGGTCGAGGGGGCCAGCACGCGGAACAATTCAATGGCCGCCCGTTGCGCGCGCAGCTTCCAATTGGGATGAAAGGTGGTTTCGTCGGAAAAACCGGCGCTCTTTTGCCGTTGCGGCAGAAAAATGGCGGGCGAACCCAGCCACGCGCTGTCCTCGCGCTGCGCGTCCGCCGGATTGGCCGGCGGCGTGGAAAGACAGCCAATGAGGACATTGTCGCCGATGACCGCGCCGGGCGGCAACAAGGCGCTGTTGCCGATGAAGGAGCGTCTGCCGACGTGGTTCTTGCCGGTGGTCACCAGGCCGTTGCGCGCGCGCGGCGCCCCCAGCGAAACGCTGTCAGCAATGAAGCTGCCCTCGCCAAGGGAGAGAAGGTCCGGCGAGATGAAGGAGGCAGTGGACACTTCGGCCCCGCCGCCAAGTTTGGCGCCGAGCATTTTATACCAGGGCGCGAGAAAGATCGAGGCGTAGAGAGGGCCGAGAATGTCCAGGCTCAGGTCCATGGTTTGGTTGAAAAACCAGCGGCGCAAGTAGGGCAGGGTGTGGACGCGGTGCGTTCCCTCCTTCACCCGGCCCAGCAGCAGCCATTTCACCGCCACGATCTCCAGGGCGAGAATGACGATAAAGGACAAGGCCACCAGCGGAGCCACGGACAGATACCAATAATACTCGTCCGAATAATTCAGCTCATTCATCGTGACGATGCCGGGAAAAAGCGCCGCCACCACCAGGGCCGGAAAGAGGAGCGCGCCCACGGCATGCAAAATTCCGAAAGCGCACCGGCGCCCCCTCCCCGGGCGAGGCGCTCCGGCGGCGGCGCCGGCCGGCGTTGGCCGCGCGGGCGAACCGAGCCAGGTCTGGCCGCGCGGGATTCTGCCGCCGCGCGGCAGCAGCGAGAGATCTTCCAGGGCGGAATCGTCCTCCATCACGGTGTCGGGGCGCAAGGCCGCCCGCGCGCCGACAAAACAGCGCCGGCCAATGGTGATGCGCCCGATTTTCAGCCGGCCCTTTTCCACCGTGTAGCCGGGGAGATTCGAATCGGCGTTGATACTCGAATCGTCGCCAATTTCCAGCAAGTCATAGACGGCGAAGGCGTCGCAATCCACATGCGTGTTGCGCCCGATTCTCGCGCCCATCAGCCGCAGATAGATATTATAGAGCGGCGTCCCGGTCAGGTAGCCCACAGGCACGGCGGCTTCCAGGGTCGTGGCGAACCACCAGCGCCAATAGAACCATCCCCAGAGCGGCCAGGCCCCCGCCCGATAGCGGCCGATCAACATCCACTTGACAGCAATCGGCGCCAGCAGCATCACCGGATAAAACAGAATCAAGCCGGCAAACGCCCCGAGGATCGCCTCGGTCACGGTGAAGTCCTCGTCCGCGTCCATCATCAGCGTGTAGGTCAAATACGGCGTGAGCCATTGCAGGGCAAAAAAACTGAGGATGAACACCAGGCTGACAAGCTGCGCCGCGCCGCAAAAAAAGTGCCGCCAAAAGGGGATGGGCTGAAATTCCTCCTCCGCCCGGGCCGGCGCCGGCGCGCGCCGCCGTTTTTCGAATTCCTCCGCCAGCTTCTCAATGGTGGGATGCCGGTAAACGTCCAGCATGGAAAGTTGTTGCAGCGGCGCCTGCCGGCGCAACTCGGAAACCAGGCGCGCCGCCAGCAGCGAATGACCGCCCAGCTCGAGAAAAAAATCGTCCCGCACCGACACGGGCGCGGGCGCGAACAGTTCTTCCCACACCGCCATGATTTGCCGTTCCAGCGCGGTGCGCGGCGGGATCAGGTCGCGCCGGCTTTCCGCCGGCCGCGCCCGTGGCGCGGGCAGATTCTTGCGGTCCACTTTGCCGCTGGAAAGAAGGGGCAGCCCGTCCAGAATTTCCAGCCACGCGGGAATCATGTAGGCCGGAAGGCGCGCCCGCAAAGCCGCCCGAATTTCGTCCAGGTCGGGCGGCGCGGCGCCCGCCGGCACCACGTAGCCGGCCAATTGCGGCCCGCCCGGCGCGTCCTCGCGCAGAGCCGCCGCCGCCGCTTTGACACCGGGACATTCCAGCAGCACCGACTCGATTTCGGAAAGCTCCACGCGGTAGCCGCGGATTTTCACCTGCGCGTCCAGGCGTCCGACAAACTCGATTTCGCCGCCGGCGGTCCAGCGCGCCAGGTCGCCGGTGCGGTAAATCCGCCGGGGAGATCCCCCGTCCTGCGTCCAGTCAATAAACTTTTCCGCCGTCAATTCCGGCCGTCCCAGGTAGCCGCGCGCCAGCCCGATCCCGCCCAGGCACAATTCCCCCGCCGCGCCCGCCGCCACGGGCTGGAGCCGGTCGTCGAGAATGCAGGCGAAATAATTGGGCAGGGGACGGCCGATGGTTACGGGTTTGCCGGGATGGCATTCGGCCAGTGTGGCCACGACGGTGGCTTCCGTCGGGCCGTAAGTGTTGACCACGCGGCGTCCCGGCTTCCACCAACGCCTGACCAGGTCGGGCGGGCAAACTTCGCCGCCCAGGATCAAGAGGCGCAGCGGCGCCACGTCCTCCTCCATCATCGCCAGCAGCGTGGGCACGCAGGAAAGCACCGTCACTCCGGCGGCGGTGAGCAGCGGCGCCAGCGCCGCCCCGGCCCGCACCATTTCCGATGTGCCGGCCACCAGCGTCGCCCCGGCGTAAAACGCCAGCCAGATTTCCTCCACCGACGCGTCAAAGGCGATGGAAAATCCCTGGAAGACTCGGTCCTCGGGCCGCACCTGGAAAACTTGCCCTTCCGCGCGCACCAAATGACAGGCGCTGCGATGTTCAATTTCCACCCCCTTGGGCCGCCCGGTGGTTCCCGACGTGTAAATGACATAGCAAAGGTCCCGCGGCGACAACCCGATATACGCGTTGCGCAAACGCGCCCCCGGCTGGCCCGCCAACTCCGCCGTGCTTTCGTCCAAGGCCACAACGAGGACACCGGCATTCACTTGACCCATGCGGGCTGCGAACGCGCTCGTTGTCACTAGGGCGCGCGCCTGGCAATCGGCCAGCACAAACGCGACTCGTTCCGCTGGAAATTCCGGGTCCAGCGGCACGTAAGCGGCCCCGGCTTTCATAATGCCCAGCAGCGCCACCAGGACCTCCATCGAACGCGGCAGCCAGACGCCAACGCAATCGCCGCGCTTCACGCCCCGTTGCCGGAGCAGCCGCGCCAGTTGATTGGCCCGGCGTTCCAATTCGCCGTAACTCATGCGCGCGCCGGCGCAGAGCAGGGCAGGGGCCTCCGGGCGGGCGTCGGCCTGGCGCTCGAACAATTCGTGCAGCAGTCCGGGCTGGAGCAAATCCATCGCATCATTGGACGGCAACCGGCGGTTTGCGGTTACGCGATTGCCGTCGAAACCAAAGCCATTCCCAGAGCGGGCGTCTTTATTCGTCTGAGTCCGTCCCATGCGTCCTATCGGTCCTATTCGTCCTATTCGTCCCATCCCCCTTGCCAGCCTCCCGTTTCCCGCCTGCCGCTCTCCTTTTCCTGTAACATTTTCCGGGCATTGCTTCTGAATCGGGTATATGAGTGAATCTGCAACCGACAAGAACATGCCAACCACATGCCCGCAATGCGGCGTGACCCTGCCCACCGGCGCGTTGGAGGGGCTTTGCCCCGCCTGCCTGCTCAAACAAGGGGCGGAAACCGGTCCGCCGCCAGCTTCCGTGCCCTTCCAGCCACCCACCCTGGAAGAGGTCGCGCGCTTGTTCCCCCAACTCCAAATTCTCGCCTTTATCGGCAAGGGCGGCATGGGCGCTGTCTATAAAGCGCGCCAGCCCGCGCTGGACCGGCTGGTGGCGCTGAAAATCCTGCCGCCGCAAGCCGCGGGCGGGCCGGGTTTTGCCGAACGGTTCAATCGCGAGGCCCGCGCCCTGGCCCGCTTGAACCATCCCAACATTGTGGCTGTCCACGAATTCGGGCAGGCGGGCGGCTTGCCGTTTTTCATCATGGAATTTGTGGACGGACTGACCCTGCGCCAGTTGGAACAGGCCGCGCGCCTTTCTCCGGCCGAGGCGCTGCGCATCGTGCCGCAGATTTGCGAGGCCCTCCAATACGCGCACGACGAGGGCATCGTCCACCGCGACATCAAGCCGGAGAACATTCTCATTGACAAAAAAGGCCGCGTGAAAATCGCCGATTTCGGCATCGCCAAAATCCTCGTCGGTTCCCTGTTTGGAGTTCCGCCTTCAGGCGGAATCTTGGGACCGCCTAAAGGCGGGACTCCGAGCGCCACCGGCGTCATTGGAACGCCGCACTACATGGCCCCCGAGCAGTTGGAAAAGCCCCAGTCGGTGGACCACCGCGCCGACATTTTTTCCTTGGGCGTGGTGTTTTACGAAATGCTGACCGGCCAGTTACCGCTGGGCAGATTCGCCCCGCCGTCAAGAAAGGTGCAGATTGACGCGCGCCTGGACGAGGTTGTTCTCCGCGCCCTGGAGCGCGAGCCGGAGTTGCGTTACCAACACGCCGCCGAAGTCAAAACCGAGATTGACACCATCACGTCCAGCCCTCGGAGCGCGGGTCCTTCCGGGGAGAACACGCGCCCCCGCATGTCCCAGTCGGCGCCCTCGCCGGCTGGCTCCCTCCTTTCCTCCAGGCAAGTTTTTGCCTGGCTGGCCTTGGGCCTTCTTATCGTGGGATTATTAGCGTATCCTTTTTTAACAGCGATACGCGCCAATGACGACGGGACAGTGATTTTCGGCTTGTTATGCCTGGCGCTGGCGCTGGTCTTCGGCCTGGTCGGTTGGCGGGAGCGGCTTGGACGGGTGGTAGCTATCGCAGTGCTGGGTCTGTTGACGTTGGGGGTTGCAGTAGCATGCATCAATATACTATACACATTTCCGCACGCCCGGGCCAAGGCGATGGCTGCTGATCGTGAGAGAAGAATCGAGGCGGTTCGTCGTCGTTTGGGAAGCCTTCAAGCTTTGGAGGCGAACCTCGAAACGAGGTACACCACCAACAACCGCCAGGTCAAAGCCAACCTGCTCGAAATTGAAGCCGTGCGAGCCGAACTGAAGCGCCTGGAGGAACCCAGCCCCAGCCTTCGCGGACCGGAGCCAACGGAATTGCGAACATTCGGCTTCACCAACGCGGCCGGAACCAGCGCCGCCGGGGACTTCATGGAATACCCTGTCAACAAAACTTGGGCCGAACTGGGCGATATGTTCGATTTGTCCACGCCCGAAAGGGCGGTCGGGTCATTCGGCATCCGGGGGGTCGGCGGCGCTGACATTGGCGCGTTGGTGAACAAGGCAACCATCGGAGGGCCTAGGCTGCCGGAAGGCTCGATCAAGTTGACTGTTCCCGCCAATGAGGCGGCCTTCATTCCCAGCAACACGGTGGTTGAAGTCGCCCTTTATCGCGACGATCTGGCGGGAGTCATCACTTGGTTGCCCGCCACCAACCATTTCATCACCGAATGCCTGTCGCGTCAGGACGGGGAGTGGAAAATCTATTTGGGAGACGATTTGGATTTCACCCTGACGAAGGAAGCGGCGGTTCGGCAGTTTGAAAAAGAGGCGGAGAATTGCCGCCAGAAAATTCTGGCCCTGGCCAGTCAGCCGCCGCCCGACCTTTCCTCGACTGCCGGGGCGCTGTCCAATGGAATTGTCAGCCTTGGCGGGGCGTTGGGGAACGCTATGCAGCAACTCATGGGGAGTATGCAGCCTTTTCAAAGAAATCTGCTGAGCCAGCCAGGCCAACCAGGCATCTCCAACACATTGCCCGCGCCGGTCCAACAGATCCCCCCCAACATATTGGACTTTGCAGTCCAACAAGCCCTCTCGGCCGCGCGAGCCGGCAGTTCCGGCGGCAGCGGTTCTTTTACGATCGGTCCTTCGCCTTTCGGCCCGGCGACTACTTATAAGTGGACTAAAGACGGCACCAATTTCACCGTCACGACCAACCAATGATTTGACGCCTGCCGATTCAACCCACCCCACCGGCCCGCCGCGCGATTATTTTGCCACTACGCGCTGGACGGTCGTGCTTGCCGCCGGGAGCCGTTCCACCCCCAACGCCAATGTGGCGCTGGAGGAATTGTGCCGCACTTATTGGTATCCGCTTTACGCCTACGTCCGTCGCCATGGCCATTCCAAGGAAGACGCCGAAGACCTCACCCAATCTTTCTTCGCCCGCTTCCTGCAAAAAAATTATCTCGAAAAACTCCAGGCCGACCACGGCAAGTTCCGCGCCTTTCTCCTCGCTTCGCTCAAACATTTTCTGGCCAACGAATGGGACCGCGCCCGCCGCCAAAAACGCGGCGGCGGCGTCCCGCTCCTTTCCCTCGACTGGCAGGGCGCGGACACCCGCTATCAAATTGATCCCGCCGATCACCTCAGCCCCGACAAAATCTACGACCGCGCCTGGGCCGTGACTCTGCTGGAACGGGTCATCGCCCGCCTGCGCAAGGAGAACGCCGCCGATGGGAAAACGGCGCTCTTTGAGCGATTAAAGCCGTTCTTGATGCTGGGCCGCAGCGACATTCCTTACGCCCAGGCCGCCGCCGGGCTGGCCATGACGGAAGGGGCGGCGCGGGTGGCGGTTCACCGGCTGCGCCGCCGTTACCGGGAACTGTTGCGCGAGGAAATCGGGCAAACCCTCTCCGATCCGGCGCAGGTGGATGAAGAAATGCGGGCCTTGTTCAGCGCCTTCGCCGGCTGAGGCTGGCGCGCGTTTCTCTTTCCCAATCATAATCCTAATCTTAATCTTAATCCTAATCTCCTTCCTGCCCTCGGATTGGGGCGCAGGACAAAATGGTTGGACGGGAGCGTTGAGGAATCGGAGCGCCGAGTTGAACTCGGCTTTCCCCCAAGAATCCCGACGAAAGACGGCTGCAGGCCGGCGCTCCAACCTTCTTGTCCTGCACCCCCCGGATTGGGCTTAAGAGGATGACAATTAATTACGATTAAGAGTAGGATTATGATTATGATTAGGACCCCCAGCCCAAAGAAGGCAAGGCGCGCTGTTGTCCAAAGGTCCAGGACAAAAATCTTCACGTCTTCGGTAGCGCGGCGCTGCTGCGCCGCCCAAGACTTCACGGCAGAGCGGCAGCTCTGCCCTGACAGGAAGGTGACGATTTTTTTCATGCGCCCGTTGTCCCAAAATGCGCCAAAAGCATTTTGACATGGCAGGGAATTTCGATTTACAATGCCCAAACAAATCGCTTCCATGAAATCGCTCATTCGTTGCAGTACCGGGTTGCTCGTGTTGCAGTTCAGCCTGGCCTCCCTTTCCGCCCGGCAGATTCTGGTCCAGCCGCAGGGACGCGGCGCGACCGTAGTCAACGACATCTCCAACGTGCGCGTCGGCACGCCCTCCGCCGACGGCACGGAATTGGTGCTGACAATGGATGTCATCTACGACGGCCTGCGCGGGCCGAGCGCGCGCATTGTCCCGATTATCTCCGACCGCAAGAATCCGCAAGTCTCGCATTGGTTTGGGGCTGAAACAAAGGCGGTCGGTCAGGGCCGCAGCACCGTCTCGGTCAAGATAAAATTCTTCAACGACGAACCGGGAGTCCCGTTTGAACTGACCACCGACCGCATCCGGCTGATGATGCTGAGCGAAAGCGGTAATAGCGTGATTAGTGAAAGCCCGGTTCTCAAGACCGTCAAATGGGGCAACCCGAACATCAAACCGGTTCCCTTGGAGCGCGCCGCCACTGTGGCCGTGGATGAGGCGAAGGCGGCGCAACTGGCCGCCGCCACCAACCAGGCTGCCCAACGCGCCCAAGCCCAAGCGCAGGAAGCGCAACGCCAGGCTGAGATAAAGCGCCAGGCCGATGAAAAAGCCAAGGCGGACGCGGAGGTTAAGCGCATTGCCGATGACAAGGCCAAGGCGGATGCGGAAGCCAAACGAATAGCCGCTCTCGCGGAACAACAGCGCGTGGCGGACGAAAAAGCCAGGGCCGACGCGGAAGCCAAGCGCATTGCCGATGACAAGGCCAAGGCGGATGCGGAAGCCAAACGAATAGCCGCTCTCGCGGAACAACAGCGCGTGGCGGACGAAAAAGCCAGGGCCGACGCGGAAGCCAAGCGCATTGCCGATGACAAGGCCAAGGCGGATGCGGAAGCCAAACGAATAGCCGCTCTCGCGGAACAACAGCGCGTGGCGGACGAAAAAGCCAGGGCCGACGCGGAAGCCAAGCGCATTGCCGATGAAAGAGCCAAGGCCGAGGCCGCCGCCATCATCGCCGCCGTTACACCGTCCACCTCCTTCAGGGCGCCTTCCTTCGCCCTTTCCAAAACGGCCAAGACCAAGGTCAGCAACCTGGATGTTGTCCACCGCAGCCTGGATCGCAGTGAAATGACCATCGGGGTCGAATACACCTACGCTGCCAGCGACGGCCTGGGCACGATGGGGGTTGACTTTGCCAGCGCCGACGACCCGGCCGCCAGCACTTACTTCAGCAGTCCCACCGTGGAAATCGGCAAGTCCAGCCGCCCATTCGTCCTCTTCCCTGTCAAGTTCAATCCCGCCTCGGGTTCCGCCCCCAAAAGCGGCTCCTTCGGCACCGACAAAGTCTGGGTTTATCTGACCGGGCCGGCCGGTGAAAAGCAATATATCTCCAGCGCCACCATGCTGCTCCAATGGCATCCGCCCGGAGGCGCCTCGGGCGGCCCCGCGGCCGTGGCCGCCGCGCGCGCCGGCTCCCAGAGCACCGCCCAGATCGAAGACTTCAAGCAGAACAATGCCTTCAGCGGTTCGGTCATGGTCCGTTACAACCTGGGGGTTGACTCCGGCCGAATCCATCTGCGCATTTACGATTCCGCCAAACCGGAAAGCGGCGCCTGGTTTGAATCGGAGGATGTTCCCATCAAATCCGGCCCCGGCCTGAGTTTGGTCAACATCAAGGTCCCGCCCGAATCCAAAGGCCCGGCCATCTTCAGCGCGGACACCATTGAAATCACCCTGCTGGACGACAAGGACAAAGTGCTGGCAACCGTCACGACCAAATCCAACATGAGTTGGGCCAAGCCGGAATGAGCCGGCCGGCGGGTGGGCGCATTTCCCATTTTTGGCTTCCCCTCTTAATCTTACTCCTAATCTTAATCTTAATCTCGCCGTGTCGTATAAATTTGGGCAAACTTACTCGGCGATCACGCAGAATTTGCGGCTGTTGACGGGAGCCTGAAGTTTTTGCTACCGTCCCATCCTCCACAGGATCATCAGGGCAGCGCCCCAGAAGCAGAGTGAGAAGGAAAGGAGGAAGGACAGCAGCATCCTGGCAGGATGGGGCCTTTCCTGTGCCATGCGAGCAAGCCACAAGGCTGCGGGCCACGCCGGGAGGAATCCGGCCAAGAAGCCCGTGCCGGAGAGCAAGTAGAGTTGCCGGCACACGAAATAATAAGCGACACAGGCAATGGCAAAGAGGGCCAGGCAGACTCGCGGCATGATTTTTCCCGACCGAAGCGGATCGTTGCGCACGGTGAGCAAGAGAACAAAGCAAGAGTGACAAGCCACCGGCCAGGTGAACACCAATTGATCCGTCAAGAGCGAGCAAATGGGAAGCCCTAGAATGCCGATTACAATGCTCAGAACCAAAAATGCCAGCCACGGATCAACGATTCTGCGCATGACCCAAGCCAGGCCCGCCGCGAGACCAAGCAAGCCCACACACCAACCGAACCAGCGCGCCATGAGTGCGGGGGATGGAATCCAATAGGCGGAATAATGGCGCTGGTCCAGCCAGGCAAATACGTCGTCCAGCAACGAACGATTCTGGATTTGTGCGTTGAAATCGGGCGGCAAAACGTGGCCCGCGAGGGTCGTGGCCTCAAGGCCCTTCGCTTGAAGTCCAGTGTTCGCACCTGCCGGCATGACTCCAATCTGGTAACAGGCCAGCGTCTCTTGATTTCGGACGAGCAAGCGTCCCTGGGAAATGGCCGGCGTGGTCCAGCATGGTTTTTTCCCTTCAACGACTTGGCATCGGGCCAACTCCCTGTAGCCGGCGGGACTGGGTTCGATCAGGATTAGGACCCCCGACTCGTTCACCAAAAACAGTTTGTTGTCATAAGAAAGAACACTGGCATGGCCGGGGGCCGCCGAAGACCAGGCCACCCGGCCGGTGGCAAGCTCCACGCATTTGAATTGGCTGCGCGTGCCGCCGTTTGGACTGGCGGCAGGCTGCTCCAAGCCAGAACCGTAGATGGAACCTCCGACAATGACCGAAGAATAAATGTCGTTGCAGAAAGCCGTGTTCGTCCAGGCCAATTCGGCTTTGGCCGCTCCTTTTTCATAACCGAGTTTCAGGACGCGCGCGCCGCGCTTGCAGCAGGTCGAGCAAAAAAGATACGGCTCCTGGTAGAGCGGGGCGGTGTTGTGCTGGTCATAGCCAGAAGCGCTCCAGCGGTCACGCCAAAGTTCCTGGCCGGTCAGCGGATCCTGGGCAACCAGCGCATGTTGGAGAAAAGACACCACTTGGCGATGGCCCTGGACTTGAATCGAAAGTGTTGAGGAATAACTGGCGGCGTCATCGCCCGATTTCCAAACGACGGAACCATCACGCGTAGAACAGGCCACCACCGATGCTCCCCGGCCACCGACCGGCAGGATGACCTTTTCATCGTCCACCAGCGGTGAACAGGCGTAGCCAAACCCGGGTCCTTCGCCTTTGAACTTTTCGGTCAAATTGACCGTCCACAGGGTTTTACCGTTCCGGGCGTCCAGGCAGCCCGCCTGCCCATAGCAATCGGCGTAATAGACTTTCCCCGACTTGCAGACGGGCGTGGCATACGGACCGGGAAAATCGCCACCGGTTTCCCAAGGCAAATTGGAGCGTGTCCGCCAGAGCAGGCGGCCCGAA
>Ga0326727_10015783_pt1 | contig 16105 bp, 8 predicted proteins | sample MB2enrmetagenome_FD_207643 | JGI IMG/M metagenome (GOLD analysis project Ga0326727, IMG submission 207643) | Lab enriched peat soil microbial communities from McLean, Ithaca, NY, United States - MB29MY | ecosystem: Environmental > Terrestrial > Soil > Wetlands > Peat | place: USA: New York...
CGCGCTCTAAATGCGCTCTGTTTATCGGATTACGACTGCTTTTCATGGTCTAAGGTGTCATCCGCTGACCTGCATATTGTTGAAAATACGTTTGATTGATGATTCGAGTCCTACCTGAGGAGCCAATTAGATTCTTAGACTTACGAGCCTTCCGAACCCCCTGACAACCCCTTGAAAATCAAGATTGTAGGGACTTTTGTGGGTACCCCGCATCAAAATGCTGCGATTCTGTGGTTAATTGTGAGCAATTCGCTTCGCTCACGACCCGGTTTTTGCTCGCTTCTACAACCCTTCCGCCCAACTGTGGGTACCCCACAGTTTGCGCCTTTTCAGAGGGCACACTTTCTGCCTCGGCGGAATGCTCAGAGCGGCGGTTGACGATCGACTCCAGCGCCTGCCGCTTGGCCTCCATGCGAATGTGGCTGTAGTGCCGGAGCATCTGTTTCGAGACGTGCCCAGCGATGTCCATGATGGTCTGATCGCCCGCGCGCTCTCGGCAAGATCAGTAATCAGCGTGTGCCGGTTGTCGTGCCAGCGGCCCTCTACTCCGGCCTTGGCGCGGACATTGCGCAGGCCGTCTTGAAGGTCGTAATCGGACGGGTTGGGTCCAGCGGACTAGGCTTTCCGAAAGGAAAGACGTACCACCCCGGCTGGACCGCGCCGAACTTCCCCCTGTACCAGACGGCATACTCGCGCAGAATAGGCAGTAGCGCCGAGTTGAGCGGAATCGTTCTTCCCTCGCCGGCCTCAGTCTTGCTGCGGCCAACGATTAGGTAGCTTTTGGCAAAATTGATCTGCGCCCAGGTCAGGCCGTGCAGTTCCGAGTCACGCATACCGGCATTGAGCGCCAACATCAGGGCGAGGTAAATGTGCGGCGAGCGCGCCTCACTGGCCGCTGCCAGCAGACGTTCTTTTTCTTCCGGCGTGAAGGCCCGGCCGACCTCTGCGCGCACTTTCAGCTTGAGCGTGCTCTTTTTTTGAGCCGTAGGCGCAGCAGATCGCCGAGATCGCCCATCAGGCGGAGTAGAAAACCGACCTCCTCATTGATGCTCTTCGGAAAGGCTTTTTCACCGAGACGGTCGTTCTGGTACTTGATGACGCAGGCTTCATTCACATCTACGAGCATCTTGTCGCCAAGCAAGCGCTTGATGTGGCCGACGGCGTACTGCGCGAAGACTGCCGATTGCGGCAGGCGCAGTTTGTATTCGTCGTAGAAGTCATCCGCAATGTCGCTCATGGCACGCACGCGCTCGTTGTGCGTGTCGGTGAAGTTATTGAAGCCTTCTTCAAGTTCGCGGCGGCGCTTCTGCTCCGCCTTCTTGGCCAGAGTCTTCGACGCGCTCCTAGCGCAGCGGGAGGGTACGAGATTTCAACCGGCATGGCTTTTCGTTCCCTATCTGAATTCGATGAGCGACTTGGCGATTATGCGCTCGTTAAGCAGCGGGGTTAGGAGTCCCGTTGTGGATTCTAATCGTCTGAACTTCTTGCTGGAATGACGAATCCGGTCAGCGATACTCATCCCGGCGGTTGCTCTTTAAGATCCCTGACGATAGTTGTCGGCCTTCGGACCCAGGCTTCGCCCGTGATATTCATCAGCGATTGCCTGTCGATAATGCCGATGGAGCTGCGAATGAACATCGCGTAGCAGAGCCCCGAGGGCATGCCCGCCGGCAAATTGACATCGCCCCAATCGTGCTCGAAGAGATCGACCAAGGCCGCCAGGGGCCCGTAGCCACACAGGCTCGCGCAGTAACTTGCGGTCTGGCCTGGCGGGATGCTGCAGACCGCCCAACCACTCTTCCCCGGCATGAACTGGCCCTGGGCCGCGGAGACAAGATTCGGGGAAATCACCCCGATCTTTACCGGCCCGGCGTTGGCGATGGCGCTGTTCAAAACCTCCTCTTTCGTCCAGTCGACCGCATGGAACGCTCCATCCAGATAGGCCTTACGGCCCATTTGAAACCCGTGCGTCTGCATGAATTCGGCGAAATTCGACAAGCCGCACTCGCGCGCAGCCTGGAGCACCACGTTGGCTGAAATGAAAACCCTGGGCTCTGCACAGGCCTTGGCAAAGGCTTCTTCCGCCCAACTGGAATTGCTGAGGTCCTCGTTCCCCCAGGAGCCGATTTCTATTGGCCAACCGAGAAAGCATCCGGGAGCGCCGCCGACCGGCCTATACGGTTCAGCAGCGGCAAGCTCCTGATTGGGCGAGGGAAACTTGCCGCTGGGAACGAAAACCTCCGTGTCGGGGTCAGGCCGGTAGGGTTCGGCCGCGGCGAGGTCGCTGCGACGTACCGGGATCGCGCCGCGCGGCATTCTGGTGGTCATGCGTCCTTTTACGGCAAGACCGGAGTAGCTGCGTCCTGTTTGCGGAAGTGCAAGGTCGTCGCTCGCTGTTGTTCGCGCGGCCTGAATTCTGAGGCTTCAGGATACAGTGACTCCGGTTTTGCGATTGGCTGCCAATGATTAGCCGAGGCCGATCACCTGCAAATTGCCGCCACTACCCACCCCTGTCACAATCTGCGAGAACGGGATGGGGGATGAGGCGTTCGGCAGTTGTCCAAACCAGTTCCACGCTCCAGGGGCATTGTCCTGACAGATCAGATAGGGCAGGCCGTTGCTGGCGCCGAGGCCGATCACCTGCAAATTGCCGCCACTGCCCACCCCTGTCGCAATCTGCGAAAACCTGACGAGGGGTGAGGCGTTCGGCAGTTGTCCATACCAGTTCCACGCTCCAGTGGCATTGTCCTGATAGATCAGGTAGGGCAGACCGTCGTCGCTAAGGCCGATCACGAGCAAATCATCGCCACTGCCCACCCCGGTCGCAATCTTCGAAAACCCGACGGGGGCGTTCAGCAGTTGTCCATACCAGCTCCACGCTCCAGTGGCATTGTCCTGACAGATCAGGTAAGGCTGCCCCCCGCTAAGGCAGATCACCTGCAAATTGCCGCCACTGCCCACCCCTGTCGCAATCTGCGAAAACCTGACGGGAGGCGAGGCGTTCGGCAGTTGTCCATACCAGCTCCACGCGCCAGTGGCATTGTCCTGACCGATCAGGTAGGGCTGATCCCCGCTAAGGCCAATCACCTGCAAATTGCCGCCACTGCCCACCCCAGTCGCAATCTGCGAAAACCTGACGGGGGGCGAGGCGTTCGGCAGTTCAGTGGCATTGTCCTGACCGATCAGGTAGGGCAGACCGTCGGGGGCGCTGAGGCCGATCTCCTGCAAATTGCCGCCGCTGCCCACCCCTGTCGCAATCTGAAAAAATGCGACGGGGGGCGAAGCGTTCGGCAGCTGTCCCCACCACTGCCACCCTCCATTACTCTGATAGATCAGGTAGGGCCAGCCGTCATTGTCGTCGTCGGCGCCGAGACCGATCACCAGCAAATCGCCGCTATTGCCCATCCCTGTCGCAATCTGAGAGAACGCGACGGGGGGCGAGGTGTTCGGCAGTTGTCCATACCAGCTCCACGCGCCAGTGGCATTGTCCTGATAGATCAGGTAGGGCATGGACAAGGAATCGACAACCTCCGTCACCGGCTTTCGAACCCAGGCCTCTTCGGTCATGTTCAGCATCGATTGTTGATCGATGATCCCGATGGAGTTCCAACTGAACAGCGCGTAGCAGGGGCCCGCGGGAAATCCCTCCGGCTGCTCGACTGTGACGCCGTACAGCAGGAACAGACTTGCCATTTCACTCAAGGATCCCGCGTAGCCGCAGAGGCTCACACAGTGATCCCCGGGGGTGGTTTTGGGGTAGTTGTACATCGTCCAACCGCTTGTTCCCCCAGTGACCCGGCCAACGACACCCCCACCCCCTTCGAAATTCTCCGCTGCGACGCCGATTTTCACGGGACCATAATTGTAGATCGCGCTCTGCAGAGTAGCGAAGTTGGACCAGTCGACAGTATTGTACGGCCCGTCGTTGTACTGCTGGTTATTGCGGGGGATGCCGCCGGTTTGCATCTTCTGCAGGACCCCAGACAGGGTAGTGCCATTCATGTAGTGGTTCGCCGATGCCCAGCTAAGCACGGTGTCTTGTGGAATAAACACGCCTGCCCAGACTCCCGGCACAATAGACGGCGCTACGGCAGCCTTGGCGAAGGCTTCCTCGGCGGTAACACAGTCTCCGTAGTGTTGGTTGCCCCAATACGACATTTGAACCGGCCACATGAGGAAGTTCGCGGGGAGGGATATGCTTGGGTCCGGAATATACGGCATAGCTGCCGCAAGTACCCAACGGGGCGACGGGATCGCTCCGCGCGGCATCCGTTTCGTCGGAATTGCGTTGTCTGGCATCTCTCGCTCCTGTTCGTGATTCGGGTTGCCGGTGCCGACCAATCAGCGTTTCCGCGAGGGGAAGTGACGATACCCTATAGGGGACATGGATTTCTCGGGCGCCGGGGAATGGCTCAGATGTGAGACTACGGGGACAACGTTTCCGGGCAAAACTCTGTGAATTACGCGATCCGGTCAGCCGTCCTGAACCAGAACATTGGGAGAAATCCTGATCTCCCAGAGGTCAACTGGTTCCCCACGCGCGCTACAGTACTTCATCCTGGGCTTACTGTCAATAAGGAGATTTCTTTCCAAGACCGGCGCCGGGGATTCCTCTCCCCTGACCGTATGGATACCTCCCGGACCTCATGTTGGGGAGCGGGAGGCTTTGCCGGTATGGCGGTGGAAAGCAGGGCTCCCTTCTCCCAATTGATGAGAATTGGGCCAAGTCATTCATCTACGACTAAATATCCCCCGGCAGAACGGGGGATGACGTTGTGAGCCGCCTGAAGCGGCTGGGCTGGGTCGCTAACGCGGCCCCCGGTTGATTGCGCCACCTGAAGGTACCTTCAGCACCACAGGTTCATCTGGTCCAGTCGCTCATCCTCCCGCTCCTGGTTCCGGATGCTTGCCCTGCATGGGATGTCCGATGTCAACCCTTCGCCTGCTCTCTTTACTTGCGCATCATGGGGCGGCCGCCGCATAATGACTGCCTCGTATCCTCGGCTGCATCAGTACTCCTTCAGAATCGGGAGCAGCGTCCCAATCACGGACAGAGAGAGGACTCGGATCATGAGCAAAAAGATGATGACTGCGACGACCGGTGTGACCGGCATCGCCCCGAACAGCCCGAAGGCGTTTGGGGCGCGCATGCAGGACCGGCTGAATACCCTGCTGGCGAAGCCGTATCAGTTTTTGCCGTCGTACGCGGACCGGTACACAGCGATGCTGGAATACGCGCAGAAGCTGAGTCCGCAACAGGCGTACGCGATGACGATGCTGTTCGGCAAAGACGTGGCGGCATACTACCCCGACATGCCCAACACGGCCGACCTTCGGTTTCCGACCGTGGACGGGTGGCAACCGCAGGCGCAAATGGGCTGGTACTACTACGCCGGGCACTGCACGGGCAAGGACGGAAAGATGTACGGCGTGCTGTTTATGATCTTCGGGTATTCGCTGGTGCCGCCGAAGACGATGGAGAAGTTCGGGCTAACCGATCTGCAGAACCAGATTGCGGATATGCAGTTCGCCGTGACGGTGGAAGGCGGCAACTTTTACCAGGCCGATCCGGTGGTGACGGCGGGTACATCGGGCAGAATCCGATACGAAACCGGCCGTCTGCACTATGAATCGGAGTCCTGCTCCGCGATTTCGAAGGAGCCCGGGAAGCTGTTCCCGCTGCAAATTCGGGCGAAGGGCGTGGACCGTTCGTCCAATACCGAGCTGGAAATCGACTTCGCCTTTGCGTCGGCCGAAAATTACCTGCCCCAGGGGTTCGATGGAGCCTGCCCGCTGGTGGCAGGAGTGGGAACCCGCTATTACTCAGTGCCGGGGATTCGGCTGGACGCAGCGGCAAGCCGTCTGAAGATCGGCGGCAAGGATATCGAGCTGGAGAGCGGAACGTTCTGGATGGACCATCAATGGGGGCTGGGGATGCTGCCGGCGGCAGCGCCGCGGTTTCTGGTGATGCAGGCGGCGGCGAATGTCTCGCCCGCGGGAGGGGCTGGCTGGGACTTTTTCGCGCTCAACATGGACGACGGCAGTGCGCTGACGCTGAGCTCGCTGCATACGGCGGAGTCGGCGAAGTTCGCCAACCAGACGGGGCCGGACCCGCCCGGAACGATGACCCTGCAGGTCGCCGGCAAATACGTGGACCGGCTGGGCGTGATCTTTAACGCCTCGGGCACCATCACGGTAAAGGAATGGGCGAAAACAGAGAGCACCCCGAATCCGGAAAAGTATGTGAACACCCCCACATGGGTTCCCCACGGAGCGGATTTCCAGCTTCTGGAAGGGGTGCTGCCGGAGAATCTGCGTGAACTGAAGATCGAGCACATCAGCACCAGCGCGCAGTGCCTGTGGTACGGCGCGGGTCTGCGCTACGTGGAGGCCGCGGTGCGCGTGCTGGGCGCGGACGGTACGCGTGTCGGCGCGGGATATCAGGAGGCGGTCGGCTATCTGAACACGCTGACGACCATCCTGTCGCTGGCAGGCATGCCGGTCACACCCGAGATTCTGGCGCTCTTCCAGCCGGAGCCGCTGCCGCCGGCGTTGGTGTGGGAGAGCTTGGTCTACTTCCTTCTTAACCAGGAGGCTTTCAATACCCTTATGACCGCGGGCAGCATGCCTCCAGCGCCGAGAACCTCGGGGGACAGAGTGCCGGACGAGCCGAGCAGCGAGCCCCCTGGGGTGATCAAGCGCTGGATGAAAGACACCACTGGTATTACCGTGCCCCAGCCACCGGCGGTGCGGACCTTTCCGGCGGTGCCGTAGGTTTGGGGGCCCAGACCCCGACAGGACAGAAAGTAAAATGCCGGGATGCGGGCCGCCAATGGCGATCAGCAGGAATCGCCACCGAAAGTGGCGATTTGGATTCTCATCAACCCTTGCCACCACGCAGGAGTGAGGTATGCCGCGCACTGCAATATCGCCAGTCGATAAGATTGCATTTTGGCAGACGCTGCTCTCCAAACCGGGCTTTGCCGGGATTTCGCTGGAGGCGCTCCGGCGGTTCGATCCGACCGATGACCTGATGGAGATCAACCAGGTGTTTCTCGCCCCGGGCGGGCAGCTCGTGAGCGCGGCGGAGATTACTTCGATTCCGCCTGAGGGGCTTGTGATCCAGACGCCCGGGACTTACAGGCTGGTGGGGCAGACGGATCCAGCCACTGACGCAAACGTGCTGAGCTGGAATCCCGCGAACCAGGCCAGTGCCGCGATTACGATTACCTGCCCGAACGTAGTTCTGGATCTGGGAAACTGCGAACTGCGGGCGACGGTCGGAGATACCAGTCAATCGATCGCCGGCATTGTGGTGGCGCCGTTGCCGCTGTCTGAGGCGCTGCAGAACGTGACGATCCGGAATGGGATGCTGGTGAATATGTGTCTGTATGGCATCTCTGCAAGCTGGACAAACGGGCTGAACATCGACAACGTGGTGGTTTCCGGTTTGACGTACACGAACCTGAGCGTGAGGAACGCGTGTCCGGCCGGAATTTACGTCTCAGACTGCGCGAATGTGGTGGTGAACCAATGCGTGGTGCAGTATGCCTGCGTGACGGCCGATTCGAGCGCCGGAATACAGATGCTTATGTGCTCCACGGTGCAGGCAACGGAGTGCCGGGTGCACAATCTGGTGAACTACGACGGATCGGGGCAGGGATATAGCTGCATGTTCTGCAGCAACGTGACGGTGAGCGGTTGCAGCGCGGAGAACATCCAGACGCACTTTAACGGCAATATTCAGGCGGCCGGGCACACGGCGATCGGGTACCTTCCCATGTTTTCAGGGAATCTGACCTACGAGGGCTGTAGCGCGTCGAAGATTACCGGCTGTAGCGACGATGCTCATGGGATGTCACTCTTTCAGAGCTGGGGTGTGACCGTGGAGAACTTCACGGCGACGGAGATAACGGATGGCGTGACGCCATCAAACACGGGAGCCAAGGCAACTGGGCTGGAGGTGACCAGCTCGCTGGTGACCGTATCGAATTCTACGGTGCGGAAAATCAGGGCAATCCACCCCCAGGACAGACAATCGGCAGGATTCAGCACGTGCGGAGCGGCGGTCACCTTTGAAAACTGCACGGCAGAGGACGTGGTGGTTTGCAATGGGCGGGGCGAAAGCGACCCTGGGCTGGGCAATGGCACTGGGTTCGGCTGGGCGCCGGACCCGCGCGCGATTTTCCGCAACGGTCTGTCGCTGGATGTGCAGTACGTGAGTTGCACGGCCCGGCGCTGCCAGGTCGGGTTCGACACATGGAACCATGTGAACTCGACGTGGACCAACCCATCCTTCGATCAGTGTGGAACGAATATCCTGGTGCAGACGACACCGCCGAACAACACGCGAGCGCTGGCCGGAAACCCTGAGTCGGAATGCAATCCGCCCATTGTCGTTACGGTGACGAATCAGGCAACCGGTAACATATACCCTCCGCACTGATACAGATTGTTCCAGGGGGAGATCCGACGCCGAACGGGTGACCGCTGGCGCCGTTCTGCGGCGCTCAGAGCGACGATCTAAATTATTGCACAATAACCACTTACGTGAACCGCAGCCCGCCAGAAGAAGCGATAAATTCGTTGCAGCTTGTTGCTTTGTTTTCAATCACTTGCTAAATCGTGCGTCGTTGGTGGACATATCATAAGTTTACGTCATAGTTTGCTTACGCATCATGCGATGATAACTAGGCAATTTGCGTAAGTGCAGGCGTCTCGTAACCGCGGCCATCTCGCTGATTACTCCGATGCCTGCGTCGGTTCGACACCATATCATCTCGCGGTACGCTTCACTGGCTCCGGATGGGCGCTTTCCTCCCTGCTCAGGCAACCTTACTCCCGGCAAAAAGCCGGTGCTCACTTCGCTGGCCGGTTTTGCCGGAGGCTTGTGCCCCCATCCTCCGGGAGATCGCAATGTTATTAGGGACTCGGTACAACTTCGGTACAAACGAAGGCTGAGAAAGAATGGCAGCCTAGGCCATAAGCGACACCGTATCAAGCACTTGGAGTTCATTCTTTCTTGGTTCGGGGCCAGGGGGTCGGAGGTTCAAATCCTCTCTCCCCGACCAATATTATCAACAACTTACAGGCTAGCGAACCCGATCCTCTGGTATTAGCCCAGGCGCCTTAGCGCCGGAAGGTGCGTCAATATTGGGTTTTTCGCCGGGTCTTGGATGCAAGACCATTTACAAAAACATCTACAGTCGAAACAGATAGCCCAATCTCAGATCCAGACCACCAAATTGAACCCGCACGCATCTGTTTGATTTGACAGTAGATCGGTATTTTGACGAAAAACGGCCTGAAATATTTTGCTTATCCGGCAATTTGGCGCTTTACATGGTGCAGTTGTTCATGTATTCAATTGTAGCCATATGGGTGATTTACCTCACTTCTCCTGCTCCGTGGTTTAAATCACATCTCATCTGACAGCTAGCGCACTTTCCCCCGAATGGCGATCCGGTTCGCCGTTATAACGTGATCTCGCTCACAGGCTCCATGCGGCTAGTTCGCTACGGCTTGGTGACCTAAATCACGTTGCCTAGGAGCGTCTTGCGATGATTTCCATGCCTCTGCCGGTTCGCCCAGCGAATCTTGCCTCGCGCTGCTCGCGCATTTTCAACAATGTATGGAATCTGCGCAAGCCGACGGCCGCGTGCGCCGTACTGGCCGGGACGGTCTGCGGGGCGTGGAACATTGCTGCCGCGCAGACGGCGCAATTCATCGGCGGGGTGCCCGCCACAATCCCTGTCGGCAATGGACCCAATGCCATGGCCGTGAATCCAGCCGGGACCTACGCCTACGTCGCCAATTACAACGACAATACGGTCTCGGTGATCGATACGGCGACCAACACGGTCACCGCGACGATCCCCGTCGGCCATGTACCCGATGCCGTGGCGGTGAATCCGGCCGGGACCTACGCCTACGTCGCCAATTACAACGACAATACGGTCTCGGTGATCGATACGTCGACCAACACGGTCACCGCGACGATCAACGTCGGCACAAACCCCGAGGCCGTGGCGGTGAATCCGGCCGGGACATACGTTTACGTCGCCAATGCCAACGACAATACGGTCTCGGTGATCGCTACGGCGACCAGCACGGTCACCGCGGCGATCCACGTCGGCACAAACCCCGAGGCCGTGGCGGTGAATCCGGCCGGGACCCACGTCTATGTCGCCAATGCCAACGACAATACGGTCTCGGTGATCGCTACGGCGACCAACACGGTCACCGCGACGATCCCTGTCGGCAATGGACCCTTTGCCGTGGCGGTGAATTCGGCCGGGAGCTACGTTTATGTCGCCAATAGCAACGGCGATACCATCTCGGTGATCGATACGGCGACCAACGCGGTCACCGCCGCGATCACCGTCGGCAATGGACCCTTTGCCCTGGCTGTGAATCCGGCCGGGAGCTACGCCTACGTCACCGTCTCCGGTGGCAGCGGCACTACGGTCTCGGTAATCGATACGATGACCACCACGGTGATCGGCGAGATCACCGTCGGCAATGGAGCCAATGCCGTGGCGGTGAATCCGGCCGGCACCTACGCCTACGTCACCAATTACAACGACAATACGGTCTCGGCGATCGCATTGGCGGGGGTGAACACCGGCTCGATCGACATAGGCAGCTCCAGCGCGTCGATCCCATTGACCTTCGCCTTCGACACCGGGGGGACCATTGGCGCGCCGGCGGTGCTGACCCAGGGCGCGGCGAATAAGGACTTTATCCTTGCGAGCGGAGGAACCTGCGCGGCAGGCGCATACAGCGCCGGCGATAGCTGCACGGTGAACGTACAGTTCACGCCGAGGTATGCGGGAACGCGCTATGGGGCGGCGATCCTCACGAATGGCAGCGGCGCTACCATCGCCACGGGTTACCTGCAGGGCACGGGCACAGGGCCGCAGGTGGAGTTCAGCTTGGTCAGCGGCACGAGCCCGTCGTTGCTCTCCAGCCCCGCCACGCCGCAGAGTACATTGGGCAGCGGCTTCTATCATCCCACGGGCGTGGCGGTGGACGGGAGCGGCAACGTCTACGTCGTCGATTACGGGGATGTGAATAATAACGGGGCTCATAGCGCGGTGTATGAGATTCCGGCGGGCAACGGCACGCCCAGGGCATTGGGCAGCGGCTTCTACGAGCCCATCGGCGTGGCGGTGGACGGGGCCGGCAACGTTTACGTCGGCGACACCGGCCACAGTAAGGTGAAAGAGATTCTGGCGGTCAACGGCAGCATCCCGGCCTCGCCCACCATTCTCACGCTAGGCGGCAGCTTCTCCAGTCCCAAGGGCGTGGCCGTGGACGCAAGCGGAAATGTCTACGTCGGCAATGACGGCTTCTTTCCGGCGGTGTACGAGATGAGCCCCAACTGCGCGTCGAGCGCTTGCGTCACCACGCTGGGCAGCGGCGCCTTTGCCGCTCCCCAGGGCATTGCGGTGGACGGCAGCGGGAACGTCTACGTCGCCGACTACGATTTTGCCGAAGTGTTCGAGATGAGCCCCAACTGCACGTCGAGCGCTTGCGTCACCGCGCTGGGCAGCAGCGTTTTTAACGACATCGGTAGTAACGATCCCATTGCTGTTGCAGTGGACGGCGTTGGCAATGTTTACGTTGGCGACCTCGGCACCAAAGCGGCGTATGAGATTCTGGCGGTCAACGGCAGCATCCCGGCCTCGCCTACCATCAACACGCTGGCCAGCGGTTTCATCTTACCCCAGGGCGTGGCGGTGGACGGCAAAGGCAACGTATACATCGCCGAAAACAGCGCGGTATACGAGCTGGACTACGCCGATCAGCCCAGCCTGAGCTTCGCCACGGCAACGGAAGTGGGGACGACAGACGCGACGGACGGGCCGATGACGGTGACCGTCAACAACGTCGGGAACGAAGCGCTGACGTTCACGGTGCCGGGGTCGGGAAGCAATCCGAGTTATGCGGCGTACTTTCCCGAGAACTCCAGTGACACGAATCTTTGCGCGTCGGGCGCGACGGTCGCGGCGGGCGCAAGCTGCGACGTTTCGGCGAATTTTCAACCGGCGGGCGCGGGGACCAACAGCGGCAGCGTGGTGTTGACCGACAACGCGCTGTATGTGGCCGGCGCCACGCAGTCGATCACGCTGAGCGGCAGGGGCGTGGACCTGCCCACGCAACTGGTCTTCGCCACGCCGCCTAGGGCCGCAATTCAGGCGGGCGGCAATGCGGGCAGCGCCGTCACGGTCGCGGAAGAAGACCCGCTCGGGGCGGTGGTCACCTCGGCGACGGACACCATCACGCTGACGGTGACCGGGCCAAGCAGCTACTCCGCAACCTATACCGCGACGGCTTCGAGCGGAGTGGCGACCTTCAACCTGTCCTCTGTCGCGCTAACGGCGGCGGGCAGCTACACCTATACCGCCAGCTTCACCGGGCTGACCAGCGCGGTCGCATCGGAAACAGTGGTGGCGTCGCAGGTGAACCTCAGCTCCAGCGAGAACGTGGGCAGCTCGACCTCGGCGCAGGCGGTGACGGTCTACATTGCGACGGCCGGAACGGTGAATACGATCAATGTGCTCACCCTGGGCGCGGCGAATCTCGACTTCACGCAGGAGACCCCGAACGGCGGCACCTGCACCACCACGGCTTACACCGTGGGCCAGACCTGTACCGTCAACGTGATCTTTACTCCGAAGTACCCGGGACAGCGGCTGGGCGCGGTGGTGCTCACCAGCAGCGGCGGGACCGTGCTCGGCGAAGTGCTGCTCTCCGGCACGGGCACGGGGCCGCAGGCGGTCTTTCCGACGAACAGCACGGTAAACCCGGTGGGCAGCGGATTCAGCGGCCCCTACGGCGTGGCGGTGGACGGGGCCGGCGACGTCTTCGTTGCGGATGTCAACCACAACGAGGTGAAGGAGATTGAGGCGGGCACCGGCGGCGCGGCGAGCGGACAGGTCTCCTCCAGTTCGACTGTGATCACGGTGGGCAGCGGCTTCTACGAGCCCTCCGGCGTGGCGGTGGACGGGGCCGGCGACGTCTTCGTCACGGATCGCGGCCATACTGCGGTGAAGGAGATCGTGGCGGTGAACGGCCAGGTTTCCTCCGGCTCGACGGTCATCCCAGTGGGCAGCGGCTTCAGCTCCCCCTACGGCGTAGCGGTGGACGCGGCCGGCGACGTCTTCGTCGCGGATGAAAGCCACAGCGCGGCGAATGAGATCGTGGCGGTAAACGGCCAGGTCTCCTCCAGCTCGACGGTCATCCCGGTGGGCAGCGGTTTCAACGGCCCCGCCGGCGTAGCGGTGGACGGGGCCGGCAACGTCTTCGTCGCAGATGAAGGCACCCATAATAAGGTGTATGAGATCGTGGCGGGCACAGGCGGCGCGGCGAGCGGCCAGGTCTCCTCCGGCTCGACAGTGAGTACGGTGGGCAGCGGGTTTAGCTCCCCCTTCGGCGTGGCGGTGGACGCGGCCGGCGACGTCTTCGTCGCGGACAACGTGATAAAGGAGATCGTGGCGGTCAACGGCCAGGTCTCCGCCGGCTCGACGGTGATCACGGTGGGGAGCGGGACCAGCTACTACCCCAACGGCGTAGCGGTGGACGGGGCCGGCAACGTCTTCGTCGTTGATTCCGGCAGCGTAGTGAAGGAGTTTCCGCTGGCCACGCCGCCCAGCCTGAGCTTCGCCACGACGGTTGTCGGCTCGACCAGCACCGATAGTCCGAAGACGGTGACGGTGGCCAACGACGGCAACGCCACGCTGACCCTGAGCGCGCTGACGGTTCCGGCCAACTGGACGGCGGCCACGGGCGGAACGAACTGCTCCGCCACGTCGAGCCTTGTCGAGGGCGCCAGTTGCGGCCTCGCCATCAGCTTTTCGCCGTTGTCTCCCGGCAATCCTCTGACGGGCAATGTGACGCTCACGGATAATTCGCTCAATGTGAGCGGCGCGCAGCAGTCGGTCGCGTTGAGCGGCACGGGCGTGGACCTGCCCACGCAACTGGCCTTCACCACGCCGCCCACGGCCAATATTCAGACGGGCGGAAACGCCGGCAGCGCCATTACAGTGCAGGAAGAGGATTCTCACGGCGTACTGGTCACCACCGCCACGGACAACATCACGCTGACGGTGACCGGCCCGAGCAGCTACTCCGCAACCTATCACGCGACGGCCTCGAACGGCGTGGCGACCTTCAACCTCTCTTCGGACGCGCTGACGGCGGCGGGAACTTACACCTATACCGCCAGCTTCACCGGGCTGACCAGCGCGGTCGCATCGGAGACAGTGGTGGCGTCGCAGGTGAACCTCAGCTCCAGCGAGAACGTGGGCAGCTCGACCTCGGCGCAGGCGGTGACGGTCTACATTGCAACTTCGGGCACGCCGAGCACGATCAATGTCCTCACCCTGGGCGCGGCGAATCTCGACTTCACGCAGGAAGCTTCCCCTAACGGCGGGACGTGCGCTACCACGGCCTATACCGTGGGCCAGACCTGTACCGTCAACGTCATCTTCACGCCGAAGTATCCGGGACAGCGGCTGGGCGCGGTGGTGCTCACCAGCAGCGGCGGGACCGTGCTCGGCGAAGTGCTGCTCGCCGGCACGGGCACCGGGCCGCAGGCGGTCTTTCCGACGAACAGCACGGTGAACACGGCGGGCAGCGGGTTCAGCAGCCCCTACGGCGTGGCGGTGGACGGTGCCGGCGATGTCTTCGTTGCGGATGTCTCCAACAGCTGGGTGAACGAGATCGTGGCGGGCACAGGCGGCGCGGCGAGCGGCCAGGTCTCTTCCAACTCGACGGTCATCCCAGTGGGCGGCGGGTTCAGCGGCCCAGTCGGCGTGGCGGTGGATGGGGCCGGCGATGTCTTTGTCGCGGATTCCGGCAACTCAGCGGTGAAGGAGATCGTGGCGGTCAATGGCGCGGTCTCTTCCAGCTCGACCGTCATCCCAGTGGGCAGCGGTTTCAACGAGCCCTACGGCGTAGCGGTGGACGGTGCCGGCGACGTCTTCGTCACGGATGAAGGCACTATTAAGGTGTATGAGATCGTGGCGGTAAACGGCCAGGTCTCCTCCAGCTCGACGGTCATCCCGGTGGGCAGCGGGTTCAGCGGCCCAGTCGGCGTAGCGGTGGACGGGGCCGGGGATGTATTCGTAGCGGATATCTTCAGCACTGAGGTGGATGAGATTCTGGCGGGCACAGGCGGCGCGGCGAGCGGCCAGGTCTCCTCCGGCTCGACGGTCATCCCGGTGGGCAGCGGCTTCAACTCCCCGACCGGAGTGGCAGTGGACGCAAGCGGCAATGTCTTTGTCGCGGATTCCAGCAACGCAGCGGTGAAGGAGATCGTGGCGGTGAACGGCCAGGTCTCCTCCAGCTCGACGGTGCTCACGCTGGGCAGCGGATTTATCTCACCCCAGGGCGTGGCGGCGGATGGGGCCGGCAATGTCTTCGTCGCTGATTTCGGCAACGGCAGCAGCGGCGTAGCGGAGGAGCTTCCGCTGGCCACCCCGCCCAGCCTGAGCTTTGCTTCGACGGTTGTCGGCTCGACCAGTACCGATAGTCCGAAGACGGTGACGGTGGCCAACGACGGCAACGCCACGCTGACCCTGAGCGGGCTGACGGTTCCGGCCAACTGGACGGCTGCCACGGGCGGGACGAACTGCTCCGCCACTTCCAGCCTTGCCGAGGGCGCCAGTTGCGGCCTCGCGATCAGCTTCTCACCCCTGTCTCCTGGCAATCCGCTCACGGGAAACGTGACGCTTACGGACAATTCGCTCAACGTCTCCAATGCAACCCAGAGCATTTCGCTCAGCGGCACGGGCCTGGCGATCGCGCCAACCACGGCGACAGTGAGCGCGGTAACGGCGCCTTATGGATCGACGACCGGCGCCACGGTGACGGCGACCGAGAGCGGCTCGGCCGGTGTTGTGACCGGTGGCGTAGTCACCTTCGGCACCTCCGGCAGCGTTGGCGGCAGCTTCAACCCGGCCACCTGCACGTTGACCTCGGGTGGAACCTGCACCACGACGTACACGCCCAGCGGAACGCTGACGGTGGGAAGCTATGCCAATGACATCACCGCCAGCTTCGCGGCCAACAACAACTACGCATCGGCAAGCGCCACCAG
>Ga0326727_10015784_pt1 | contig 16104 bp, 16 predicted proteins | sample MB2enrmetagenome_FD_207643 | JGI IMG/M metagenome (GOLD analysis project Ga0326727, IMG submission 207643) | Lab enriched peat soil microbial communities from McLean, Ithaca, NY, United States - MB29MY | ecosystem: Environmental > Terrestrial > Soil > Wetlands > Peat | place: USA: New York...
CGAACTGCGCGAAAGCGAGCTTCTTCTTCAGCAGCGCCTCGTTCTCGGCCAGGCGGCTGGCGATGAGCGCATCCACCGCCGTGTCGTCGAGCCGGAGCTGAGTAATCGATTCACAGGCCTTATATCCCCTGGTGGCCAGGGTGGGATCGCCCTTAATTCGGTGCCATTCCTCGGAAATTTGCGCCTCGGCGGCCACCGTGCCAGGCGCAGCGAGGGAATGGAACGGCAGCGGGAGTGCGACTTCGACGGGATCGATCAGGTTGCCGACGCCAATCGTCACCAGGTTCCGGACGTCAGGATACATCCAGTGAACCACGCCCTCGAAGCGCTCGTTAAATTTTCGAAAAACCGCGCGGACGGAATCGTGCATGCCTTCTTACCTCACTCACTCCGGTGAGACGAGAATTGTAGCATCGCTGGGGACGGGCAGTCGCGGACCTCTTCATTTTGCTTGCAAAACGACGCGAACCAGGATACGTTCGCATCAACAGGAGGGGACGCCATGATGCAGCTCAACGATCCTGCCCGTTCTATTCTTCAGAAGAAAGGCGGAGAAATCTGGACGATTTCACCGCACTCTTCCGTTTACCAGGCCATGGCCATCATGTCCGACCGCAACATCGGCGCGCTGGCCGTCATGGAAGGCGATCTGCTTGTGGGGGTCATCGCCGAGCGCGACTACGCCCGCAAAATCGTGCTGAAAGGCAAGGCGTCGCGCGAAACGGAAGTCGCGGAAATCATGCAGACTCCGGTCACGGTTACTCCCGGCCACACCGTCGACGAGTGCATGAGCCTGATGACCAGCGAACGCGTGCGCTACCTGCCGGTGATGGAGGACGGCCGAATGACTGGCCTCATCTCGATCGGCGATCTGGTGAACTGGATCATCGGCTCGCATGAGGACACCATCAAGCATCTGCACAGCTATATCGCCGGATCGTACCCGGCGTGATGTTTCAGTGCTGGGCTGGCGCGGATGCGACATAGCTCTCGCGCGCCTGAACGCTGAGCTTGCGCCCGTCTCTTAGTTTCACCTTGAGGGGGTGCAGGCTCCCGTCGGCTTTACCCTGCGGCGCGAAGCCAAGGACGTAGTACGATTCCGGGGTGCTGAGCTTTCGGAACGCCACGTCGTAGTCGTTGCCGGCGAACTCGTAGGCGCCGCCGGTGCCGTGGGCCAGTGCGATCAGCGACTCCGGCCCGGCCGGACGGTACGCATATGCGGGCGCCGAGCCATCCGGGTTGCCAGAAAAGCCGGGCGTCGTGGCGGGCGCGGCGATATTTGAGCCGCCGCTGACGTCGAGCGTGTTAATCGGCGCCTTCGTGCGAATGGCCCCATCAATCAGCGCGGCCTGCTCGCGCAGCCGGTCGGGTCCGACAAAGAACCCGGGCGACACCAGCACGATGTTTCGTTGCCCGGGAATATTCGCCATTCGCCGGACCACGGACCCCAGCACTTCCAGCTGGATCACCTCCGTACGGCTCACCCGGCAAACCGGGACTGGCCGCATGGTCAGCTTGTCGATTGCTTCACGCAGCTTCGTTTGGTCGTTGGTGAAGTCCAGCATGATTCGGCAGGAGGTGGTGACAACGGAAGCGCGATCACCCGGCTGCAGGGCGGCGAGTTGTTTCCCGGCCGACTCGCGAACGCGGACCAGATCGTTGATGGCCATGTCGTCGATCACCCAGACGGTGAAGCGCGCGGGGATGACCACGGCGCCTCCGCCCGCTTTGTCCGCTGTCTGCTCGCCCGGCCTCACTTCCGCGAAGGATGCGATGTCCTGGCGTTTACCCTTGTCGAACAGCTCGAAATCGTCTTTCCGCAGACCCGCTACGGCGCGCCCGTCGCGATCCCGAACCGTTACCGGCACCTGCACTAGGTTCACTCCCGCCTGGAACGTCGGCGTTTCCTCGCCCGCGGGATTCTCCGGCGCTTGCGCCATCGCCGGAAGCGCCAGCAACAGCAACGCCATGCTTCTGAGGGTCACGATCACATCACATCACAAGCGGGGGCGATGGAGCGACACACCTGCTTTCTGAGCGCTTCGCAGGAGTCGCTGATCGAGGGTCCAGAGATCGGCGTGCGAAAGCAATGCCGAAGCCGCCAAATGCACGTCTATCCAGCCCGCGCCTAATCCCGAGAGCTTGTGGATTTCGACAAGGTCCATTGCTTCGTCGTGAGTCGCGAGGGGCGCCTGCGGCAGAGCACGCAGATAGTCGAGAACCGCCCGGCGATTCCCGAGGTTGCCACACGCCAGCTCTCCGACGACGAACGGATGGCTTAGCACGACGCCCCGATTCAGCAACTCGCCGAGCGCGGGGTTGCCCTTGCGGAAGTGCTCGACCCACACCGAGGTGTCGGCCAGAATCATCGGCGCGGACGCGGCCGGCGGCGGGAAACGGAGCGCAGCCCAGGCTCGCTCCCGCCGAGAGCAGCCAACCGTTTGGCGGCCTCCCGGGCGATCAGCGCTTCGAGACCGGCGTGCACCAACGCCGTTTTTTCCGCAATCCCGCTCATCTCCCGCGCCCGGCCCAGCAGGCTGTCATCAATGATGAGCGTCGTCCTCATATGCATCAGTATGTATCATCTATGCATACGAGTCAATTCCAGCCCCTTGCCGACCGGCAGCGTCACCGACTCCACGCCGGGCAGCGAGCGAATGTGAGCGACGTAGTCCGTGAGGTGGTGAGAGAGGATGTTGTCCGCCACGATGACCGCCCCCGCGGCGGCCGGAATCATGTCGAAGAATCGGGGGTAGTCTTCCTTCTCGCAATCGATCAGCGCGAAATCGACAGGCTCGGTGATGCCGGGCAGGACCTCAGCCGCGTCGCCGAGCACGAACTCGACAAAGTCACCGAGGCCGAGCCGCGCAATTGTGTCCCGTGCCTCCGCCTGCCGCCCGGCCACCTTCTCGATCGATTTCAGCCGCCCGCCCGTTTGCCGCGCGGCCGCGGCCAGCGCAATGGTGGAGATCCCGCTCGACCCGCCGATCTCCAGCAGGCGCTTCGCCCGCAGACCCGCCGCGAGCGCGCAGATGAACTCGGCGCTGTCCGGCTCGAGGTTCCGATGCCGTTCGGCGTGCGACAGCTTCCGCGCGTCCTGATCCAGCTTGCGCGCCCACAGGCGGGCAATTTCGTGTCGTTCCAGTTCGCCGAGCATCTACAAATCACGGTAGCGGACGAGTTGCACGCCGGATTCGGCGAGCGCGCGCTTCACCTCGCCGGAAACCAGCGCGCGCAGCTCACTCTCGCGGCTGGCCTTCAGGCGGGTGCGTGCGGCGCGCAGTTCATCCGAACAGATCCCCGGATGCGTCATGAATTCCGTCACGCCCTCGGGCAACTGGCGAACCAGCGCGCACAGCTCGGCCGTATCGTAGAGACCGGTGATCCGGAAGCCGGCAAAGTGGTCGGTGGTGCGGCAGCCATGCTCGCGCAGGACGCGTTCAAAACGGCCGCGAAGCGCACCCATTGCGCCAGTCAGAATTCTGCGCGAAAGCGGCACGCGGGTGGCATGCAGCGGGAAGTCGAATGGCCGCCGCACCCACGGAATGCCGTACTCGCGCGACAGCATCGCCACTTGCCTAAGCACCGGGGGCAGCAGATGGGTGTGCTTGTGCGCGTCCAGGTGCAGCGGCCGGATGCCCGCTGCCAGCACCTTCTCGATCTGCCGGCGCAACTCCGCCGCAATGTCGATCCGTCGCCGTGCCATGGCCGCGATGAGCCCCCGCACCGTCCGCGGATAAGGCGGCTCGCCGACCAGGGTGAGATGCACCCCCACATCCAGATCCGGCAGATCCCGCGCACGCCGCACGGCATCGTCGAAGGCGGCGCCATCCGCCATCAGCGTGGTCGCGGTGAGAATGCCCTCGCGATGCGCGCGCTCGACGCCCTCGTTCACATCGTGGGTGAAGCCGAAATCGTCCGCATTGACGATGAGCTGCTTCATCGCGGCCTTTTTCATGGGCGGTCTGAGAGACCGCCGCAGCCTCGACGACATGCGAAGGAGCATTGCACACCCTATCCCGCGATAAGGCCGCCCATGCGGCCTCGCCCCCGGTCAAGGCTGCCCCACACGGAGATTGTGGGGCCGGCTCCCAGCCGGCGGCGGGCACTCTGCCCGCCTGGCCGATTGAAGATCGGCCGCAGGATGCAATCCTGCCCCACTAGAACAATCCCAGCTTGATGCGCAGGAACTTCTTTGGATTGGCCCGGAAATCCTTCATCAGCCCGTGCATCTCCGCCGTGGCGCCGTTCAGGTTGTCGTAAAGCTGCTGGTTCACCAGCAATTGTCCGATGGTGCCCTGGCCGGCATTGATGCGGTCGACAATGCCATCAATCTTGTTGAGGGTGGCCGAAATCTGGCCGGCCAGCTCATCGCTCTTCAGCAGCTTGCCCGCGGTTCCCCTGCCCGCGTTGACGTCCTCCATGATCTGGCGAAGCGAAGCGAGGCTCTTCTGCAGGTCGTTGTAGGCCGTGGGGTCCTTGAGCAGCTTGCCGGCGGTGCCCTCTCCCTGTTGCAGGCCCTCCAGAATGCTGTCCACGCGACTCATGGATGCGTGCACGTCGTTATAAAGCGTGGGGTCGTTGATCAGCTTTCCCAGCGTGCCCTGGTTGCTGTTCATGGTGACCAGAATCTTCTCCGTCTCGTTGGCGATGGCCAGGACGCGGTTGTACAGCTCTTCGTCCACCAGCAGCTTGCCGATGCTGCCCTTCCCCGATTCGATGAGGCCGACAATCCGGTCCGCCCGATCCACCACGCCCTGCAGCGAGGTGAGAACGCCGTAGCTCTGCTTCACCACGTCCTCGAAACCGCGCGTATCCAGGCCGGGCAGCGTTCCGTTCGGCTTCACCGGCTTCGAGCTGGCGCCTTTGTTAATGTTCACGAACTTGGTTCCCAGAAGATTCGGCGCGGTCAGCTCCGTCTTCGAATCGTCCGGGATGGCCCGCATGAAGCGGTCCTCGATTTCGAGCGTGACCTTGACGATGTGCTGCGGGTCGGACATGCCCGACAACTCTACCGCGCTCACCTTGCCGATGGTGATCCCGTTCAGGGTCGCCGGGGCCCCTTCGGTCAGGCCGGTGGCGTCGTTCATATAGGTATAAATGGTTGTGTTTCCCTCGAAAAGTGGCGTGTCGCCGGTAATCAGCACAATCACCACGGCGAGAACCGCCAGCGCCACAATGGCCAGCAATCCTACCTTCAATCGCGCCCATGAGGCTTTCTTCTGTACGGGCATGAGTAATCAGCGGCGCACGAAGCGGGCCACGTAAGGGTCCCGCGACGCCTCCAGCTCCTTCTGGCTGCCCTCAAACACGAGGCGGCCTCCTTCCATCACCATGAACGTTGTTCCGGGCTCGCGATTCTCCGAGGCGCGGCCAGCCGGCACCAATTGCCCACTGTCGGGATTGTAGCGGAAATTGGCCATGATTTCCCCATCCTGATAGCGATTCGTAGCCATCAGATTCGCGGTGTCCTTCAGATCTCGCTCCTTGGCGATTAAGGCCACGATGGTGTTGGCGGTGATGGGATCCAGACCGGCCGTAGGCGAATCGTACAACACCAGCGGCGGCTCGGTCACCGCGGCGCGGGCAATTCCCACGCGCCGGCGCATGCCGCCGGACAACTCCGCCGGAAACTTATCGAGCGTATGCTCCAGCTCGACAAAACGCAGTGCCTCCTCCACCCGGCGCTCTATCTCCTCGGGGGTGGCCATCTGTCCCACCTGCTGGTTTTCGAGCGGATAGGCGACGTTGTCGGCTACGGTGAGCGAATCGAACAAGCCGCCCTCCTGAAACAACACGCCCACGCGGCTGCGCAGACGGAACAGGTCGTGTTCGCTGCGCCCGGTGATCTCTTCGCCCAACAGCCAGACACGGCCGGAGTCGGGCCGCAGGAGCCCGATGGCGGTCTTGAGCAGCGCCGTCTTGCCGCTGCCCGAGGCTCCCAGAAGCACCCGCGTCTCCCCGGCATTCTGCTCGAACGAAACACGATCGAGCGCCGCCGTCTCGTCGAAGGCGAGCGAGACATCCTCGAATCGCAGAACGCTTTGGGGCTGTCCGTTCGCGGCGCTCATCGCTTATCCCATGTGCACGAAGATGCGGCCCAGTAACGCGTCCAGGACAAAAATCCAGACGCAGGCCACCACCACCGCCTGCGTTGTCGACCGGCCCACGCCCTGCGTTCCACCCGTCGTCTGCATGCCGTAGTAGCAGCCCACCAGCGAAACGACAAAGGCGAACATGAACGGTTTCAGCAGACCCTGCACCACATCGTTGTATTCGAGAGTCTGATAAGCCGGCGTCCAGTACTGGCTGGGCGTAAGCCGCAGCGTGAAGTAGGCGATCAGGAAACCGCCCACCATCCCGATGAGGTCGGCCATGATGGTCAACAGTGGAAGCATGACCGCGGTGGCGATCATGCGCGGCGTCACCAGCTTCTGGATAGGGTCGGTTCCCAACGCGCGCATGGCGTCAATCTGCTCGCTCACCTTCATGGATCCGAGCTCGCTGGCAATCCCCGATGCCGTGCGGCCGGCCACCATCACCGCGGTGAGCACGGGACCCAGTTCGCGTACCAGGATCACCATGACGATGGGTCCCACCTGGTCTACGGCGCCATACGTGGACAGCGACCGCGACATTTGCATGGTGATGACCAGCCCGCTGAAGAAGCCGATCAGAGTGACGATGGAGAGGCCGCCCACACCGATGATGTCCATCTGCAGGAAGACGTCGTCCCAGTAATGCGGCGCGCGGAAGACGTTTTTCAGGGCTCGTCCCGATAGCACCAGGAAATCCTGAAACTCGCCCACCGGCTGCTTCAGGAAGTCGAGCACGCAAGCCGCTCCATGTTTCTCCGATGCTACCATACGAACTACATAAGTCATGTCAACAAAGGGGCTTACGGACATTCCAGGGGTTTTGGTGGGGCATGCGTCCGATTACGACGGCCTCACCGGGTGCACCGTAGTTCTGTTCAACGGGGGTGCAGCCGGCGGGGTGGACATCCGCGGATCGGCCACGGGCACCGAAGAGCTGGATCTGCTCAGCCCGCTCCATCTCACCGAGCGCGTGCACGCGGTGGTTCTGGCCGGCGGCAGCGCCTTCGGACTGGAGGCGGCGTCCGGAGTTCGCCGCTATCTGGAGCACAAGAGCATCGGCTTTGAGACACCCGCGGCGAAGGTGCCGCTGGTGCCGGCCGCCATCATCTACGACCTGGCGATCGGCAAAGCCAGTGCGCGTCCTACGCGGGAAATGGGGGAGGTAGCAGCCGGCGCTGCGTCGAGCGCGGCGGTGCCCGAAGGCGCAGTGGGAGCGGGAACAGGCGCAACCGTGGGCAAGCTCCGGGGCATGGATCACGCGATGAAATCCGGCCTGGGAACGGCGACCGTGGAGATGCCCGGTGGCGTCTTGGTCTCGGCGCTGGCGGTGGTGAATGCGCTGGGCAACGTGATCGACCCGGCCAGCGGAAAAATCGTGGCGGGTACGCGGAAATCCACGAGCTCCACCGAGCTCGCTCCCGCCCCCGGGCAGAACACCACGCTCGTGGTTGTCGCCACGAATGCGCGTCTGAGCAAAGTGCAGGCGACGAAGCTGGCGCAATTCGGCAGCCTCGGCGTGGCCCGAACCATTGCGCCGGTTTGGACCACGCAGGACGGCGACATCACCTTCGCCTTCTCCTGCGGCACTCTGGAAGCGGACCTCGACACGCTGGGCGTGGCTGCGGCAGACGCGGTGTCGAAGGCCATCCTGCGCGCCGTGCGCCTGGCCCCGTCCATGGGCGGCCTGCCCGGCCTGGCAAAGAACCGACCGTTGCGGTGATATAGTCAGTGCCGGGCGATCCGGCGATGCCTGCTCAGAGACAAACACCCGTCTGGAAGCTGGTTCTTCGCGGGGTGATGCGCGGGGTCCTGGTTCCCGCCATCCTGTTCGTTGCCGCGGGACGCATCAACTGGTTTCGAGGCTGGCTCTTCTGGCTGGTGATGATGGCCTCGTTTGCAGCCTGCGTCCTCGCTACGTACCGGAAAAATCCCGGCCTGTTCCGGGCGCGCATGGAGAAACCGGAAGGCACCAAACCCTTCGACAGAGTAATCCTGGCCATCATGGGTGGGGGATTCATGGCCATTGTCGTTGTTGCCGGTCTCGGCGCACGCCTCGGTTGGTCCTCTCTCTCGTATGGATGGGTTTTCCCGGGATTGCTGCTGCAGACTCTGGGCATGATACCGATAGGCCTGGCGATGGCCGCCAACCCGTTTCTCGAGCGCACCGTCCGGATTCAGAACGATCGCGGCCAGGTGGTAGTCACGTCCGGTCCGTACCGGATTGTGCGCCATCCGATGTACGTTGGCGCGTTGCTGGTGGTGGCGGCCTGGCCGCTCCTGCTGGGCTCCGTCTGGAGCTTCATTCCGCTGGCTGGGATCGCGCCGGCGCTCATCGTTCGGACCGCGCTCGAGGACCGCACGCTGCATCGTGAACTCGCGGGTTACGCCGACTACGCGCAACGTACCCGATACCGGCTGCTGCCTGACGTTTGGTAATAGAATCCGAATCATGCACAGCCGGTTTTTCGCTCTTCTTTTCATTGCTCTTGGTGTGTCGTGCGCGTTCGCGCGGGTAGTGGTCTTCGAACAGCCGGGCTTCCCAACCGTGGACAGCCAGCCAGTGAGCCGTGCGACGCTCGCGAAGGTGCTGGGCGGCGAGTTCGCTGGAACCGAGGCGCTTAAGAACCCGGCAACGCTGCAGGACGCCGAGCTGCTCGTATTGCCGTACGGTTCCGCGTTTCCCGCCGAGGCATGGAGCGCCATTCATACGTTTCTGAACGGCGGTGGAAACCTGCTCGTCATTGGAGGTCAGCCGTTTCGAGTGCCCCTGACGGGCACGACGCAGGCTCCGCCGCAGGAGACGTACTCGCGCGAGCTGGGTTTCCCTCATTCTTATGAAACCCCGCGTGTGAACGCCACCGGCTTCCGCTGGCGCGAAGGTTACGACTTCCTCGGTGCGCTGCACATCCGCGCGCGCCGATACTTCGCGGTCGAAGGTCGCGTCGATGGCCTCGGCTACATGATCGATTCCGCTGGAGACGAGGCCGCCGCGCCGGTTGTCGTGTCGGATCGCGACGGCGGCCGGATGGTCCTGCTCGACTTCGACCCGGAGCCCGGTTACTGGGATTCGCTTGATGGCATCGCGCTGATCCGCACCGCCGCCGACTATGCCCGGCGTGGCGCAACGAGGTTCTGGATCGAGACGCTGTTCTCGACGCTGAAGCCCGGCGAATTCCCCGAATTGACGGTGCACGGCAAGAGCGGCAAGGTTCGCGTTGAATTGCTGTCGGGAGATTCAGTGCTCGATACGGCGAACCTGAACGGCCCGGGCAATGTCGATTTTCGCAGGCCGGTCGCGCCCGGCTTCTACACGGTTCGTGCGACGTACGCAGACGACGGCCAGCCGCGCGAGTTCGCGCAGAACGGTTTCTGGGTGGAAGACGCCGCGCTGCTGAACACCGGTCCGCGGCTCGGCGTTCAGGGTGATTTCCTCACCCGCGACGGCAAACCGTATTTCCCCGTGGGCGCGAACTACTTCACCACCGCCGATCACGACTGGGATTTCTCCGGCCCCCGCAACGCCTGGGTCTGGGAGCGCGACTTCGCCGACATGGCTCGCCACGGCGTCACCATGGTTCGCACCGGCGTGTGGATGGGCGACAAGCGCTTCGTCGAACCTTCCACCGCTCAGGTGAACGAGCGCTTCCTGCGCAATCTCGAGGCGTTCCTGCTCTGCGCGCGCCGCCACAATATCGCCGTCAACTTCACCTTCTTCGCCTTCGCGCCGCAGACCGGTGCGCGGCCGGAAAACGAACCGGGGCCCAATCCCTATCTCGACCCCGGCGCTGTCTACAACGAGCGGCAATATGTGCTCTCCGTGGTGAACCGCTTCCGCGACGTGCCATGGCTGTGCTGGGATCTCATCAACGAGCCCAGCTTCTCCAATCCGCGCCGCCTGTGGAAGGGGAACACGCCCAACGGCGATTCGATGGAGCTGGCCGAGTGGCACAAGTGGCTGAAGTCGAGGTACGCGAGTCTGGACGATCTCGCCGCCGCCTGGCGTGTGCCCGCAGACGAGATCGGAAGCTTTGACAGCATCCCGCTCCCCGCCAACGAAGACCTTGCGCTTGAGCGCTATGGCAACACGAAGGAAGTCCGCGCCTTCGACTACAACCTGTTCGCGCAGGACATGTTCAGCCAATGGGTGCGGGGCATGGTGAAGGCCATCCGCCTGACTGGCAGCACGCAGCTCATCGATGTGGGTCAGGATGAGGGCGGGGTTGCCGATCGCGTCCTCAACCAGTTCTACGGCGGTGCCGGCGTCTCCTTCACCACCAACCACACTTACTGGCGCGATCACGCGCTTTTGTGGGACTCGGTGGTGGCGAAGCGGCCGGGCGTTCCCAATATCTCCGGCGAGACCGGATACCAACCGGTGTGGGCGCCCGACGGTGCGTGGCGCTACGACGAGATCACCGGTTCCGCGCTGCTGGAGCGCAAGTGGGCGCTGGGATTCGCGGCCGGCAACAGCGGCGTGCTGCCCTGGGACTGGGATCGCGAGGTCGATTTCGGCCTGAAGCGTAGTGACGGGTCGGCGAAGACGCTGGAGAACATGCTCCACGAGATGGGCGACTTTGCCCGGGACGCCGCGCCTTCCGCCACGGCCATCGTTCCGCCGGAAATCGCCGTGGTCCTGCCCCAATCGCTGCAGCTCTCGGTCTATAACGCCGCGGCGCTCGACATCCAGCAGCAATCGATCCGCGCGCTTTACCAATACGCGCGTCTGGATGCGTATGCCGTGGGCGAGTACCAGACCGAGCTTCTCGGCAATCCGAAGCTGATCATAGTACCGTCACCCTTCGCGCTGGCCGAACCGGCGTGGCAGGCGATTCTGGCGAAAGTCCGGGCCGGCGCGACGCTGCTGGTGACCGGCCGCTTCGACGAAGACCCGCACTTTCACGCCACCGGCCGCGAGCAACAAATCGGACTCGATTACACGGTGGGCCCATTGCTGGCGCGCGAGGACATCCCGCAGTGGCCCGCGGGTGAAGCCCGCCTCACCTTCTCCGGCGACCGAACCACCAACTTCGACCGGGCCTTCCTGCCCGGCGGCGCAGCCTGGGCCGAAAAGCCGTTCGGCAAAGGCCGCATCCTTTTCACGCCCTGGCCGATTGAGTTGAACGACAACCTTCAGGCCATCGGCGACGTCTACGGTTACGCGGCGAAAGTCGCCGGGGCCTCCGCGGCGTACTCCACCGATCTTCGGGATCCCGGCATTCTGATCTGCCCCACGCGGTTCGCGCACGCCACGCTGTATGTTCTCACCTCGGAATCCGCCGAGGCGCTGGAGGTGTCCTTCCGCGACCGGGCCAGCGGAAAACAACTCTCCTTAAGCCTGGAACCCGGCCGCGCGGCCATGCTGGTTGTGGGCGAGGATGGCGCTGTGCGTGCGTCGTACAACCGGAACCGGCGGCAGCAGGGGGGCGCGAAACCCGGAAAAGCCCTGCTGGCGGGGTTTCCGAGACGCCTCCCGCAAAAAAACAAGCCAAAATCGCGGTTTTCCGCGTCTTCTCTCTTTACATCGGCGCGCTACGCGGCTATGATGCATGTGTAAACAAAACTGATCGGTTTTGTTTTAAGCCCTCCGGGCACAAGGAGAAGGAGAAGAAGATCATGGCAGGCACCAAGCTGACGCAATCGCAGGTGGTCCGCGAGCTGGCCGAATCCAACGGCGTCACCACCAAAGTGGCGAAGCAGTTTGTCACCAGTTTCGCGGAGCTGGCGGTTCGCGAAACCAAGAAGAACGGCGTGTTTATCCTCCCGGGAATCGGGCGTCTGGTGAGAGTGGACCGCAAGGCCCGCATCGGACGTAATCCGGCCACCGGGGAAGCCATCAAGATCCCGGCAAAGAAGGTCGTGAAGTTCCGCGTCGCCAAGGCGGTGAAGGACGCGATCGTTCCGCCCAAGAAGAAATAACCGGCGTACTCAATCTCAACCCTCAATAACGAAAACCCCGCGGTGCACTGCCGCGGGGTTGCTTTTTGGATCTCGCGATCGTCTCTCGAAGCGGGGCGGTCCAGCGTGCGGACGGCGCCGGGAAGCCCGATTACGGCTTCTTTTCGTTGTTGTCGTCCTTCAGGGCGTCCTTGAAACTGCGGATGCCCTCGCCCAGGCCTTTCGCCATCTCCGGGATTTTCTTTCCGCCGAACAGGAACAGGCCGATCACGAGGACGACCAGAATGTCCTGCCATCCCAGAAGGTTGCTGGCAACCGTCCGGGGAAACTCGATCATGCCGAACATACGGCCTCCTTACGGGCTGCTACACTCACATTGTAACTGAAAGCCATGGCAAGGCCGCGCCCGTCTGCCCGGAAGTTCGACCAGAAAAAAGGCGTTCGGCGGCTGGCCCGCGAACGCATAGGCACAGTGCCCGCCAGCCGTGTCATCGTGCCGAAAACGCGCCGCAGGAAGCCGAAACACCCGAAATCGCCAGTCGATCTGGAAGAGGCGCAGTAAGACAATGCGCGCCGCGCCCGTCAACTATTACGATCTGCTGCAGATCAACCCGCGGGCCGAGACCGAAGCGGTGGAGCGGGTTTATCGGATGCTGGCGTCGCGCTATGACCCGGAGAACCGGGAGAGCGGCGACCCCGAGCGCTTTCAGGTGCTGCGGGAAGCCTACGAAACGCTGCGCGATCCGGTCCGCCGGGCGCGCTACGACGCCGAACTGGAGCAGGGCCAGGCTTCGCCGCTCTCCATCTTCCTGGGCAAGGAATTCACCGATGGAATCGACGCCGAGGCGAAGATTCGCGTCGGCGTGCTCTGCCTGCTCTACAGCAAACGCCGCGCCAACCCCGATTTCGCAGCGCTGTCGCTGCTGGACATGGAGAACCTCATGTCGTTCCCGCGCGAGCGCCTGCTGTTCGCCATCTGGTATCTGCGGGCCAAGCGTTACATCATGCAGGACGACCGCAGCAGCTTCATTATTACCGCGGAGGGTGTGGACTTCCTCGAAAGCCAGTTGCCCACCAATCAGATGCTGTACAAGATCTTCCGCGCCTCCGAAGCCGGCGTGATGACCTTCCCGAAGGCGCTCGCCGGGAAGACCACCACCGGTTAGGCCCAATACTCGTCCGCCAGTGGGACCCGCGGCGTCAGCCGCGTCGCAGGCCGGCTACCGGAAGGACACGGTTGGCGCCGCTTGTCCGTCGCACGCAAAGTGAACAGCTTGCGGTAGGCCGCTCGGCGCTTCTGCGGTTCCCCGCGGCAACAGACGCATCTCCTCGGCTTACAATGAAAAACGTGCGTCTAACCAGACTTTTCCTCATTTCAGCATTTCTGCTGACGGCAACCGCCTTTGCACAGACACCCGCCACGGAGTCCGACTCCGGGCTTATCCTTCAGGATGTCGATAAGACCGCGAACCCCTGCGTCGATTTCTACCAGTACGCCTGCGGCGGCTGGATGGCCACTCATCCCATCCCCGCCGATCGGCCCATGTGGGGCAGCTTCGTGGAACTGCAGCAGCGCAATCAGGAGATCCTGCGCGGCATTCTCGAGAAGTACGAAGCCGCCGACCCGAAGCGCACGCCCGTGGAACAAAAGATCGGTGATTTCTACCACGCCTGCATGGATGAGAAGGCCGTGGACGCGAAGGGCTACGATCCCATCAAGCCGGCGCTGGCGCGCATCGACGCGCTCAAGGACAAGCATGAGATGCAGGGCGAACTGGTGAAGCTGCACGCAAGCGGTGTGGACGTGTGGTTCGCTTTCGGCTCTTCGCCCGATCCGAAGAACTCCACCATGAGCATCGGCGACGCCGATCAGGGCGGCCTGGGTCTCCCGGACCGCGACTACTACCTGAAAGACGACCCCAGGTCGGTGGCGCTGCGCGAGGGCTATGTGAAACACATCGCCGCGATGCTGCAGCTCATCGGCGAATCGCCCGAGAAGGCCGCCTCCGACGCCAAAGCCATTCTCGCCTTCGAAACTCTGCTGGCGAAGGGCTCGCTTGACCGGGTCTCCCGGCGCGACCCCGACAAGCTGTACCACATGCTGACCGTGGCGCAGCTCACCGAGCTGTGCCCCTTCATCGACTGGCCGGGGTTCTTCGAGGGCGTCGGTGCGCCGAAGATCGAGAGCCTGAACGTGGATGTGCCGGAATTCTACAAAGCGTTGAACGGCGCGCTGGAAGCCACCAGTCTCGACGATCTGAAAGCCTACCTGCGCTGGCACGAGGTGCGCGCCCGCGCGGCGCTGTTGTCGAAGCCGTTCGTCGACGAGAACTTCGCCTTTTACGGGAAACAGCTCACCGGGACTCAGGAACTGCAGGCGCGCTGGAAGCGTTGCGTGGGCAACACCGACCGCGGTCTCGGCGAGGCCCTCGGTCAGAGGTTTGTGGAGGAGACCTTCGGCGCGGAAGGCAAGGAGCGCACGCTGAAGATGGTGAAGGCCATCGAGAAGGCCATGGATGGGGATTTGGGCCAGGTTACGTGGATGACGCCCGAAACGAAAAAGGCCGCCTACGAAAAACTGGAGGCTGTGGCCAACAAGATCGGCTACCCGGATAAATGGCGCGATTATTCCAGTGTGCGCATCGCGCGCGACGACTTCGCAGGCGACGTGGTTCGCGCCACCGAGTTCGAGGTGCATCGCGATCTCAACAAAATAGGCAGGCCGGTGGACCGCGGCGAATTTGGCATGACTCCGCCCACCGTCAACGCCTACTACAATCCGCAGGAAAACAACATCAACTTCCCCGCCGGTATCCTGCAGCCACCCTTTTACAGCAACGCGGCCACCGATGCCGTGAACTACGGCGCTATCGGTGCGGTGATCGGCCACGAGCTGACGCACGGCTTCGACGATGAGGGCCGCAAGTTCGACGCGCGGGGCAACCTGCAGGAGTGGTGGACGAAAGAGGACGCCGCCGAATTCGAAAAACGCGCGCAGTGTCTGGTGGACGAGTATTCGAAGTTCACCCCCATCGACGACCTTCACGTGAACGGCAAGCTCACACTGGGCGAGAACACCGCCGACAACGGCGGCATCCGTCTGGCTTTCGCCGCGCTGATGGAAATGATCGATGGGAAGGGCAAGACCGTGGACGGGTACACGCCGGAACAGCAGTTCTTCCTTGGCTACGCACACGTCTGGTGCGGCAAGCGCACCGACGCGTTCCAGCGCATGCTCACCCAGGTGGACCCGCACTCGCCCGAGCGTTTCCGCGTGAACGGCGTGTTGCAGAACTTCCCTGAGTTTCGCAAGGCCTTCGGGTGCAAAGAGGGCCAGGCCATGGTAGCCACACCGGGCTGCCGCGTTTGGTAACCAACTTCAGCCCGCTTGCTGCGCGCGCGGCTCAGAACCGAGCCGCGGCCAGAGGGAGCGGTCAAATGAGGGGATTATGAGACAACGATTCATTCCGACCGCTCTTCTTTGCGCGCTGGCGCTTTCCGCCGCGCCCCCGGGTTATCACGTGATCCGGAAAATCCAACTCGGCGGCGAAGGCTTCTGGGATTACCTGACTGCGGATTCCGTTGGGCGGCGCCTGTACGTGTCGCACGGGACGCACGTCATGGTTGTGGATCTCGATACCGACAAAGTGGTCGGCGACATTCCCGACACGCAGGGCGTGCACGGCATCGCTGTCGCGGACGATCTGGGCCGCGGCTTCGTCAGCAACGGCCGCACCAACAATGTCACTATCTTCGATCTGAAGACGCTGAAGGAAATCGGCAGGGTGGATACCGGCACGAATCCGGACTGCATCCAGTACGACCCGGCCACGAAGCGCGTGTTCGCCTTCAACGGGCGGAGCGGCAGCGCCACCGTGATCGACGCGGCCACCGGCAAGGTGCTGAGCACCATCGCGCTCGGCGGCAAGCCCGAGTTTGCCCAAGCCGACGGCGCGGGCCGGATCTACGACAACCTCGAAGACAAAAGCGAGGTGGTGGAGATCGACAGCCGCGAGATGAAGGTGCTGCACACGTGGCCGCTGGCGCCCTGCGAGGGGCCATCCGGCATGGCCATCGACGCGGCGCACCACCGGCTGTTCGTCGGCTGCGA
>Ga0326727_10015785_pt1 | contig 16104 bp, 11 predicted proteins | sample MB2enrmetagenome_FD_207643 | JGI IMG/M metagenome (GOLD analysis project Ga0326727, IMG submission 207643) | Lab enriched peat soil microbial communities from McLean, Ithaca, NY, United States - MB29MY | ecosystem: Environmental > Terrestrial > Soil > Wetlands > Peat | place: USA: New York...
GAATTTGTGGATTGCGGCGGCGGTACGTCCGGCGGCGTAGGATTCGAGCCCTTCGCCGACGAGCACGATGAACATGGCTTCGGCGGCGGCCGTGTATTCGCGGACGGAAAGGGCGGCGATGACCGCGATGCAGAGCGCGAGGTCGGCGGAGATCTCCTTTTCGAGGAGGGCGGAGATGGAGTTATAAAACGTTTTGTAGCCCGCGAGCAAGGTGATGAAGACGGCGGTGTCGAAGCCGAGGAAGGTTTTGAAGACGCCCGTCAGATTCAACGCCAGCAGAATGCCGACGATGGCTGCAAAGCCGTAATACTGTATTCGTTCCCGGTGTTCCTGGTCCATTAGGTTGAAAACTTAGAATACATCAAAGCTGGAAGAACATTGGGCCACGAATGCACACGAATGCACACGAATGCCGGAAACGTTTTGTGAAAGAATGGGCTTCGATGAAAATCTTTTTTGGATTGGTTTTGTTGGCTGCGGCTTGTTTTGCTCAGTCTGAACCTCCTGCTCCGGCTCCACGTCCGGCTCCACGTCCGGCGGTGATTTCTCCGGAGGTTCATCCGGACAATTCGGTCACTTTCCGGTTGCGGGATCCGAATGCGAAGGCTGTCATGCTTTCGCGGGAGGGGACGAAGCCGGTTGCGATGGTGCGCGATGAGCAAGGCGTGTGGAGCGTCACGACTGATCCGCTGGAGCCGGATTTTTATGGGTACACGTTCCAGGCGGATGGCGTGGCGCTGCTCGATCCGGGCAATTCGCTGATGAAGCCGAATCTGCTAAATGTGAATAGCGAGGTGCATGTGCCCGGTCCGGCGTCGCTGCCATGGGAGATGAACAACGTTCCGCATGGCGAGGTGCATCAACATTGCTACCAGTCAGGGATTATCGGCGACGAACGGGATTATTACGTCTATACGCCGCCGGGTTACAACCCGAAGGCCAAGCTGCACTATCCGGTGCTGTACCTTTTCCACGGGTATAGCGACGATGCGAGCGGATGGACGGCGGTGGGGCGAGCGAATGTGATTCTCGATAACCTGATCGCGCAAGGCAAGGCCAAGCCGATGCTGATCGTGATGACGCTGGGATATGGGGCGCCGTCGATTGTGGCTCGCAATGGCGGGTCGCTGCGCGATCCGGCGCTGAGGGATAAGAATTACACGCTGTTTCGCGATGCGCTGTTTCAAGAGGTGATGCCGCAGGTGGAAAAGGAATATCGCGTGCGCGCGGATCGCAATTCGCGTGCCGTTGCCGGGCTTTCGATGGGCGGAGCGGAGTCGCTGTTCATCGGGCTGAATAACCTGGACCGGTTCGCGTGGATTGGTGCGTTCAGCGCGGGCGGCTCGTCCGGGGATTTCGACAAGACATATCCGAAGCTGGACGAGAAAGCGAACAGCCAGATTAAATTGCTGTGGATCGCTTGCGGTACGGAGGACGGTTTGATGGCGGGGAATCGGAAGTTTCGCGAGTGGCTGAAGGGGAAGGGCGTGCATGTGACGGAGATTGAGACTCCGGGGATGCATACGTGGATGGTGTGGCGGCGGAATCTGGCGAATTTTGCTCCGCTGTTGTTTCGGTGAGAGAAAACATTTGGCCGCGAATGCACGCGAATACACGCGAATGCCCCACAATGCTGCAGCAGCAGTTCAGTGAAGATCCGGCGGCGTGCCGGTGATGCGGGAGAGGTCGACTTGGGAGACTAGCGGGATCAGGCCGGCCTGGCGGGCTTCGCGGTAGACGACGGCTGCGTTATTTCTTGAGCGGCAATAGTCTAGCGAGAGGACGGGCAGACCGCGATCCTGGTACTTGCGGTATTGTCGCAGACGGGCGAGGGTGCCGTCGTCTCCTTCGCGCTTGGTGCGGATGTCGCCGGCGCCGGGTGTGTCCCATTTGGCTTCGGCTTTACCGGAGAACCAGGTGTCTTCCACAGCGAGGGCGTCGATGGCTGCGGCGTAGCGATCGGGCGCCGCGTCGATCAAGTCGGGGGCGTTCTGCGGAACTGCGAGAAAGCCGGGATTCACGGTGCGGCCGGCCGCGCGAAGCTCTTCGATGAAGCGGATCATTTCGATCGCGGGATCGAGGTGTTCGTCCTTCGCGAGCTTGGCTACGTGCTTTTCCTGGTAGGCTTCGACCCAATCGAGATAGACTCCATCGAAGCCGGCGCGGGCTAAGCGGGCGATGATTCCGTCTTCGCCGAGCCAGAGTTTCTTCCAGGCCGGCTTCCAGAATGCGACCGGGTACGAGCCGCTCCAGCCGTCGGGATCGCGCGCGGCGAGAAAATCGGGTGAGCCGCGACGCCAATCTTTGTGCCAATACTCGCGCCATTTCTCGGCTTCGCCGGGAGACACGTAGGCCAGCAATACGCGGGGCTTGCGTTCTGGCGTGAGGCGCAAGGCTTTCACCAGTTCGGCTGGGGAGTTGCCCGAGCCGGGCTCGATGACGAGCAGCGGATAAGAGGTGCGGGCTAACGCTTGCACAGCTTCGGGAGTCTCCAGACTTTGCAGTTGGCACATCCAGCTTTTGGCGGCATGGAGGCGATCGTGAGGCGATTGCGCGGCGGCTGCAGCGACGGCCAGAAGAAGGATTTCACACGATCTTGAAAACCGCGGCATGTTCCGAGACCTTTCGCTCCGGCATTTGAATGCGCAGACCGTCTTGATTCTGCGTCCATTTTAGTGACCCGCTATATCCCAGGAGCGTCACCTGGTGGATCGTGGCCGGATACAGATTTCGGCTCGGCGCGAGCGCGGCAATGACGGTTTCGCGCGGGCTCCAGCCCATCGAGAAGGCGTAGAGGGTGTCGCCTTTTGTGGTGAAGCGCACATCGTCGGCGGTGAGTTCTTTGTGCAGGCGCTCGTTAAAAGAGACGTTCGCGCTGTTGCTGACGATTCCCGGACCTTCGCCGAAAATCTTCCAGGGGCGAGTGCCGTGGATGGCTTCGGAGTTGATCGCCATCCACCTGGTGAGTTCCGAGACGATGCTCATTTCCTGGTCGTCAAGGGTGCCGTCAGAACGCAGAGGAAAGTTGAGCAGCATATTGCCGTTGCGGCTGACAATATCGACCAGCAGGTCGATGACAGTTTTGGGAGTTTTGTATTTGGCATCGACATCGTAATGCCAGTTGCCCACGCAGGTGTCGGTTTGCCAGGGTTCCGGCGAGATGGCGTCGACCAGGCCGCGCTCGACATCGAAGGCGCAGGTGCCGATTTCGCAATCCGATTTGCGCTTGCTGGTGTAGACGACGTCCATCATTCCGCGATTCCAGTTCAGGCTCTGATTGTAATAGTGCGCGACCAGGCTGCGGCCCCATTCGCCGAACGGAATGCCGCCGTCGGTGTAGAGGAGGTCGGGGTGATATTGGTCGACCAGATCTTTGATGCGCGTGAGCCACTCGTGTTTCCACTTGACGGGCTCGTTGCCTTGCTCGGCCCAGGCCTGCTTTGCAAGGGGGTGGGGCTCATGGTAGAGATCCCAGTTCGCCGGGTCGTTGCCGTCGTAGGGTACGCCGGCGTAAGGGCCCTGCTTATCCGCGCCTTTGTTGGTGGCGAGCCAGTTGTAGCTGCCCCAGAGGTGCTCGGTGACGCCGAAGCGCAGACCATGATTGCGCGCGGCATTGCGGAACAGACCGACGACATCTTTCTTCGGCCCCATCTTCACCGCATTCCAGCGATGATAAGTCGAGTTCCACATATCGAAGTTATCGCAGTGCACTCCCATGCTGACGAAATACTTCGCGCCGGCTTTTTTGTAGAGGCCGACCAGGTGCTCGGGATCGAAATGTTCGGCTTTCCAGGTGGGGATGACGTCTTTGAAGCCGACCTTCGAGGGATGGCCGTAGCGCTGGACGTGGTACTTGTACTGGCGGCTGCCTTCGATGTACATGTTGCGGGCGTACCAATCGCCGTATTCGGCGGCGGATTGGGGGCCCCAATGCGCCCAGAGGCCGAGTTTAGCGTCGCGGAACCAGTCCGGGACCTGGTATCGCTGCAGAGATTCGGGCGCGGAGCTGTAAGGTCCGGCGGCTATCTCCGGTTTTAATTCTTGTGCGCGGGCGGCGAACGCAGCGCCTAACGCACCAATTGCCGATCGTCTGGTCATGCTACCTGGCTTTTATTCTGAGTTCGTCCAATGCATCCTGATAATATCCGCCGCCGGCGCCGCCGCTTGCACGATGTTTGGCGATGAAGGCGAGAATGGCCTGGCGCCGCGATTCGGCATCGGGAAAATCTTCGGTGGTCCAGAAGCGGCGCGAGGGATCGAAATAACCGATCCTGGCGAGGAACGCTACTCCAAAATAGGTCTGTTCTTCGATGGAGTCTTCGCCGGCTTCGGTGCGGAAGCTGCCATCCGGCTGGAGCGATTGCGTCAGGCACCAGCGCAGCATTTTGTGAAGTTCGGCTGCGACATCCTGTTTCTGTGAATCGTTCAAGAAAGGCCAGCCGTAGCGCAGGAGTACCGCGACGTCCATGTTGTGGTGATTGGAATATCCGCCGCGGCCGCGAAGCCATCCGACTGGATAGGCGAGGTCTTTCACGGCAAGGAGCGTGTTCACCATTTTGTTCAGGTCCGGTACATCGCCTTTCAAGTAACTCACGATGTGAAACGTGATGCTGAGATCATCGACGAATTCGGTGCGGCCGTTGCGGACGTAGGTAGTGCCCCAGAAACCGGTCTCCGGGCTGCGATAGCGGTGAAGGACGAAATCCAGCAGGGTTTCCTTCAGGCGGGGATGCCATTGGTAGGTGGACGGCTGGTTGTGAATGATGAGCCGTAAGAGGTTGGACATCGATTCGTTGAAGGCGCGGCGATTGTCGACGCCGGTGCGGGCGACGTCCGATTGCCAGAGTGCATCGAAATAGGCGCGCAGTTTTTCGGGCGAGTTGACGCGATCGAGAAAACGGTATGGGAGTTTGGGCTGGGGAAAACGTTCTTCCTTGCTGAGGTGGTCGTAGGATGCATCGAGCTTGAAGAACCACTCGTCGTGACATGCACCCCAGCTGCCGTCCTTGTCTTGCTGCAAGGCCATTTTTTCACGGGCCGGATCTGCCAGCACGGCGGTGAGGTCAGCGATACGCCGGTCGGCGCGCGCGAAGTCCGCGGTGTCGCCTGCCAGCCAATCGAGTTCGGTAAGGATCTGGTGGGAGCATGCGGTACTTTCGCCCGCAGTTTCACGCGCCAAGACCTGGCGCTCCAGTTCGCGAACGATGGATTTGTGCTTGCGGTCAAGCTCTACGTACTTTGGGTTGAACGCTACCATTTCGCGATCGATTTTGGCTGACTCCTCAAGATCCGCCGGCGGTACAGCTATTGCAGCGAGGAAAAGGGCCAGGATCATTGGGCCTCGCGGAAATCTCGCAGGAGTGCGGACCAGCCTCCGGTCCATTGATCGTCGGCGAGATTGAAGGCAACATCGACGCGCATGCCTGGACGCAGTTCGGCAGCGCGATGCCCCAGGCCAAAACCTTTCATCAGCAGAATGCGGCGATCCTGCTTCAGCAGCAGTTTCATGTGTTTCTCCTTCCAGAGGGCCGGCGGGCTGGCGACTTCGGCGTTCATCACGCCAAACAGAGGCTCAGGATTGGAATTGCCGAAAGGCGCAAGTTGCTGCACGTCGCGGAAGATGTTCTCCTGGAGATCCGAGACATCCAGACAGGCGTCGAGTTCGACGGTAGGACAGAAGTCGTCGGGCGTCAGGAGGGTTGACGCGTATTGATTGAAGCGTTCGCGAAACTCGGGGACGCGTGCGGCATCCATGGTCAAGCCGGCAGCGTGGTGATGGCCTCCATATTTGATGAAGAGGCCGGGCATGGAGTCCATCGCGTTGAGAAGGTGGAAGGCGGGGATGCTGCGTCCGGAGCCTTGCGCGATGCCGCCTTCCTCACTGAGGACGAAGACCGGACGGTGGAAGCGCTCGACGATCTTGCTGGCTACGATGCCCAGCACTCCGCGATGCCAGCCAGGCGCGCAGAAGACCAGCGCGGCCTGGCAATCGGTGACGGGTTCGGCCTCGCAGGCGGCGAGAACGTCTTCCACGATGGAGGCCTCTTCCTGTTGCCGATCGGCATTGAGGAGGTGGAGTTTTTCGGCTAGGGATTTGGCTTTGGCGAGATCGTCGGTGAGGAAGAGTTCGACCACGTCGCGGGCATCTTCCATGCGGCCGGCGGCGTTGATGCGCGGGGCGATGCGGAAAGCGACCTGAGTTGCGGAGGGGATCTGGCCGTCGCGAAATTCGGCGACATTAAGCAGTGCGCGCAGGCCAGGATTGCGCACGTCGCGCAAGCCGCTGAGCCCGTGGCGGACGATGACGCGATTTTCGCCGGTGAGCGGGACGACGTCGGCAACGGTGCCGATGGCGACGATTTTGAGAAAGCTGGCGAGTACGCGGCGGAGCTTGTAGTCGGGCCAGTTCAGCGTGCCCAGCAAGGCGTGTACGACTTTGAAGGCGACGCCGACGCCGCAGAGTCCTTTATCGGGGTAAGTGCAGTCGGGGCGATTGGGATTGAGCACGGCGACCGCGGGCGGGAGTTGGCCTTCCGGCAGATGGTGGTCGGTGACGATCACGTCCACGCCAAGTTCGTGGGCCCGCGCCACTACGGCGGCGGCGCGAATGCCGGTGTCCACGCTGATGATGAGCTTGATGCCGTTGGCGGCCGCGGCTTCGATTTTAGCGGCGTGCATGCCGTAGCCGTCGCGAAAGCGGTTGGGGATCTGGAAGCCGACTTTGCCGCCTGCCATTTCGATGGCGCGTTTGAGAATGACGGTGGACGTGGTGCCGTCAACGTCGTAGTCGCCGTGGATTTCCATGGGCTCGTTGTCGGCGATGGCGCGGCGGATGCGGGCAACGGCAAGGTCCATGTCACGAAGCAGAAAGGGGTCATGCAGATTGTCGAGTGAAGGTGAGAGGAAACTTTTCGCGGCAGCGGCGTTGGAGAAGCCTCGGGCGCAGAGGATTTGCGCCACGGCCCGCGGAATGCCCAGCGCAGTGGAAAGTGCGGCGATGAGAGACGCGTCGGTCTCAGGCAACAGCCAGCGGGATGGTCGGGTCAAGAAAGATTATATCGAGTTATTAGTTGTTAGTCGTTAGTTTTTAGTTTGCAGTTGTCAGTTATCAGTTCAGATGGGTTTTCGCTGACGACTGACGACTGATGACTGACGACTCGACTTCAGCATCGTCGCGATCACCACCATCCCTGTCGGGTGCATCAGGCCTGCTACCAGGAAGACTGGCGTGTAGGAGAATTTGGTGACGACGTAACCGGTGCCCAAGCTGGCCAGCATGCCGACGAGCGAGCCTCCCATGCCTGAGAATCCGCTGACGGTTCCGACTTCGTAGCCGGGGAAAAGATCGGTGGGCAGGGTTTGCAGGTTGGCGGTCCAGAAGCCGTGGCCAATGGTGAGGAAACAGGTCGCGGCGATGGCCATTCCCGCGGTCGGAACGTGGGTCGCGGCGATCACTACCGGCAGGCACAGCGCGCCGATCAGCATCACAAATTTGCGCGCGTCGACTATGTTCCAGCCGCGTCCGATGAGATAGCCCGAGAGCCAGCCGCCGATCAGGTACGCTACGCCCCCGAAGACAAATGGCACCCACGAATATTTGCCGACCATGGCCAGATCGAAGTGGCGCTCCTTTTCGAGATAGCGGGGCAGCCAGAAGATGACGAAGTACATGACGGGATCGGAGAGTGCCCGCGCAATCGAGATGGCGATGCAGGCTCGGGTCCGGACCACGTGCTTCCAGTCCACCTTTTCGGCCGGCGCGGCCTGAGTTTCTTCGGGCGGCAGGACGCTATCTTTGATGGCGTCGTACTCATTGGCGCGCAGAAAACGATTTATGTGCGGTGGATCGTAGAGCAGCAGCCAGAGCGCGAGCCAGATGAATCCGGCGCCCCCGACGCCAATGAACGCGGCGCGCCAGCCGTAATGCGACGTGAGCCACCAGACGGCGGGCGGCGCCATCGCGGAACCGATGGACGAGCCGGCATTGAAGATTCCGACGCCGAGGGCACGCTGTTTAGCGGAGAACCATTCGGACACGGCTTTGGCGGCAGCGGGCCAGTTGCCGGGCTCTCCAAGTCCCAGCAGAAAGCGGCAGAAGCCGAAGGTGAGAGTGTTCCAGGCGAAGGCATGCAGCACGGCCGCCGCTGACCACAAGCCGATGAAGAAGGCGAATCCGCGACGCGTGCCGAGGCGATCGACGATGTAGCCGGAGCCCGCGTACATGATGGCGTAGGCCAGAAAAAATGCCGCGACCACCCACGAGTAGCCGATGTCGGTCAGCTTCACCTGGGATTGAAAATCCTTGGAAACGATGACCAGCGAGAGGGCCTGGCGGTCGGCATAGTTGACGGCGGTAGCGAGGAACAGCATGGCGGCGATGATCCATCGCAATTGCGGAATTTTCATTAGCGTCACCCATTCATACCATTTTGGTAACGGCCCTTGCCGCGCGGCTATGCCATAGTTGAAATGTGAGTCCACCGACCATTATTCAGGGCGGGATGGGCGTAGGAGTTTCCGGTTGGCGGCTGGCGCAGGCGGTATCCCGCCTCGGCCAGTTAGGAGTTGTTTCCGGCACAGCGTTGGATCAGGTTCTTGCGCGGCGATTGCAGGATGGCGACCCGGGCGGACACCTGCGGCGCGCCCTCGATCATTTCCCCTTTCCGGCCATGGCCGAGCGCGTCTGGCGCGCGAATTACATTCCGGGCGGAAAAGCTCCGTCGGATCCATATCGCAAAATGCCGATGCACCGCCAGCGCAATCATCGCGAGTTGGAAGAGCATTGCATCGTCGCGAATTTCGTGGAGATTTTCCTGGCCCGCGAAGGACACGATCATCCGGTCGGCATCAATTATATGGAGAAGCTCCAGCTTCCGCATCTGCCGCAGATCTACGGCGCCATGCTGGCGGGCGTGGGGTACGTGCTGATGGGCGCGGGCATTCCCATGCGGATTCCGGGGGTGCTGGACCGATTTGTGAATCACGAACCAGCCACTTATCCTTTGTCGGTTACGGGAGCGGTGGAGGGGGATGACACGGCGATCAGTTTTAATCCGCGCGATTTCATGGACCGCGATCTTCCACCGTTGCAGCGTCCGAAGTTTCTGGCGATCATCGCGTCCAATACGCTGGCAACGACGCTGCTGCGCAAGTCGAACGGCAAGGTGGATGGTTTCATCATCGAGGGTCCAACGGCAGGCGGGCACAATGCGCCGCCGCGCGGGAAGATGCAGATGGATGAAGCTGGCGAACCGATTTACGGCGATCGCGATGTGGTGGATCTGGTGAAGATTCGCGAGTTGGGAGTTCCGTTCTGGCTGGCGGGAGGGTTCGGCAGCAGCGGGAAAGTGCGGGAAGCCCTGGCCGCGGGAGCCGCGGGGGTGCAGGTGGGAACGCCGTTTGCGTTGTGCATCGAGTCGGATTTGCGGCCGGAGTACAAGCGTTCGTTGCTCGACCTGGCGCGCGCCGAAGCCGCTCGCGTGGCAACGGACGCGGTGGCGTCGCCCACCGGGTTTCCTTTCAAGGTGGCGCGGCTGGAAGGCACGTTATCCGAGCCGGATGTGTATCAGGCGCGGCCCCGCATTTGCGATTTGGGTTATCTGCGCGAGGCATATCGGACGGCGGAGGGTGAAATCGATTATCGCTGCGCGGGCGAGCCGGTCTCGGTGTATGTCTCGAAGGGCGGCAAAGCGGAGAGCGCGGAAGGCCGGAAATGTCTGTGCAACTCTCTGATGGCCAATATCGGGCTACCTCAGGTGCGGGCCGGCAAGCACGTGGAGAACGGTCTGGTCACGGTTGGGAATGACCTGGTGAATGCGGCGCGTTTTCTGCCGGCGGGACGGGCCGAGTATTCGGCGGCGGAGGTGGTGGAGGTGCTGCTGGAGGGTGAAGGCGAAGACGTCTCGGCATGAGTGCCGAGACGGCAGCCTGAAGGCTGCGCCACGCTAGAATGAGAGATTCTCACATGCGCTGGATTGTGTTCTTTCTTTCTTCGATTGCCATGGCTGCTCCCTGCACTACGGCCAACAAGACTTGCATGGAGAAAGTGCCCATGCCCGGCGAGCGGTATTTGCTGGTGTATCGCAGCCAGCCGCTGACGGAGCGAGCCACCAATGTGGAGCGCGTCTTCGTGCTGGTGCACGGGCTGCAACGCGATGGCGAGAGTTACTTCAAGTCCGCCATCGACGCCGCCAAGGACTCCCATGAACTCGGCCGGACGCTGGTGATCGCACCGCAATTCCACGCGGTAGACGGAACCTGCAAGGACAAACCGGAGGCGGGTGAGGTCATCTTCGCCTGCCGCGGATGGTCGGATGGGGTAGCCACTAAAGAGGCCTCGCTTAGCTCCTTCGAGGCGCTCGACCGGGTGCTGCGCATGGTTGCCAACAAAGATCTGTTTCCCTCTCTCAAGGAAATTGTGATCGCCGGGCATTCGGCGGGCGGCCAGTTTGTGCAGCGTTACGCGGCAACCAATCGCATCGACGGAACAGTGATCGTTCCGCTGCGCTATGTGGTGGCGAATCCCTCCAGCTACCTGTATCTGGAAAGCTGGCGGCCGGTGGACAACCCGGGCGCGAGTTGCCCGCAGTTCAATCGCTATAAGTATGGACTGGATGGGCTGACCGGTTATGAGGCGGAAACGGGCGTAGCCGCAATCAAGGCGAATTATCCGCGGCGCGCGGTGACGTATCTGCTCGGCGAACTGGATACTACTCCCGAACATTCAATGGACACTACCTGTCCCGCGATGGCGCAGGGTCCGAACCGCCGGCAGCGCGGCATGACTTACTTCGAACGATTGAATCAAACCTTCCATAGCAGCCACAAGATCCTCAGCGTGCCCGGTTGCGGGCACTCGGGTGGGTGCATGTACCGCTCGGCCAACGGGCGGCTGGCGGTGTTTGGAAAATAGCCGGTCTTTATGCGGTTGATCCTGATCTTCGCCCTGGCAACCTATCTTCCGGCCCAAGAAGTTTCGCAAAGCGGGCTCGAACTTAAAGGTGCGCGGCCCATGGTCAGCGAACCGGAGCGTGCGCCGAAGGCCATGATCGCGTGCGCAAATGAGATTGCGTCCAAGGCCGGCCTCGACATTCTGCGGCGCGGTGGGAATGCCATCGACGCGGCAGTGGCTGTGGCGTTCGCGCTGGCGGTGGTGCATCCGGAAGCGGGCAATCTGGGCGGCGGCGGATACATGATGATCCGCACCGCGGATGGCAAGGTGCGGGCGATCGATTACAAGGAGACCGCGCCGGCGGCCGCGCGCCCCGGCATGTTTAAGCGCCGACTGGATGCGACGGTCGGATACCAAGCGTCGGCCGTGCCGGGCACTGTCGCCGGAATGGCGATGGCGCATGCCAAGTTCGGGAAGCTCGAGTGGAGCGAGTTGTTGGAACCGGCTCGACGACTTGCGCAGGAAGGCTTTCCCGCGTCCCAGCGCATGGAGTTGATTCTGGCGCTGCAGGCACCGGTGATGAAGCAGTTCCCCGATAGCGCCAAAATTTTTCTTCACGGATCGGACCGGCCGTTGAAGCAGGGCGAACTGGTAAAGCAGCCCGATCTGGCTGCCACGATTGGCCGCTTGCAGAAAAATGGCTGGCGCGAGTTTTATGAAGGCGAGACCGCGCGTCTGATCGATGCCGACATGGCTGCGCACAACGGGACCATCCGCAACGACGACCTGCGCGGCTACAAAGCCATGGAGCGCGATCCGGTGGAAGGAACGTTTCGCGGTAATCGGATTCTCTCCATGCCGCCGTCGTCGAGCGGCGGGGCGACGTTGATCGAAATGCTCAATATCTTCGAGACATTTCCCGCGAAACTCGGCATGGAAGGGTCTGTCGAGCAGCGCCATCATATGATCGAATCCATGCGGCGCGCGTTTCACGACCGCGCCGAATACTCCGCGGACCCGGCGTTCTTTTCCGTGCCGCTGGACATGCTGTTGAGCAAGGCGCATGCGCGAGAGCTGGAGGCATCGATACTGCCCGACCGTGCCACTCCTTCGACGGGGCGCGCGGCTGAGGAGGGGCACGAATCGGACGATACCACGCATTTCTCGATCATCGACGCGGCCGGCAATATCGTCAGCAACACGTATACACTGAATAGCTTTTACGGCTCCCAGGTGATGGCGCACGACACGGGAGTGCTGCTCAACGATATTATGAGCGGCTTCAGTGATGCGGCGGGCGGGCGTAACGAGATCAAGCCGGGCAAGCGGCCTTTATCGTCGATGACGCCGACGATCGTGCTGCATGCGGACGGTTCGCCGTGGTTCGCGCTGGGCTCTCCCGGTTCCGCGACCATCCCCAATACGGTGTTCCAGGTGATCGTCAACATTATCGATTCGAAGATGTCGCTGCGCGATGCCATCGAGTATCCCAGGATTCATCATCAGAATCTGCCCGACCGCGTGGATATGGAACCGGGCGCCCTGGTGTTTGACGTGGCGGAGAAGCTGAAGTCGTACGGCGACACGCTGAATCCCAAACTGCGGTCGCAGGGCGATGTGCATGCCGTGATGATTGAAGAAGGCACCGGCTGGCGGCTGGGCTGGAGCGACGGACGCCGTGGCGGACGGGCCGCGGGTTACTGATGAAAGCTGTCAGTCGTCAGTTCTCAGTCATCAGTTCTCAGCTCAGCCGTGGGGAAGACCATTGTCGTGTGTGGTCTGCCCGGCTGCACAGCAACCGCTTTCTGCTCGCTGCTCTGGCCCGCTAATGCTTGATCTATGCGGCGGGCCGATCAGCGAACTGAGAACTGGAGACTGATGACTGACGACCTGCTCTGAGTCTCTACATCGCCAGCAGCGCGGCCAGCAGCTCGATCCCATCCCAGAGATTTTGGATGCGGAGGTTCTCGTTATAGCTGTGCTGGTTATTGTCGTGATTGACAATGGGCACGGTGATGGTCGGCGCGTGCAGGATCTGCTCGATCATGTAGAGCGGCACGCTGCCTCCCATGGTGGGCAGCTTGACTACGGGACCTCGCGCCGATTCGGCCGTGCGCAGCACAAGCTGCGAGACAGGAAGATCCATGGAGGTGCGGGAGGCGTTGTATCCACCGGGCAAGGTCACGACCTTGGCGATTTTCGCGTGCGATGTGCGAGTGGCTGGGTCGGGGTCGGTGGCGACGATGTAGTAACCTTGGGCGCGGATGTGATCGATCACTCGTTTTGCGGCCATTTCCGGAGTGATGCCTTTGACCAAACGGATGTCGATAGAAGCAGTGGCAGTGGATGGGATCACGTTGCTGGCGCCCGCACCGGTGCGTGCGCTGGACATACCGCGGATATTGAGCGACGGATAGTTGAGCAGTTCCACCAGCTTCTTTCCGGCTCCATCGCTACGGCCCAGTTGGAACTCCTTCAACAGTGCCGCATCGACATCCGGCGCTTCGGCGACGGCGCGCTTTTCGGTCTCGCTGAGCGGCTCGATGGAATCGTAGAAATGTTCGATCAGGACCTTCCCATTGTCATCCTTCATGGACGCGAGAAGGTGGGCCAGCATCATGGCGGGATTGGGCGCCCAATTGCCGTAGTGGCCGCTGTGCAGTTCGTGAACCGGACCATACACGGTGATGTCGAGCTCGGTGACGCCGCGCGCACCGAAGACGATCTGTTGGCGCCGGCTCTGGTGCACGGGCCCATCGCAGATCAGCCAGACATCGCTCGGCAGCAGGTCCTGATACTTGCGGATGATATCGGCGAGGTGCGGAGAACCGGCCTCTTCCTCGCCTTCAAAGACGAATTTCACGTTCTGGTGCAAGGTGATGGAGGAGAATTTGATGGCATCGAGCGCGGTCGCGATGGCAATGATGGGAGCTTTATCGTCCGAGGCGGAGCGGGCATAGATGCGCCATGCGGGATCGATTGCACCGCTTGATGGCACGGCGGCGAGCTGGCTGTCGAGCAGGACCGGCTGCCAGGGAGGGGTGGTCCATTCTTTCGGGTCGAGGGGCTGGCCGTCGTAGTGAGCGTAGAAGACGACGGTGCGGGTGGCGCCGGGCGTGCGGATCTCGCCAAAGACGACCGGGGGCGCGCCGGGGAACTCGAGCAGTTGCATTCTGACGCCGCGCTTTTGAAATAGGGCCGACACGGCCTCCGCGTTGCGGCGTATGTTGTCGGTGTCGCGCGCGAGGTTGGATATCGACAGCAGGCTCATGAACTCGGTGAGGATGGATCTTTCATGAGCCTCCCGCCATTGCCGGGCGGCCGCAGCCGCGGAATTGGACGGCGTTTGGGCAGAGGCGCTGAGAGCCAGTCCTAGGAGGACCGGGAACAGGTTCATTTGTCTATGTTGCCATGCTCGAGGCGAGTGCGCGGATGGGAGTCCACTCATAAGCGTTAGAATGAGGCCGCTCCACGACGGGCATGGAATCTGTCACGTTCCTGGTTGCGGAGCATGCGCCGGAGTCTCCAAAGGCGAGAACGCGTCCCGATGAGACGGGACGCGGCTGACACGAGTGTCTGCGCCACGTCCGGCGTTAGAAATAAGTATTAAGCGTGATCAGACGCTGATGCACGATTTGGCCATGATGCCGCCATCGCAGACCAGTTGCGAGCCGGTGACATAACAGGAGTCTTCGGAAAGAAGCCATATGACTGCGTGTGCAATATCGATGGGCTGTCCGATGCGCCCGAGCGGGATTTCGCGATTCAATTGATCGCGCATTTGGGGGACCTCGCCGGCTGGAACGTTGTTCCACATCAGGCGTGTTTCGGTGGCGCCGGGCACGATGGCGTTGACCCGGATGCCGAACTTCGCATAGTCGACGGCCATGCAGCGCACCAGTGCGGAGATGGCTGCTTTGGTGGCGCTGTACGCGCCCACTGCGCCACCTGCCAGCGCGACAAATCCGTTGGGAGAAGAAGTGCAGACGATTGAGCCGTGGACTTTGGCGGCGAGCATCTGCCGCAAGGCGTGTTTGGAGGTAAGAAAGACTCCGGTCAGATTGGTGTCCACTACTTGCTTCCAGGTTTCGAGGGCAAGCTCGTGAATGAATCCTCCGATATCGATTCCGGCGTTGGCGAAGAGCGCATAAGGAGGGCCGAAGCGCTCGGCGGATTTCTCCAGCGCCTGCTCTACCTGGTCCTCACAGCGGACATCGCAGCCTAGGCCGAGGGCCCCTTGCGCTCCCAATTTCATGGCTTCGGATGCGGCTTCCAGCGCACCCGGCTCGTCGCGATCGAGAATCGTGACACAATCTCCGCGCTCTGCGCACAGGCAAGCAACAGCGCGTCCGATACCGGCGGCTCCGCCAGTGATGACTACGGTGCGGGGATTCATCGGGGCACCTTGAGCATGCCTTTGAGCGGCAGGTCTTCCGCCGAGCGGCCGACCATGATCTCGAAATCGCCCGGTATGACCACCCAACGCATGTGCTCGTCGAGCACCTGCAGATCTTCGCGCGTGAGCGGGAAGGTGACGGTCTTGGTTTCGCCTGGTTGGAGGGTGACACGCTGGAAGCCGCGCAGTTGTTTGACGGGACGCGAGACGGGCGCGTAGGTTTCGTGAATGTAGATCTGAGCGGTTTCGATGCCCGGCCGGCTGCCTGCGTTCTTTATGTCTACGCTTACTCGCGTGGGTTCAATGCGCAGATTGGCGTAATCGAATTTGGTATAGCTCAAGCCATAGCCGAACGGATACAGCGGGGTCGCGGGCATGTCGGCGTAGCCGCGTTTCAGTTGGTCGATCCAGTACGCCTTGGCCGGCCCGTAATTGTAATAAGCCGGCAACTGGCCGACGGAACGGGGAACGGTAATGGGCAAACGGCCGGTCGGATTGTAATCGCCGAAGAGCACGTCCGCTACGGCTTGTCCTCCCAATTCTCCGGGGTGCCAGGCTTCGACGATGGCGGGAATGTGCTCGGACGTCCAACGAGTGGACAAAGGCCTGCCGTTGATCAACACGACGACGGTCGGCGTACCGGTTTCGTAAATTGCGCGAATCAGGTCTTCTTGTACACCGCTGAGATCGAGGCTTGCCACGTCGTGACCTTCGCCATCAGTTGAAGGTTCGTTGCGTCCTTCGCTTTCACCGACGACTATGATCGCGACGTCGGCGGATTTGGCGGCTTGCGCGGCCTCGGCGAATCCGCTTTTGT
>Ga0326727_10015787_pt1 | contig 16103 bp, 12 predicted proteins | sample MB2enrmetagenome_FD_207643 | JGI IMG/M metagenome (GOLD analysis project Ga0326727, IMG submission 207643) | Lab enriched peat soil microbial communities from McLean, Ithaca, NY, United States - MB29MY | ecosystem: Environmental > Terrestrial > Soil > Wetlands > Peat | place: USA: New York...
CGCTGGCGGGAATGCCGGAAGGACCCATCAAAGCCGACGCGCCCAAGGTCGTGCTGCCCGACCGCGAGAAAATGAAGACCCAGATGGAAGCCCTCATCTACCATTTCAAAATCATCACCGAGGGCTTCGCGGTTCCAGCGGGAGAGGTTTACCAGGCAATCGAATCGCCGCGCGGCGAAATGGGATACTACGTCGTCAGCGACGGAACGGCCAAGCCGTATCGCGTGCACATGCGCGGGCCATCCTTCGCGAATCTGCAAGTGCTGGCCAAGATGTGCGAGGGCGGCCTGATCGCCGACGTGGTTGCGGCCATTGGAAGTCTGGATGTGATACTGGGAGATATCGACCGGTAGGGATTAGTGGGATTTTGTAATTTGGTAATTTTGTAATTTTGTAATCTAGGACGACACAGATTTAGACGATTTCTCGAATTGCTGTAGAGCGAGCCGCGAACGGGTAGGGCACGGCTTCAGCCGTGCCGCCAAGGGCTGCAACGGGTTCCGGCTTTAGCCGCTGAGGGTGCGCACTCTACACCCTCACGAGAAATGCTCCGGATTTTCAAATTACCAAATTACCCGATTACAAAATTACAAAATTGTTCAACTTATGAAATTTTCGGACGAATTCGAGACGCGCTTCGCCGAGATGCTGACGCATTACCCGACGCGACGCTCGGCGCTGGTGCCTACGCTGCTCTACGCGCAGGATGAGGTCGGCTCGCTGACCGACGAAGTGATAGTCGAATTGGCGCAGCGACTGGATCTCACCGAACTCGAAGTCCGCAACGTGATCAGTTACTACTCGATGCTGACGACGAAGCCGCGCGGAAAGTACAACGTGCAGGTGTGCACCAACATCGCGTGCATGTTGCGCGGTAGCGAGGAACTTCTCAACCACTGCAAGAAAAAGCTCGGCATCGGCCACAAGGGCACGACCCAAGATGGCTTGTTCTCGCTGGAAGAGGTTGAGTGTATCGGGGCGTGCAGTTGGGCTCCCGCAGTCCAGGTGAATTACGATTTTCATGAGAACCTGACGAACGCGAAGCTGGACGAGATCCTGGACCAGTATAAAAAGAAGGGAACGCAGTAAGGATTTTGTAATTTGGTAATCGGGTAATTTTGTAATTTAAAATCGCGCGGTTTTGGGTTTTCAATTACCAAATTACCCGATTACAAAATTACCAAATTGTTTTATGGCTTCTCTAGTTTCCCATCCCGACGAGGTACGCGTGATCTCGAAGCGCTTTGGACAGGGCGCTACCGAGATCGATCGCTATCTCCAACTGGACGGCTACCAGGCTGTGCAGAAGGCTTTGGGCATGGGCGCGGACGCGATCATCAATGAGGTGAAAAACTCCGGGCTGCGCGGACGCGGTGGCGCTGGGTTCAGCACGGGAATGAAATGGTCGTTTGTGCCAAAGCAATCGGCCAAACCAAAATACGTTCTCTGCAATGGTGATGAGAGTGAGCCCGGCACTTGCAAGGACCGCCTGATTTTCGAACACGATCCGCACGCGGTCATTGAAGGTGTCATGATCGCCGCCATCGCGGTCGGTTCGCATACCGGATATATCTACATACGCGGCGAGTATCGCTATCTGTCGGTCATCATGCAGAAGGCGATCAAAGAAGCCTACGCCAGGGGATTCCTCGGCAAGAACATTTTTGGCAGCGGATACGATCTCGACATTTATTGGCATGGAGGAGCGGGCGCATACGAAGTCGGCGAAGAGTCGGCGCTAATGGAGTCGCTCGAAGGCAAGCGCGGCATTCCGCGCATCCGTCCTCCGTTTCCCGCCGTGGTCGGTCTGTGGGGCGGTCCGACGGTCATTAACAATGCGGAGACCCTGGCCGCCGTGCCGCACATCATTTTGGGCGGCGCGGATTGGTACGCGAAACTCGGCACGCCGAAGAATGGCGGAACGCGGCTGTTCTGCCTGTCGGGAAATCTCAACAAGCCGGGCGTCTACGAACTTCCGATGGGATATAACCTCAAGAAGATGATCTATGAGGTCGGCGGCGGAATTTCGAACGGGCGCTCTTTGAAGGCTGTGGTCCCCGGCGGATCGTCGACTCCTGTCCTGCTGCCCGAGGAAATCGACGTCGCCATGGACTTCGACTCGGTGGCAAAAGCGGGATCGATGCTGGGATCGGGCGGCGTGGTCGTGCTCGACGATACCGCGTGCATTGTCAAGTTTGCGTTGCGCACCATGAAGTTCTATCGGCACGAGAGCTGTGGTTGGTGCATCCCCTGCCGCGAAGGCACGGACTGGCTGGAGAAAACGCTGACCCGATTCCATGCCGGTGCGGGCGTCAGGAAAGACATCGACAACATTTATTATTTGTCCGAAAACATGTTGGGAAAGACATTCTGTCCGCTCGGAGACGCGGCAGCAATGCCGACGATGGCGTTCGTGAAGAAGTTCAGAAAAGAATTTGAAGATCACTTAGATGGAAAGCCGTGCCCGTTTGAAAAAGCGAGCGCGGCAGAGCCGGTGCTAGCTTGAAAGACTGTCGTTGGTCGTTAGTCGTTCGTCGTTGGCAGGTCGAGCAAATGCCAACGGTGCTTTGCGAACGACCAGCGACGAACGACTAACGACGACCTTATGCCTGACGTAACACTCACTGTCGATGGCAAGAAGATCACGGCTCCCGCGGGCTCGCTGCTGATCGAGGCCTGCAAGAGCGCGGGCATTGAAGTGCCTTCGTTTTGCTACTACCCCGGGCTCTCGTTGCAGGGCGCTTGCCGCATGTGCGTCGTGAAGATCGAAAAGATGCCCAAGCTCCAAACCGCCTGCACGACGACAGTCACCGAGGGCATGATCGTCGCCACTGACAGCGATGAGGTGCGTCAGGCTCGCAAGGCGATGGTCGAGTTGCTGCTTGGCAACCATCCGCTGGATTGCCCGGTGTGCGATGCCGGCGGCGAATGCGAACTGCAGGACATGACGTTTTCCTACGGCGCCTCCGAATCGAAATTCATTGAGGCGAAGAACCATCGCGAAGAACAGCAGTGGTCACCGGTGGTTTATTTTGACCGGCCGCGCTGCATCCTGTGCTATCGCTGTGTGCGCGTGTGCGGCGAAGGCATGGACGTTTGGGCGCTGGGCGTGCAGAATCGCGGCGTAAGTTCGATCATCGCGCCCAATCAGGACGACCATCTCGACTGCGAAGAATGCGGCATGTGCATCGACATCTGCCCGGTGGGCGCGCTCACTTCGGGCGCGTACCGTTATAAGACGCGTCCGTGGGAGATGAAACATGTGGGTACGATTTGCACCCATTGCGGAGACGGCTGCAAAACCACGCTGGGCGTGCGCCGCTGCGATACTGGCGCGGAGATTGTTCGCGGCGATAACCGCGACAAGAGCGGGATTAATGGCGATTTCCTGTGCGTCAAGGGACGCTACGCCTTCGATTTTGTCCATCACCAAGACCGCCTGACCGAGCCGCTAATTCGCAAGAACGGCAAGCTGACGCCGGCGACCTGGGAAGAAGCGTTTGAACTGATCGGCACCCGTTTCAAAGAAGTTCGCGATCACGACGGCGGAAGTGCGATCGGCGTCGTCGGATCGAATCGCACGACCAACGAAGAAAATTATTTGCTTTCAAAATTTGCGCGGTCTGTCCTCAAGACGAATAATGTCGATCATCACCGGACGGCAGATTACCCTGCGCTCGCCGCCGCGCTCCACGGCAAGCCGGGAAAGACGGCCTCCATGCGCGACGTGTTGACGGCGCCGACGATTCTGCTGATCGGCAACGATCCTACGAATCAGCATCCGCTGCTGGCATGGCAGATCCGTACGAACGTGCGGTTGCGGCGCGCGAAACTTTACGTCATCAACTCCGCGCCCATCAAGTTGCGTCGACAGGCGACAGCGTTCGCAATGGTCCCGACGGGCGCGGAGGCAAAAGCAGTCGCATTTCTCGCCGGCGACGATTCCCTGCTCGATGCGTTGGTGAGCGACGCCACAAATCGCGATGCCTGGATTGCGCTGCGCGAGAAGATTCGCGCCGAGCAGAACATAGGTATCGTTTTCGGTTCTGAATTACGCGGCCATGACGTGGCGAAGTTGGTGAGTTTTGCGGAAAGCTTGACTGGAGCCAAGCTGATCTGCCTGGGCGATTACGCGAATTCGCGCGGCGCCAGCGAAATGGGACTATACCCCGATCTTCTGCCGGGATACGAACCCCTCGCCAGCGCAGATAAATTCCAAAAAGAGTGGGGCAATCTGCCGGCCGAGAGAGGCCTGAGCCTGCCAGAGATGGTGGATGCGGCGAAGGCCGGCAAACTGAAAGCGCTTTACATAGTGGGCTCCAATCCGGTCGGGCGTTTGGGCATTGATCCTTTTGTGCTCTCGAAAAGTTTTGTCGTGGTGCAGGACATGTTCCTGACCGAAACCGCGAACATCGCCGACGTGGTTTTGCCGGCGGCCAATGCGTACGAAAAAACGGGAACTTATACCAACACCTGCGGCGATCTGCAGCTGGTGAAGAAGGCTGGCGAAGTCTCGAACACCAAGCCGGACTTCGAAATGATCGTGCGCATCGCTGACGCCATGGGCAGCGATGTAAGCGGCCTGGTACCTTTCGGGAGCGGGACGCATTCCGACATGGGGCAAAGCCGCGGCGCGCAATCGGGCGAGGCGGATCGTCACGCGGTGTGGCTCGAAGCGCTCAACCTGGAACCGAAGATGACGCCATTCGATCCCATGGCGATTCTCGACGAAATCCAGCGCGTGGTTGCCGGGTACGATATTTCGCGCGTGAATCTGCTCGCGGGCAACGATCAGCACCTGGAGATTGCCGAAAGCGGCGCTAGCTTAATCCAACCGTCGGAGCTCATAGTCCCGGCTCATGACGATTTGTTCAGCTCGGGCACGCTTGGCAAATATTCAAAGACTTTGAATTCAGTTTTCGAAAATAAATCGGCAGCGCCGGAAGTTGCGGCGGACTAAGTACAAACTAACTAACAAGGCTCACTGAGACGCACTAACAACTTAAGATCAAAACCACGCGGGCGAGGCGCCCGCGCCACACGGGAACACGTTGAGCATAACGACGTTCATTATCATTTCGATCATCAAGTCAGTCGCCGTGATTGGGGTTTTACTGACGGCGGTGGCTTACAGCGTCTGGCTGGAGCGCAAGGTTTCGGCGCACATCCAGAACCGCTGGGGCCCCACGCGAGTTGGTCCTTTCGGACTGCTCCAGCCGCTCGCCGACGGTATCAAATTCATCCTCAAAGAGGAGTTGACCGAGCCGCACGTTTACAGGCCCCTCTTCATTGCGGCGCCAATCATTGCGCTGGTGTTTGCCATTACGTCCATTTCGGTGATCCCGTTTGGCAACTGGGTCAACCTCGGCTCCTGGAGCACGTTCCTGCAGATTACCGACATGAACATCGGACTGCTGGTGGTGCTCGGCATTACGTCAATGGGCGTGTATGGCGTGGCGCTGGCAGGGTGGTCCTCGAACAATAAGTATTCGCTGCTCGGCGCAATGCGCGCCAGCGCCCAGATGGTGAGCTATGAAGTCTCGCTCGGCCTCTCGCTGGTGGGAGTGGTGATCATGGCGGGAAGCCTCAGCCTGCGCGAGATTGTGGATGTGCAACGCCATTTGCACTGGAACATATTTTTTCAGCCGGTGGCGTTTTTCATCTACCTGATTTCCGCCTACGCGGAGACGAATCGTACGCCGTTTGATCTGCCGGAGGCCGAGTCGGAGTTAGTCGCCGGATATCACACCGAATACAGCGCCATGAAATTTGCCATGTTTTTCATGGCCGAATACGCCAACATGGTGACGGTCGCTTGTCTGGCGACGCTAATGTTTTTCGGTGGCTGGCTGGGCCCGGTGTTCGGACCGCAGATTCTGCAAATGATTCTGCCGGTCGTCTGGTTCTGCCTGAAAGTTTTCTTTTTCATGTTTCTGTACGTCTGGGTGCGCTGGACCTTGCCCCGCTTTCGCTATGACCAACTCATGGCGTTCGGGTGGAAAATCCTGCTGCCCCTGGCGGTTGCGAACGTCGTGGTTACGGCGCTGATTGTGGCTTGGAGAGCTTGAAAGCAGTTCTCAGTTCCCAGTTCTCAGTTCCCAGTTCAGATCTGGGACTTCTGAGAGCTGAGAACTGGGAACTGAGAACTCGCACATGTTCCATCTAATTCTATTTCTCTTTTTCGGAGCGATCTGCGTGGCGGGAGCGGTCAACCTGCTGGTGCAGAGCCATCCCATCAACAGCGCGCTGTCGCTGATTGCGGTGATGGCCTCGCTTGCCGCCGAGTATCTTCTGTTAGGCGCGGAATTTGTGGCCGCCGTGCAGGTGATCGTTTATGCCGGCGCCGTCATGGTCTTGTTTGTGATTACGATTATGCTGCTGAACGCGGGCGCGGAAGAGCGCACTAAGGGCAGCCGGGTTGCGATCCTGATCGGCGTTCCCGGCGTGACCATCGGCGGAGTGCTCGTCGCCTGGACGCTGCTCTATCGCTCCAATACGCGGGCAGTTCCCATTGGCGCGCTAAAGGGCGATCCCAGCGATATTGCTCGCCTACTCTTCCACCAGTTTTTGCTGCCCTTCGAAGTCACGTCGGTCCTGATCCTGATCGCCATCATGGGCGCGGTCGTGCTCGCCAGTCGTCCCGAAGCCGTGGCTCGCGGCCCGAGAAAGGACGGATGATGGAAATCCCTCTTTCCTGCTATCTGGTGTTAAGCGGAATCCTGTTCGTGTGTGGCGTGCTCGGGTTTCTGATCAAGCGCAACATCATTACGATTTTCATGTCGATCGAGCTGATGCTGAACGGCGTGAATCTTTCGTTCGTGGCCTTCGCCGCGCAATGGCACGCGCTCAGCGGACAGGTCTTCGTCTTCTTTGTGATGGTCGTGGCCGCCGCTGAGGCCGCGGTGGGATTGGCCATCATCATTGCCGTCTATCGCACGCGTGAAACTTTGAATGTGGACCGGGTGAACCTGCTCAAGTTATGACGCCGAATCCTTATCTCTGGCTCGTTCCGATTCTCCCGCTCGCCGGGGCGGCGATCAACGGCTTTTTTGGCCGGCGGTCGTCCAAGAAAGCGATCACGGCCGTCGCGCTTGTTTTTTGTGGCTTGGCGTTTTTCCTCGCTCTTGTGATTGCTGCCGGTTTCTCCTCTTCATCCGCGCCTTACTATTTCAACCTAGCCCACTGGATCCGCGCGGGGAGCTTTAGTGTCGATTTCGAGTTTTATCTCGACCAGTTATCGCTCGTCATGCTGCTCGTAGTTACCGGCGTCGGCTTTCTTATTCACATTTACTCAGTCGGGTATATGTGGGACGACGATGGCTACTATCGCTTCATGGCTTACATGAATCTGTTCATGTTCTTCATGCTGACGCTGGTGCTGGCGAAGAACTACCTGGTCATGTTCATCGGCTGGGAGGGCGTGGGATTGGCGTCGTACCTGCTGATCGGCTTCTGGTTCACGAAAGACTCGGCGGCCGCAGCCGGCAAGAAGGCATTCATCGTCAACAGGATTGGCGACTTCGGATTCCTGATCGCGCTCTTCCTGATGATTAAGCATTTCGGATCGCTCGACTTCACGCATGTCTTTACCGCGGTGCAGTCGCTGCCGACCGAGACCGCGGGCGTCGGCATACTTACCGCGATTGGTCTGCTGTTGATGGTAGGTGCGGCGGGCAAGTCGGCGCAGATTCCTCTTTATGTGTGGCTGCCGGACGCGATGGAAGGCCCAACTCCCGTCTCCGCGTTAATCCATGCCGCGACTATGGTGACGGCGGGCGTTTACATGGTGGCGCGTTCGTCCGCGATCTTTGACCGCGCGCCCACCGCCATGATGGTGGTCGCCATCATTGGAACTCTCACCGCGCTGTTCGCAGCGACTATCGGCATTGCCCAGACCGACATCAAGAAAGTGCTGGCCTACTCCACCGTCTCGCAGCTGGGATACATGTTCATGGCCTGTGGCGTGGGGGCGTTTTCGGCGGGCATCTTTCATTTGATGACGCACGCATTCTTCAAGGGCCTGTTGTTCCTCGCGGCAGGGTCGGTGATTCACGGCATCGGCGGCGAGCAGGACATGCGAAAGATGGGCGGCCTGCGGGTGTACATGCCGTGGACGTTTATGACAATGGGGATCGCGACGCTCGCCATCACGGGCATCCCGCCGTTCGCGGGCTTCTGGTCTAAAGACGAGATTCTTTGGAGAGCTTTTGGCGCAAGCTGGGTGTATTGGCTGATCGGCGTCGTGACCGCTTTCATCACGTCCTTCTATATGTTCCGGCTGATGTACATGACGTTCGGCGGCGAATATCGCGGGGCGGTGGCGCAAAAAGCGATGGTGCACAAAGCAGATGCTCACGGTCATGACGATCATGGTCACGACGATCATGGACACGGAGAGCCGCACGAGAGCCCTTGGGTGATGCTCGGTCCACTGGTGATCCTTGCCGTGCTGTCCGTCGTTGGAGGATTCGTCGGGTACGGAAACCGGTTCGAACACTTTCTCGCTCCCGTATTTCAAGGGGCGGGTGCGGTCGCGCGAGAAGGCGCTCGCGAAGCCGGTGACAGCACGATCGAGTATCTGCTCATGGCTGTTTCCGTTAGCGTGGCTGGGTTGGGATGGCTGCTGGCTTATCTGCTGTACAGCCGCCTTCCGCAACTGCCGGCGCGCATTGCCGCCAGCCTCGGCGGGCTGTACCGCGCCGTCGCCAACAAGTACTACATCGATGAACTTTACGCCGTCCTTTTCGTCAAGCCGCTTATCGAGGGCTCGACCACGATTCTCTGGCATGACGTCGATCAGGGAGTGATCGACGCGTCGGTGAACGAGTCGGCTCATGCCGCGCGTGAAGTGTCCGACTCCCTGCGCCACATGCAATCTGGCAATCTGCGCTCGTATGCCGGCTGGGTGGCCGCCGGCGGAGCCGTGGCGATCGCCTACATGGTCTGGATGGGAGTGCGATGAATATGGGTGCGGTAAACATCGGTCCGCTAAACATGGAGAGCCTCAGTCCCATCATTCTTTCGCTGGTTACCTTCATTCCTGCCGTGGGCGGGCTGCTGATTCTGCTGATCCCGCGCCGCGATCGCGACATCAAGTTATTTGCCCTCGTCATCTCCCTGCTGACATTTGTGGCTTCGCTGCATTTGCCGGTTCACCTGCATCGGGAACTCGGCGCCTTCAAGTTCGAGATCGACAAAGTCTGGATCGCGAATCCCAACATTCATTACCACATGGGCATTGACGGAATTTCCGTCTGGCTGGTGGTACTGACCACCTTCCTCACGCCGTTGTGCGTGCTGATTTCGTGGACTTCAATTCACGAGCGGGTGAAAGAATTCTTCATCCTGCTGCTGATCCTGGAAACAGCGCTGATCGGCGTTTTCACTTCGCTCGACTTGTTCCTGTTCTACTTCTTCTGGGAAGCAACGCTGATCCCGATGGCGCTGCTGATCGGCATGTACGGCCACGGACGCAAGGTGTACGCCGCGGTGAAATTTTTCCTGTTCACCATCATCGGCTCGATGTTCATGCTGGCGGCGATTGTGTGGCTCTACGCCAAGACCGGCAGTTTCGACTTTGTCGTGATTCAGAACGCGATTCGCAATGGAAGTTTGCCGGGGTTCGAACACGCCTCGTTGTGGCTCTTCCTCGGCTTCTTTATCGCCTTTGCGGTCAAGGTCCCGCTCTTCCCTCTTCACACCTGGCTGCCCGATGCGCACGTGGAGGCGCCCACCGCTGGGTCCGTGTTGCTGGCGGGAGTGCTGTTGAAGATGGGCGCCTACGGACTGCTGCGCTTCAACGTCGGCCTCTTCCCCGGGCAGGCGCACCGGAATGCGCCGTGGATCATGGTTCTGGCGCTGATCGGCATCATTTACGGCGCCCTGGTTTCGCTGGTGCAGCCGAACATGAAGAAGCTGATCGCCTACTCCTCGGTCAGCCACCTGGGATTCGTCGTGCTTGGGATCTTCAGCTTCACCGCGGCTGGCCTGAATGGAGCTGTCTTTGTCATGCTGGCGCACGGGGTCGCCACGGGCGGACTCTTCATGCTGGCAGGCATTCTTTACGAACGCCGCCATACCTATGAGATCACGGAGTTTGGCGGATTGGCGACACCCATGCCCAAGTACGCCACTTTCTTTCTGGTCACCGTGCTGGCCTCGATCGGACTACCTCTGCTGAACGGTTTCATCGGCGAGTTCCTGGTGCTGAGCGGAGCCTTCCAGGCGCGTCCGATCTATGGCATCCTCGCCGCGACCGGTGTGATCTGGAGCGCCTGCTACCTGCTCTGGATGTATCAGCGCGTTTTCTTCGGCAAGGTGAAGCACGACATCAATAACACGCTGCTCGACCTCAACCTGCGGGAAAAGGCCGCCCTTTGGCCGATTGCGATTGCCGCGCTGGTGATGGGGGTTGCGCCCCTGGTGTGGCTCAGCACGATCGATCCGGCGGTGCAAGCGGCTCTTGCTCCGTTCACGCAACTGGCCAGCAAGGTGGTGGGCCAGTGATATTGATACTGACAATGCTGACGGCGTTCTCGCATGGGTTGCCGAGTTTGCTGGCGCAGGCTTTCCAGCCGCCGCAACTCGCCGACTACATGCGCATCCTGCCCGAGTTGGTGCTCTCGATCTTCGGCATGTTGGTCATGGTCGTCGACCCGCTCCTCGACGAAGAAAACAGTCACCAGTCGCTCGGAACGATTGCACTGATCGGCACTCTGGCCGCATTGGCTTCGACGGTCTGGATGGCGCATTATCCCGGAACCGCGTTCTCGAACATGGTGCGGGTGGAAGGTTTCAGCGTCTTCTTTCACTTCCTCGTGATTGCGATTGCGGCCGTGGTCATCCTCAGTTCTTTCGAATACCTGCGGGTGCAGCGCATACGCGCCGGGGAGTACTACGGGCTCATTCTGTTCGGCACGGTAGGCATGTGTTTGATGTCGTCCGCCATCGAACTCGTGCTTATCTTCATCGCCCTGGAAATTTCGTCGATCTCGACCTACGTGCTGGCGGGCTTCCGGCGGCGCGAAGCTTCCAGCAGTGAATCGTCGCTGAAATATTTTTTGCTGGGATCGTTTGCTACGGCATTCTTCCTCTACGGCGTCGCGCTCATGTTTGGCGCTACCGGTTCCACCAATATCGACGCGATCAGCGAAGCGCTGCATTCTGGCAACGTACCGCTTCTCGCGTATGTGGCGACGGCGCTTATGTTTGTGGGCCTCGGCTTTAAGGTCGCAGCTGTTCCTTTCCACGTGTGGACTCCCGACGTTTACGAAGGGGCTCCGGCTCCGGTCGTCGGACTGATGTCAACCGGTCCCAAGGCGGCGGCGTTCGCGATCTTGCTGCGCGTTTTGTTCGAAGCGCGCGCCCCCGGATACTTCTGGCTGATCTGGGCCTCGGCCGCGCTGACCATGACGCTGGGAAATATTTGCGCGCTGGTGCAGAACAACGTCAAGCGTCTGCTCGCGTACTCTTCGATCGCACACGCCGGATATGTGCTGGTTGCTTTTGCGGCGCTGCCGGAGCTGGGCGCGTCCGCGGCGATGTTCTATACCGCCGCTTATGCGGCGATGAACGTGGGCGCGTTTGCCGTCGTCAGCCACGTTGCGGGCGCTGGCGAGAAGTATGTCACGCTCGAAGATTACGCGGGCCTCGGCAGGAAATCTCCCGCGCTGGCCGCGACTTTGACGTTCTTCCTGATGTCATTGATCGGTATTCCGATCACCGGCGGCTTCTTCGCGAAGTTCTATGTATTGAGTGCGGCGCTGAAATCGAATCTTGTAGTCTTGGCGATCATCCTGGTGCTGAATAGTGCCGTGGGCGCCTATTACTATCTGCGTATTATCGTCATGATGTATATGCGTGAGCCACAAAGTGAGCTTCCTGAGACTCCGGTGCCCGCCTCGGCTGGTCTCGCCATTACAGTTTGCGTGCTGCTTACGCTTTACCTCGGAGTGCTGCCGGGACCCGTCCTCGATTACGCCGCCCATTCCGCCCGCCAGCTTATCGGCGATACAGCGGCGCCAACAGCATCTTCTCTTGCGGCAGAACAGTAGATGGTGCTTGCCAACATTTAAGCGTTCATTGATTTGCAATTGATTTTCGACAAGGATGTGAACCTCGCGTGCAGGTTGGGTTTCCCGGTTCCGGTGCGAGTACGGGCCGTGAAAAAACCGGCTCTCGGCGATTGACAATCGCCATCCAAGTGGGCATCATTAGCTACACAAGTTTTGCCTGGAAAGTCTATTCCTGGGGTTGGAGGATCTATGGGTAAGTTTTTCCACAATGTTTGCAAGGATGAACAGGGACAGGACATCGCGGAATATGCGGTCATGCTCGCCGTCATCCTTGTGTTGGTGATCGGCACTGTGCGCCTGATCGGCGGTAATGCCAACAACGCTTTCTCCAGTGTTGCCAGTTCACTTGGGACGCAGTAATCTGTGTTTCTGCTTCGTTTTTTTGGGAAGTATCGGTATTTCGAGCGTCGCATTCTAATATCTCTATGACTCGATTTAGCATCTTTCGCCAGTTTAGCCGCTATTGGTTTTCATTCGCGGCGGAGGTGCAGGATCGGAGCCAGTCACCCGGGAAATAGAGACAGCTCAAAGATTCCGCCAAAGCCGCGATAGCATCGCGGCTTTTGTTTTTGGCGGCAGATAGAAAGGGTCATCGCCATGATTGTGAATATGTCCGACAACGCCACCGAAGAGCAAATCGACCACATCATTCAACGCATCCGCGAAGCCGGATTCCAGCCCCACGTCACGCGTGGCACCGAGCGCACCATCGTTGCGGCCGTCGGCAGCGGTGGGCGCCGCCATGAAATCGAGGCGCTCTCAGTCGCGCCCGGCGTGGACAACGTGGTCGCCATCGCCCAGCCTTTTAAGCTCGTCAGCCGTCAAACGCGGCCGCAACCGTCGGTAGTCAGTGTTGGTGGAGGAAAGACTGGCGCCGTAGAGATCGGCGGCCCCGAAGTGGTCGTGATTGCCGGTCCCTGCTCGGTGGAGTCGCGCGAGCAAATGCTGCAGACTGCCGAAGGAGTAAAGCGCGCTGGCGCTACCATGCTGCGCGGCGGAGCCTACAAACCACGCACCTCCCCGTATGAATTCCAGGGCCTGGGAATTGAAGCGCTGAAGATTCTGCGCGAGGCTCGTGAACTCACCGGCCTGCCGGTGGTGACCGAGGTGATGAGCACGGAGGACGTCGACCTGATCTGCGAGTACGCCGACATGCTTCAGGTGGGCGCGCGCAACATGCAGAACTTCGCGCTGCTGCGAAGGCTCGCGACCATCAAGAAACCGATTCTGCTCAAGCGCGGGCCCTCCGCCACGGTGAAGGAGTGGCTGCTGGCCGCCGAATACCTGCTGTCCGGAGGAAACGATCAGGTCGTCCTTTGCGAGCGCGGGATCAAGACTTTCGAAACCGGCACTCGCAACACTTTCGATCTTTCTGCCGTGGCCCTCGCCAAAGAGCTCTCGCACCTGCCGGTCGTGGCCGATCCGTCGCATGGAACCGGCAAGCAGAGCCTGATTGGGCCGGTTTCACGCGCCGCGATTGCCGTCGGAGCAGATGGCATCATCGTCGAGGTGCATCCCTGTCCGGAGCGTGCGCTTTCCGACGGACCGCAGTCGCTCGACCTCCCGCAGTTCGAGCGCGTGATGCGCGGCTTGAGTGCCCCGTTACGCGCCGTGCTTGCTCCCAGTCCGGCGCACGCATAACCGTTTTTGCTGAACGCTTGCGCGGTGCGTACTTAGAAGTTCTCAGTTCTCAGTAACAGCCTATGGTTCTTCAACTGAGAACTGAGAACTGACTTCATGGACCGGGACACTTTGTCCCAAACCGGCCGGCCTGCCTGCCCGTCCTTTGTTTCAAATGAGTTACGACGCACTAGCGCTTCCGAGCGTGCTTATTGGGACATGTTGTCCCTTTGCTCCCCGCCAGCCAATCCTAGGCAAGCCATTGTAAACACTACACTTGACCATACTCCGATTGGCCTCGCGATTGCCCATAAGAGGCCGGGCATGAAGGACGCGCTATACGTCCCCATCGAAGGCGCCGCCCAAAACATTTATGAACAAAAACTATAAATCGCAAATCACAAACGGGCATAACCAGCATCCGCTCAATCCCCCAGCTCTTAGCGCTGCATGGGGCCGAGTTCTCGGACTGGCGTTGCTGGTGTTCTCGGCAATGCCCTCCTACGCTGGCGCCAAGCCTGTTCTGGATAACGGTTCGCGCGGCGGCAAGTTTTCTGCGGATCTCCAGCAACGGGCGGGCGCGAACGGCATGGTGACGGTCATCGTTCAACATCGCCAGATGCCCACCAGCGCCCATTTGAAGGGTATGCAGGACCGTGGCGCGACGATTAAGTCGAAGTTCCACACGATCCGTGCGGTAACCATGCGCGTGCCCGTCGGCATGCTGGCGGAATTGGCGAAAGATCCCAACGTTACCTACATCACGCCCGACCGTGCCCAAAAAATGGCTGCCAATCCTCTGACCGAAGAGTTCGCGACCGCAGTCGAGGCGGATGTTGCGGCAGCGCAGTATGGGTTCGATGGCACTGGCGTCGGAGTGGCCGTCATTGACAGCGGAATCGCAGCTCATCCCGATCTGAACAATGCCAGCGGCGTCAGCCGCGTGGTGTATAGCCAGAGCTTTGTGGCTGGCGACACCACGACTTCCGACAAATTCGGGCACGGAACGCACGTGGCCGGCTTGATCGGTGGCTCGGGTGCAAACTCAGGCGCGGCCAATGGCTATCCCGCGACGTATGCGGGTGTGGCTCCTAACATCAACCTTATCAACCTGCGCGTGCTGGATCAGAACGGCAATGGAACCGACAGCCAGGTGATCGCCGCCATTGAGCAGGCGATCGCGCTGCAAAGTACCTACAACATCCGCGTCATCAATATGTCATTGGGACGTCCGGTGTTCGAAAGCTATACCCTCGATCCGGTTGACCAGGCCGTGGAAGCCGCTTGGCAGGCTGGCATCGTGGTGGTGGCGGCTGCGGGCAATAATGGGCGCTATGCTCCTACGAGCGGCTTCGGCACGATCGTCGTTCCGGGCAACGATCCATCCGTCATTACGGTGGGCGCGGCCATGACGGAGCTGACGCCGACGCGGGTCGACGACCAGATTGCCAGCTACAGTTCCAAGGGTCCGACGACGCTCGATCACATTTGTAAACCTGACCTCGTCGCGCCGGGAAACCGGCAGGTCTCTTTGCGGGTCGCGGGCAGCACGCTCGACACAGCCTATTCCCAATATGAAGTTGCTCCGAGCAGCGGAACCCCAATGTACTATGAATTGAGCGGTACCAGCATGGCAGCCCCGATCGTGAGCGGCGCGGTCGCGCTGATGCTGCAACAGACCCCATCCCTGACCCCCGATCAAGTGAAAGCGCGCTTGATGAAGACCGCATGGAAGGGCATCGGGCAGTATACCTATTCCCACGACAGCCATGGAAACCTCTACAACAACGAGTATGACCTCTTCACTTATGGAGCGGGGTATCTGAATATCGAAGCCGCTCTTGGCAGCACGGACCTCGCGACTGGACTAGCGCTTTCCCCGACCGCAGTCCTTAACTCGAACAGTAGTGTCACGATTACGAATACCACCCCTGCCTCAATTTTTGTCGGCAGCAGTGTCGTTTGGGGCGCCACTTCGGTGGTCTGGGGAAATTCAGTGGTTTGGGGTTCGAACGTGCTTTCCGCAAATTCGGTGGTGTGGGGCGCCACCAGCGTGGTCTGGGGGGCAGGCTCCTCCGTTTCTGGCGAAAGCGTAGTCTGGGGTTCAACTTCTTCCGTCGACAGCGAGACGTCAGCGCTTAGCGACGGCGACCCAGGAGACAACTAGGCAACGCGACTGAGCCATATTCGGAGACTGCCATGAAAAACACATTACCGACGAAAGCCAAAGTTCTGATCGGAATGGTGGCCGTTGCGAGTCTGTGCGCCCTGTCGTTCGGCGCAGTCAGATGGCAAACGCAAGCCTGGCCACAGTTGATGCTCCTGCTGGCGGCAGCCGCACTGAGTTCGCGCTTCAAAGTGAAGCTGCCGGGGATGACGAGCTCGATGTCGGGAAATCTGCCCGTCATT
>Ga0326727_10015788_pt1 | contig 16102 bp, 11 predicted proteins | sample MB2enrmetagenome_FD_207643 | JGI IMG/M metagenome (GOLD analysis project Ga0326727, IMG submission 207643) | Lab enriched peat soil microbial communities from McLean, Ithaca, NY, United States - MB29MY | ecosystem: Environmental > Terrestrial > Soil > Wetlands > Peat | place: USA: New York...
GCTTCTGGTTGGAAAACGTCCCGCCATCGCGCCCCTGGCTAAGCGTACACCTGGAGGGCGTCGCCGCGGGGCCATGGACCGAGCGCGCCCTGAGGATTTATGGCGGCCCTGGCAACGTCATCCAGGACCCCCAGCCGTTTCATCTCGGGTTCGACGGCCACAACCTGGCCACTTCATTCGTCGGCTTCGACTTCGCTAACGGGGTCTCCGTGCTTCAGGGTGTGGACGCGGTCCCCGACCGGCTCGAGGTCGACCCGCAGGACCACACGTACACGCTCGTCACACCGCACACCCAAACCATCACCTTCCTTCCTGCGGCAAATGTCTGGGAAGCTGTGAAGCTGTGGCGGGCGAATGAACTGCACGCTGCGGCCGGCGTCCCCAAGCTCGCCGGGCGATTTGTGTTCGACCTTTGGGAAGGCCGGTATGCCTCGAGCGCGCAGGCTCTCGAAACGGCGTTCCGCTACGGACTGACCGACGCGGTGGTGGTTTGGCACGACTGGCAACGCTGGGGCTACGATTTCCGGCTACCTGATATCTATCCTCCCAACCCGCAGTGGGGCACGCTTGAGGAATTCCAGAAGCTGGTCGAGACCTGCCGCGAACATGGCGTTCTGTTCGCCCCGCACGACAATTACATCGACTTCTACCCGGACGCCGAGGGCTTCAGCTATGAAAACGTAGCTTTCCAGAACAATGGCCAGCCGCAGCGCGCCTGGTACGACGCCGAACGCGATGCGCAATCCTACCGCGCGCGTCCCGATCGCATCCGCCTGCTGGTGGAGCGAAATCTGAACTTGATCAAGGCGGGCTTCTCGCCCACGGCGTATTTCATTGACGTCTGGTCGTCCGCGCCGCCTTATGACTTCTGGACGGCGGACGGCCAATTCGTGGACCGCAGCGTCACGCGTAAGGTGTGGGGCGAGACCTTCTCCTGGATCCGCAACTATTTAGGTGATGATGCGCCCCAAATCTCTGAAGCCGGCCATGACCGTTTGATTGGCTGGCTGGATGGCGCGCAAGCCAACATTTTGCGCGTCGATGCCCAGGGCAGTGGATTCGTGTGGAAGATCCGTTGCGGAGACGCGGAACGCATCCCCTGGATCGATGCCGCCTACCACGACCGCTTTGTGCTGCATGGGGCCGGTTACGAGGATCGCTACGCTGCGGGGCTCGATTTGACAACTCACGGCATCTACAGCGACGACTACATGGCAACGGAGATGTTGAGCGGCCATCCCGCCATGGTGGCGGCGCCGTTCTCGCGCGACGTGGTGCGCAAGTACTGGTTCCTGCACGATATGATGCGGGCACTCGCGCTGCGGCGCATCGATGCCGTCGAGTTTGCCGGCGGTGACATCCACCGCCAGCACGTGACCTGGGATAACGGAGCCGAGGTGTGGGTTAATCGGGGCGTAAGCGAATGGAAAGTCGGCGAGCGCACCCTTCCGCAGTATGGCTTTTACGCCCGCGCCCCGATGTCGGGCGGGAAGGTTGAGGCCTCCATAGAACGGCAATCCGCCGGCACGGTGGAGTGGTCGCGCTCGCCCGATTCTTATTATTTCAACGACCGCCAAGGTGCCGCGTACCGCCTGACGCACCAAGGCGAAGGCTGGCGCGTGACCGCCGCGCCGGAGAGTGCCGCGTTCATCGCTCGCGTCCCCTGGACCGGCCCCGTTCCAACGGAAGGCACAACCATAGACGAAAGCGGCACGGAGTTGCGTCGCGTTCCCATCCGCCGCGAGGGAGGAGCGCTGACTCTCGCCTTCGACTCCAAAACGTTCGCCTATGTGTTGAAGTGAAGTGCAGGTCCCAAGACAAACGGTGGCTTTTGGGCGTTGGGCGTTATAGAATTCGCCTCGCGTTTCGTCCCGAATCGGCCTGGAGACCGGAAGACCTTTTAGGAGGGAGTGCCATGGAGCTTCATCGAGTTGTTCGAGTGCTCGGTTTGTTTTCTCTTTCGCTGGTTGTTTTCCTTTCGAGCTGTACGCAAAAAGAAACCGCGCCGCAAAAGCCGGGAACAGTCGAGAAGGCCAAGGTAACCGTTAACTGGGACAAGGTCGTGACCGTGTCGAAAACCACGCCGACCCTGCAAGTCGTGGTCAACCCTCCCTTGCGCCGCGGCTCCCAGATTCACGACCGGGTCTTTCAGGCCCTGCACGATTTAGGCGCCGACTACGTTCGCTACGTGCCCTGGCTGCCCTACCCCAAGTTGGGGGTTGCCGAACTCGAGCCGCCTGCCGACGGCAAGACATCCTGGGACTTTTCTTTGATCGATCCCATGATGGAAGACTTCATGAACGCTCAGACGGGGCATTCGGTGATCATCAACTTCAGCACTATACCGCAGTGGATGTTCAAGACGGAGAAGCCGGTGGCGTATCCAGCAGATCCGGACCAAGTGGCGTGGGGCTACGAGAAGGGAAAGGAGTTTCGTGACCCGAGCTTGAAGGAAGTTGGGGACTACTATGCGCGGCTGGTGGGCTGGTACACGCAGGGAGGATTCACGGACGAGTACGGAAAGCGCCACGACTCCAACCACCATTACAAGATCCCCATCTGGGAAGTGCTCAACGAAGTCGACTTTGAACATTCGATGTCGCCGGAAACCTACACGCGGGTCTACGACGCCATCGTGAGCGCCATTCGACGCGTGGATCCGCAGATGAAGTTCATGGGTGTGGCCCTGGCAGGGACCTCGCCGAACATTTTCCTGCAGGAGAATGTGCCGGCGTATTTCGACTATTTCCTCAATCCCAAGAACCACAAGCCCGGGATTCCGTTGGATATGGTTTCTTACCATTTCTATGCGAACCCCTCGGCTGACCAGAGCCCCGAAGTGCAACAGTACACCGTGTTCGATCAAGCCTCCGGCTTCCTCAATTCGGTCCGGTATCTCGACGCAATTCGGCAGCGCCTGACGCCGAAGACCCAAGTGGATCTGGACGAGTTGGGCTGCATACCGGCTGACGATAACACTGTGCCGCGCAAACCCATTCCCGATTCCTACTGGAATCTATGCGGCGGAGTGTATGCCTATCTTTACGGAGAGTTGGCACGGTTCGGAATTGACGTGGCCGGGGAGTCGCAGTTGGTGGGCTACCCGTCGCAGTTTCCAGGTGTCTCGATGGTCGACTGGAACAACGGCCAACCCAACGCCCGCTTCTGGGTGCTCAAGCTCCTGCATGACAACTTCGGACCCGGAGATAAGCTGGTGGACACCACTTCCGACCTTGGTGAAGTCTTCGCCCAGGCGTTTGTGACTCGTGATGGCAAGCGCAAGCTATTGCTGGTCAACCAGCGCGACCGGGATTTTGATTTGACGATTCCGGGAGGAAGCGGTGGGCAGGTGATGTATGTGGATCAGACCACAGGTTTCCAACCGCCTGCAACAGCTCACTTGAATGCCGACCAGACAAGCTTGCATGGGCTCGCGGTGGCGGTGGTGACGCTTGCGCAGTGAACTGAACCACCCCACGCCCCTCCTTAGAAAGTAGGGGAAACCGCTCCCCTCCTCTCGGAGGAGGGGAACGGGAGTGGTGAAGGCATAGAGCGAGTCTGCGCTTCCGGCCTTTCTACATTCCGTATAGCGTTTCCGTATTTACGGGCAGGCCGAGAAGTTTCAGGTAGGTGAAAAGCTGCATTTTATGATTGGTGAAATGCTCGAGGAAGGAGATGGTCATGCGCTCCATCTTGGCTGTCATGCCCCAGGGCACCGTGACGACTTTGTTGGCAAAGTCCTCCTCGCTCACGCCATCTAGAACCTGGCGCAGAATTTCCTTGTCCTTCTTGAGCTTGTCCAGGGCCTCCTGAGGGGTACAGGAAGGGAGTTTCTCGAGCTTCATGCCCTCTTCCATTTCTTTCATAGTGGGCCACTTGCCGCCGACCAGCATGTCGAGTCCTCCCCCTACGCCTTCGCTCAGGTGGCAAAGCACCTGGCCGGTACTCATGAACGTCGGACCCGGCGCCCAGTCGAGTTTGTCGGCTGGAACCATGCCGATCATTTTCTCGGCCGGCCGGTAGCTGTCAATCACCATCTCGTAATACTCATTCTTAGTCATAGTTCCCCCTCTAAGTTTGTGCGCTCTGCCTGTGTGTACGTGGGGCCTATCGCCGCTGATGTCATGGCCGTGCCCCCCTGTTGCATTCTCTCACGGTTATTGGAAACGAGCCGAAGCCGAATAGATTCTAGCGCAGTGCCTGCATGCCGTAAAGCGTCTGAGTATCGACAGATTGTAACCATTCCGATCAACCTTTCGGCCGGCGGATAATTCTCCATAATGAATTGCTAAAACCCATTCCTGATCATGATTGCTCCGCACGGTTCCGCAGCTTGCGCAATGGCACTTGGATCAGGATGTAAGCAATAATCGCGAACGCCCCAAGGGAGATCCATCCGCCCCAGTTGGCCAGGAAAGGCAGTTCATCGCGGCCGGTTATCACCTTGGTGATGGACGAGACGCCGGTGAGGAACAGGGTTGCGAGGAGAATTCCGGTGATGGCCTCCCCGGCGATGAATCCGGAGGCCAGGAGGGTTCCCCGCTCCTCAACCTTGGCCTTTTCTTCTGCTGATAACTTCTTGCGCGCCACCCAGGTGTCGGCGGCCCATTTTAAAACCCCGCCCACGAAAATCGCCCCGCTGGTTTCGAGCGGGAGATACATGCCCACGGCGATGAGCATGGGCGAAGGCGCGCCAATCATCACCAGCGCTATACCGAAAAAGCATCCCATGAGGAGCAAGCCCCACGCCATCTGCCCACCCACGATTCCCTGAGCAAGTTGAGCCATGAGGCCGGCTTGCGGGGCAGGCAGCAACTTGCCTCCGATACCGCCCGTGGCGAGGTTGGCTTCGTGCAGGGCGATGATGGGCAGCAGCAGGAAAAAGGAAACGGCGGTCACGCTCAGTATTTCCACTACTTCCATCTTCCACGGTGTCCCGCCCAGCAGATAGCCGGCCTTCAGATCTTGAATCAGGCTGCCGGAGACACAGCACGCGCAGCAGACTACCGACGCTACACCCAGAACCGCGGCGACTCCTCCCAGGCCCTTCACCCCGATGGCTACCATCATCAGCGCCGCCACCACCAGCGCCGCCAGCGTAAGGCCGCTGACGGGCTGATTCGAGGAGCCGACCAGGCCCACCAGGTATCCGCCCACCGCAGCCAGGAAGAAGCCGGTCACCGTCATCACAATCGCCGCCGTGACCGCTGCAGCCCAGCTTTGTGCGAAGTATTTGTAAATAATCGTAATTGGGATGATAAGTGCGCCAATGGCGATGATGATCCACTTGATCGGGATGTCGATATCGAGGCGCGTGCGTGCTGCCGCGTGTTCACCGCCCGCTGCGGAGGCGTGGAAGGCACCTCGAATCGAAGTGAGGATCGATTCGCGCATGCTGTAGAGCGTGTAGACGGCGCCCATCAGCATTGCTCCCACCGCGATGGGTCGAACCACGTTGTACCACACGGTGTAACTTGCCAGGTCCCAGGGCGCGGTGCCTCCCGTCGTCGCGCCCAGGCGGTGCGGCAGGTCGGGATCGATAAAAAGGACCAGAGGAATCAGCACCAGCCAGGCGATGACGCCCCCGGAGAAATTGATCGCTGACAAGCGCGGTCCGATGATGTATCCGATGCCGATGAGCGCGGGGGATGCGGAAGGGGTTGAGTAGGCGAGGCCCCCCGAGTACTCGACGCGGCCCAGAAGTTCTTTCTGGTATCCGAAATAGCTGACCACGGACTTCGGGAATTTCCAGAACGCGCTGATCGAATCCTGGAAAACTTGAAAGCCTTTATCGTCCTTGAGCAATTGGAGAAGGGCGCCCAATCCCATGGCGCCGAAAATGTATTTGGGTGCATCGGTGGCGCCCTGCCGGCCGGCTTTCACGATCTCGGCGCTGGCCGTGCTTTCAGGAAACGGCAGATCAGGCGAGTCAACGCAAAGCGGGCGGCGCAAGACAATGATGAAGAATACGCCCAGCAATCCGCCCGCGAAGAGGATGAAGGTGCCGGTCCAGAAATGACTGCGCAAGTCAGTCCAGAGGCGCTGTCCGCCTACGTTGACCATCATGAAGGCAGGGATGGTGAAAATCGCGCCGGCCACCAGCGCTTCGCCTACGGAGGCGGCAGTGCGGGTCAGGTTCTGTTCCAGCACGCCGCCGCGAAAGAAGGGCAAACGAAACAACGCGATGGCTATCACCGCCGCCGGGATCGTCGCCGCCACCGTCTGACCGGCCTTCATACCTAAGTAGGCGTTGGCGGCCCCGAAAATGGCGGCCAGGAAGATGCCCGCCAGGACCGATTTGAGGGTGAACTCAGGTTCTTTCGAGTCGTATGGTACAAAGGGTTTGAATTCGGCCATGTGCACGCTCCGCTGCGTCGTTGTACCGACCTTCAAGCTGGCAGGCTGGGCGCCGACTTCATCGTGGCACCGACTCCCAGGCCGACCGACGCGGTGCTCACCCGAAGGTGAGCGCTCCAACCGAGGAATGGGCAGTTGGGCACTATATCACGATGGGCTACACCGTGAAAAATGCTTAAGTTACTAATACTTAAGGCACATTCACAAGAAAAGCTCCGCCACCCAGCGCGCGGAGATCACAGGGAACAATAGTGCGGCTTTCCTTTGCGAACCCGGTGGCCTCTGTAGTGAATCACCTTTGCAGGTTCGGCGAAGTGCCGCGAACCTCGAGAAGCAGCTCAGTGCGACTGATGCTACAATGAGCGGGACAAGGCTCCTTGGCGGTGGGCTTACCGAATGCTCGTAAAGTCAGTGGTGTACTCCCGCTGGTTGAAAGAAGCGAAGCGGCAGGGATTTTTCCATGCCGGGCAACGCGTTGGTGTCGCGGTCTCAGGCGGGCCGGATTCGATATTGCTCTTGCATTTCATGAAGGACGCGGCTTCGGAGCTGGGGATCACTCTGGCCGTGGCCCACTTTAATCATCATTTGCGAGGGGCCGAATCCGACGGCGACGAGCGATTTGTCCGCGGACTGGCCGATTCCATGGCCATCGCTTACCTGGGCGGCCAGGCTGAGGTGGCGCGGGTGGCACGCGAGAAGAAACGCAACCTGGAGGCCACCGCCCGCGAGTTGCGCTATCGGTTTCTCTTCTCCCTGGTGGATCAAGGCCGGCTGGAACTGGTGGTGACCGCGCATAGCGCAAACGACCAGGCCGAGACCGTGCTGATGCGCCTGTTGCGCGGTGCGGGGACGCGCGGCTTGAGCGGAATTTACCCGCTGCTGGAGGGCAAGGTCGCCCGTCCCTTTCTCGATCTCACGCGCGCCGAGATCATGCGCGAGATTGAAGCACGAAAGCTTGAGTACCGGGTCGATTCGACCAATCTTGACTCCCGCCTGCGGCGCAACAAGGTGCGCCGGGAACTGCTTCCGCTGCTGGAGCGGGAATTCAACCCCGCGATCATTCCGCTACTCAAGGGTCAGGCCGATCGGGCAAGGGATGAAGAGGCGTTCCTCGAGCAACAGGCTCTCGATCGCAGCCGTCCCTGGCGTCTGCGCGAGGGCGTGGAAGAGAAGATTTCGGTGCGCGCGCTGGAAGGGTTTGAGCCGGCAATTCAAAGGCGAGTCTTGCGCCAAATGTTCCAATCGGCCCGCCTGGGATCGCGCGGACTAGCCTACTCCCGCATTGAAGAGTTGCGGCGTTTTGCCCTCGGAGCCGGAAGCGGGCGGAGCCTCCTTATGCCCGGAGAGACAATAGCCAGAAAGGAATTCGACTGGCTCGCCCTCGGGCCGCAGCCCACTGCATCCGGAAGCGATGCCTATGCTTACCCGGTCGATGTCCCGGGAGAGACCACCGTACCTCTTCTGGGGGTTACTTTCGTGCTAAAGATTGTTGAACCTGCCGGGCGTGCCGAGGAGTATAATCAAATGGCAGGCAGCGCCCTGGATGCTGGGAAGCTGCCGCGCCGGTTGGTACTACGCAATTGGCGAGCCGGCGACCGCTATTGGCCTTCGGGAAGCCGAAAGCCGCGGAAATTGAAGGAGTTATTTCGCCAACGGAAGATTCCCCGCAGCCGTCGGAATCTCTGGCCCGTTTTGGTGGGTGGGGAGCAGATCCTGTGGGTGAGAGGATTTCCACCCGCCGCGTCGGTGGCTGCGACTCCAGAGTCGCGAACGCTGCTGGTCATCGAGGAAGGTGCTGGGTAGCGGCCCCTTCTGGGGGCCGCAGAGGCGCTCTTGCCTGCTCCGGGCGGCGCCGGCCGTCCGCGGCGGCGAAGAGATTTCTATCAGCCCGGTTCGTTAGGGTAGTGTGAAGCATCCAATACTCTGGCAGTTGTAAGCGCCCCTGAAAGGCCTGGGGGCCGGAGGAGGAAGCGCCGTGAATTCGGCGGTAAAAAACATCGTTTTCTGGGTAGTGATGGCAGTCACCGCCGTGCTGATCTGGGCGGTCGTCAGGGGCAATGCGGGCGGGAACGTTCAAGACCTCAGTTTCTCAGCTTTCATGGACCAGATTGACAGCAACAATGTCCATGACGTGCAGATTACGGGCACAGACGTTACCGGCACACTGAAGAAAGATAACGCCAAGTTTAAGTCCACTATTCCTGCGAATTATCCCGACCTGTACAAGACCCTGCACGACAAAAACGTCAACGTCACCATCAAAGACAGTTCGGGGAATTCCTGGGTGACTTGGCTCATTAACGGCCTGCCCATGATTCTGCTCTTGGGCCTCTGGATTTTCTTTATGCGCCAGATGCAGAGCGGCGGCAACAAAGCGCTCTCATTTGGGAAGAGCCGCGCCCGACTTCTCTCCAGCCAACAAAAGAAGGTGACATTTAAGGACGTTGCCGGGGTGGAAGAGGCCAAAGAAGAATTGCAGGAAATTATTGAGTTTTTGCGGGAGCCGCAAAAGTTCCAAAAGCTCGGCGGGCGAATCCCCAAGGGTGTTTTGCTGGTGGGGCCGCCGGGAACCGGAAAGACTCTGTTGGCGCGAGCGATTGCAGGTGAGGCCAACGTACCCTTCTTTTCCATCTCCGGTTCCGACTTCGTTGAGATGTTCGTGGGAGTGGGCGCATCGCGGGTTCGCGATCTTTTCGAGCAAGGAAAGAAAAACGCCCCGTGTATCATCTTCATCGACGAAATTGATGCGGTGGGCCGCCACCGGGGCGCTGGCTTGGGTGGTGGTCACGACGAGCGCGAGCAGACGCTGAACCAACTGCTGGTGGAGATGGATGGATTCGAATCGAACGAGGGCGTTATCCTCATCGCCGCCACCAACCGTCCGGATGTTCTGGATCCGGCTCTATTGCGCCCTGGCCGGTTTGACCGCCGTGTGGTGGTTCCGCGGCCGGACGTGGGAGGGCGCGAAGCCATTCTGAAAGTACACACCAAGAAGATCCCTCTCGCTGAGGATGTCGATATCCCGGTGCTGGCTCGCGGGTCGCCGGGCTTTTCGGGCGCAGACTTGGCCAACCTGGTGAACGAAGCGGCCCTGCTCGCTGCCCGGCAAAACCGCAAGACGGTTGTCATGCACGACTTTGAGACCTCCAAAGACAAGGTCCTGATGGGGGCCGAGCGAAAGTCCATGATCCTCTCGGAGGAGGAGAAGAAGAACACGGCTTTTCATGAGGCCGGGCATGCCTTGGTGGCCTCCACGGTTCCTTACGCCGACCCGCTTCACAAGGTCACTATTATCCCGCGTGGTATGGCTTTGGGTGTCACCATGCAGCTCCCGTTGGATGATAAACACACTTACACGCGCGATTATCTCGAGTCGCAATTGGCCGTAATGATGGGCGGGCGCGCGGCGGAGGAAATCTTCCTCAACCATTTCACCACCGGCGCCGGCAACGACATCGAACAGGCCACGGAGGTTTCGCGACGCATGGTGTGCGAATGGGGGATGTCAGACCTCGGTCCCCTGGCGTACGGAAAGCACCAGCAGGAAATCTTCCTGGGGCGTGATTTGGCGACCTCGCGCGATTTCAGCGAGGACACGGCCATCAAGATCGACCAGGAAGTGAAGAGGTTTGTAAGCACCGCTTACGTGAAGGCCAAGGACATCCTTACCACTCACCGCGACGCCCTGGTGCGCATCGCGGAAGCCTTGCTGGTCCGCGAGGTCCTCGATGCGAGCGAAGTCAATCTGCTCCTGGAAGGGAAACCACTGCCGGAAGTAGTCCGGCCGGCGCTTCCAAAGCCTCCCGCGCCTGAGACGACCCAGGTATTGAAGCCTCGTCCCACACCCGGTTTGCCCTCGCGCGAACGGCCGCAGCCGGCGTGAAGATGGATCCGTTAGTGGCTAATGGTTAGTGGCTGGTGAAGTCAGCCGCACACTAGCCACTTTCCTCGAAGCGTCAACCTCGTGACCAAGCGCCCGGCACGAACCGCCAGGCGCTTCCCTTCATGACTCCGCGTCCAATCTTCGATATACGAATTGCCGGGCGCAAAGTGCGTCTTGGGGAGCGTACTCTCATCATGGGCGCGCTCAATGTGACGCCGGATTCGTTCTCGGACGGCGGGCTCTACCTTGCTCCTGGCGCGGCCGTCGAGCACGGATTGGAATTGGTGCGGCAGGGGGCAGAGTGGATCGACGTTGGGGGTGAATCCACGCGGCCGGGTTCGCAGCCCGTGTCAGCCGAAGAAGAACTGCTGAGAGTCCTGCCGGTCATCAAGGCTCTGCGGCGCAAATTACCCTCCACGCCGATCTCGATTGACACCACAAAGGCTGAAGTGGCCGAGATGGCCGTGCGGGCCGGGGCCAACATCCTCAATGACATAAGCGGTCTGCGATTTGACGCGCGATTGGCTGAGGTGGCGCGGCGTCACAAGACCCCCCTCATTCTCATGCACCTGCGGGGCCGCCCGCAGACGATGCAAACACGGCCGTTTGTGGCGGATATCGTACAGTCGGTCAAGCGTGGGCTGGCGACTTCGGTCCGCCGCGCTCTCTCTGCGGGCGTACGCCGGTCACAGTTGATGCTCGATCCCGGCCTGGGCTTCGGCAAGTCGCGGATTCAAAACTTTCAAATCCTCTCACATCTGGGAAAATTGCGCCGCTTCGGCCTTCCAATTCTGGTGGGCAGTTCACGCAAGTCGTTCATTCAGGCAGTCGCCGCTGGCACGGGCCTTCCTGCAGGTGCACCACACAGCCATCGCGGCAGAAAAGGCGCTGAGGGCTACTGGCCGATGATGGGAACGCAGGTAGGGGCACGCCACGGCATGCTTCTAGCGTCAGCCGACGCCGCGGCTGTAGTGGCCTCGATTCTCGCCGGCGCTCACATCGTGCGCGTGCACGATGCGGAGGGAATTCTGCCGGCAGTGCGCATCGCGGACGCTGTCCTAGAGGCAGGTGGGCAGGTGGGCAGGTGGACAGGCAGATGGTGGAGTTGATGTTGGTGCATTTGCCCCTTGCTAGTAGCACTGCCTAGCTGGCCTTCGGCCACCTGCCCGCCTGCCTACTGCCAAGCCTCTTTAGGCATCAAAGAGTTTGTAGTCTACAATAGGTAGGAGCATGGCGGACAAACCGCGGCTGTTTGGTACGGACGGTATAAGAAGCGTCGCGGGCGAGTACCCGCTCGACCACGCGACCTTGTGGAGGCTTGGCCACAGCCTGGGCAAGGTTCTCCAGAGAGCGGACGCGGCGCGCCCGGTGCGGGTCATTTTGGGGCGCGACACCCGCGAATCCGGAAGCTGGATTGCCCGCCGTCTTGCTACCGGACTGCGCTCGGCCGGAGTGGAAGTCGTCGAAGCAGGTGTCATGACGACACCTGGGTTGGCATTTCTGACGGGTCATCACGGTTTCTCTGCCGGCGTAGTCATTTCCGCGTCTCATAACCCTTACGAAGACAACGGCATCAAGGTTTTCTCCAGATCCGGGACAAAGCTCTCCGAGACTGCGGAGCTTGAGATTGAACGGGAGTTGGAGCCAATAGGGTCCAACGGGGAAGAGGCTTCCACGTCTTTTGAGAGCAATTCCGGAGTCCTCGGTTCCGAACTCCGAGCGGCGCCGCAACTACGGGAGGACTACCTGGAGCGGCTCCTGCAGATTATTCCAGCCGGTCTGGCGGTGACGCGATATAGGCTGGTCGTGGATTGCGCTCACGGTGCGGCTTCTCATGTGGTCCCGCCCCTGTTGCGCCGACTAGGCATGGAGGTGCAGTTCCTGCACACGGAACCGAACGGGCGCAACATCAATCTCGGTTGCGGCTCGCTTTATCCGCAAGCTATGGCGGACTCGACACGGTTGCTCTCCGCGGACCTGGGCGTGGCCTTGGATGGTGACGCCGACCGAGCCATTTTCGCCACGCGGGAAGGCAAGTTGATCGACGGCGACTATATTCTCTCGATCATGGCGCCGTACTTTAAGAAATGCGGAATCCTCCCGGGCTCCGCTGTGGTCGGCACGCAAATGACGAATCTGGCGCTTGAAATCGCCCTCGATGAGCACGCGATCGGATTGAAGCGCACGCCCGTGGGCGACAAATACGTATTGGAGGAAATGCAGCGTTCTGACCTCAACCTAGGTGGGGAACCATCGGGACATATCATTTTCGGCCACTTGTCACTGGCTGGAGATGGCATCATCACCTTGCTCCAGGTGGTGCGACTGATGACAGAGACCGGCCAGCCTCTCGAGGAATTGACTCGAACCTTCAAACCCTTTCCACAGATTATCCGTAACGTTCGGGTTAGGGAGAAGCCGCCTCTCGAAACCCTGCCGGAGGTGTCGCGCGCCGTAGAAGCGTGTCGGAGGGCGATTGGCGAGCGGGGTCGAGTGGTGGTTCGCTACTCGGGGACCGAACCCCTAGCCAGGGTGATGGTTGAGGCCGCACGAACTGAGGATGTGGAGTACCACGCGGCGCGCATCTCGCAGGCCATTCAAACCGCTTTGGGGATCGGGTGATCGGGTGAACACCGAAAGACCGAAACTCGAAATTTGCAAACCGAAACTTGCGTCTCTGGCGATTTTCGAATTTCGATTTTCGAATTTCGGATTGCCCGATCTCCCGATTACTGCAGTGAGGTCATTATGAAAAGCCTGCCCATTCTGCTTTGCTTGTTTTCAGTCGCCATCTTCCCAACAAGTCTGCTTCCGCAGCAAAAACTGACGGCCACCAATCTACCTAATTTCCTGGCGCGATACGATACCAACTTTGGGCCTTTAGACGCAGTTTTCAAAGACCTGACGAATGAAAACCTCCCGCTTACCGACGAAACGGGACAGCCCCTGGCCCGAAGGCCACTGGCCGACCGTCTGCAATCTCTAACCAATCTGCGCCAGACGGCTCTCCAGTTGGCCGCGAAACCCGAAGACCTGGTCCTTGCAACCACGCTGGTCATCCGCACGGAGAGTCTGGCTGACGATCTCTTTGATCTTTCGCAAGTGGCCTACGATAACGACCGCGAAGAGCTCGGCAACAGGCTCAACAATCTTCAGATCACCATGGAAGATAACAAAGGTTTATTGGCGGACTACCTTCTGGCGCTCGCTGCGGACAAGCAGAACAGGCTGCAACAACTTGAAAAAGAGGTTGATGATTTGCATCAGAAATTGAAGGCGGGAGAGAAGTAAGTGCAGTTGAAAGTCAACAGTCGAAACTCAAGAGCGCGACGGCCCATTTCTCGCCGGGCGAGAGCGAGTGGGTCAGGAGGGTTCACTATGAACAGCCGTCACTTCTTCGCAATTTCCTTCGCCGTGGCCCTTGCCGGGACATTTACAGCAAACTACAGCTATTGCCAAAACTCGCCAGCGAATTCGCAGCAAACAAATGCGCCAGCCGCACCGACTCCTGGGGAGAATGCGCCAACCGCCCCGGCCGGGTCCGCGCTGGTGGTGCCTGCCGCGACCACGATCCCGCTCCGGCTCATGAACACAATCAACTCGCGGACAGCACAACCAGGCCAGGCGCTATACTGCGAAACCATCTTCCCGATCACGGCAGGTAATAGGATTGTGATTCCCCGCGGAAGCTCCGTGAAGGGATCAATTACGCAAGTGGTCCGGCCCAAGCGAGGAAAGCACAAGCAGGCGCAAATGGGACTGCGGTTTGAGACTCTCATCTTGCCCAACGGCACTACCTTCCCTCTGCGCGCCACGCTTTCCGGGTTTGGCACCGCCGGGAATGAAGGATTTCAACCCAAGGAAGGAAAGATTGAGGGCGCTTCAACCAAGGGCGAGGATGCAGGCAAGGTTGCTGAGACAACGGTTACGGGAGCGGAGCTCGGTACTATTGTGGGAGCGGCTGACGGGAGTGTTTGGAAAGGGCTCGGAATCGGCAGCCTGGTCGGCGCCGGGAGTGGGCTGGTGTGGATCTTGGCTAGCCGCGGGAAGGAGATCGTTCTCCCGTCCGGGACGAACTTTGACCTGCGCTTAAGCGCCGCCCTCACCTTCAACCGGGATGACCTTAGCGCCCCCTCCGCGTACGATCAAGGGCAAGCGCCGCCGCAGTAAACCAGTGGCCTGCCAACTGCCGCTACCCATTGGCTTGCCGTTGTTCCTTGCACTCGCGGCACAGACGCGACCAGGGTACCGCGTCCAGCCGTGCGGCGGAGATGGGCTTCATACAAGCCTGACAGACACCGTAGGTGTTGTGTTCGATTCGCCCCAGCGCTTCCTCGATAGCACGCAGAAGCTTGCTGTCGGTCTCGCGCAGGCGCACCTGTAAATCTGCTTCCAGTGCCGCCGACGCATGATCCACCAAATCGCCTTTATCCCCGCCTGAGGAAGGGGCGGGACTTCCGTTTCCGGCCTTTGCCGCGGTCATAGCCCGCCGCTTGGCCAACAGCAGTTCCTTATAATGACTTAGATTAATGGCATTCATGAAAGGACCTCCACAGCAGGAAAGAATAAAGTAGAGCCTTTCGCTCCTGAGGTTACCACTTCATGCGAAATCTGGTGCTGCGGCAGCGAGTTTAGGGCACCCAATCGTCTTTTGCATTCTGCGCGCTCTGGACCGAGATTGCAACCCTTTGGTGAAAGTCTGGAACTCGGCGGGGAATTGTTGTATAAAAGCGGAGGGTGCCTTATTAATCCCGCGAAGGGCTGAGAATCTGAGAAGCAAGGGCTACTCCTTGGCTGCAAGAAGGAGGCTGGCGGACCGTAAGGCGGGGGCCTCAAGGGGGACACCATGCAGCTTCGAAGGGATCCCATTACTCAAAGCTGGGTGAATCTGGAGGATGAGGGTGAGGACCACGTCCGCCACAAAGACGCTCCATGCCCTCTTTGTCCGGGGCAGGTGAGTGAGTCTGCGCAAACTCTGTACGAATACCCGGGCGGAGGATCAATCTGGCAAGTCCGGGTGACGCCTCATCTCCATCCCATCTACCGCATTGAGGGTGACCCGCAGCGCCGCGCGGAGGGCATCTACGACAAGATGCGCAGCCTGGGGGCGCATGAAATTGTCGTGGAGAATCCCGACCACGCTGTGCAGCTCTCACGCCTGTCCGACGAGAATGTGGCCCAAGTTCTGCGGGCTTATCTCGCCAGGATGAACGATTTGAAGAGGGATCGGCGCTTCAGGTACGTAACCGTGTTCCGCAACCATGGCGCGACGGCGGGCGGGGAATTTGACCACCCGCACTCCGAGGTTACCGCGACGCCCTTCATTCCGCGACGCGTGGGCTACGAACTCCGTTCCTCCTCGCGCTATTTCGCGATGAAGGAACGGTGCCTGATTTGCGATATTGCGGAGCAGGAAATCTCGCAAAACATACGGATTGTTGAGCAGCTCGGCCGTTTCGTTGCGTTTTGCCCCTTTGCCGCCCGCGTGCCCTATGAGACCTGGTTGCTTTCCGCCCGGCATCACTGCGCATTTGAGGAGGATCTGACCGCCTGGGACGACCAGCTTCAATTCGCGCGCTTGCTGAAATCGGTTCTGAAGCGGCTGGAAGCCGTCAGCCCCACCTACCACCTGGTTCTGCACAGCTCTCCGAATGTTGGCGCGAAGTTTCAGAAGAGCGACATCTGGCGGACTTTGGCAGATGACTACCATTGGCATGTGGAAATCCTTCCGGTTATACCCTCCAAAGCGAGGTCATACGCCCTTAAAGAGGTCTATTACAATTCTTTGCTTCCGGAAGCGGCGGCAGAGACTCTGAGAAACGTCTAGGGCAACAAAAACTGCGACGAGCCGTTACCTTTGGC
>Ga0326727_10015789_pt1 | contig 16101 bp, 14 predicted proteins | sample MB2enrmetagenome_FD_207643 | JGI IMG/M metagenome (GOLD analysis project Ga0326727, IMG submission 207643) | Lab enriched peat soil microbial communities from McLean, Ithaca, NY, United States - MB29MY | ecosystem: Environmental > Terrestrial > Soil > Wetlands > Peat | place: USA: New York...
CAGGGGCGCTCAGGATGACGGTGGGATGGGTTGAGGAAGACGGTCGTTTGCTACCGCAAACGATAACCCACCCTAGCGGCGATAAGGCTGCCGCAAGGATGGGGCACCCTGCGGGTTGGCGGATGGTTTTGTGCAGGGAGTATATTTTCATCCATGCAGTTTCGAAGATTTAAGGGGGACAGGACATGAGCAAGGGCAGTGCGAGTTCCGGCGCGAGCGCGACGGAGAAGGTTTTTGCGGCGTTGGATGGGTTCCGAATCGAGGTCCCATCATGGGGCTTTGCCAACACCGGGACGCGGTTTGGCAAGTTTGTGCAGGCGGGCGCGGCGACATCGCTGGAGGAAAAGTTCAGTGATGCGGGCGAGGTGAACAAGCTGACCGGCGCCAGCCCAACGGTGGCTCTGCATGTGCTGTGGGACATACCCAACGGCAAGGGCGACGTTCCGGAGCTGAGGCGGCTGGAGAAGAAATACGGCGTGAAGTCGGGCGCGGTGAACCCGAACCTGTTTCAGGACCAGGAGTACAAGTACGGATCGATTGCGCACCCAAGCGCGGAGATCCGCAAGCACGCGCTGGCGCACCTGCTGGACTCGGTGGAGATCGGCAAGGCGCTGGGAAACAAGGATGTGTCGATCTGGCTGGCCGATGGATCGAACTATCCGGGGACGCAGTCGATGCACAAGCGGATCGAGTGGCTGGAAGAGGCGCTGGGGGCGACCCACGCGGCTTTGGGCAAGAACCAGCGGATGCTGGTGGAGTACAAGCCGTTTGAGCCGGCGTTCTACCACACCGACATCGCGGACTGGGGCATGGCGCTGTCGCTATCGCGAGCCGCTGGACCGAAGGCCAAGGTGCTGGTGGACACGGGACACCACCTGCCGGGCTGCAACATCGAGCAGATCGTGACCTGGCTGCTGCATTTGAATGTGCTGGGCGGATTCCACTTCAACGACAAGAAGTTTGCCGACGACGACCTGACGCTGGGATCGATCGACCCGTACCAGCTGTTCCGCATCTTCCACGAGATCCTGGTGAGCGATTCGCCGGCGGTGAAGGGGATTGCGTACATGATCGACCAGAGCCACAACCTGAAGGGCAAGATGGAGGCGATGGTGCAGTCCGTGGTGACGGCGCAGGAGCTGTTTGCCAAGGCCTCGCTGGTGGATCACAAGAAGCTCGCCAAGCTACAGGATTCGTGCAGCCTGGTGGAGGCCGAGGAGCTCTTCCGCGGGGCGTTCTGGACCGACGTGCGACCGATGGTGAAGGAGTGGCGCGTGGCGCGCAAGCTGCCCGCCGAGCCGCTGAGGGCGCTCAAAGAGAGCGGATACGTGGAGAAGATCAGCAAGGAGCGCGGCGCCAAGAACGCAGGCAGCGTTTCCAGCTACGCGTAAGGCAGGGAACAGGGAACAGGGGCCGGGCTGCGAGGTGCAGTTCGGCCTCGTTCTTTTAATTGATGAACTCACATATTAGAGCGGAACCATGCGCTCAACCACCCCAGCGAGCAAGCTCGCCGGGGACCCCGGTGCCGCGCATAAATGGTGCAGCCGGTTCGGGATGGGGTTTATAGGGAGAATGGTTCGGGAGACCGTGGCGGGGTGGGGTACGTCGGGGTCCTTCGACTCGTTTGGCGCAGATGTGCGCCAAACCTCGCTCAGGATGACAAACGAAATAGCAAGAGCAAAGACCCCACATCTCAGATGCGAGATGTGGGGCACCCGGTTCGGGATGACGGCTCCAATTACATGGAGCCGGTGGGCATGGTGGCGCCGTCGGGCATGGTCATGACGGCGAGGGCGGGCTTGGCTTGTTGTTTGGGCTTCTGGATGGGGCTTTCATGCTGATTTTCAATCATGGCGAACATGGTCTTCATGTTGCAGGCCAGCTTGCGGGCGGAGGCCATGGTGCCGACGGAGACAGAGCCGCGATAGCAGTTGATGGAGGCGTTCTTGGTGGTGACGCCGATGGGCAGGACATAGTGGTAGGCGCCCGAGGGAAACTCCGGCGTGGGGCTGGTGATGCCGTTGCAGGCGTCCAACTGGGAGACGCTGACTATGCTGCCGTTGATGTCGCGGCCGCCATAGATGGGGAAGCCGTCGAGGGCGATGCCGATAATGTGCGAGGGGCCGGTGGCGGTGTCGACCTGCGAGGTGACGCAGTTGGGATTCCCGTGGGCATGCCATGTCATGCCGTTGGAGTGGGAGTCGCACTGATCGAGGAAGTAGGCGGTCTGCTGTGTGCCCGAAGTGTCGGTGAAGGTGTAAGAGGCGTTGTCGGAGACGGCGGGCGTGCTGGCGTCCATCTCATAGGGATTGAACATAGCGGTGCCTGAGATGAGATAGCCGATGGCGCCGAGACTGGTGGCCGTGGTGGAGGAGGCCTGAGTGGGGCAGATGTTGAGAGTGGCGGAGGAACCGCGCAGCGAAGGCGCGATCATGCTTGCGTAGGAGATGACGGCCAGAGGCATGTTGGTGACGGCGGTGTAGGCCACCGGCGTCTGGCCCATGTTGGCCGGGGCGAGGTAGTAAGGTTGGGCGTGTAGTCGGGCTTGCCGGAGGTGGTGAGGGTCATCTCGCAGGCGCTGGGAAAGCTGACGGTGACGGTGGAGCCGAAGGACATGGCCTTGTAGACGGCGGTGTAGGCGTTGGGCGTTCCCGAGGACGAGGCGGATGCCGTGGCGGAGGAAGCAGAGGTGGCGCTGCTTCCGCAGCCGACGGCGATGGCTGCGCCAGAGAGAGCGACGGCGAGAAGACGGAGGAGAGAGATTCGGCGGCCGGGGCCCTGGGCCGCATGAGCAAGAGTGTTCATGCGCGTGTCCTTTCGGAGTGCATTTTCTCTCTGCGTCGTATGGGGGCCCGGAACGCGGGAGAGTCGAGATTGCACGGTATGACGAGGGAATGGGGCGGGGGGATTACATGGGGATGGAAATCGCTGGGGGTGATGGTGAAGACGGAGGGCAGAAGCAGGAGCTTATTGGGAGAACGGGTCGGGCGGTTGAGGTGAGGATGAGTTCGTCGGGGTCCTTCGACTCCCCTTCGGCTACGCTCAGGGCCGCTCAGGATGACGGCGTAAAACAACAGCACATGCAGATTCCTCCGCTTCGCTGCGGAATGACAAACGATAACAGACAATCGCAGGTCCTTCGACTACGGCGCTCACGATAAAGCCGTGAGCGCCTCCGCTCAGGATGACAACATGTATGAACTTAGAGACAGGAGACTACAGGTCGCGGCGGCCTTCGAGGGCGCGGGTCATGGTGATCTCGTCGGCGTACTCGATGTCGGAGCCGGCGGGGAGGCCGGTGGCGATGCGGGTGATGCGCAGAGTGGGCGCGATGCGGCGGATTTCGGCGGCGAGATAGGCGGCCGTGGCTTCGCCCTCGGTGGTGGGCGAGGTGGCCAGGATGACTTCGTGGATGGTGCGATCTACGAGCGACTCCTGCGATTCATCCGCACCGACCGGCGCGGCGGGGGCGAGGCGGGCGAGGAGGCTGGCGACGCGGAGCTGCTCCGGGCCGACGCCGGCGATGGGCGAGAGCGTGCCGTGCAGGACGTGGTAGACGCCGTTGTAGCTGCGCGTCTTCTCGATGGTGGCGATGTTGGTGGGCTCCTCGATGACACAGACGGTGTGCCGGTCGCGGGCGGGGCTGGCGCAGTAGACGCAGGGATCGGCCTCGGTGATGTTGTTGCAGATGGAGCAGAGGCGGAGGCGGGCGCGCAGGACGAGGATAGAGTCGGCGAGGGCGCGTGCGTCTTCGTCGGTGCCGCGCAGAAGGTGAAAGGCGATGCGCTGGGCGGATTTGCTGCCGATGCCGGGGAGCTTGCGCAGCTCGTCGATAAGGCGGGCGATGGGATCGGCGAAGCGGGCCATGCAGGGCTACTCCAGAGTTATTCCAGTCTTACTCACTCCAGACCGGGGAGGTTGAGGCCGCTCATCATACCAGCGACAGATGATTTGATGGCCTCGTCGGCGCGGCGGCCCGCCTCGTTGATGGCGGCGGCGATGAGGTCTTCGAGGAGTTCGATGTCGCCGGTGGAGGCGCCGAGGGCGGTGGGCTCGATCTTGAGGCGAAGGACCTCTTTCTTTCCATTCATGCGGACAGAGACCATGCCGCCGCCGGATTCGGCCTCGACGATGGTTGCGGCGAGCTTCTGCTCCATCTGGGCCTGCATCTCGCGGGCCTGCGACATGATTTCTTTCATCTTGGCGAGATCGGGGAAGGGCATAGGGTGAGGTTCAAGGTACCCGGTTCGAGGTTCGAGGAAAAAACGCGAAGTATTAGTCGGGTTCGCGGAGGTCGATGACGGTTTGGAGATCGGCGGAGAAGAGCTTCTGGGCCTGCTGGACCATTGGATGCTCGAGGGCCTTGGCCTGGATCGAGCCGGTACGGGCCGGGCGAGGCTTTTTTGCGGCGGGCGCGGCGGCGGGCAGCAGGGTGAGCTTGAGGATGCCAGCTTCGCGCAGGACGGCGCGGGCGATCTTATCGGCCTCGGGGTTGAAGACGGCGAGGAGCATGTTTGTAGAGAGGGTGGTTTGAATGAGGACTTCGCTATCGGCAAAGGTCCAGACGGCATCGGCGAGGGCTTCGGCGGCAGAGGTCTGAGCGGCGGCAGTGAGGGCTTCGACGACGGAGTGCTGGGGGTCGAGTGCGGAGGGTTCAGGAACTCCATCCTCCGGCATGAATGGGGCACCCGGTTTGGTGGTGATCTTCCCACTCATGCCGGGATGAGGCTCCGGCATGAATGGGGCACCCGATTTGGTGGTGATCTTCCCACTCATGCCGGGATGAGACTCCGGCATGAATGGGGCACCCGGTTTGGTGGTGATTTTCCCACCCATGCCGGGATGAGACTCCGGCATGAATGGGGCACCCGGTTTGGTGGTGGGGAGCTGGCTGAGGGCCTCTTCAATCGGAAGAAGGCGGCGGAGGTGAACGAGCTTGAGGAGGCCAAGCTCGAAGTGGAAGCGCTGCTCCTGGCGGTAGTTGAGCTCGTCGAAGGTGCGCAGCATGACCTGGAGGAAGCGGGAGAGTTCTTCCTCGCCGAAGAGGGCGGCGGTGCGGGCGGCGCGACGCTGCTCGTCGGGGGAGATTTGCAGGAGTTCGCTGCCGATGCCTTCGGCGGATTCGCCTCCGGGCGAGAGGTCTGCGATCTTGGCGATGAGGGTGTTGCGCAGGTAGCGGACGCACTGGCGGGCGAGCTGGACGGGGGAGTTGCCGGCGTCGAGTAGCAGATTGGCCTGGGTGATGACTTCGGCTGAATTGTTGGCGTTGACGGATTCGAAGATGCGCTCGAAGACGGCGTTTGGGACGGAGCCGACCAGCTCGCGAATCTGCGCGGCGTCGAGGCGGGCGTGGTCGTCTTCATGCGGCGCGGAGGCGATGGCCTGATCCATGATGGAGAGGGCATCGCGCATGGAGCCGTCGCCGGCCTCGGCCAGCAGGGCGAGGGCGGAGTCGTCGGCCAGGACGGCTTCGGCGGCGGCTATGGCGCGGAGTTGGCCGAGGATGTCGGCGAGCTTGACGGCGTGAAAGCTGAAGTGCTGGCAGCGCGAGCGGATGGTCTGGGGAAGGTCCTCCGGCTGGGTGGTGGCCATCATGAAGATGATGTGGGGCGGCGGCTCTTCGAGGGTCTTGAGCAGGGCGTTGAAGGCGGCGTCGGTGATCTGATGGGCCTCGTCGAGGATGTAGATCTTGTAGCGATCGCGGGCTGGGGCGTAGCGTGCGGCGTCGCGCAGTTCACGAATCTCGTCGATGCCGCGGTTGGTGGCGGCGTCAATCTCGATGACATCGACCGCATTTCCGGCGCGGACCTCGGTGCAGGATTCGCAGGTCTGGCAGGGCTCGACGGTGGGGCGGGCGGCGGAGCCGATGGGGTTGCGGCAGTTGAGGGCCATGGCCAGGATGCGGGCGATGGTGGTCTTGCCGATGCCGCGATGCCCGCTGAAGATGTATCCGTGGGCGATGCGGTCCTGGGCGAGCGCGTTGGCGAGGGTGACGGTGACATGGTCCTGTCCGACGACATCAGCGAAGCGCTGGGGGCGGTATTTTCGGGCAAGAACCTGGTAGGCCATAGACGAGATTGATTGTACCGCCCGATACCCCACCCATGCCGGGATGAGACTCGGCATGAGTGGCCCGCCAGGAGTATTGATTGCGCGGGGTAGTGAGGTCGCTGTAATTTGGCTGTATGAATATCAGGGCTCTTCTCCTTCCATTGCTGCTTGCGGCAGCCAGCATCAGCGCACAGACCGCGGCAAAACCGATTGAACCGAACGGGGCGGCGAAGGCCCCCAATACACTGAGCGCGTACGCGGCGCTGCGTGCCGACCTGCCTGGCGCCGAGGGCGTGACGGTGAAGAATTTCATGCTGCAGCGCGAGGGCGGGAAGTTCACCTTCGAGCAGGGAGATTTTTATTTCTACACGCCGGTGGAGGGACGTGTGACGGGCGCGGTGTTTGTGGGCAAGGGCCGGTTCGATCTGACGGGGCAGGACATGAACCAGCAGCGTTCGCTGGCCCTGCTGACCAAGAGCAGTTCGATGCAGCAGGAGTTCAGCACACTGGTGCTGCGCTTTGCCGACGACACGGCGGAGGAGATTCGCAAGGCGTCGGCGGGAGCGTCGAAAGCTCCGCCGGCAGAGGTGCGAGCGGCAGCCGAGGAGCTGGCGAACGGCTTTCGCAAGGACCTGCACGAGAACCTGGATCTGCGCCTGCTGGCGGACGTGCTGGGCGACGGTGCAGACGGGCTGGGCGATTTCTTTCTGGCGTCGTTCCGCATGGGCGACGCGCAGACGGGCAGGAACGTGCTGTTCCTGATCGATCCGGAGGGGACGTTCCATGCCTCGCCCGACGAGGTGGAACTGTCTACCTGGAACTCGAGCGAAGTGCGGCCGTGGTTGTCGTATCTGATGCAGAACGCAAAAGAGGACGATCTAGGCAACCGCGTGCAGGTGACGGACGAGAGAGTGGACGTGACGTTCAACCTTGCGGGAGGGATGAAGAGTTCGGCCGAGACGACGATGAAGGTGTTGCGGGATGGGGTGCGGGTGGTGCGCCTGAACCTGTATCCCACACTGCGCGTTTCGGGTGTGTACAGCGAGAACGGGAGTGCGCTGGACTTTGTGCAGGAGGGCAAGGACAACGACGCGGAGTTTGCGGTGGTGCTGCCCGCGGCGGCGAAGGTGGGCGATACGCTGCGTCTGCTGACGGTCTACAGCGGCGGGGATGCGCTGCACGCAGACGGCAACAATACCTACCACCTGATGAACGGCGCCGAGGATCGCTGGTATCCGTCCGGCTTGGGGGGGAGGGCAGACGCGGCCAACTTCCACCTGACCTTCCATCTGCCGAAGAGCCTGCAACTGGTGGCCAGCGGAAAGCAGGTGAGCCAGGCGCCGGAGGGCGACGCCATGGTAAAGGCGGTGTGGGAGACGCAGGCGCCGATCGCCGCAGCGGGGTTTAGCCTGGGAGACTTCAAGACGGTTGAGGACAAGACCGCGGACGGAACGGAGTTGAACATATACTCCGACGCGGACGCTCCCGACCTGTACAAGACGCTGCTGCAGACCGCGGCGCCGGGCAACCAGACTCCCGCGCAGGCGCTGAAGACTGAGCAGACGCAGGGGAGGGCTGCCCTGCAACTCTACTCGGACTACTTTGGCAAACTGCCTTACGACCATATGGCGCTGACGCAGCAGAGCGCGTGCAACTACGGGCCCATCTGGCCAATGCTGGTGTCCATGCCGGTCTGCGGCTTCATGGATCCGACGGTGCAGCAGAAACTGGGAATGTTCAACGACACCTACTGGGGCGAGGTGACGGCGACCGAGACGGCGCACCAGTGGTGGGGCGGGCTGGTGGGATTCTACAACTATCGCGACCAGTGGCTGAGCGATGGGCTGGCCAACTACTCGGTGGGAGTGTTCCTGAATGGCACATCGTCTAAGCCGGATGACTACCGGGAATTCTGGAAGGAGAAGCACAGGCTTCTGCTGGATAAGAACGATCAAGGAGTGCGAACTCTCGACCTGGGGCCGCTGACCATGGGAGAGCTGGGCACGAACAACAAGCCCGGCGAAGACCCCTACCAGGTGCTGATGACCAACAAGGGAGCGTATGTGATCCACATGCTGGATATGCTGTTCTGGTCTCCGGCCTTTACCGACAAGACGTTCAAGCTGGAGATGCAGAAGTTTGTCAGGGATTATGCGGGCAAGGCGGCGCGGACCGAGGACTTCAAGGCGGAGATGGAGCGTTCCATGCCGCACTGGATGGACCTGCAAGGCAACGGCAAGCTGGACTGGTTCTTCAATCAGTTCGTTTTCGGCACGGAGCTACCGCACTACACGATCAGTTCGGAGTTCACGGTGGACAACAAAAACCTTACGACAGTGCATTTGAAGATGACACAGAGCAACGTTTCGCCGAATTTTGTGATGTTGATCCCGATCTATATGGAGCTGAAGGACGGCCAGGTGAAGCGGATGTTCAACGTGGTAATCCATGGCAACGGGACCATCGACCAGACCATCCCACTGGGCAAGCTGCCTTCGCCGGGTAAGGCGATGCTGATCAACTACAACTCGGATGTGCTGAGCGACGAGTAGACGGGCTGGTGACTATAAAACGGACGACAAGAAGGAAAAATTGGTTGAAAATTGCCCACAGATTGTGGCTCAACCGGCTGTATCGGGGTCCTTCGACTCTGCCCCTGGCGATACAACTACGCGAGTCTCCGCTCAGGATGATATCTCAAGTAAATAATTAATAAATTGAGCTGACCATCTGAATAGTCATGGAGTTGTAAGGGGTTTACGGTGGGCGAGGCGTGAGCGGCGCTTGAGTTCGAGGGGACTGAACATGGTGGCGCGGCAATTGGGCGCGGCGCAGAAGCAGGGTAGGGCCTCGTCGTCGCAGTCGTAGAGGTTGTACTCGTAGGTGAGCTCTTCGCCAGCCGCTACATCGCGCAGGGTGCAGATGAAGATGCGGCCGCCGGCATCCTGCTCGGTCTCGCAGTTGGGGTTGCAACTGTGGTTGAGGAACATGGCCATGCCGAATCCGTCGATGACGGTGTTGCCTCCGCAGGAGAAGAGATAGGTGACGGGACGGCCCTGGTAGCGCGCGTCGGCGACGGCCTTGGACATGCGCTGGCCGTCGTACTCGCAGACGCGGACGCCCTTGCGGATGGGGCGCATGGTGTAGCATCCGGCGGCGTGGATGGAGGAGGAACGAACGATGAGTCCGGGAATCATCATGCTGGGCTGACTATAACAAAGGAGCGGGGCGAAGTGAGTGCATGAAGATTTGCGAAGACGATTGGCGGGAGCGGATCGTCTAAACTGGAGTAGAAGGGGAACGCAATGCGGAGAGAAGCCGGAGTGGCGCTGGTTGCGATGGCGTGGGCCGCGATGGCCTGCGGGGCCCAGAGTACTGCTGCCAGCAACCCCTTGCCCAAGCCCGACAACGGCCCTGCGCCGTGTTCCGTGGCTCCGCAGCCAGTACCCTGCGGGGCGACTCCGACGGCGGCGGGCAAGCCGAACGCGGCGCAGCAATTTCCGTTCCCCGGCGAAGATAGCGGGAGCAGCCTACCGCTTACCCAGGGGGCGGCTGCGCCGAACCTGAGTGGCGTTCCGCAGGCTCCTGACGCAGACGGCGCGAGTTCCGGAACGACCCCCGGGGCGGCGGCAGCAAGGAAAACGGCGGCAGCGTTTCCCTTTCCTGGCGAGGAAGAAACGGGCGATACCGCGGGCGGAAGCGGGGGTGCTGGCGGAGGCGGGGGCGCGGGCAGTTCGAGCAGCAGTTCCAGCAGCGGGGACGATGCAGGCGCGAGCGTGCCGGACAGGACGGCGGATGGGGCAAGGCTCGAGGACAAGGGCAGCGAAGGCACGCCGGGCAGGCACCTGCTGCATCGGGTGAATCCGGTGGGGACAAAGCTGCAGAGCGCGGACGAGCGCGAGGCGGAAGACCTGAGCGTGGCCAAGTTCTACACCGATTCAGGCGATCTGCAAGGGGCGTATCTGCGCAGCCAGGACGCGGTGAAGACGGCTCCCGACGATCCAGATGCGCACTTTGCGCTGGCCGAGGCGGCGCAACGGATGAACAAACGGGACGAAGCGATTGCCGAATACAAGGCGTGCCTGAAGCTGGATCCTGTGGACAAAGAGGCGAAAGAGGCACGCAAGGCGCTGGAGCGGCTGAACCCGTAGGGCATCAAGAGGGGCGGCTGCGGACGAGGGCAATCTTGGGGTGTGGTGGGTTGCCGGCGGGTTGGGGCGGCGGGTCCTGGTGGTCGGCGATGGGCGATGACGGCTGGTCGTCGTCGGGGTCGAGGTCTTCGTCGACGCGCAGGTAACGGCGCATGTAGCGCAGGGGCTCCTCGGCGAGGGCGAGTTCGCGCAGGTGATAGCGCCAGGCATCGGGGCGTGTGCTGCGCCGGGTGTAACCCTTGCGGGTTACGGTGGCGATGGTGCCATCGGCCTTGCGCCGGGTGAAGGTCTGATTGGCCACCTGGAAGGTGATATGCTCTCCGGCCTTCCAGAAGGTGGAGGCGAACTCATGGGAGAAGAGGAGGGCGTAGTAGCGCCGCTGGGCGCACAGGGTCTCGACTGCCTGGTGAGTTGTCTCCCAGGGCAGGCCAAGTTTTGCGATGTACCACTTGCGGAACTCGAAGCCGTTGGCCCTGGCCTGCGAGACAAGCAGATGAAGCAGTTCAAAGCGGGTCATAAGCGGACTAACACTTTGCGAATCGATGCGTATTGCAGGGGCAAGAATCGAATGAAGTGCCTACTTGAACTGTACCTCGATTGGTTCCTCATGATTGCGAAATTGTGGCACTGGATGCATCCTATTGGTACACACTGAGGGAATGTGTACGCGACCCCGTGGGGCGGCACGTGCGTGCCACCCTGTAAGCGGTGGAGGGCGCATGGAACACGTAGTTTACCGGGCCCGAGAGTGTTCAGGAGCTTGCCAGCTATGGCAGTTAAATGTCCAAAGTGCCATGAACACGACGTACGGAGGTCGCATCGCCGACTGATCGATTTTATCTTTCGCAGCATCGGCATGGTCCCATTGCGCTGCAACATCTGCGAGCACCGCTTCTACCGGTTTCGCAGAAGCCTGCGAAGCTGATCGGTTGCGGTCCGCTCCAGCCAGTTTTCCGCCCCGCTGCGCGGCGGCGCCGGAGATGTATGTGCTGTAGAAGGCCCATGCGGCCTGACGCGAGGCCCTGCAACTGACGATGGAACCGGCATCCAAGGTACAGTTATAGACGAGGTATTCACTGGTTGAGCAGTTGCGGGAAGAGGAGTACAAATCTTTGCGCCCAAGGGAAGCTATGCGTTCGGAAGAATCTTTGCCTGCGACAAAGGAAGGCCGCCGGCGCTGCGGCCTCGGCATCCCACGCGGCTTACTAAGCGCTGGGCTGGCCGGCGCGGTTGGGCTGCTGTTGATGCTGGCCTGGGTTGGTGGGACCGCACGGGCCGCCTCCGCGCCCGCCGCTGCGCAGACGAAGGCGGGTGCGGCGGTCCAGCATACCGATCCATTGAACTTTGATCCCATGGTGAAGGATGCCTACGATCACTTCTATATTCTCGATTTCGACGGCGCAGTGAGCCGGGCGGATGCGGTGCTGAAGGCCCATCCTCAGGAGCCGATGGCTTACGGATACGACCTGATGTTTAATGTCTTCCGTGAACTCTACCACCAGGACCTGCTGGACACGACGTACTACGCGCACGACAATTTTCTTACGTCGAAGCGGTATGTAGCTGTACCGGAGGCCTCGCGGCAGCGGATCGAGTGGCTGACCAATACGGGGATCCGGATCGCCGACGAGCGGATCAAGGCCAATGGGAGCGACAAAGACGCCTACTTCGCGAGGGGGTATCTGCGCGGGATGCATGCGGCGTTCATCACGCTGGCGGACCACAGCTACGTGGCTGCGGCGCGGCAGGGATATGAGGCGCGCAACGACTCGGAACAGGTGTTGAAGATCGATCCGCAGTACACGGATGCGAAGATGGCGATCGGCATCCAGAAGTTCGCGGTGGCCAGCCTGCCGCGCTGGGTACGCATGGTGGTGGGCATCTTCGGTGTGGGCGGGAACAAGGAGCAGGGGCTGGCCCTGCTGCGCGAATGCGCGGAGCACGGGGTGGTGACCAAGGTGGAATCGCGCACCGCGCTATCTCTGTTTCTGCGCCACGACGGGCGCTACCCGGAGGCGGTGACGGTGCAGCATGGACTGGCGGTGGAGTATCCGCACGACTACCTGTTTCGCTTGGAAGAGGCCAACCTAACCAAAGACGAGGGCAATGGGCCGGGCGCGATTGCGCTGTACAAGGAGGTGCTGGCGGATGCGGGCAGGCCGGGATACTTCGTCGATCCGCGGTTGCAACTGGCGTTGTTCGGGCTGGCCGATACGCAGCGCGGGCAGAACGATATTGCAGACGCGGCGGAGAACTACCTGAAGGCGGCCGATCAACCCGAGTGCAGCGACTGGCTGCGCAAACGCGCGCAGTTGAACGCGGGCGAGATGTACGACCTGCTGCACCAGAGAGCGAAGGCGGTGGGGCTGTACAAGATGGCGTCGTCGGGCGGGGGAGACCAGTCTCAGGCAGAGATGGCGAGGCGGTTGATGAAGACGCCGTACGCGGGGAAGTAGGCGGCGCGGAACCGGGGAGGCGGCGCGTGCGTATAGAAGACTGGGATATGACAAAATAAAGATTCCCGGAGGCGTGCGATGTATTGCTCTCATTGTGGAAGACCGGTGGATGCGGCGGCACGGTACTGCCCAGCCTGCGGGGCGGCCGTGCAGCCGGTGGGCTATGTGCGCGTGCCGGTGTATGGACAACTGATGCGGCCACGCTATCCGCGCGTCTTCGGAGGAGTCTGCTCCGGCCTGGCCCTGCACTATGGGTGGGACATCACCACGGTGCGCCTGCTGTGGGTGCTGTGCGTGCTGTTTGCGGGGACCGGGGTGCTGGCGTACATCATTGCGTGGATCGTGATTCCCGAAGCCCCATACGTGCTGCCCGAGAGCAGCTCGGGGAGCGGGGCTTGAAAGCTCGCACGGCGAAGGGCACGGACAAAGGCGCGGCTACAGTGGCGGCGCGGCCATTCCACTCGAGGCCATTCCACTACAAAGGGCGAGAGTTATATTGCGACAGGGTGTCGCTGGCGGTGCTTGCGGAGTCGCATGGGACGCCGCTGTACGTCTACTCGGCGGAGCAGATTCGTTATCGATTCGAGCTGTTTCAGGAGGCATTTGCGGGGCGCGAGGCGACCATCTGCTATGCGGTGAAGGCGAACTCGTCGCTGGCGATCCTGCGGATGCTGGCGGAGCTTGGCGCGGGGTTCGACATCGTCAGCGGCGGCGAGCTGGAGCGGGTGCGGCGAGCGAACGGGGCGGCGCTGCGGCGCGTGGTCTTCTCCGGTGCGGGCAAGCAGGAGTGGGAGATCGATGCGGCGCTAAAGGCTGGGATCCTGCTGTTCAACGTGGAGTCGGAGGCCGAGCTGGCGCTACTGGCGGCGCGGGCCGAGGCGCTGGGTGTGCTGGCGCGGTTCGCGCTACGCGTGAATCCGGACGTCTTCGCGGAGACGCATCCATACATCTCGACCGGGCTGGGGAGCCATAAGTTCGGGGTTGAGATTGGACTGGCGCGGGCGATCTATCGCAGAGCGGCGCGGTCGCGCTGGCTGGATGCGGCGGGAGTGAGCGTTCACATCGGGTCGCAGATCCGCGCGGTGGGGCCGTTTGCCAAGGCGTTGGAGCGGGTTGCTAGCTTGGTTGGTGAGCTGCGAAGCGATGGGCACGAGATTCGGTATGTGGATGCGGGCGGAGGGTTGGGGATCGACTATAACGAATCGCCGATGGAGCCGAGGTTCGATGCGGCGCGCAAGGTGAGGGAGTACGCGGCGGCGCTGGCGAAGGCCTCAGCGGGCCTGAGCGCGGCGCGGCTGCTGGTCGAGCCGGGACGATTCATCGTGGCGCAGGCGGGCGGGCTGCTGACGCGTGTGATTGTGGTGAAGAAAAACGGCGCGAAGACGTTTGTGATTGTGGACGCGGCGATGAACGACCTGATCCGGCCGGCGCTATACCAGGCGCACCATGAGATTCTGCCGGTGAAGCAGGGGCGCGGGGCGACGGCGAAGGTGGATGTGGTGGGGCCGATCTGTGAGTCGGGAGATTTTTTTGCGCATGACCGCGAGCTGCCACGGGTGAAGGCGGGCGAGCTGCTGCTGGTGCTGGATGCAGGAGCGTACGGGATGAGCCAGGCGTCGAACTACAACACGAGGGCGCGGGCGGCGGAGGTGCTGGTGGATGGGGCGAAGGCGCGGCTGATCCGGCTGCGGGAGACGCTGAAGGATTTGATGGCGGCGGAGATTGTGTAGGTTTTGCACAGACATTCATTACGATGGGGCGGCGATGAATGGGGCACCCGCGTCCCACCCATGGCGCGAAAAACCGCGTCATGAATGGGGCACCCGGCTACCTTCTTCAGTGCTTGGTCCAGCCGTGCATTCCTGCCTGGAAGCTGCGGCGGTCGAGACGGGGCAGGGCGCGCGCCACCTTGGCGGGAAGGAGCGGGTAGTGGCGCGCGGCGATGAGGAGGTCCGCGACGCACCAGACGTCTTCCTCCGAGGTCATCCAGTGTTGGCTGTCCAGGCGGGTTAGGTTTACCGGTGTGGAGTAGGAACGCAGGGTGCGTTCGCCGCGAAGGTTGTAGTAGCTCTCGAAGTAGCTGAGCGCCAGCTCGCGGAGCGTGCGGTAGACGGGCGCGCGGAAGCGCAGGCCCGCGAAGTTCGATTTGGCAATGCTCCCCCAGAGACCGCGTTCGCGGTAGATGGCGATGACGTGGTCGTCGTCGTGAGTGGCCTCGAGATCCATGAGGAGTGGTGGGTGACCGTTGACGCGTAGTGCGGCTGCGGCAAGCAGCGCTCCCTCCAGGCAGTGCCCCTTGCGCTCGCGCAGGGCGCGTGCGGGAGACCACGCCGTGTCCGCGTACTGGTAGGGCAACGCGTCCAGGAAGCGCTGGATTCGCGCCGGTGAATTGAGAGCGCGCAAGGTGCGCAGGGCTTTAGGCTGCAAGCCGAAGGGCGACAGGCCGAAGCTCTGTTGGCGGCGGGTTTGGGTTTTGGACGGTTGCTTAGGTTGCGCAGGCAAAGGCGTGGCTCGTTATATGGAGGGTCTGGGGAATTATATCGAGGTGAGTGATGAACCCATCTCTCAAAATCGAGAGATGGGGCTCCCGCATCTAATGATCATGGCGATTGCGAGTGGGGCTCGGATTGGGCATGTGCATCTGAAGGTGGCGGACCTGGATCGGGCGTTGGCGTTTTATAGTGGCGTACTGGGGTTTGAGCTGACACAGCGGATGGGACGGTCGGCGGCGTTTGTGTCGGCGGGCGGGTATCACCACCACATTGGGTTAAATACTTGGGAGAGCGAAGGCGGAGGGCCTCCGCCGGCCGGTTCGACCGGGCTGTATCATCTGGCGATTCTGTATCCCACGCGGGCGGAGCTGGGTGCGGCGCTGAGGTCGCTAAGGAAGCATGGGGTGGAACTGGATGGCGCGGCAGACCATGGGGTGAGCGAGGCGCTGTATCTGCACGACCCGGATGGGAATGGGGTGGAGTTGTACTGGGACCGGCCAGAGACGGAGTGGCCACGGGATGCGGAGGGTGGGATTGCGATGGTGACGCGACCGCTGGATTTGGCGGGGTTGCTGGCGGCGTGAAAACGGAAGTGCGGAGTTCGTGGGAGAACGGGACGAGCGGTTGTGCAAAGGCGGAGTTCGTGGGGGTCCTTCGACTCCCCTTCGGCAAGCTCAGGGTCGCTCAGGATGACAGCATATGGATGGGGTATGGGTTTGGTGTCGTGCTAGAATCGACTGTTGCGTGAGGCTGGCTGCGAGTAGCTGGCAGCGCCCAGATCGGCTTGTTCAGCCAGCCAAAATCAAAGAATTAAGAGGGAAGAAATGTCAGGCCATTCGAAGTGGGCGACCATCAAACATAAGAAGGGCGCGACCGACGCCAAGCGGGGAAAGATCTTTACCCGGCTGATCAAGGAGATCACGATAGCGGCGAAGGGCGGCGGGGGCGATC